>OLIW01000003.1_pt1 | contig 336740 bp, 218 predicted proteins | sample 1601321 | NCBI WGS metagenome assembly OLIW01 (sample SAMEA2452114, study PRJEB22498) | human gut metagenome
CACGCTTTCCAGGCGTGCCTCTTCAACCACTCGAGCATCTCTCCAATAGACGCCTCTTTCAAAAACGGCTGCAAATTACAAAAAAAATGCGAACCACAAGCGTTTTCAGCTACAAATGTATTCTTTTTTTCGTTCTTGCCCTTCATTCTCTCCGTTTTATCTTTAATAAAATCTCAAAATTAATAAACTTTAAAATCTTTACGATGTTATTTGAGCATTCCAAACACTTTTAAAGCATTCTCAGAAGTAACACTTCCAACGGTCTCCGGAGACATCCGGTAAATCTCAGAAATCTTCATCAAAGTATCCTTTACATAGGCGCTTTCATTTCTCTTACCACGATTCGGAACCGGAGTAAGGTAAGGGGAATCCGTTTCAAGAACAATCTTCTCCAAAGGTATTTTAGTCAAAACTTCCGGTAGATGCGACTTTTTAAAAGTGACCACACCATTGATTCCAATTAGAAAACCTGAAAACTCCAGAATCCGGGCAGCTTCATCATCAGTACCCGTAAAACTGTGGAAAATTCCTTTTAAGGAAGTATTCTTGTAAGGTTCCAGTACATTATATATATAGTCAAAGGCATCCCGACAATGAATAACGACAGGAAGGTCATATTCCAAAGCCCAATTGATTTGCTTATCTAATGCAATCTGCTGTTCTTTCAGAAAAGTTTTATCCCAATAAAGATCCATACCAATCTCCCCTATTGCAATATACTTATTGAAAGATTTTAGTTCACGGGCCACAATCTCCAGTTCTTTTTCATAATCGGCATTGACAGAAGTAGGATGCAGTCCTATCATAGGAAAACAATAATCCTTATAGGCATTACATACCGATAACATAGAATCAATTGTCGTACTGTCGATATTAGGCATAAAAATATGAGTGATTCCTGCAGAACGGGCACGCTCAATAACTTGTGGCAAATCTTCTGAAAATTCTTCTAAAAAGAGATGGGAATGTGTATCTATCAATCTCATTTATTTACTTCTTCTTTTCGTTTTTCACCGGTACGGTAATAGTAAATTAATCCGTAATCACGGCACAAATCCAAACGTTTCTCATTTGGAGAAACATCTTCAAACTTTTTTTCAACCTGGTTCCAAATATCTAAAATCAATTCATCTGCTGTGGTTCGCATAGCAGAAAGAGATTCTAAACTACGTGCAGTCAAAGCCTGCAGATTTTTTTGTCGGTCATAACTATCTGTAAAGATATCATAATGTACTCTAACCTTGGCTATTGTAGGATTATAAATAGGAATTCCGCCCTGTGAAGTTCGTTTAGCCTCTCCATCTATAATTTTTCGTCCCCATTCCACTAATGCTGTTTCTGTTGACAAATCCGGAACATTTGTACTATCTCCTGGTAAACCATAATAAGCTTTGTGAACAGCACGTACTTCCGAACGTATTACAGCTAAATTCAATACCTGAATAAAATGAGATACATACAAACGCGCCATCTTTACATTGGCCTGATGCTTATGACCAGCCTGCGACTGACGCTCAAAACATTGCAAATAATAGGCTTGGGCAGCTTCAAATCTTGTTAAAAAATTCCGGGCCTCTGTCAACGTCTTCAGAGAAACTGCCAAATCATAAAGGTTCTGGACATCAGCTTTTGCAACCACTGCTTTCAGTGCCCGTATTCTCGCCTGATCTGTATTTGGTAATCTTCTATAAGGCATAATTCTAAAAAGACACTATTACACTTCTCTATGCATCAAATTTTCTATTATCCTTTTAAGTTCTTCTTTTTTATCCTCTGCAACACTGACTGCCGCAAGACTTTCCATCGCATAATTACTATATTCCAACATTTGATTCTCGCAAATAGCTTTTACACCAATCTGATTATAGAGTTCCGTAACAGCAGCAATCTTCTCAACAGGTTGAAAGGCTTCTGCATGAACCCAATGATTTAACTGCTCACGTTGACTTGAATCGGCATGTTCAAATGCTTTAATCAGCATATAAGTTTTTTTATTGCAAAGAATATCTCCACCTATATTTTTCCCAAAGACTTTGGCATTACCATAAACATCCAAAAGATCATCTTTCAGTTGGAAAGCAACTCCTATTTGCATTCCAAAATCATACAAACGATCAGCATCTTCTATTGAAGCTCCTCCCAAACGGGCTCCAATCCGTAAACTTGTAGCTAATAAAACTGCTGTCTTCAGACGAATCATTTCCAGATAGTCTTCTGCTGTTACATCATTTCTCTGTTCGAACTCCATATCCATCTGCTGACCTTCACATATTTCAAGGGCTGTCAGGCTAAAAAGATCCATAACTTCCTTCAAAAAAGCAGGAGAACACTCTGCCATAAATTGATAAGCTAAAATCAACATTGCATCTCCCGAGAGAATAGCAGTATTATCGTTCCAGACTTTGTGAACAGTTTCTTTACCTCTACGACGATCGGCACGATCCATCAGATCATCATGAAGGAGAGTATAGTTATGATAAACTTCGATACCTGTAGCAGGAGCATAGATACGAGTTACATCTTCCTGGTACAAATTATAAGCCATCAACATTAATACCGGGCGAATTCGCTTTCCCCCCATAGACAATACATATTCCACCGGAGCATACAATCCTTTTGGAGTACGCGTAAACTGTAAATTAGCAATATGAGAATTAAATTTTTCGAGAAGCTCGGAAGCTGTAAACATAGTGATTATAAATTAAGGAGAATAGTAAGAATAAAAAGAGGCTGCCGAAAAGCAGCCTCTTTTTTATATAAATAACGTTATTACTGCAATCTGAACATTACAGGCACCGTATATTTTACGCGTACAGGTTTACCGCGCTGCATACCGGGTTTCCACTTCGGCATAGTACCAATCACACGGAGTGCTTCTTTATCCAAATACGGGTCAACACCTCTTATGACTTTAGCGTCTACAATACTACCGTCCTTATTAACAACGAACTGTACTGTTACACGACCTTGAGTACCGTTTTCCTGTGCAATAGTAGGATATTTGATGTTCTTGCTCAAGAATTGCATCAAACCAGCCATACCACCATTCGGAAATTCAGGCATTTGTTCTACAACCTCAAAAATGGTTTGTTCTTCCGGTTCTTCTTCAACAACAGTTACAGGTACATACTTTACCTCTACTGCCTGACCTGTTTCCTCAGAAGAAGCAATAACTGTTTCTTCCACATCAGCATCATCAGCTACGATTTCCAACGTTTCGTTAATCGGAGCTACTTCTGGAGGAGGAGGAGCTACTTTTTCTTCCTGCTCAGTGATAGGAACCATTTCTTCTTCAAAATAGAGATCAGTAAGGGCCTGGCTCGTATCGATCTTGATATCGCGCTTTGTCCATTCAAATGCTATAAACATAAAAGCCAGCACAATAACATAACCAATAAGCATCCAAGTCGATTTTTTGTTCTCCAAATCTGCTTTAGGTGTTTTCTTAATTTCCATAATTATAATATTATTTTAACGTGTTTCTCATTTTGGGCAAATATAGTACTTTTTCTGCAAAACGTTCATCCGTACTATCTTTTTTAAGACAATATGCACCCATTTTTGTTTTTTTTATCCTTCAAAAAGCACACCTGCGCTTTTGTGCCACAAATGTAACGAGATATTTTAAAAATACCGTATCTTTGGCAATAATTTTAAATGAAATGTTGAAAAAGTCTTTTATTACGGCGCTACTACTACTGATTTTCTCCGTTTTACGTGCGCAAGACGGAACCAGCGCCTTCCAATTTTTAAAGCTTCCTTTTTCTGCCCACGCATCGGCATTGGGTGGAGAAAACATTTCTATTATAGAAGACGATTTAACTATGGCTGTCCAAAATCCCGCCCTTCTTTCGTGTGTAGCGGATAAAACTCTCAACCTGAATTATATGCTTTATATGGATGGGGTCAATGTCGGAGGAGCCGCATTTGCACGTACAGCAGGCGAGCGTTCCACCTGGGCGGTAACCGCTCAATATGTAGATTACGGAGAGTTAAAAGAAACCACCGAAGAAAATATAGAAATCGGCACTTTCTCTGCCAAAGATATTTCCATATCGGGCATTTATACCTATGATTTAAGTGATTATTGGAGTGGTGGTGTCCGCACAAACTTTATTTATTCTCATTATGATAAGTACTCTTCATTCGCAATTGGCATTGATTTGGGATTGAATTACTACCACCAGGAGTCAGACTTTTCCGCTTCACTTGTTGCACGCAATTTGGGAGGACAACTGAAAGCTTTCGAAGAACGGCATGAAAAACTGCCTGTCGACGTACAGCTTGGTTTTAGCAAACGATTGGCACATGCTCCTTTCAGGCTCTCATTTACTCTACATGACCTGACACACTGGAGTACATCAGTCACAGCAGCAAACAATTTTGGAAAGAAATTGTTAAATCATATCGCCCTTGGCATTGATTTCCTCCCAACCAGCAATTTTTACCTGGCAGCCGGATACAACTTCCGCCGTGGAGAAGAAATGAAAATAAACGGTTCCAGCCATTGGGCGGGTTTTACTTGTGGTACAGGTATCCAGTTGAAACGGTTGAAATTGGGAATAGCATACGCCAAATATCATGTGAGTTCATCCTCACTTATATTTAATTTGTCATATACCTTATAATATATAAAATAGTATAACTCAAAATGAAAAAGATAACTATCGCAATCGACGGTTTTTCCTCCTGTGGAAAAAGTACCATGGCAAAAGATCTTGCCCATGAAATAGGTTACATATACATCGACAGTGGCGCCATGTATCGTGCAGTCACTTTATACAGTATAGAAAATGGCATCTTTAAAGGAAATGAGATTGATACGGAAAGGCTTCAGAAAGAAATCGGTAATATTCATATTTCATTTCAACTAAATCCGTCGACCGGACGCCCGGACACCTATCTGAACGGTGTGAATGTGGAAAATAAAATCCGCAGCATGGAAGTTTCTTCTCGCGTCAGCCCTATCGCAACTTTAGGATTTGTACGCGAAGCGATGGTGGCACAGCAACAGGCAATGGGTAATTCCAAAGGTATTGTCATGGATGGACGTGATATCGGAACTACGGTTTTTCCCGATGCAGAACTAAAAATATTTGTAACTGCCACCCCCGAGATCCGTGCACAGCGTCGTTATGATGAATTGAAAGCCAAAGGACAAGAAGCCAGTTTTGATGAAATACTTGAAAACGTAAAGCAACGGGATTATATCGATCAGAATCGTGAAGTAAGCCCACTTCGCAAAGTTGACGACGCATTGCTATTAGATAATACAAATATGACTATTTCTCAACAAAAAGAATGGTTACAAAAGCAATTCGATAAGACCATTAAGGGATAAAGGAAAAAGGGTGTAGCCTTATGCCTCAAAGGGTGTAGCCATCCAAGGCAAAGGGCGTAGTCATCCGAAGGAAAGGGTGTAGCCCTTCCGATGACCTATTTACAATCTCTATATCAACATATTATATTATGGTAAAAGTAGAAATAGATGAGGGATCCGGCTTCTGCTTCGGTGTAGTAACTGCAATAAATAAAGCTGAAGAAGAACTAACCAATGGCGGTACTTTGTATTGTCTGGGAGACATCGTGCACAATAGCCGTGAAGTGGAGCGCTTGAAAGAAATGGGCCTCATCACTATCAATCATGATGACTTTAATCATTTGCACGATGCCAAAGTTTTGTTGCGTGCCCACGGAGAACCACCCGAAACTTATGAAATCGCACGCCGCAACAATATTGAAATCATTGATGCCACTTGTCCGGTAGTACTCCGCCTGCAAAAGAAAATCAAACAAGAATATAATCAGAAAGATACCGAGGACAAACAAATCGTTATCTATGGAAAAACCGGTCATGCGGAAGTCCTTGGTTTAGTGGGACAAACTACCGGAGAAGCAATCGTCATAGAAAAACTGGAAGAAGCTAAAAAACTGGATCTCACCAAGAGCATCCGTTTATATTCGCAGACGACAAAGTCACTGGACGAATTCCAGAAAATCGTAGAATACATCAAAGAACATATCTCGCCTGATGTCACATTCGAATATTATGATACCATCTGCCGACAAGTAGCCAATCGTATTCCGAACATACGGAAATTTGCCGCTTCGCACGATCTGGTATTCTTTGTAAGTGGCAAGAAAAGTTCCAATGGAAAAATGCTGTTCAGCGAATGCAAAAAAGTCAACCCTAATTCCCATTTGATAGACAGTGCTGAAGAGATAGACAGTTCTCTGCTGACTGGAGCTTCCTCTATCGGAGTATGCGGAGCAACCTCCACTCCCAAATGGCTGATGGAAGAAATTTCAAAGGCCATTCAATCACGACTTACAGGACAATAAGTCACCGTTTTGAAACAACAAATTAACGTTAAATATGAATCACGCCCTCAGCTTTTTGCTATCTTTGCCGAGCGAAAATAGGCTGCGTTTCGGCAAAACGAAAAAACATTTTGCTTTTGCTCTCAACTTGCACTATTTTTGCGGTGATTATTTAAACCAAACTAAAAGATTGTTATGGGAACAGTTAAGTGCATAGGTATTTTGACATCCGGTGGTGATGCACCGGGAATGAACGCTGCTATTCGTGCGGTAACACGTGCTGCTATTTACAACGGATTACAAGTAAAAGGTATATATAGAGGTTACAGAGGTCTGGTAACCGGTGAAATCAAAGAATTCAAAAGCCAGAACGTAAGTAATATAATACAATTAGGTGGTACTATCCTGAAAACAGCTCGTTGTCAGGAGTTCACTACTCCCGAAGGACGCCAGATTGCATATGATAATATGAAAAAGGAAGGTATTGATGCCTTGGTTATCATTGGTGGTGACGGTTCATTGACGGGTGCACGTATTTTCGCACAAGAGTTTGATGTACCTTGTATCGGATTACCCGGTACTATCGACAATGACCTGTACGGAACAGATACGACTATCGGTTATGATACAGCTTTGAATACCATTCTGGACGCTGTGGATAAAATCCGCGATACAGCAACTTCTCACGAACGCTTGTTCTTTGTGGAAGTAATGGGACGTGATGCCGGTTTCCTGGCTTTGAACGGTGCTATTGCCTCAGGTGCAGAGGCCGCTATCATTCCAGAGTTCAGTACGGAAGTCGATCAACTGGAAGAATTCATCAAAAACGGTTTCCGCAAATCCAAAAACAGTAGTATTGTAATTGTTGCGGAAAGCGAACTGACAGGTGGAGCCATGCACTTTGCAGAGCGTGTGAAGAATGAATATCCTCAATACGATGTACGTGTTACTATCCTTGGACACTTGCAGCGCGGTGGAAGTCCTACTGCTCACGATCGTATCCTTGCTAGCCGACTCGGTGCGGCAGCTATTGATGCCATCATGGATGGACAACGCAATGTAATGGTCGGTATCGAACATGACGAAGTAGTATACGTTCCTTTCACAAAAGCTATCAAGAATGATAAGCCAATCAAGAAAGACTTGGTAAATGTACTGAGAGAACTCTCTATTTAATTAGAATATAGTGAAATATGCAAAAGCGCGGATGAGATTCATCCGCGCTTTTGCATTATAGCCATTTTGCTACAATTTCTTCTGTCTTATCCCATAGTTCCTTCATCTGTACATGATGAAGGAATTTCTCTGAGAGCTGTTTAGGATGGCAACTTACATTCAATGTTCCGGTACGTTTTCCCGCATCTTCATCCAGCAACAAACTGATGGCTGTTGCCGCTCCTTGGCGAGGCGTACGTATGAAAGGCCGGAAAAAGATATCTGTCAACGGATCAAACCACATATGCATCGTAATGATTTTAGTGGAAACAATACCCGGATCGGCAGCATTGACAACAATTCCTTTTTCTTTCACCTTCTCCGATAGAGCTATTGTAAACAAAGTTAATGCCAATTTCGTATTACTATAAATCGGAATACGCCAGAAAGCACCTTTCTTTCCACGCAAAAAGAAGTCAGGAAAATCCAGTCTACCGATGGCATAAGTACAAGACACCATATTTGCAATCCGGCTTCCCTCTCCCATCAATGGTAACAATTTACGAGTCAATAGATAGGGAGCTACATAATTGACACTCACCGTACGTTCTAATCCATCTTCGGTAATACGACGTTTCGTTTCCATAGTACCGGCATTGTTCATTAACAAGGTGATAGCTTCTCCACGCTGAAGAAGTTCATTGGCAAAAGAAGCCGTGGAAGATAAAGAAGCAAGATTGACCGGTACTATTTCCAATGCTATATTTCCTGTATCCCGCATTATTAACTGACGTTTCTCTTCTGCGATTTCTGGATCACGACACGCCATAATGACTTTATATCCGGCGGCAGCAACAGCGCGTGTAATCTCCATTCCCATACCGCCATCTGCTCCGGTTATAACTGCAAGTTTCTGTTTCATTATCCTTTTGCTTCTATTTTTGTAATTTCCCGCTTCAAGCGGGCCGGAAGTTCTTCATTCAAATGCTGATGACATGCCATTTCAATGGAATACATCCGTGCAATACAATAATTACTATGTTTACAATTACAGCGTGCTTTCTCTTCTTCACGCATGCGGTTCACAAAACCCGGTTCATTAAGCAGGGCACGTGCCATCTGCACAGCTTCAAAACCATCATTCAGTACCTCATCTATTTTTTCACGCGAAACTAAACCACCCACATATACCAATGGCATCTTAATTTCCGTCCGGAACTTCATCGCATCTTCCAGAAAATAGGCCTCCTTGAAAGGAACGGTCGGTATCATCCACTTTCCTACCATTCGCACTCCATACTTCAGCCACCAGCAATTCATATAATGAGTCATCGTACGGATAGGCATCCGACCACGCATCACATACATAGGAGCCTTACTAACAAAGCCTCCACTTAATACTAATGCATGAGCTCCTGATTGCTCCAGGCGTTTTGCCACCTGCATAGTCTCATCCATTTCCATCCCGCCACGGAAACCATCACGCATATTCATTTTTACCAATACAGCCATGTCCGTTCCGGCAGCTTTCATCACCTCCTCCATTACCATATCCATAAAACGCATCCGATTTTCCAAAGAACCACCAAAGCAATCCTTACGGCGATTCGTATAAGGAGAAAGGAACTGAGAAATCAAATATCCATGTCCGGCATGTATTTCAACAGCATCAAAGCCAGCCTCACGGGCCAGATTCACAGCACGACCGTATGCACGTGCCATCTCCGGCAATTCCTCTTTTTTCAAGCCACGAACAAAAGTAGGTGAGTAAAGATTGAAACCGGTGGAAGCTCCGACAGGAGTAACACCACAGATACTTTTATGCGACATATTGCCACAATGTCCCAACTGGATAGCTGCTGCTGCACCTTCGGCATGTACAGCATCAGTCAGTTCTTTTAATCCGGGAATAATTTCAGGCCGCATCCACAATTGGCGGTCGAACGACAAACCACTTTGGGTGACAGCTGCATAGGCCACAGTAGTCATTCCAATACCACCAGCCGCAACTGAACGGTGATAGTCAAGCAACATTTGCGAAGGGGCATTACCCGGACACATACTTTCAAATGCCGCCGAACGGATAGTACGATTCCGTAAAGTCAGCGGACCAAAAGTTACAGGAGTAAATAACTTGCTCATGAGTATTATTTATGATTTGTGATTTATAAGTGAGAGATTAATAGAGGAACGGAAAAACACGTTTCCGGCTTCCCACCGCATCTCCAAACTCTTCTTTATAGCGATGCCAGATGGCATTGGCACGAGGAACCAGATTAGCCACTGTCCACCACAGGAAAACCAGTCCGGAGAGCGACCAGGTCAATATAGCCCATCCTGCCCATTCTATAATTTCACCAAAGTAATTGGCAGAGGTGACATAACGATACATCCCCTGCGATGGAAGGTAATGCCGCGTATCTCCCGGTTTACGAAGATGACGGATTACATAATCCGAATACCAGTTGATTCCCATTCCGGTGAAGAATAACAATACTCCAATAATAAACTGGGGAGTCGTCAGCCAGTCCGGTGTATAAAGAGTTTCAGGAGCCAGATAAAAAAGCCATTCTCCTTGCATAAAGCCATTCAGGAGGTTAAACAGCATTCCCATCATCATAATGGCAAGCGGCATACGACTCTTTCCTTTCAGCAGGAAAGGAAACACAAAGGCACGCTGGAAATAATGCAATTGAAATAAGAGAAAGAAAATCAGGGGAGCAATTGAATTATATCGTGCTGAATTCCACCAAAGTAACAACATTACAATAAACACAGGCGCTTCCATCAGCATCCACGCCAATTTATTATTAATGGAAATGCCCCAAGATGCAGTGCGGAACATTCCATATCCCGCTTTGACAAAATAAAGTGCGATAAAAACAAACAGTGCAATGATGCTCATTGCACCAAGAAATAGCTGAAAAGTCCCTTGTTCCATACTTGTTTCGATTTAAGTATGGGCAAAGATATATAAAAAGGAGGAAAAAGAAAACTTCCTCCCCTTAATTAGTTTACAAAGACGTTAGCGAATTATTTCAAAAACAATAGATTTCAAATCAAAGTAAAGAGTTAGCGATTTACGTCAGAAATGAGTATAAAGTTACTTACAAAAGGAAACAGGATGAGACATAGTCGTATACTTAGGGTATCTCAGTCCCATACTTAGGGTATCTCAGTATGATACTTAGGGTACCTCAGTCGTATACTGAGATAGGGTTATTATACGCCCCTAATAGTCAGCTAGTTACAAAACCGCTTTTAGCTTCAATAAATCAGAATAAACAGTTTAGAAAAAACGGTCTCATTACAATAGGGTTATGAATTAAATGGGTACGCGGACGACACGGATAAGGCGGACGAACGCGGATTTAAAAAGCTGCGCTATACTATTATAAATGATAAATTAAAGTCCGCGTTCGTCCGCCTTATCCGTGTCGTCCGCGTATCTATTCATTCATTACTTTTCCGTTTTACTCCTATTTATCGCTTCTTAATAGGTACATAAACCGTATCTTCGAGTACATTTTTATATGCCGGACGAATGATACGTTTACCTTCAAAGTTCAACTCTTCATTACGATGTGCACACCAGCCGACGATACGAGCCATGGCAAACAACGGCGTAAAGATTTCCTGTGGTAATCCAATCATTTCATAAACAAAGCCGGAATAGAAATCAACGTTGCTCGATACCGTCTTTCCATTGTTCTTCACGCGACCGAAAGTTTCGATAGCACGTTCCTCCAAGAGTTCAAGGAAAGCAAATTCGCGCTCTTTTCCTTTTTCCCGGGCAAGATCACGAGCCAGTTCTTTCAGTAAGATAGCACGTGGATCGGAAATCGTATAAACAGCATGTCCGATACCATAAATCAATCCGGTCTTGTTATAAACTTCCTTATTCAGCATACGGGTGAAGTAAGTGTCGATCTCATCCACACTTGTCCAGTCCTGAATATTCTCCTGTAAATGATGGAACATATCAGCCACCTGAATATTTGCACCGCCATGAAGCGGGCCTTTCAACGAACCGATACCTGCGGCAATGGATGAGTATGTATCCGTTCCGGTAGAAGAAGTAACACGAACCGTGAAGGTGGAGTTATTACCACCACCATGCTCAGCCTGAAGCACCAACAAAAGGTCGAGCGTACGAGCCTCCAGTTGTGTATAATTACGTTTCAGCATATAAAGGAAATTTTCGGCAATAGAAAGATTTTCCTGCGGATGGCGAATATGCAGCGAACGGCCGAAAGTAGCATGGCGCAACATATTATATGCATAAGCAATAATAGTCGGGAACTTGGAAATCAAATCAATGCTCTGGCGCATCAGGTTGTCGCGGGACGTATCATCGGCAGCAGGGTCAAAACGATACATCTCAAGTACACTGCGTGCCAGGATATTCATAATATTATTCCCTTCCAGTTCGATAATATTCATCTTGGTTTTCTGCTCCAACGGCATATTATCATTAATCAGTTCACGGAAAGAAGCCAACTCCTCCTTATCGGGCAAATTACCGGACAGTAACAGATAAGCCACTTCTTCAAATCCGAAACGTTTCTCCTTAACAAAAGCATGGACAATATCCTCTACATCATAACCACGGTAGAACAACTTACCCGGGATAGGTTTCAAGCCACCGCCCGGAATACGTTCATAACCCACTACATTACCAATTCTGGTGAGCCCAACCAAAACACCCGTGCCGTCTTCATTACGCAAACCGCGCTTCACATCAAATTTGGAGAATAATTCGGTATCAATCCGAACCGCTTCCTTCATATCCTCGGAAAGCTTATAAACTAAATATTCCTTCTTCATTTTCGTATCGTTTTAATCGTTAGTATTATTTTTCAATTCTTTCCACTATCTCCCGGGTAAAGGCAGAAGTGGACAAAGAGACACCACCGGGCATGAAGCGCGCCAGATCGGCGGTAGCACGGGCATCAAGGAAACTTTGTTCCAGAGCATGTTCTATCAAGGAAGCAGATTCTTTCCAACCAAAGTATTCGAGCATCATTACGGCAGACAGAATGATGGAACAGGGATTCACAATATCTTTGCCTGCAATATTCGGTGCTGTACCATGGGTGGCTTCAAAGATGGCATGTCCGGTCTGGTAGTTGATATTTGCTCCGGGAGCAATGCCGATACCGCCTACCATGGCAGCCAACTGATCGGAAACATAATCGCCATTCAGATTAAGAGTAGCAATCACAGAGTATTCTTCAGGAATCAATAATGTATTTTGCAGGAAAGCATCCGCAATACAATCTTTTATCACCAGCTTTCCGTCAGCCAAAGCTTCTCCAAACTCACGTTCAGCCAACTCATAGCCCCACTTTTTGAAACCTCCTTCGGTAAACTTCATAATATTTCCCTTGTGTACCAATGTCACGGAAGGCAGATTATTCTCAAGTGCATATCGACAGGCAGCCCGCACCAATCGTTCCGTTCCTTCTTTTGAAACAGGTTTCACACCAAAAGAAGATGTCTTGGGGAACCGTACTTTCTTCACCCCCATCTCATCGTGCAGGAACTTATAGAACTTCTCTGCCTCCGGTGTACCGGCTTCCCACTCGATACCTGCATAAATATCTTCCGTATTTTCACGGAATACACACATGTTCACCTTCTCCGGATGACGAACCGGAGAGTGAATACCCTGATACCAACGAACCGGCCGCAGGCATACATACAAGTCCAATGTCTGGCGTAATGCCACGTTCAGCGAACGGATACCACCACCGACAGGTGTCGTCAGCGGACCTTTGATGCCCACTTTGTAATCACGGAAAGCTTCCATCGTTTCATCAGGTAACCACAGGCCGCACTTTTCAAAAGCCCGTTCGCCTGCCCACACTTCCATCCATTCAATTTGCCGCCCGCCTCTATATGCCTTCTGCACGGCAGCATTCACGATAGCTTGCATAGAAGGAGTAATTTCAACTCCTACCCCATCACCGGTAATAAAAGGTACTGTAATTTTATCCATCTTTCTATCTTGCATTAAGAGCAGAACCGGCACGGAACCAGCCTATCTGCTGTTCATTATACGTATGTTGAGCTTCGAAGCTATCCTTCGTACCATCTTCGTGGTGAAGGACAATCTTAAGATTACGGCCGGGAGCAAAGTCCGTCAATCCGATTACCGAAATTAAATCATGTTCCTGAATCTTATCATAATCGGCTTTATCCACAAAAGTCAATGCCAGCATACCTTGTTTCTTTAGGTTCGTTTCATGGATACGGGCAAAACTCTTTGCCAGGATCACACGGACATTCAGAAAACGGGGCTCCATAGCGGCATGTTCACGACTGGAACCTTCACCATAGTTTTCTTCGGCTACTACAATGGAAGAAATCCCTTCGGACTTATACATCTTTGCCGTACCGGAAACCGGACCGTACGTATTAGTCGAACGATTCCAGACACTGTTAGTTTCTCCATTGAAAGCATTCACAGCTCCCATCAGCATATTGTCTGAGATATTCTCCAGATGTCCACGGAAACGAAGCCACGGACCTGCCATTGAGATATGATCGGTAGTACATTTACCCTGTGCCTTAATCAGCAATGGCATATTAAGCAAATCAGTTCCTTCCCAGGCAGGGAATGGTTGTAGCAATTGGAGTCGTTGCGAATGAGGGTCTACATTGATTTCCGTCTTCTCACAGCCGGGAGCCATATACCCTTCACTACCTTCGGCAAATCCTTTCGGCGGCAATTCTTCACCCACAGGTTCGGAGAGTTTTACTTTTTCACCTTCACGATTCACCAATACATCTGTCAGCGGATTGAAACAAAGGTCTCCGGCAATCGTCAGTGCCATCGTCAATTCGGGGGAAGCGACAAAGGCATACGTATTCGGATTACCGTCTGCACGTTTGGCAAAATTACGGTTGAAAGAGGTTACGATAGAATTTTTACGAGTAGGGTTATCTGTCTCACGTTTCCACTGACCAATACAGGGACCACAGGCGTTTGCCATAATTGTAGCACCGACTTTCTCAAAAGTATCTATCATCCCATCCCGCTCTGCTGTAGCCCGTATCCGTTCGGAACCGGGGTTCACAATCAGGGGAGCGGCTACTTTCAGGTGCTTCTCTTCAACCTGGCGGGCCAGGGAAACGGCACGACTTAAATCCTGATAGGATGAATTGGTGCATGAACCTATCAATCCGACTTCCATCTTGCGCGGATAACCGTTAACCAATACTTTTTCTGCAAACTCAGAAATAGGCGTAGCGGCATCTGGAGTAAAAGGACCATTAATATAAGGTTCCAGCCTGGAAAGGTCAATCTCAATTACCCGATCGTAATACTTCTCCGGGGCAATCATGATGTCGGCATCTGCACGAAGATCACCCGCCACAGAATCAGCCATCTCTGCCACTTCCTCTCTTCCGGTAGCTTTCAGATAAGTAGCCATACGATCATCATAAGGGAAAAGTGATGTGGTGGCACCGACTTCGGCACCCATATTACAAATAGTAGCCTTACCGGTAGCGGACAAAGAAGCCGTGCCCGGTCCAAAGTATTCAATAATTGCATTTGTACCGCCTTTAACCGTCAGGATACCTGCCAACTTCAGAATCACATCTTTTGGAGCCGCCCAACCATTTAGTGCACCTTTCAGATGTACACCAATCAAGCGAGGCATTTTCAATTCCCATTCCATACCGGTCATCACATCCACCGCATCGGCACCGCCGACACCGATAGCAACCATACCGAGGCCACCTGCATTGGGTGTATGAGAGTCCGTTCCTACCATCATTCCACCAGGAAATGCATAATTTTCCAATACTACCTGATGTATAATACCCGCACCCGGCTGCCAGAAACCGATACCGTATCGGGAAGAAACATCACGCAAGAAGTCGTATACTTCTTCGTTTGTCTTGGTAGCAGTGGCAATATCTTCCCGAGCGCCTCTATAGGCCTGTATCAGATGGTCGCAATGTACTGTCGAAGGTACGGCAACTTGTTCGCGACCTGCATTCATAAATTGCAGCAATGCCATTTGTGCGGTTGCATCCTGCATTGCTACACGGTCAGGACGGAAGTTTACATAATCTTCTCCCCTTTTGTAGTCTTTGATCCCCTTCTCATCAAACAGATGAGTATACAAAATCTTTTCTGCTAATGTCAGCGGACGTTGCAGTACTGCCCGCACATGTTCCATTTTCCCCTTATAAGAAGCATAAAAGGCCTTTAACATAGTTACGTCATACACCATAATCACATTTATTTTTTAGTTTTCCAATATTGTAAAGATTACAAATTAATATAATAAACAAACTAAATTCGTTAAAGGTTTAACAAATTAAAGCTTTTCTTCGTGCAAAAGCGAAGAATGATTACCTTTGCGAAAAAACTATGCGATTAGTGATTAGAGGTTAGTGATTAGTGATTAGCACCATGCGGAATATAGCGCAGCCCACTAATCACTTATCACCAATCACTAAACACTTATTATATATGAGCAATAACCTCCTTTCTCCAACCGACCATCTTCAGCAACAAGAACTGCTCCTGCGCATGGAATATGAATTCGAAAAAGAAGAATTCAAAAGGCAGACCGAAACCATGGGTATCGCCCGCAAGGTGAAACGGGGACTCTGCTGGTATCCTGCCACTCCCGGACGAAGTTACTACAATTCACTGAATCAATTAGTAATAGAAATTACACATACGGAAGATACTGATATAGAACATAATTTCGAATTCGGGCGTCCCGTCTGTTTTTTCCGCAAAGGATACGACGATAAAATCACATATTTCAATTCCATCGGTACTATCAGTTATGCCAACGAAACACGCATGGTTGTTGTGATGCCCGGTGCAGGTGCTATACTGGAAGTGCAATCTGCCGAAAACCTCGGAGTGCAGCTTTATTTTGATGAAACGTCCTACCGCACTATGTTCGAAGCCCTTTCCGATGTAATTCGCGCTAAGGGCAATCGATTGGCAGAATTGAGAGATATCATGCTGGGAACTTTAAAACCCGGATTCCGTGAACTCTACCCTGTCCGCTTCCCCTGGCTGAACTCTACACAGGAAAATGCAGTGAACAAAGTGTTGTACTCCCGCGATGTTTCTATTGTACACGGGCCTCCGGGAACAGGGAAAACAACTACTCTCGTAGAAGCTATCTATGAAACATTACACCGCGAACCTCAAGTACTGGTTTGCGCCCAAAGTAATACAGCTGTCGACTGGATCAGTGAAAAGCTCGTAGATCGTGGTGTGAATGTGCTGCGCATTGGTAATCCTACCCGGGTAAACGACAAAATGCTTTCTTTCACTTATGAGCGCCGCTTCGAAGGGCATCCGGCCTATTCTGAACTATGGAGTATCCGCAAAGCGATGCGTGAAATGGGCGGAAAGCATCGAGGCAGCTATGAGGAGCGTGAAAGCGCCCGCAATCGTATGAGTCGCCTGCGTGATCGTGCCACACAATTGGAAATACAAATCAATGCCGATCTTTTCGACAGTGCTCATGTTATAGCCTCCACTCTCGTCAGCAGCAATCACCGCGTACTGAACGGGCGCCGCTTCGGTACACTCTTTATTGATGAAGCCGCCCAAGCCTTGGAGGCTGCTTGCTGGATAGCCATCCGCAAGGCCGACCGTATAGTACTGGCAGGTGATCATTGCCAACTTCCACCTACTATAAAATGTTACGAAGCTGCCCGTGGAGGATTGGAATGTACATTGATGGAAAGAGTCGTTGCCAATAAACCCAGTACCGTTTCTCTATTGAAAGTACAATACCGTATGCATGAGGAAATCATGAAATTTCCTTCCCAATGGTTTTACAATGGAGAACTGCAAGCGGCTCCTGAGATACGATACCGCGGCATCCTTGATTGGGATACTCCTATCAGTTGGATAGACACTTCTGACATGGATTTTAAGGAAGAATTCATAGGAGAAACATTCGGGCGTATCAATAAAGCAGAAGCTGATTTACTTCTTCAGGAATTAAAAGCTTATATTAACCGGATCGGTGGAAAACGTGTCTTAGAAGAACGGATCGATTTCGGTATCATCTCTCCTTACAAAGCCCAGGTACAGTACCTCCGCAATAAGATTAAAGCAAGCGGTTCACTTAAACCTTACCGAAGTCTACTCACAGTCAACACAGTAGATGGGTTTCAGGGACAGGAACGTGATGTCATCTTCATCAGCCTTGTGCGTGCCAATGAAGAGGGACAGATCGGTTTCCTGAATGATTTACGAAGAATGAATGTTGCCATCACCCGTGCCCGCATGAAACTGGTGATATTGGGAGAAGCTGCAACTTTAGCGCATCATGCTTTTTATCGTAAATTTCTGGAATATACAGGTACTATAAAACCATAAAAAGAGCGCGGGCTTATGAATTGCTTTCATAGAGCCCGCGCAAAATTAAGAGAGAAGAACTACTTACTAATCTACATTGGCTTATTTCGCTCCTTTACCTGTTTTATACCAATCTTGATTCGTCGTACCCTTAGATTTAGCCCAACTGGCAAATGCCGGGTATTGTCCTTCCAAGTCAATTCTAGAAGTTTCATCAGCCGCAACAAAGCCTGTAATAGGTATATTGATAGCAAATGGATACTGACTACCATCTTTAGAACCTACATAATATGCATTATCTTTCGTCATCAACGATGCGTCAGCAGCAGAAGTCATATCAGCCAGTGGCAAATGTACCTCTACTCTGTTTTCTGTGGTATATTTTTTAGTGATGATATACGGATTAAAGTCACTGGCTACATCGGTCTGCGACAGATTCAATCCTGTCAAATCACGTTCAATCTGATAAACCGTACCCTCAACAATCTCTTTTGCGCTGGTTTCAATAACAAATGAATTCGTTGCAGTCTCAGCTTTCACCCCTGCAGGTAATGTCATTTTTCCCAGTTTTTTATACTGGCAAGCAAAGAAGTTATTATTGGTAGCACTACCTTTTTTCTGAACAGCTTTAAAGGTTTCTACAGACTTAGTAGCTTTGTTGTTTGCATCAAAAGTAATGTTACGATTATATTCAATCATTACGTCATTCAAATCATAATCACCGCCACCGGGCCATATATCTTCGAAAGCAAGGGTACCGCTTAATGGGAGGACACCCGGTTCCGGGGTCGGATCAGTAGGAGGTACCGGTTCCAGATCACCACCACCTAAATCTTTAGAAGTAGTAACAGCGAACAGCAAATCTTTATAATCATCCGGAGCTTGACTTGACCTTACATAGTCTTCAATACCAATGATACGCATTTTAGACTTTTCATCATATACAGATATAAAACGACGGTCAGTGCCAGTATCATCAGACATGCAGGCATTGCGATATCCACTATAAAGGGAAGGATTACTATATCCAAGATCATCCAACTGGTTTACATACCCACTAGCATAGGGAACATCAAAACTTTCACCTCCAAAACCATTACTAACTAAAAACCAGCCAATAGTATATCCTTCAGGAAAAGATTCCGATTGATTACCATCTTTATCAAAATACAATAGTTTTGCTGTTTGCCCTGTTTTCAGAGTCATTGTGCTTTGCTCATCTCCACCGCTTGAATTCGGGAAAACAAGATATTTTTTCATCTTATAGAAACTCTCGGGAGTTATAGTTTGACCTGTAGGATAATAATAATAACCAAATGAATTCAAGAATGCAGCAGCCTCACCCATGAATGACACACTTACAGTCGAGCCACCTGCAGGAATCTTTAGATTTATCTGATCAGGATTTCTTAGCAGTTTAGCATTTCCACAAGCACCACCAACTTTATTGGCTTCATCATTATTATAAGCCACCAAAAAATTGTCCACTCTTGTACTGACCACACCAATAGCTTCATTAGCTGCTCCTACCTTATCTGGTCGTGTCAAATAGCCATCCAAAGCAGGTATACCATTCGTATTCCATGTGGTTAATGAGTACATGTTATCATTTCTTTTATTATTCGTAGTCCTAACAGCCACTTCGAATGGAACCTTATCATTTAAGACTCCTTTAGCAGCCGCTGCACGTGTTCCTGGTGTACTCTTCGTAGCGTCATACGTATACCCGCTTGCCGAAGCTCCCAATTTCACACAAGTCGGCAAACCGAACAAGCCTGTATAGAGGTATGCCTCTTTCACAGCCGTAGGAATATTCATTTTGCCTTCATACTTTCCATTAATGTCCGTATACGCCACAAAAACAGGTGAAATCCCCTCTTTCTTTGTTTTGTAGTCTGCCATAGGATTCTGATCATACACCTCAATAACGGCCCGATAGCCTGGTGCATCATAGTTTACATTTAACTGTACATCCCCCGTCAAAGCGAAATCAAAGTAATCTTCTTTTGGTGGTAGTTTGCCATCATCGTCGTTACCTGGATTATAAACGTCCTTGTCGCATCCTGTTACAATCCCCATCAACATCAGTGCATAGAGACCCGTAACCAAACTGTTTTTTTTAATCCGTTTCATATTATTGTGAGTTATAAAATTGATATCGTTACAAACATACAACTTATTTTGTCACAATAATCAAATCTACAAGTTTATTTTTCAGGATAAATTATCCAATTAACAACTCTTATAGAATCATAAATAATTAATATAATACTTTCGTAATCTATTTTTAATCGACTCATAACTTGCATATATAGATTCATTTATTGATTATACAATAAATATTTAACATTTATAAACTACTGCAAATATACTACACTGTCATCGATCTTTTATAAACATGCAAATATTGATAAATCAAAAAATAGCTCCTCTATCGGTTGGTTGAATTATGTAATCTAATATTATTTTTAAGACTAAATCCACTTATTTAAAGAAAGAACTCATTTATGAAACCATTGAATAATACAATTCCATAAGCACAAAAAAACTACGCAACTTCGTGCACAATACACAGAAGTTGCGTAGTTCCTTATAATAACTTTAAAAAGAATCTTCCTACTTATACCAATCCTTACATTCGCTACCATTGGTTTCAACCCATCTCACAAAATTAGGATAGCTTTTATCCACACTCTGAGTTTCAGTGGTGCTGAATTCTTCCGCATCAACCAGATTAATGGCGAAAGGATAATTCTCAGCAGCTACATAATAGATTCCGGCATTGGGTGAAGATAAGTCTTTGCCCGTATGAAATAAAGCCATATCTGCCTTTTCTGTTGGTTTATTGTTTATCAAATGCACTTCACATCTGTTATCTCCGGCATTATCATGAACCATAATGAACGAATTATAAGGAGATATACCAAAAGTCTCATGATCTACAGGAGTACTTAACTTATTCTTAATCTTATAAGTTTCTGTTTTCGTATTGTCACCCGTAACAGAAAGCGCATTGAAGAATACATTGATCGTGGCTTTAGAAAGGGCCTTGTCTATTCCTTGATTGATATCAGCCACCGGATTTTCTACAAATGTAGTAGTCACATTAGAACGGTCGGTATTCATCTCATATCCAAAACCATTATGGAAAGAAGCACCTGACCAAAGCGCCGTGAAAGTATCTTCAGTAGAGAGGACTTCATTCTTCGTATTAAAACTCAAAACAGAATTATATTTCACAATGACATCATTCAAATCATAATCGCCTTTATTCGGCCAGTTATCTTCAAATGCAAGAATACCTTTATATGTCATACGGTAAGCTACAGATTCATCATCTTTATCACCCTCATCAGGTTTCACCTCGGGCACATCAGGAGTTATCGCCTCTATCGGATTGGACCATATATTGAACTGAACATCATTATAATCCTGATCGGTCCAGTCTTCAAATGAAAGTACCACAAAGTCATTAATGCGGAAAGCAGCCGTATGTGTACGTCCATCACCATTCAATGCTATAGTTGAATAGAAAGTCCCCAATCCATTCCCGCCTTTAAAATAAGAGTCATTTAACAGAAACCAACCGATCTTCACTCCATTAGGAAATTCAGTTCCCTTATCTACACCATCCTCATCAATATAATGCAACTTAACACATTCTCCACCTTTTAGCCCAACAGGTCGTCCATAATAATTAATGGTGTGCGTATTCGGGAAAACAATATACTTCTTTGCAGCTTTTATATCCGCATCAGAAGCACCGGACTTATAGCAATAATAACCGAAAGCACTTGCCGCACCACTGGTTCCACCAATGAAACGAACAAATATTTCAGCACTTCTACCTTCTGGATCCTTCACCTCAAAATCAGCAGACTGACGATACTTCTTTGGGCAAGTACCTCTCTCAGGAATTACATTCTTAATCGTATTCAGAATAGATTCCGATAAACTTAGCTCCCCTTCAGTATCCAAGTAATTGGGACGCCCATTGTCTGCCCAATCTCCCAAAACTCCATATCCCTCTGGAGCAGTCCATTTACCTGCACGCGTATGAGGGGTATCACCGGTCAATTCCCATTTAATATCTGCATGAATCGCATTATCACTAAGCGATGTCTTGAATAATCCAGGAACTCCGACATAGGAGGTATAAATATAAGCATCCGAACCATGATCAGCAGTGATGGTTTCTTTGCCATTATATACACCGTTTTCATCCGTCATACGAATCACCACAGGAGCCAAATCGGTACGCAGTACCACTTGTCCCTCATCATTCGTCATAAAAGGATTTTCAAGATAGACATTGAAAAGTACTTTATATCCTTTGGGGACATCATACTTCACATTCAGTTGAATAGTAGTGGTAGTAGAAAACGGAAAGGAATTAGGTGTTTCTTCGTCTCCATTACCATTAGGATCATATACATCACGGGTACAACCCAACATTACAAAAATGACCAATACGTTGCATAGTAAAAAGTAGAATGCGTCGCGTATTGCTCTGAATCTAATTTCTTTAGTCATAGCACGCTTGTCTTTATGTTGTTAATTTGGTACAAAAGTAGCAAAAAACAGTCACATATTGCATAAAAAGCGAATACTATTTCCAAAATACACAAATTTTAGCATTTATGAATCAACTATTATTCGAAATAAGAAAATCTATCTTCCAATTATAAACAATTACACGATTTCTGTCAATAGCAGATTTATAAAGTATTAACAGGATAAGAAAAGCTTGGTCTATCCATTACATCATTCGCAAAACAGATGATATGTTTACCTCCATTACATTATTCGTTTTACCTCAACAGATGGTGTGTTTTGAGTGATTGCATCATGTATTTTGCCCTAAAAGAGGATACATTTTCAATAATTTCACACCTTATTATATATAAAGAGAGGAGCAACTTACGTTACTCCTCCCATTGTCTTCTTCCCGAACTTAAATCAGGATATTAGTTGTTTTCCGGACGCAACTGACGAACCGTAACAGCAGTCTGCCACATTTCGCTTTCACGCAACTGACGAAGTTCTTCGTTCAGCTTCTCACGATAATCAGGTTGAGAATTGCTGTCGATAGAGATCTGAGCTTCATTACCAGACTTAACGCTTGCATACAATTTCTGTACTACCGGCTTAATAGCATCGTGGAACGGAGTCATCCAGTCCAGAGCACCACGTTGTGCAGTAGTTGAACAGTTAGCATACATCCAGTCCATACCATTCTTTGCGAACAACGGCATCAATGACTGAGTCAATTCTTCTACAGTTTCATTGAATGCTTCTGACGGAGTATGACCGTTTTCACGCAATACTTCATACTGAGCCAACAGCAATCCCTGAATAGCTCCCATCAATGAACCACGCTCACCTGTCAGGTCAGAAGTAGCTTCACGTTGGAAAGTAGTTTCAAACAAATATCCTGAACCTACACCGATACCCAATGCGATGGTACGATCCATAGCTTTACCCGTAGCATCCTGATAGATAGCGTAAGAAGAGTTCAAGCCACGACCTTCGAGGAACATAGTACGCAATGAAGTACCCGAACCTTTAGGAGCTACCATGATTACGTCGATATCTTTCTGAGGAACTACACCTGTACGGTCGCTCCAAGTGATAGCAAAACCATGGGAGAAGTAAAGAGCTTTTCCCGGAGTCAGGTAAGGTTTGATAGTAGGCCATACAGACATTACGGCTGCATCAGACAACAAGCACATAATGATAGTACCTTTCTCACAAGCCTCCTCAATGCCAAACAGTGTTTCACCCGGTACCCATCCGTCAGCTATTGCTTTCTCATAAGTTTTACCCGGACGCTGTCCAACGATTACGTTGAAACCGTTATCACGCAGGTTGCATGCCTGTCCCGGTCCCTGTACACCATAACCGATCACTGCAATTGTTTCATCTTTCAAAACTTCACGTGCTTTTTCCAAAGGAAATTCTTCGCGTGTCATTACATTCTCAGTAACACCGCCAAAATTCAATTGTGCCATTTTCTTTTTTAGTTTTTTATTTGTGGCTTACGCCAACTAATGATTAATAAAATTATTTCTCTGTAAATATCACTTTCGAACGACAAACGACTTCGCTGCCATTCTTCTTCACTTCAATATCGAAAGCTCCATCGCCCAACTCATCTTTATAGAGTGTAAGTTCGTCGCCGTAATAACTTTCGGCTACATAAGCCATTTCAAAACGACGGATACGCTTTTCCTTATACATCTCTATCGGAAACAAGTCCATGATATGTTCGATGTAGCGGATACTGTTCACATGTCCGTTGATGTCGATATCACTGTATTTAGCTTTCAATGTAGCTACCGGTTCGGTAGAAGTCACTTTGATGCGTGAAGGTTTCTCGATAGGGCAAGGTTCATCGCACACATAATCTACAATGCTACCTCCGTGCAATGCCAGCAAATCAGCAGGCTTGCGGGTATTGAGGTTAATCATCGCCCATACGGAACGCGCATAGCCAATCTTCTTTCCATCTTTGTCCAACAGGGCAAAGTTACGGTCGGTGAAGAGGCGATATACATTCTCCACCCAAGTCCAGATGGTAAAGTCCTCGTATTGATAAGGCATCTCATCCAGTTCGATGGCAAGGCGGGAGAGCACCCATGTATAGTTGTCTTCATTCAGCGTAGCTATACCGAATCCACGGTCGCTGGCATGGAAACCGGCGCAATTCAGCAAATGGTTTCCCAATACGCCCATGGTAAGGCGCCCGGTAAAGTCCACATGAAAAGGCTCCGCTACAAACTGATATTTTCCTATCTTACTACTATTCTCACTCATTGTTCTGCTCCTTTTCTTTTTTCAAGCGATATTTCGCTTCACGGTCGGCAAGGTATTCGTTCACACGTTCGAAGCAACTTGTGGTGATAGCCACACGCCCTGAACGAACAAACTGAAGTACACAATCAAGGGCACGCAGCTCGTCATAAAGATTGGTGATTTCTTCACCCATACCATTCTTCTCTACGATAGCAAACACAGCATTCACCTCTACGATACGTGCATTATATTTACGGATCACTTTCGATACCTCCGGTTTTTCTTCCAGTATCGGGGTTGTTATCTTATACAATGCAATTTCGTGCTGATAGATCTCATCATCCGTGAAGTAATGTGCTTGCAGCACATCTATCTTCTTGGTGATTTGCTTGGTCACTTTCTCAATGGTGTCTTTATCCGTCCATGCGGTAATGGTGTACTTATGTACGCCCTTGATGGATGAAGCCGAAACATTCAGACTCTCGATATTGATCTGGCGACGGGTAAACACTGCGGTTACCTGGTTCAGCAAACCGGCGAAGTTCTCCGAATGAACGATTATCGTATATAATGTCTTATCCATACTAAATTAAGAATTAAGAACGAAGAATAAAATTAACATTCCAACAACATCTGGTTTACCGAACCACCCGGAGGTGTCATCGGCAACACATTGCCTTCTTCCATAACGCAGGCTTCCAACAGGAACGGACCATCCGTAGCAAGCATTTCTTCTATTGCACCTTTCAGTTCTTCACGCGTCATTACACGTCGTGAAGGGATGTCGTAAGCAGAAGCTATCTTCATATAATCCGGATTCAGCATCGGAGTGAACGAATAGCGACGATTGAAGAACATCGCTTGCCACTGGCGTACATTACCCAGGAAGTTATTATTCAGCAAGATCATCTTAACAGGAGCCTTCTGTTCCATAATGGTTCCCATCTCCTGAATGTTCATTTGCAGACCACCATCACCCATAAATACACATACAGTGCGGTCGGGACGTCCGAAAGTTGCACCGATTGCTGCGGGAAGTCCGAAGCCCATTGTACCCAACCCACCGGAAGTTACAATGCTACGTTCCTTACTATACTTAAAGTAACGGGCAGACATCATCTGATTCTGACCAACATCAGTAACCAATACAGCTTCATGATTCGTTGCCTCACTTACGGCACGGATCACTTCTCCCATACTCAAAGATTTACTTGCCGGATGCAATTCAGGACGGATCACCTTTTCTTCCTCTACTTTCTCGTAAGGCAAGAAGCTATCCAACCATTCCTGGTGAGTAGCAGGTTTCAGAAGTGCCGTAACGGCAGCAAGGGTTTCCTTGCAATCGCCCAATACGGCAATATCTGTCTTCACATTCTTGTCTATCTCAGCAGGGTCTATGTCGAAATGAATGATTTTCGCCTGTTTGGCATACGTATCCAACTTTCCGGTTACACGGTCGTCAAAGCGCATACCTACGGCGATAAGTACATCGCACTTATTCGTATTGATATTCGGTCCCAAGTTACCGTGCATCCCCAGCATACCTTTATTTAAAGGATGTGCAGTAGGCAAAGCAGAAAGTCCCAACAGTGTACAACCGGCAGGTATTCCGGCTTTTTCTATGAAAGCGCGTAGTTCCTGTTGTGCATCACCTAACTCAACACCCTGTCCTACCAATACCAATGGACGTTCAGCGCTATTGATTAGTTCAGCAGCCTGGCTCACAGCCTCTTCATCCATTTCGGGAACAGGCTGGTAACTACGGATGTAATCCAACTTGGCAGGAGCATATTCACTTTTCTCTACTTGTGCATTCTTGGCAAAGTCCAATACAACAGGACCGGGACGACCGCTTTTTGCAACATAGAAAGCGCGGGCTACAGCCCAAGGCACATCTTCGGCACTACGAATCTGATAGCTCCACTTCGTGATAGGCTGCGTAATACCTACCAGGTCAACTTCCTGGAAAGCATCCGTCCCAAGGAATCCCGTACCTACCTGACCGGCAATTACTACCAAAGGGGTACTGTCTATCATAGCATCTGCGATACCTGTTATCGTATTCGTCGCTCCGGGACCACTCGTCACCAGGCAGACACCTACTTCGCCTGATACGCGGGCAAAACCTTGCGCGGCATGAGTAGCACCCTGTTCGTGTCGAACCAAGATGTGGTTCAATGTCTTCCGATGGTCGTATAAAGCGTCAAATACCGGCATGATGGAGCCACCCGGATATCCGAAAATGGTCTTTACTCCCTGATGTTCCAAGGAACGCATCAATGCTTCAGCGCCTGTTATTATATCTTTCATCTCTTCTATTTTCAAGTTAAACTCTCAATTCTCAACTCTCCACTCTCAACTAAATCAGTCTCACTGCACCCTTATCGGCAGAACTTACCATACTGGCATATGCCTTCAGGCTCTTTGAGACTTCGCGTTGACGGGTGACGGGAGTCATCGGGCGAGCAGCCAGTTCCTCATCCGTCAGTTTGACGTTGATAGCACGTCCGGGGATATCAATCTCAATGATGTCACCATCCTGAATCTTACCAATATTACCTCCGGCAGCTGCTTCGGGAGAAATATGTCCGATACTCAATCCTGACGTACCGCCACTGAAACGACCGTCCGTAATCAGTGCACATTCTTTGCCCAGATGGCGCGATTTGATGTAAGAAGTCGGATAGAGCATTTCCTGCATACCGGGACCGCCTTTCGGACCTTCGTGTGTAATGACCACAACATCACCACTGACCACTTTCCCGGCAAGGATGCCATCGCAAGCAGCGTCTTGTGAATCGAACACTTTAGCAGGACCTGTAAATTTCCAGATGCTTTCATCCACACCTGCCGTTTTCACTACACAGCCATCCTGAGCGATATTACCTTTCAGTACTGCCAGACCACCGTCTTTGCTATAAGCATGTTCCAGATCGCGAATGCAACCTCCGGCACGGTCAGTATCCAATTCTTTATAATAGACATCTTGCGAACCCAGTACCAGATTGAACTTTCCGGCAGCAGCGCTCTTATATTTCTTCACAGCTTCTTCGCAAACATTCGGGCTGGTAATACCGTATTTGTCGATTACATCCGCCAGCGTCATACCGTCTACACGCTTTACGTTCGTATCGACTAATCCGCCTTTGGCAAGCTCGCTCATGATAGCGATGATGCCTCCGGCACGATTTACGTCTTGAATGTGATACTTCTGAGTATTCGGGGCAACCTTACACAGACAGGGAGTCTTACGTGACAGCATATCGATGTCATCCATACTGAAATCTGCCTCTGCCTCGTGTGCTACAGCCAAGAGGTGAAGCACTGTGTTGGTAGAACCACCCATCGCAATATCCAGCGTCATAGCATTCAGAAAAGCCTGACGGGTAGCGATGCTACGGGGGAGCACACTGTCATCCCCATCTTCATAATATTTATAAGCATTTTCAACAATCAGTTTGGCAGCATCTTTGAACAGTTGCGTACGATTGGCATGAGTAGCTACAATCGTACCATTACCCGGCAATGCCAGTCCGATAGCTTCGTTCAGACAGTTCATTGAGTTAGCGGTAAACATACCGGAACAACAACCACAAGAAGGACAAGCATGTTGTTCTATCTGAGCCACATCGGCATCACTTACACTTTCATCAGCCGACTTAATCATAGCATCGATCAAATCCAGATGCTGACCGTTCCATTCGCCGGCTTCCATCGGTCCGCCTGAAACGAATACAGTAGGGATATTAAGACGCATTGCTGCCATCAACATACCCGGAGTAATCTTGTCGCAGTTACTGATGCAAACCATCGCATCCGCTTTATGCGCATTCACCATATACTCTACGCTGTCGGCAATGATGTCTCGTGAAGGAAGCGAATAAAGCATTCCATCGTGTCCCATCGCAATACCATCGTCAATGGCAATCGTGTTGAATTCGGCAGCAAAGCATCCCAGCTTCTCAATCTCAGCTTTCACCTGTTGTCCGATTTCGTGCAGATGCACATGTCCCGGGACAAACTGTGTAAATGAGTTGACTATTGCGATAATAGGTTTTCCTAATTGCTCTTTCTTCATGCCATTTGCCATCCACAACGCACGAGCCCCTGCCATACGGCGGCCTTGCGTGCTGAACGAACTGCGTAATTGGTGTTTCATCTTCAAATCTCCTTTTAATTAAAAAGCCTTCCTCACATATGGTGAGAAAGGCTCCTAAATTGATATCTTAACGTACGAATACATACACAACCTTTCTCACGCTCTTGATTCCAGGACCACGACGCGAATAATATGCAAGACTGCCAGGTTAATAGATGTATGTAAGTTCATAACTTTATTTACTTTACTGTTTTCGTTAATCGTGCTGCAAAGGTAAGGGCTTTTTTATAAACTCCAAACAATTTGAAGAAAAAAATGAGATTATTATGATTAATCGTAAGAAAACCCCGCATTAAAATCTTATTTTATCACTTATTTAAGGCAAATCTGAGTAATTCGCTACCATGAACAGGAATTATTCAAGAGGGTTCGAAGCATTTAATAATCTGAAAATTACAAGAGCTTACTCATTCGCCAACTAAATTATTCGTATCTTTGTCCCTTCCAAAAAGAAAAAACAGGAATTACTAACTTAAAACAGTAGGAATATATCAATGGAAACAGTAGAAAACAAGTACATTACCGTAGCTTATAAATTATACGCTATAGAAGATGGTGAAAAAGATTTCACCGAAGAAGCCACCGCAGAACACCCTTTCCAATTCATTTCCGGTCTGGGTCTGACTTTAGAGTCTTTCGAAGATCAGGTGAAAAGTCTGAAAGCAGGTGATAAGTTTGATTTCACAATCGCTTGCGCAGATGCTTACGGTGACTTTGACGAAGAACATGTAATCGACCTTCCGAAGCAAATCTTTGAAGTAGATGGTAAGTTCGATAACGAACGTATTGTAGCTGGTAACGTAGTGCCTTTGATGACCTCTGAAGGTCAACGTATCAACGGAACCGTACAAGAAATAAAAGCAGACGTAGTGGTAATGGATATGAATCACCCCTTGGCAGGTTGCGACCTGAACTTTGTAGGTGAAGTAATAGAAAGCCGCCCGGCAACCAATGAAGAATTAGCTGAAATCGCTCGTATGATGAGCGGTGGTGGATGTAGTTGCGGTTGCGATAGCTGTGGTGACGATTGCGGCGACGGATGCGGCGATCACGATCACCAGGGATGCGGATGCAATCATTAAGATAGTGATTAACGGTAAGTGATTAGTGATTAGCATGCTGCGCTATTATGCTGCACAGTTTCTAATCACTAATCACTCACCACTAATCACTATTTCCCCGTCATTATCTCCAGTACCAATTTATCCGTTTCATTCATTCCCTTCGACCCTATCTTGGTCAGATTACGGATACTTTGATCCACATCTTCATCTATAATACCTTCTACAGAAGTTACACAACGGTTTTCCATAGCCATGATGGCAGAAAGAACAGCGGTAGATACACCAGTGGTTACTTTTAACGCACAGCTGGGCTTCGCACCGTCACAAATCATACCCGTAAGGTTGGCTATCATATTCTGAACGGCATAAGCCACTTGATCGTAAGTTCCCCCCATCAACCAGGTAATACCGCAACTGGAACCTGTAGCAGCAACCACACAGCCACATAAAGCAGACAAACGCCCCAAACTTTGTTTAATGTAGATCACCGTCAGATGGCTCAACATCAGAGCACGTATCAGCTCTTCTTCGGATTTATCATTTTCTTCAGCGAAGACGAGTACAGGCAAAGTGGCAGATATACCTTGATTTCCACTACCGGAATTGCTCATTACCGGAATCATAGCTCCTGCCATACGAGCATCACAGGCACCTGATGTATAAGACAAGATATGTGAGAAGACACTATCTCCCATCACCTTATGCTCATAAGTACCACGCAACATCTTACCCAGGCCATGGCCATAATTGCCTTCAAAAGAACGTTCGGCAGCCGCCTTATTCAAGCGGGCTGTTTCCAGAATAAAGCTGATCTCATCCAGCGGAGTATTCAGAGCAAAATCATAAACTTTACGTAAAGTCAGTTCCAGGCATTCTTCTTCTTTTTCACAGCTTGCCGTATGTTGTTTCTGAAATTGGACTTCTCCGTTACGTTCTATATATATAAAGGTGGTATGTCCTCCTGCAATCACAGCTGTTGCTTTATCATCTCCGGCCTCACAGCATACTTCAATATATAATTTCTCTTCAATATTCTCTTTCAACGAAATATGAATGCGCTTTTCCTCAATGAAACGTTTCCCCTCTTCCACTACATCAGGCGTACTGTCTTTTAACACCTCCAACTGATATTCTGATTTTCCTATCAGCGCTCCCAAGGCAATAGCAATGGGTAAGCCAATCATTCCGGTACCCGGAATGCCCACTCCCATAGCGTTTTTTAGAATATTAGCACTTAGCAACACATTTATTCTTTCCGGTTTTGTCTCCAGTGTTTCTGTTGCTTTAGCTACGCACAATGCCACTGCAATGGGTTCTGTACACCCAATAGCCGGCACCACTTCCTGATGTATCAGGTCGATTATCCGTTTTCTCTCCGTTTCCGTTATCATTATTTCACTGATTTTAATGGACACAAATTTAGAAAAAATGTTTTTAATACGTGCGCAAAGTCTTCTATTTCAAAAAAGAAACTTAACTTTGCGCTCAAGTTTTACATTATTAATAACCAAAAACTGAATTAAATGAAGATTAAAACGCTAACCTCGTGTTTCTTTTTGGCATTTGCCATATCTTCTTGTATACAAGACGAAGCGCTTAATGCAGAAGCAGATATCGAAACATGTTCTGTTCCGGGAGATGTACTAAACCGGGAACCGATCATTGGTAACGATGAAATCACCTTACCGTTGAAAAAAGGAGCAGATATCACAAAGTTGGCTCCAGAATTCACTCTTACACCTGGAGCAACCATTGAACCGGCCAGTGGAACCGTGCGAGACTTTACGGATACGAAAGACAAACCATTACTCTATACGGTAACATCTGAAGATAAGCAGTGGACAAAGCAATATAAGGTGAGTGCTATATTTTCCGGCATCCCTACCAGTTTTCATTTTGAAGAAGCAATACCCGTAAATGACAAAAATGGGCAACCTATCTTTTACAACTTTCAGGAAACTGATGCTATAGGTAATTTATTGAAGTGGGCAAATGCAAATGAAGGTTTCAATTATACTGGGGTACAAGCTGCTGCCGATGATTATCCCACCAGTCCTTCTCCTAATGGAAAAGTAGGAAATTGTGTAAAACTAACAACTAAAAGTACCGGTGAATTAGGTGCCCGTTTGGGAATGTACATTGCTGCTGGAAATTTATTCACAGGAAGTTTCAAAATCGTAATTCCTGAAGTGGTAAAAGCAACCAAATTTGGAGTCCCCTTTAACCACGTACCTGTATCTCTGAAAGGTTATTATAAGTACAAATCCGGAGATACCTTTACAGTATCAGGAAAACCAGTCAGCGGGAGAAAAGATATGTGCGATATCTACGGTGTATTCTATGAAACAGATGCAAATCTGAATACACTAGACGGTACAAATATCTTCACCGATCCGCACATTATATCTGTTGCACGCATCTCCGATGCAAAAGAAACAGACGATTGGACCTTATTCAATCTTACCTTTGTCAATAAACCAGGTAAAGAAGTTGATTTGGAAAAACTACAAAATGACGGTTACAATCTTGCTATCGTGTTTGCTTCCAGCATCAAAGGCGATTTATTTGAAGGAGCAGTAGGAAGTACTCTATATATTGATGAGGTAGAATTAAGTTATATGCATTAAAGTCAGAACTAATGAAAAAGATTATAGTATTTATTTGCCTGTTGACACTGGTAAACACTGTGAATATCGTTTATGCACAAGAAGAAAGAAATCACGGTATTATCTGGTCTTCACTGCATGGATTGGAATATGAAATAAAGGCCGGTATAAATATTGGTGGAGCTACTCCCCTTCCTCTGCCTCAAGAAATTAGAGCATTAACAGGATACAACCCCAATATCTACCTTTCTATAGAAGGAAATATCACAAAATGGTTCACCAAAAAGAAAAATTGGGGAATGACATTAGGCATACGGATTGAGAATAAAGGCATGGAAGCTGATGCTCGTGTAAAAAATTACAGCATGGAGATCATTGGAGGAGGAGGCGAACGATTGTCAGGTAACTGGACTGGTGATGTCAAAACAAAATTCCGAGCCGCATATTTCTCCATACCTGTACTAGCTACTTACCAACTCAGTAATCGCGTTAGACTAAGTGCAGGTCCGTATGTCTCATTTAAAACCAATGGAGACTTTAACGGATATGTTTCTGAAGGATATTTAAGGAAAGAAGATCCTACAGGTACTAAAGTTGAATTTACTGGAGACAATACAGCTCCTTATGATTTTTCTGATGACTTGCGTTCTTTCCAATGGGGAGTACAAGCCGGTGCAAGCTGGAGGGCTTTTAAACGTCTTACGGTACATGGAGATATCACTTGGGGATTAAATAACATCTTCAATAAAGACTTCCAAACAATTACTTTCAATATGTATCCTATTTATCTGAATGTTGGATTTGGATATTCTTTCTAAGAACATTCAATAACAGAAAAGAATAAGGCGGTTAGTTACTGATGAACTAATTGCCTTATTCTTTTTGAATGTTCTCTATTGCTTTCCCACAAGCTCGATCATACATATTCCTCAAATAGAGCAACTATTAACTTACTACCTTAGCAGTATATTAACTAATAAAAAACTCCTACCAATGGTAGGAGTTTTTTATTTATAGATTTACTATTACTACAAGGACTATTCTACAGCTAAATACTTCACATACAAGCTACTTAAATCAGCTCCCATAAACTGGTCGCCCCATTTACTGGAAGTACATACAATAGCCAGTTTATATTTCTTTGTTGCATCATAAGAACCGTTACCGGTTTCCTTGAAATCAGCAATAACTGTTTGATAATCACTCTTAGCTGTACCATCCGTCAACTCAGCTTTCAGAATAACCTTATCGGAAGTATTGATATTCGTACCATCTAAACTTTCATCATAACTGCTTACTTCAAATAAATAAGCTGCAATAGAACATTGATCTTCGTTCTTGTCCTCAACAAGTACTGCATAATTCTTACCATCCTCCTTTTTTACACTTTGATATACAGGTGACCCCGGAGTATATTTATAAGTAAAACTAAATTTAGTAGGTTTCTTATTATAAGGCAACCCAAACTTAGTACTTTTCAACGTATTCGTAATGTCAATGCTAAAAGCACCATTGAACAAAGTTCCAGCAGTTATTGCAGGTACCAATGAAGGGCTGTTTCCATCTTTCGTCAATGTTTTAAAAGTAGTTATCCGAGCAGATCCATCACTAGCTTTCACTACAGGAGCAGCCGGTTCCTCAGGCATAATAATTCCCATTATTGGCAATAAAGAAGCCGCACCATTTGAAGATGTCAACCCTACCGGATCCTTATCTCCCCATTCCTTCATATCAAAGACCATAGTAGTAGCAAAACGCTCTACTTTAATAATAAAGTCTTTAGTAGTGTTAGGATCTTCTGCTACCATGTGATATTTGATATAATCATCGCTCCCCTTCAATACGGAAAAATCAATCGGCTGCTTACCATCTATCTGATCTTGAGTTAAACGTACGTCATCTTTTCCGGCCACATGTACCAAGATATATTCAACTGAACCTTTATCTGTTACTTTATAGCTAGGAGTTAACAGCAAATCTTTATCTGGAGTATTGTCCCAGATTTTCAGTGTCAGAGTAGTAGTACCAGTCTTCTTCTGTTCAAGAATTGCAGCACTTTCAATTTTCATTTCTTCCATATTTATAGTCTGGCTCTCCACTACAATACCACCCTGAAAATCAACTTTTACTTTCAATCCTAGTGCATCAATATTAAGTTTCAAAGTCATATCTTCACCAATAATTGTACCATTCAGGTCAGCTGTTACTTCACCAATAGGATCTTGCAACTTCAAAGTTCTGGCTTCTGCTCCAAAAGCATACACCTCGCCTCTTTTTACTACAGGAATAGTATCTACTGTAATATCGCCCAGTTCAATACCTTCAAAAGCAAAGTTCTTAATCGCCAACTTCACCATAGCTGTATCCCTCTTCTCCATTTTGTAAGAGTAAGGCTTGCTAATGTAAACGCGCTGTTCCATTGTTACCGGATTGGGAATATTAGACACATTAATATCCATATTACCTTTATATACATTTTTATAGAAAGAAGTCATGTTTACCGTATCGCCTTCTATTTCCGTTAATGTCACATTAGCTGTCAAAACCTTTTCATCAACTGTACCTTCTACTTTTACATTGTACCCGGATACGTTATCTGAAACCTCTCCTTTCAAAGTACTAGCATAGATGCTCTTCGTTATGACAGCAAATTCTGCATTAGGAATCTTGAATTCGTTAACTCCAGGAACTACATTAAATAAAACGATAGTAACTTTATCACTAGCATCCGATTTAGCAAGCTCAATCTTAGCATCCTGTGCTACATTCTCTACACCTTCGACTACTAATTTGAGGTTATCACCTGAATATTCAGCCACCACATCCTCTATCGTAGGGGGAACTTCCGGCTCTTCATCATCTTTACAAGCAGTAAATACACTCATTGAGCAGATTAATACAAACAAATAAAATAAATTCTTCTTCATAATTTTGTTGTTTAGTTAATACAATCCTTCTCTACGAAGGCAACAATATTCTATTTTTATCAAACAAGTTTACGCGGGCACAAAGGAACAACATATAAAGGTTACAGAAAAGGTCTGTTCTACGTTTTAATGTTCCATTTTTAATAATCTTTTTAATCATCATTGATAAATAGATCAAGAATATTAAAATGTATACCTAATAACAACATACAAACAAATAGAGCAAAATGTTCTTCAGGCTTTTTGTTATTTAATAAATAACAGTTCCTCAGCACTGGATACCCCTGCTTTTCTTTTATCACTTTCGGGATGCAAAATAACCACTTTTTGTTACACTAAACAAGGTCAATACATTAATATTTTTGTTCTTTTTTTAATCTTTCCCATAACATCTTCCATTTCATATGATTTTTCATATCTCACAAGACTTCTCCCTCCTACTCACCCTTCCAAAATGTATTTCCCTTCCATACCAATATTCCTAAATTCTCAATTTAGAAGCAGTTTCTGCCAAAAATCGTACAGAAGAGAAACTCATCATTCCATAAAAAATATAATATTTCTCCCTTTTCATAAGAAAAATCCATAACTATTTGTTATCTTTATGCAACCAAAAGCTTTTATTCAAAGGATTTGGCATGAATAAACCTTATACATAAACCATTAAAGCAAAAGATTATGTTCAACTCATTCGGCAACATTCTCCGCCTTACCAGCTTTGGGGAGTCACATGGTAAAGGCATCGGAGGCGTCATAGATGGATTTCCCGCGGGCATCCGCATTGACCTGGATTTTGTGCAAGCGGAACTGGATCGTCGCCGTCCCGGACAGTCTCTTATTACTACGGCCCGGAAAGAAGGCGATAAAGTAGAATTCCTTTCAGGTATCTTTGAAGGCAAATCAACAGGATGTCCCATTGGATTCATTGTATGGAATGAAAATCAACATTCCAGTGATTATGATAACATGAAAGAGGTATACCGTCCTTCGCATGCTGACTATACTTATAAGGTAAAATATGGTATCCGTGATTACCGTGGCGGTGGTCGCTCATCAGCACGCGAAACCATTTCCCGCGTAGTGGCAGGTGCCCTTGCCAAACAGGCACTCCGTCAACTGGGGGTGAAAATCACAGCATATACCTCGCAAGTAGGTCCAATCCGTCTGGAAGAAAACTATACTGCTTATGATCTTGATTTAATAGAAACGAATCCAGTACGCTGCCCGGATCCAGTAAAGGCAAAAGAGATGGAGGAGCTTATTTTCAAGACCAAAGGAGAAGGTGATACCATTGGCGGCGTAGTGACCTGTGTCATCAAAGGATGCCCCATCGGATTAGGCCAACCCGTATTCGGTAAGTTACATGCTGCTCTTGCTTCCGGTATGCTCAGCATCAATGCAGCTAAAGCATTTGAGTATGGTGACGGATTTAAAGGTCTGAAACAAAAAGGCTCGGAACAAAACGATGTATTCTTCAATAACTGCGGACGCATTGAAACGAAAACCAACCATTCCGGTGGTATCCAAGGCGGTATCAGTAACGGACAAGACATCTTCTTCCGGGTTGCCTTTAAACCGGTAGCCACTGTATTGATGGAGCAACATACAGTCAATATAGATGGTATAGATACAACATTGAAAGCTCGCGGTCGTCATGATCCATGCGTATTACCACGCGCAGTGCCTATAGTAGAAGCTATGGCTGCCTTGACAATACTGGACTTCTATCTGATTGACCGCACTACACAATTATAGAAGTGGTAGGATGATAGGATAGTAAAGTGATAAGGTGATAGGGTGATAAAGTGACATTATCCTATCACCCTATTACCTTATCATTCTATCACCCTATCACTTTATCACCTTATCATATATATTTATGAACGAAATACAGAAATACATTTCAGAGAATGAATCGAAGATGCTGGAAGACTTGTTCAGCCTCATCCGTATTCCAAGTATCAGTGCAAAACCTGAACACCATGACGACATGTTGGCTTGTGCAGAACGCTGGGCACAACTATTGCTTGAAGCAGGTGCAGACGAAGCACTGGTAATGCCCTCAAAAGGCAATCCAATTGTTTTCGGACAAAAGATAGTAGACCCGGCAGCAAAGACAGTTTTGGTATATGCACATTATGATGTAATGCCGGCAGAACCGTTGGAGCTATGGAAAAGTAATCCCTTTGAACCGGAAATCCGCGATGGACACATTTGGGCCCGTGGTGCCGATGACGATAAAGGGCAATCATTCATTCAGGTAAAGGCATTCGAATATCTGGTGAAACATGGCATGCTAAAGAACAATGTCAAATTCATCTTTGAAGGTGAAGAAGAAATCGGTTCACCCAGTCTGGAAGCTTTCTGTGAGGAGCATAAAGAATTATTAAAAGCAGATATTATTCTGGTATCGGATACCAGTATGTTGGGTGCCGACCTGCCCTCACTGACTACAGGTCTTCGCGGATTGGCATACTGGGAAATTGAAGTAACCGGACCTAACCGTGACTTACACTCAGGACATTTCGGAGGTGCCGTTGCCAATCCCATTAATGTATTATGCGGAATGATTGCCAAAGTAGTAGATGCCGATGGACGTATCACAGTGCCCGGTTTCTACGATGATGTAGAAGAAGTTCCACAGGCGGAACGTGACATGATCGCCCATATCCCTTTCAATGAAGAAAAGTATAAGGTAGCCATTGGCGTAAAAGAGCTATTCGGAGAAAAAGGATACAGCACTCTGGAGCGTAACAGTTGTCGTCCCTCTTTCGACGTTTGTGGCATTTGGGGCGGATATACCGGCGAAGGTTCCAAGACAGTGCTTCCCTCAAAAGCTACAGCCAAAGTTTCTTGTCGCCTGGTTCCCCATCAGGATCATCACAAGATTTCCCAAATGTTTGCAGATTATATCCTAAGCATCGCTCCGGATACCGTACAGGTAAAAGTGACACCCATGCATGGAGGACAAGGCTATGTATGCCCAATCAGCCTTCCAGCCTATCAGGCGGCCGAGAAAGGTTTTGAAAAAGCATTCGGGAAGAAACCACTTGCAGTACGCCGGGGAGGCAGTATTCCTATCATCTCCACATTCGAGCAAGTACTTGGAATCAAGACTGTACTTATGGGATTCGGACTGGAATCAAATGCTATCCATTCACCGAATGAGAACTTCCCATTGGATATTTTCCGAAAAGGAATCGAAGCAGTCGTTGAATTTCATTTAAAGTATTAGCTTGTACCTCGTAACTCATTGATACGTGGTTCGCAGCACTTTAAATTCTGTGCGACGATTAATAGCATTACAAATCTCCTGCTGTTCCAGTGGGAGATTTTTTATAAACTCTTCTGTCAATATATCTCCCACCTTCAGGAAAGGTGCAGATTTCAGAGTGAAATTAGTGACTGTCTTAGGCTGTTGCTCTCCATACCCTTTCGGTGTGAGACGTTCCGAATCAATGCCTCCTTTAATTAAATAGCGTACTACAGATTCTGCACGACGCTGCGAAAGACGAAGATTATAATCATCATTCCCTTTATAATCGCAATGTGCGGCGAGTTCGATAGTAACATTCGGATTATCATTTAGTAATTGTATCAACTCATCCAAGGCTACTGTAGATTCCGGAGTCAGGTTAGCCCGGTCAAACTCATAGAAGATATTCTCTATCAGTACAGGACGGGTAATGGAAGACAAAGGAAACTCAAGTTCATAATGACGATCCTCATTAATATCTTCTGTCATCAACTCCTCTTTGTCATTCAGATAACCACGACAAGAGGCAAGCAAGGCATAACGGCATCCCGGTGTAAGTTCCTGAGTAAAAGTTCCATCCTTCTTCACATTGATCTTCATATAAGTACCATCCTCTCCCACCAAAGTAACCAGCGCATCAGAAAGTACATCCCCCTCTTTATCATAAACCAATCCTTTCAAGATATGATGTGTCTCCGGAAGCTCAAAACTGTAAATGTGATCCCATCCACGGGCATCTCCCCGGTTAGAAGAGAAAAAGCCTCGATTGGGCGCACCCGGTTCGAACGTCATACCAAAATCATCACTTTGCGAATTTACCGGAGATTTCATATTCTCAACACGCCAACGCCCCGTCAGGCTATCCGACACAGCACGAAAGATATCCAGACCACCCATGCCGGGATGTCCGGTGGAAGAGAAATACAGGGTACCATCCGGTGCAAAAGAGGGAAACATTTCATCACCGGAAGTATTAATTTCAGGTCCCAGATTATCGACATAACCGAAACCATCACGAGTCACGTTGATACGCCATAAATCCAACCCTCCCTGTCCACCTGGCATATCAGATACGAAATATAGATAATCACCTGCAGGAGATAATGCAGGGTGGGCAACAGAAGAAAGGGTATCATTCAGGATTGCACACTTCTGAGGACTCCCCCACTCTGCCCCGGCACGTTGAGAAACATATATCTCTGCATAAGCCGGTGCATTGGGCAATGTCCGGCAACGAGTGAAATACATCGTTTTACCATCTGCCGAAAAAGAACAAGCCCCTTCTTCAAATTCACTATTTACTTCCGAGGCAAGCGGTTCAGGCTTTTGCCATTGCTTCTTTTCATTTCGCTTGGAGTGGAATATATCAGCACTTTTCATGCCGGTAATGCCATTCAGATCGGCACCTTTGGCTTCGTTACGGGTAGAAGTTAAATATAGGATATCAGGATCATTGCCCGCATACATGGGAGAATAATCACTACGGCGGGAAACAAGAATAGGGATGCGCTTTACAATATGACGAGTAGGATTTTTTTTCCACTCCTGTGCCAAAGAACAAGAAGTGATTCCGATATGTGCCAGAGAGTCTTTACGCCCTTTTATATCAGACTGATTCTGTGCATAAGCAAGATAATTCTCATAATAAGGTATGGCAGCAGCATATTCGCCATTCTTACGAAGCATCTCCGCCAGATAAAAATGAGAAAGAGTATCCGGATAGCGATAACGGACGGCATTCATATAGGCAGCTTTAGCCTTCAACGTGTAATTGATACGGCGGTAGCAGTCACCTTGTTTGTAGGCAAGCACACCTCGTTGCGAACGATCTTTAGGAGGAGTACGGGTATAGGCCGTTTTGTAATGACGTGCAGCATCAAAGTATTCTCCACGGGCATAACTTTGCTCTGCCTGACGCAGACTCCGCCCCACTCCACAAGAAGTGAGAAATAAGATAGCACAAAGAAGAAATAAAAACAGTTTATATAATTTCATGCCTCACAAGTTATCATTCATATAAACTGAAAAGTCGGCTGATTATTGTATGACCATCATTTATTCAAATGGTTTACGGAAAGTACATCCGTTCTTCCACTCCGAGCAACCATAAGCCGTTTTCCCCTTGATCACGGTTCCTTTACCACACAATGGGCAGGTCTGCCCCTCAATAGTTTGTATTTGAGAAGTGTCAGCAGCATTTGTTTCCACAACCTTCTTGCGTGGTTTACTTTGGCGTTTAGGCTTGGTAGTATCTTTCTCTTTTACCGCCTTTCCACCTTGCTTCTTACTACTACCGGATGCTTCCTCCACCGCCTGCACAATAGTAATATGACGATTGCTATTATCTGAAAGTACACTCATCACAACCTCAGAAACCATCTGTTTCAATTCCTCAAGAAATTGTGCAGCATTATAGGTTTTCTTCTCAATCTCACGAAGTTTCTTTTCCCAGATACCCGTTAGTTCAGCAGATTTCAATAACTCTTCATGGATAATCTGGATAAGCTCGACTCCTGTAGGTGTAGCTATCAGGTTCTTCTTCTCTTTGCGAATATAATTACGTTTAAATAAAGTCTCAATAATAGCGGCACGTGTGGATGGACGACCGATTCCGTTCTCCTTCAATGCATCCCTCAATTCATCGTTATCCACCAACTTACCCGCTGTTTCCATAGCACGCAGCAAAGTAGCTTCAGTATAAGGACGGGGAGATTGTGTCCATTTCTCATATAAATCGGGTACATGAGGACCGCTTTCACCTTTCACAAAAGCCGGCAATACATTTTCTTCATCTCCCGGATCTTTTTCTTCCTGGGACTGTGTACCCGGAGTTCCGAATATAACTCTCCAACCCGGTTCCAAAATCTGCTTTCCGGTAGTCTTGAATTCTATTTCTTCCACTGCGCCCAGTACAGTAGTAGTAGCAAACTTACAATCAGGATAGAATACTGCAATGAACCGGCGGGCTATCAAGTCGAATACACGACGTTCCATATCTGTCAGGTTTTGCGGGTATTGTCCGGTAGGAATAATGGCATGGTGATCTGTTACCTTTGAGTTATCAAATACCTTCTTCGATTTCAATAAAGTGGTCCCATCCAAAGGAGTCGTAAATGTTGAATAATCACGCAAACCTTTCAAGATACCCGGACATTTTGGATAAATGTCATCACTCAGAAAGGTGGTATCTACACGAGGATAGGTAGCCACTTTCTTTTCATATAATGACTGGATGATTTTCAAAGTCTCATCGGCAGAATAAGCAAACTTCTTATTACATTCCACCTGTAAGGAAGTCAAGTCAAACAAACGGGGGGGAGCTTCTTTTCCTTCTTTCTTGGTTACATCCGTAATCGTAAAAGGAGAATTCCTGATCTGTTCCAGCAGTGCCATACCCTGTTCCTGGTTGGCAATAGGATCGATACCTCTATTCTCTTCTTCCTTTTTAGGTTTCTTCCCGGCAGCAATTGCCTCCTTATTCTTTTCAGCTTCCAGAACCAATTCTTCTTCGCTCTTCCTGATGATAGCGGAGAATGTCGTATCCCGATACACTGTCTTCAATTCCCAATACTGCTTGGGCACAAAGTTCTCTATTTCTAACTGCCGGTTTACAATCAGTGCCAATGTAGGTGTCTGCACACGACCGATAGAAAGTACCTGCTTATTCTGCCCATACTTCATGGTATAAAGCCGTGTTGCATTCATTCCCAATAACCAGTCACCTATTGCACGACTTAATCCTGCCTCATAAAGCGGTTGGAATTCTTTCTGATCTTTCAATTTGGCAAAACCTTCCCGAATGGCTTCTTCCGTCAAAGATGAAATCCACAGACGCTTTACCGGACAGTGTGCACCGGCTTTTTGCATCACCCAACGCTGAATTAACTCTCCTTCCTGCCCGGCATCACCACAGTTTATGATCATGTCGGCTTTCTGCATAAGAGTCTCTATCGTATGGAATTGCTTTTCATAAGTAGGGTTACTGATCAGTTTTATTCCGAAACGCGGCGGTATCATGGGCAAACTTCCCAAGCTCCATGATTTCCAGTTCGGGGTATATTCGTGCGGTTCTTTAAGTGTACAGAGGTGACCGAATGTCCAGGTCACCTGGTATCCGTTTCCTTCAATATATCCGTCTCTTCTATCTTTCGCTCCTAATACTTCAGCAATATCACGCGCCACAGAGGGCTTTTCGGCAATACAAACTATCATTCATCTTCTTTTTAGTCGGACAAAAGTAGTATAAATCAAAAGCAGAAACAAATTTATTTGCTTTTATGCTTCCTCGAACGGAAGCATAAAAGCAATAACATTAATCTTTAAAGAACAATTTCTTTCTCAGCACATTCGTGCCATCACTTACTATTACAATGTAGAATCCACTTTGCATGCCGGATAATTGCAGAGAATTACTGGTAGCCTGTTGCAAAAACACCCGTCTTCCGGATAAGTCAACAATTTCTACACGATTATTAGTATCATTATTCAGCCCACTCCAGAAAAGTTGTCCATTATAATAATAGATTTCTCCCTCTGATTCTGCAACTTCAGGTGATATTCCGGTAGGAACTTCCTCTACGCAAGCTGCATAAAACTCGTGGATGGACCAGTAATTACCCTTCTTTCCCGTCTGTGCCACTCTGATCTGCGAAGCCGTTCTCTCCGGGAAAGAAATTATCTGCACAGCCGAACCATTCGTTCCCGAAGCCACCTTTTCCCAAGCATCACTGGAATTGAGCTTCAGAAAGACATCATAAGCAGCCGGACCGTCATTAGGACTCTCTGATGAATCCAGAATCACCCGGTTTACTTTATAAGGAGCCTGCATATTAACAATTACCCACTGTCCTGAACTTTGTGATGCACTGGTGTCCCAACGCGTAGATGTATTGCCGTCAATGGCATTACGTGCATTAGAGTTATTGTGACTGGCAGTAATAGTCCAATTCGAACGGTTTATCAAAGCATCCGTAGAATTGAAGACAAGAGTCATTGACAAATTATTCTCCCATACCCCCATCTTTTTGGCAGTGTAGGAAGGTACTTCAGTAACAGTAGAGGTAACTGCAACCTGTTTCTCATGCCCACTGTTTACAAAACTGGCCTTAAGGCTGACGTTGGCATTGTGAATGGTAGCGCTACCCGTACTCTTTGGGAAATTTAAGTAATACGTCTGTCCGGACGAACTGAAATTAGTCAAATTAAGATTCAGGTTGCCACCCTCAACCACCATAGCATGTTTTGGATTACCCCAGAAGTCAGCACCGAAAAGATTGACCTCGCCCGTAAATGCAGAACTGGTTCCCAGATAGCGTGTATCCGGATAATTTGTACTTTTCGCTTCAAGTGCCACCAATTGTGAGTTAATTAAATTGAAGCCTGCATTGTCCAATGCCTCAAAAATCATAGCATTCATTGCCCCGTCGATACCTAAGCCTAAAGAAGTACCGGAAGCAGCTTTACCCTGATCTGCCTGAAAAACAATACCCTCAAAACATCCATAGTGGAAGTCATTATACAAAATCTGTTTCCGACAATCTCCCAAAGTGATAAAACGCAATTCATTCATATTCTGATCATAAGCCTTGCCATTATCTGCACTCAAGCTATTGGGCCAGGCACCGAATTTTGTTTCAGACCCTGCAGCATATACGATGGTATTGAACTGCATATTGCATACGCGTCCATTCTCTGATCCTCCACCCACACGAATGATATTTTTGAAAGCATGTCCTGCCAGATAATCTACATAGTGGTTATCACATTTATTAGTAAACAAGTCTACTCCATTATAAGCGGCACGTAAACCTACATTCACAATATAAACGTCTTTTCCGGTTACCTGGATGCAATAGGGATACTCATTCATCTTAGGAAGCAACGAAGACACCTGTTCGGGATAGTCAAATGACACACCACGCAGTCCACTACCGGCCGATAATTTCAAGAAGGATTGTCCTTGTGGCTGCCCTTTGCCTGCATAAACTTCTAAAATACTGCCTTGACCACGAGGAACACTACCCAAATCGGAAGCACCACGCAATTCCACACCTGTAGGAACGGTCAGGTTACCCATCACTTTATAGCGACCGCCGGGAAGATATACAATACCTCCACCCTCACTGGCTGCTTTATCCAGTGCCTGTTGAATGGCCGCTGTGTTATCCTTTGCTTTACTCAGCCCCGTACTAATAGCACTTTGCAACTGTGTAGTATTTGAACTTGAATTAAAAGTTACCACAAATGGTTCAGCTCCAAAATCAAGCACATTATACAATGCCAGACGGGCGGGTTTCGTTTCCGGAACTTTCATCTCCGAGAATTCCGGAAGAGGCTTCGTCTTTACAGGAGTATGATCGATGCGACATTCAAACAGAGACTGGTTCTTTATATCAGCTGTTTTTGCAAAACGATTACCGGTCAGAATTGTACGGGCATCAGAACCAATATAAATCTGAGGTGTACCATTGTCAAAGTCTGTATCGGAAGCTATAAAATCACCTCCCAAACAGTTCACCGCACCATTCCGAATAGCACATTGCTGCAACATTACTCTCGGTGATGCACCACTTTCCGTATATATAGCGGCCTGCTTAGCAGATATATCACAACCATACAGTTGCACAGGTCCCTCAGCAGAAACAACAGCTACTCCATTTTCACAATCTTCAATATGGGCGCGGGTAAACATGATGCCTGCTGACGAAACACCATTCACATAGATACCTGTCTCACAATTCCGTAAGTTGAAACCATAATTATGCCCATTCGGCACACCATCCCCTGACTTTGAAGCTCCGGTACAAAAACCTTTATTATAGCCTTCTATATCAATGAAACAAGTATAAGACCAGTCATTACGCCGCATTACGATGCCAGTTCCGTTCTGATAAATCCAGTCTGCATAAGCCGATCCCACCTTCGGTGCTCCTTCCAAACCGGAGCCTGCCCAATAATCTGGTGAGAAGTGAATCCACTCAAAGCGCCCTACATCGGCTATATTATCAATCTCAATACCTCGTGACAGCGGAGTGCCATATACATCATAGATATTAGGACAACCACCTCCATTACTCCGCGATAGGATAATACCACTATATGAATTCACCAGTGTCACATGACGCACATTGCAATATTCATTTCCCCAAACGCCATCACGTCCATACAGTACTGTAGGCGGATAAGGTTTGATATTCTCAGGATCTTGGTGCGGATACCATATAGACAAGTAAGTCAACGCGGTAGAAGGCTCCATGGTAATAAATGAATTCGATTCGGTTTCATTGCCTCCCTGACCATCTACCATCAGAATAGTTCCTTCAATAGGTTGTCCTTTTACCGGACGTTTCCATTCGCCACGCATAGTAACTCCAGAAGGGATGTATAACTTCCCGGAGATACGATAACGTCCTGCAGGAACAAAAAGAGTACCTCCCCGACGGTTTTCACCCAACTTATCCAATGCAGTTTGAAAAGCATTTCGCGAATCCTGCACTCCCGTAGGATCAGCATTAAAATCAGTGGTCACAGTATAAGTAGCCACCCCCACATCATCTGCCGGATATTCATCCGACACAATCAGTTTCCAGTTACCAGGCTTATCATTTGATTGTGCCTGCACACTTACAGCTAATAAAGCTGAGATAAAAAGAAGTAATAATTTTTTCATGCAATATCAATTATTAAATTACGGATATCAAAGAAATGATGCCGCAAATATCCACCGGATTGGTTAAAGAAAAGATTAATATGACATTAAAAACCAACTAATTTTATCTCTATATACTTAAAATACGAGAGGCAGGATATTATATTAATATCCTGCCTCTCTAAAATTATATGAATGAAAGATTTATTCTTCGTCCATCAAGATTTCCAGAATCTGACAAGCAGCCTTGGCAACCGGAGTACCGGGACCAAAAATAGCAGCTACACCGGCTTTATACAAGAAATCATAGTCCTGTGCAGGAATTACACCACCTGCAATTACGATGATATCCTCACGACCCAGCTTCTTCAGTTCTTCAATGATCTGCGGAACCAGTGTCTTGTGTCCGGCAGCCAATGAAGATACGCCCACTACGTGAACGTCATTTTCAACAGCTTCGCGGGCAGCTTCGGCAGGCGTCTGGAACAACGGTCCCATATCCACGTCGAAACCACAGTCGGCATATCCGGTCGCAACAACTTTGGCGCCACGGTCGTGACCGTCCTGACCCATTTTGGCAACCATAATACGGGGCTGACGTCCCTCTTTCTTCGCAAACTTCTCGGCCAATTCGCAAGCACGCTTGAAGTCGCTGTCATTCTTACTTTCTGATGAATACACGCCTGATATAGTTCTGATTACTGCTTTATAACGTCCTACAATCTTTTCGCAAGCATAAGAGATTTCTCCCAACGTAGCGCGAACACGGGCAGCTTCTACTGCCAGCTCCAGCAAATTGCCTTCCTTGGTTTCCACGCATTTGGTAATAGCTTCCAATGCTTTCTGCACTTCAGCCTCATTTCTTCCTTCTTTCAAGCGCTTCAGGTTCTCAATCTGTTCCAGACGAACAGCCGTATTGTCGATTTCGAGGATATCAATCGGAGCTTCTTTCTCCAGACGATATTTATTCACACCAACAATAGTCTGAGAACCAGAGTCGATACGAGCCTGTGTACGTGCAGCAGCTTCTTCGATGCGCATCTTAGGAATACCGGTTTCGATAGCCTTTGCCATACCACCCAGTTTTTCTACTTCCTGAATAAGCTCCCACGCCTTGTGAGCCAAGTCATTTGTCAGAGACTCTACATAATAAGAACCTCCCCATGGGTCAACATTCTTACAGATATAAGTTTCTTCCTGAATATAAATCTGAGTATTACGTGCGATACGGGCAGAGAAGTCTGTCGGCAATGCGATAGCCTCATCAAGAGCATTGGTATGCAGAGACTGGGTATGTCCCAAAGCTGCAGCCATAGCCTCGATACAAGTACGCCCTACATTATTGAACGGATCCTGTTCAGTCAACGACCAACCAGAAGTCTGGGAGTGCGTACGCAAAGCCAGTGATTTCGGATTCTTCGGATTGAACTGTTTCACGATCTTTGCCCAAAGCATACGAGCCGCACGCATTTTGGCAATTTCCATAAAGTGGTTGGTACCGATAGCCCAGAAGAAAGACAAACGCGGAGCAAAAGCATCGATGTCGATACCTGCTGCTGTTCCGGCACGAAGATATTCCAAACCGTCAGCCAGCGTATAAGCCAACTCAATGTCTGCCGTAGCACCGGCTTCCTGCATATGGTAACCGGAGATAGAAATAGAGTTAAACTTCGGCATTTTCTGAGAAGTATATTCGAAGATATCGGATATAATCTTCATAGAGAATGCAGGCGGATAAATATAGGTATTACGCACCATGAATTCTTTCAGGATGTCATTCTGGATAGTACCTGCCATTTCTTCCAACTTAGCACCTTGCTCCAGACCAGCATTGATATAGAATGCCAGAATTGGAAGAACAGCACCATTCATAGTCATGGACACAGACATCTTGTTCAAAGGAATACCATCGAAAAGAACCTTCATATTCTCCAGTGAGCAGATAGATACACCGGCCTTACCCACATCACCTACCACACGTTCATGGTCAGGGTCGTAGCCACGGTGTGTAGCCAAGTCGAAGGCTACAGACAAACCTTTCTGTCCGGAAGCCAGATTACGACGGTAGAATGCATTTGATTCTTCAGCTGTAGAGAATCCGGCATACTGACGGATTGTCCAGGGGCGTAGTGTGTACATCACTGAGTACGGGCCACGCAGATAAGGAGGCAGACCGGCAGCATAGCCCAAATGTTCCATACCTTCCAGGTCTTCTTTTGTATAAACAGGCTTCACTTCAATGTGTTCCGGCGTTTTCCAATCAGCATGGATGCCGTTAGCCTTTTGCCACTCAGCACCGTTAGCGGGCTTGAATGCGGCATATATATCTAAGTTTTTAAAATCTTTTCTCATCTTACTTCAAAAGTTTAGCGTTGTATTCCTTTAATGTTTCCAGTACGTTGACACGAACATGGATGAAGTTCTCGATACCGGCAGCTTTCAGCTCGTCCATATTGGCAGGAGCACCGGCTACGATAAACATAGCACGACCATTCAGAGCCTTGAAAGCCGGAACAGCGTATTCTGCATATTCATCATCACTGGAACAAAGCACCACGATATCAGCTTTAGCAGCCATCGCAGCTTCCACACCTGCTTCTACAGTCGGGAAGCCCAGGTTATCAACAACCTCATATCCGGCACAAGCCAGGAAGTTACAAGAGTACTGAGCACGTGCCTGACGCATAGCCAGATTACCGATAGTCAGCATAAAAGCTTTCGGACGCTTGCCTGAAGCTTCTGTTTCGAGGCGCAATGCTTCGAATTCACTGGCAGCACGGTCAAAGTTGAGTGTAGCCACATCTTTTTCACAAGTATCATGACCACCACAGCAGCAAGTAGCTTCCAACGGTTTCTTCTCGCCTGCCTTCTCATTAAAGTTCGGGAACTGATTCGTACCCAGCAACACTTCGCGACGTTGAGCAACAGCTTTATGACGAGTCTTGTTACTTTCGTTCACAGCAGCCTGTACCGTACCAGCTTTTACAGCAGCATAGAAACCACCTTCCTCTTCAACAGCCAAGAAAAGTTCCCAAGCTTGTTTAGCAATGGATACAGTCAGATTTTCAATATAGTAAGAACCGGCAGCAGGGTCAATCACCTTATCGAAGTGAGACTCCTCTTTCAGCAATAATTGCTGGTTGCGTGCCATACGTTCCGAAAATTCATTCGGAGCATCGTAAGCCTTATCGAACGGAGTTACTGTCATTGAATCCACACCTGCCAGTGCAGCACTCATAGCCTCTGTCTGCGTACGCAACAGGTTTACATGAGCATCAAATAAAGTAAGGTTGAACGTAGAAGTTTCAGCATGTATGTGCATTTTGGCAGCACATTGAGCATCGGCATCATAAGAAGCTACGATGTTTGCCCACAACATACGGGCAGCACGAAACTTAGCAATCTCAAGGAAGTAATTAGAGCTGATACCAAAGTTGAATTTAATTTTCTGGGCAACAAGAGCGGCAGGAACTCCTGCTTCTGTCAGCTGATTCATATATTCATTACCCCAAGCAAGAGCATAGCCCAGTTCCTGGGAAATATATGCTCCGGCATTGTTCAGCGTCAAAGCTGTCACATTCAGTACACGGTATTTCGGCAGAGCAGTAGTTGCTTCAATCAGAGCTTTGGCTGTTTGCACCATATCACCCTTTTCTTTGCCTTTTGCCAGCATCTTGTCGAAGAAATCATAACCGATAGAACCCTGCAACTTCGCCAGGTCATAACCTTTCTTCTGGAAGTAAGCCACCAAAAGTTCCGCAAGCCCTACCACATGTCCCTGACAAGTATAGAAATTCAACTCTACACACTCAGCGCAGATTCCCTCAAGCAAAGTCTCGATGTATTCGGCATTGAGTTCTTTTGCCTTTACACGGAAAGCCAGTGAATCGATACCTTTATTCAGGATATCCAGCGCTTTTGCATTGGCTTCCTTGGGGCATTCCACTTTAATTTCCTGGCGAACAAGCCACTCGTTGTTGTCTTTCTTGGTACCTCTGAGATAGGGGAATTCACCGGGAAGTGCATCCATCGTTTTCAGTTCCTCGAGGTCTTCCATGCGATAGAAAGGTTTTACCTTGAATCCTTCGTTTGTTTTCCAAACGAGTTTCTTCTCAAAATCAGCACCTTTCAGGTCAGCTGTTACTTTCTCCATCCACTGTTCGGTGGTGGTGGGAGCAAAGTCCGAGAAGAGTTTTTCTTTACTGTCTGCCATAGTTTATTTTATAATTAAAAAGATAATTAGTAATCTCTTCATTTACCTATTTGTATAAAATAGGACTTGCAAATATACTCAATAACTTAATAACACAAGGTTTTTTAAGTAAAATTCGCATGGAGAAATGACATTCTGCAAGCATGAATTCCGCATGCATATACATGATTGCAAAGTGCACCTTACATTTTAGAGTATAAACTAATATCCTTGCATACTACCCAATTAGCCTCTGACACCTTTACCTATACCCTAAAAGAAAAACTCCAGCAAACCCTTTGCCACCTCCCTTTTAATGCCTACCTTTGCGCGAAAATTCAATAAGCTAATAAAAAAGATAAACAAAAGTAACTATGGATTGGTTAGAGAGTTTGTTATGGGACCCTGCCTCCGTCGCCCATATTGTATGCTTGTATGCATTCGTAATATCTGTCGGCGTGCTTTTGGGTAAGATTAAATTTTTCGGGATATCATTGGGTGTCACATTTGTACTCTTCACTGGTATTCTGATGGGACATTTCGGTTTTACGGGTGAGACACACATTTTGCACTTCATCCGCGAATTCGGGTTAATTTTATTTGTATTCTGTATCGGTCTACAAGTAGGGCCGTCGTTCTTCTCCTCTTTTAAAAAAGGTGGAATGACACTGAACATGCTTGCAGTAGGTATTGTGGTACTGAATATTGCAGTAGCTCTGGGTATTTATTTCATCGACGGGGGAATCGATCTTCCCATGATGGTAGGTATTCTCTACGGTGCTGTTACCAATACTCCGGGTTTGGGTGCCGCACAGGAAGCTTTGAATCAGTTGAACTACACGGGCGATCCTATCGCACTGGGATATGCCTGCGCTTACCCGCTTGGTGTTGTCGGTATCATTGGTTCCATCATTGCTATCCGCTACATCTGCCGGGTGAACCTGAAAAAAGAAGAGGACGAACTGGCCACTCAAACTTCCGATATGAAGCACATGCCCCACATGTTGCACCTGGAAGTCCGCAACGAATCTATCGACGGAAAGAAACTCATCCAGATCAAGGAGTTTATGGGACGTCCCTTTGTATGCTCACGCATCCGCCACGACGAACACGTCAGCATCCCTAACCAAGACACTGAATTCCATATCGGCGACCAGGTATTTATCGTATGTTCCGAAGAAGACGCTGAAGCAGTAACTGCTTTCATCGGTAAAGAAATTCAGGTGGACTGGGAAAAACAAGATATGCCGATGGTTTCACGCCGTATATTGGTGACAAAATCCGAAATCAATGGTAAAAAATTAGGTAGCCTCCATTTCCGTAGTATGTACGGAGTAAACGTAACCCGTATCAACCGTTCCGGTATGGACTTGTTTGCTGATCCGAACCTGATACTACAGGTAGGTGACCGTGTAATGGTCGTTGGCCAGCAAGATGCCGTAGAACGTGTTGCAGGAGTACTGGGTAATCAACTGAAACGTCTGGATACACCTAATATCGTGACTATCTTCGTGGGTATCTTCCTGGGTATCCTGTTGGGTAGTCTTCCTATCGCTTTCCCGGGCATACCCACTCCGGTCAAACTCGGCCTGGCAGGTGGTCCGCTGGTAGTGGCTATTCTTATCGGCCGCTTCGGCCATAAGCTGAAACTGGTGACTTATACAACCATGAGTGCCAACCTGATGCTGCGTGAAATCGGCATCGTACTCTTCCTTGCCAGCGTAGGCATCGAGGCAGGTGCCCACTTTGTGCAAACAGTGGTAGAAGGTTCCGGTTTGCTGTATGTAGGATATGGTTTCCTGATCACTGTTATTCCTTTGCTGATTATCGGTATGATTGCTCGCTTCTACTGCAAAGTGAATTACTTTACCCTGATGGGATTGATTGCCGGTAGCAACACAGACCCTCCTGCATTAGCTTATGCTAACCAGGCATCCGGCAATGATGCTCCGGCAGTAGGTTACTCTACTGTTTATCCGTTGACAATGTTCCTGCGTATTCTGGCAGGCCAGATGATATTGCTGACAATGATGTAATGTCAGATGATATAAAAGAAAAGAGGGACTACGCAGTTTTAGTCTCTCTTTTTTTTGTTCTGTTTTTCCCCTTCATATTACCAAAGCCGTATCTTCTCCGTACTTGCTCCGTGTCTATACACTTGGACTTGGTATGGAGTTGGTATGGACCAGATACGGAGAAGGTATGGTCCGGGTTAGAAATTGTTCTGTTTCACTTTATTTTAAGCTTCACAAAATCTTCTATAAAATCGATAGTCTTTTCAATCCCCAGCACGGAAGAGTCAATGCACAGATGATAGGTTGCCGCAGCTCCCCACGTCTTGTAGCTATAATAGTTATAATATTCCGAACGTTTTTTATCAGCCTTATTCATCATATTTTCTGCTTCTTCTTCTGTAACATGATGTGAAGCACACAGACGGGCAACGCGTGCTTCATGCGAAGCGGAAATAAAGATATTGGCACAACGGGGATGATCACGCAGGATATAATCGGCACAACGGCCTACAAAAAGACAGGATTTCTCTGCGGCTAACTGGCGGATTACATCGCTCTGCACCTTGAACAGTGCATCATTACTGAGGCAATTCTGAGTTGGTAAAGCACCATCTCCCACAAAAGGGAAACGCATACCAAAGAGTCCGCCGATAATCCCTTGCGAGGCACGTTCATCAGCCTTCTCAAAGAACTCACGACACAGACCGCTTTCCTTGGAAGCCAGAGTTATTAACTCCTTGTCATAGAAATCGATACCCAGACGGGCTGCCAACTTCTCCCCTATCTCCTTTCCGCCACTTCCCAATTGGCGACCGATGTTCACAACGAATTTCTTATTCATAGCTTCAATCTAAATATTGGTTTACTAATAGCAAAAGTAAGGATTTATAGGAAAGAAACAAAAAAATAATCTATACTAATTTTCCGGTTATAACTAACTTTACCACGAACCGCATGTTTTTCACACTATCCTTCGCCTCTTTTAAATTTACGGAACTGGCTAACCAGCATCACCATTGCCACCAAGCTGGCAAGTAAATCGGAAACCGGCATACTATACCAAACACCGGCCGCACCGAAGAAATGAGGAAGAATTATCAGTGCCGGAAGCAGGAAAAGCATCTGGCGGGTAAGAGACAAAAAGATAGCTTTGCTCGCCATCCCGATACTCTGGAAAAAATTCGACGTCACCATCTGGAAACCGATTATCGGGAAGAACATCACTACAACACGCAGTCCACGTGCCGAAATAGCTATCAATTCTTCGTCAGAAGTAAATATGGAAACCACCAGATCGGGTATAATCATCCCCATCAGGAAACCTGATGTAGTGACCACCGTAGCAAAGATTATAGTCAGTTTCAGCACCCGGGAAACACGTGCATATTGCTGCGCACCAAAGTTATATCCGGCAATAGGCTGCATGCCCTGATTCAATCCCATCACGATCATTACAAATATAAATACCAGGCGGTTGACAATACCGAATGCACCGATAGACAAGTCTCCACCATAGCGCTTCAACCCCTGATTAATGACAATTACAATAAAACATGCTGCCAGATTCATCAGAAAAGGAGACATACCGATAGCAAGTGAATCCATCACAATCTTACGGCGCAGGCGGAATATACCACGATGGAAATGTAGCAGTTCGTCTTTGTTACTGAATATCTTGAATTGCCACAACAATGAAATAACCTGTGCTATGATGGTGGCAATAGCAGCTCCACGGATACCCCAGCCGAAACCGTAAATAAATAAAGGGTCAAGTATCGTATTGATGACTACTGTAGCGATAGTGGCGTACATTGCCTTTTGCGGATGTCCGGAAGAACGTAGAACAGCATTTAAGCCAAGATAAAGATGGGTGACAACATTGCCCAGCAAAATAATCTGCATGTATTCACGGGCGTACTTCACCGTTTCATCACTACCCCCAAAGAAGTAAAGGATAGGATCGAGGAATATCATCGTTACGACCGTAAATGCCAATCCCAGCACGATATTCAGCACCAGTACATTACCCAAGATACGTTGGGCTGTATCGTAATCTTTTTGTCCCAGTTTAACCGATACCAATGTGGAAGCTCCAACTCCTACCAACGAACCGAATGCAGCAGCAAGATTCATCAGGGGAAAAGTAAGTGCTAATCCCGAAATAGCCATTGTGCCTACTCCGTGACCGATAAAAATGCTATCCACCATATTATATAAAGAAGATGCCGTCATGGCGATAATCGCCGGTACGGCATATTGCATCAGTAGCTTTCCAATCTTTTCTGTTCCCAACGCTGTGGGTGCCTTTTGTCCTGTCATAATACCTATTTCCTTTATTTTGGGGTGTAAAGGTACTGATTTTCCCATAAGCAAACAAGAAAAGGAGAACAAAGAGATTATCGCTACTTCAAAGAGAAATTCATTCACTCCATTGAGAATGTACACGTTGACTTTAAACTTTTCCTAATTCTCCCCTTCTTCATGCCATTATATGAAAAATGTTTCGTATTTTTGCTCCCAAATTGTGTTAATGTACAACGAAATGAATGTATTAGAACTAAGTGAACAGGAAATCATTCGACGTAATAGTATGAATGAACTTCGCGCGATGGGCATCGAACCCTATCCCGCTGCAGAGTATGTAACCAATGCTTTCTCTACAGATATAAAAGCGGAATTTAAAGATGACGCAGAACCTCGCAAAGTATCCGTAGCCGGACGTATGATGACGCGCCGGGTAATGGGTAAGGCTTCGTTCGTTGAATTGCAGGACTCCAAAGGTCGCATTCAGGTGTATATCACTCGCGACGATATCTGTCCGGGAGAAGACAAGGAACTCTACAATACTGTATTTAAACGCCTGCTCGACTTAGGCGACTTCATTGGAATCGAAGGTTTTGTTTTCCGTACTCAAATGGGCGAAATCAGTATCCACGCCCAGAAGTTGACCGTACTGGCAAAATCCATCAAGCCACTGCCTATCGTAAAATACAAAGACGGTGTAGCTTATGACTCTTTTGAAGATCCTGAACTGCGTTATCGCCAACGTTACGTCGACCTTATTGTAAATGACGGCGTAAAAGATACATTCTTAAAACGTGCCACTGTCATTAAGACCATGCGTGCCGTACTGGATGAAGCCGGCTATACCGAAGTAGAAACTCCCATTCTGCAATCTATAGCAGGTGGAGCAAGTGCCCGCCCGTTCATTACCCACCACAACTCACTGAATATCGACCTGTATCTGCGTATCGCCACCGAGCTTTACCTGAAACGTCTGATTGTAGGTGGTTTTGAGGGTGTTTATGAAATCGGCAAGAACTTCCGTAACGAAGGTATGGACAAGAACCATAATCCGGAGTTCACCTGTATGGAGCTTTACGTACAATATAAGGATTACAATTGGATGATGAACTTTACCGAAAAATTGCTGGAACGTATCTGCATTGCTGTAAATGGCAGCGAGGAGACTACCATCGACGGTAAGACTATCAGTTTCAAGGCACCATACCGCCGCTTGCCTATCCTGGATGCTATCAAGGAGAAAACCGGTTACGACCTCAATGGCAAGAGTGAAGAAGAAATCCGCCAGATCTGTAAAGAGCTGAAGATGGAGATTGATGACACCATGGGTAAGGGTAAGCTGATAGATGAAATATTCGGTGAATTCTGTGAAGGAACCTTCATCCAACCGACATTCATCACTGACTATCCTGTCGAAATGAGTCCGTTGACCAAGATGCACCGCAGCAAACCGGGTCTGACTGAACGTTTTGAGTTGATGGTGAATGGTAAGGAACTTGCCAATGCTTACAGTGAGTTGAATGATCCCATCGATCAGGAAGAACGTTTCAAAGATCAGTTACGCCTGAGCGAAAAGGGTGACGATGAAGCAATGTTCATCGACCAGGACTTCCTGCGTGCCCTGCAGTTCGGTATGCCTCCTACATCTGGTATCGGTATCGGTATCGACCGTCTTACTATGCTGATGACAGGTAAGTCATACATTCAGGAAGTGCTGTTCTTCCCGCAAATGCGTCCCGAGAAGGTTATCCCCAAAGATGCTCCGGCCAAATATATGGAACTGGGCATTGCCGAAGACTGGGTACCCGTTATCCAGAAAGCCGGCTACAACACAATAGAAGACATGAAAGGTGTAAATCCGCAAAAGTTGCATCAGGACATTTGCGGTATCAACAAGAAATACAAATTGGAACTGACCAACCCGTCTGTAAATGACGTTGCTGATTGGATCAGCAAAATTAAAAATTAAAGAATTAAAAATTAAATAAGTGAGATTAAAGATCGAACGGGGGAAGGGAACTTCTTTCCTTTTCCCCTTTTAATTTTTAATTATTAATTATTAATTTCGATATGAAACTACCCGGAAAGATAGCCATAATGGGCGGAGGAAGCTGGGCTACAGCCATTGCAAAAATGGTACTTGCTCAGGCTGAGTCGATTAACTGGTATATGCGACGAGATGATCGTATAACTGATTTTAAACGACTGGGCCATAACCCTGCCTACCTGACGGGCGTCAAATTTGACATGAAGCGTATCAATTTTTCCTCTAACATCAACGATGTAGTGAAAGAGTCTGATACGCTGATATTTGTCACCCCTTCCCCTTATCTCAAAGCTCACTTAAAGAAACTGAAAACGCGGATACGGGATAAATTCATCATCACTGCTATTAAAGGAATCGTACCCGATGACAATCTGATCGTATCGGAGTACTTCACAAAAGAATATGGCGTTCCACCTGAAAATATTGCTGTATTGGCAGGTCCCTGCCATGCGGAAGAAGTAGCCTTGGAACGTCTCTCTTATCTCACCATTGCTTGCCCGGACACAGACAAAGCATGTACCATCGCCCGTCGTCTGGCCAGTTCATTCATTAAAACATCTGTCAGTAATGACGTAGCCGGTATAGAATACAGTTCTGTACTGAAAAACGTGTACGCCATTGCCGCAGGTATTTGCAGTGGTCTGAAATATGGTGATAACTTCCAGGCAGTATTGATATCCAATGCCGTACAGGAAATGAATCGTTTCCTGCAAACTGTACATCCGTTGAACAGAAACGTGAATGATTCTGTTTATTTAGGTGACTTGCTGGTGACAGGATATTCTAATTTCAGCCGTAACCGTACGTTTGGTACAATGATCGGTAAAGGATACTCTGTGAAAAGTGCGCAGATAGAAATGGAGATGATTGCCGAAGGATACTACGGAACAAAGTGTATCAAGGAAATCAACAAACATCACCATGTCAATATGCCGATACTGGATGCTGTCTATAACATCTTGTACGAACGCATTTCGCCCATGATAGAAATCAAGTTGCTGACTGACTCGCTCAGATAGAAGTATAATAAACAACATACAATAAACATCTTTTAAACCAAAAGTAACTCAATTCCCCCTTTCCCATGAGAAAGGGATGAGAGGAGAGGCTTTTAAAACCTAGAATAATATGATTAGTTTGAACATCGAAAAGACTTTTGGATTTATCTCCAAAGCATCTGTTGCTGCTTACGAAGCTCAGGTAAAGGCTGCGCAGGAAGCATTGGAAAACGGTACCGGAAAAGGAAATGACTTCCTGGGCTGGTTGCACCTCCCTTCATCTATCAGTCAAGAGCATCTGGCCGACCTGAAAGCTACTGCACAGGTTATGCGCGACAATTGCGATGTAGTAATCGTTGCCGGTATCGGCGGAAGCTACCTCGGCGCACGTGCAGTTATCGAGGCTTTATCAAACAGTTTCACCTGGTTACAGGAAAAGAAAACTGCGCCTGTCATGATCTATGCAGGACACAATATCAGCGAAGATTATTTGTATGAACTGACTGAATTCCTGAAAGACAAGAAATTCGGTGTCATCAATATCTCCAAATCAGGAACTACTACCGAAACCGCTCTTGCTTTCCGCCTGCTGAAAAAGCAATGCGAAGACCAACGCGGTAAGGATATGGCTAAGAAGGTAATCATTGCCATCACGGATGCAAAGAAAGGTGCTGCCCGCATTACAGCCGATAAAGAAGGTTACAAATCATTCATCATCCCCGATAACGTAGGAGGACGTTTCTCTGTACTGACTCCGGTAGGTTTATTGCCGATTGCAATAGCTGGCTTCGACATCGAAAAATTAGTTGCCGGTGCTGCGGATATGGAAAAGGCTTGCGGAGTAAATGTTCCGTTTGCAGAGAACTTGGCAGCACAATATGCTGCTACTCGTAACGAGTTGTACAAGAATGGCAAGAAAATTGAAATTCTTGTGAACTTCTGTCCGAAACTGCATTATGTAAGCGAATGGTGGAAACAACTTTACGGAGAATCGGAAGGTAAGGAAAATAAAGGTATTTTCCCGGCTGCTGTAGACTTCTCTACTGACCTGCACTCCATGGGACAATGGATTCAGGAAGGCGAACGCACTATCTTTGAAACTGTAATCTCTGTAGAGAAGGTAGACCACAAATTGGAAGTACCTTCTGATGAAGCAAACCTAGACGGCCTGAACTTCCTGGCAGGTAAGCGTGTGGACGAAGTAAACAAGATGGCCGAACTGGGTACTCAGTTGGCTCACGTAGACGGTGGTGTACCTAATATGCGTATCATTATCGAGAAACTGGACGAATATAACATCGGTCAGTTGCTTTATTTCTTTGAAATTGGTTGTGGTATCAGCGGTTATCTGCTGGGCGTTAATCCATTTAACCAACCGGGTGTAGAAGCATACAAGAAGAATATGTTTGCGCTGCTGAATAAGCCGGGATACGAAGAAGAGTCAAAAGCTATCCAGGCAAAACTCTAAAAAGGAGTAAGCTAAACACAGATAGACGAGGTGTGAATGATTAAACTCATTCGCACCTCGTTTTTTTATTGTATCTTTGCAGCCATAAAACAATAGGTATTATGTTTCAAGAAGCTATCGCCCGTTATCTTCAATCCAGCGGGTACTCACAAATTCAATTGAAATCTGTCCTTTTTGATATGGACGGTGTATTGTTCAACTCTATGCCTTACCATGCCGATGCCTGGCATAAGGTTATGGAACGCCATGGTCTCCATCTGAGCCGCGAAGAAGCTTATCTGCATGAGGGAAGAACCGGAGCTGCTACCATAAATATCGTTTATCAGCGGCAATACGGTAAAGATGCCACCCCTGAAATGATAAAGAGTATATATGCAGAAAAGAGTGCTGAGTTCAACAGTAATCCCGAACCGGAACGTATGCCCGGCGCATGGGAAGTACTGCAAAAAATAAAAGTAGACGGACTGGTTCCTATGGTAGTTACCGGCTCCGGACAACATTCATTGTTAGATCGGCTGTCACACAACTTCCCCGGCATGTTTCACCGTGAATTGATGGTAACGGCCTTTGATGTAAAATACGGCAAGCCACATCCGGAACCCTATCTGATGGCTCTGCAGAAAGGAGGAGTAAAACCCAATGAGGCTATCGTGGTGGAAAATGCACCTATGGGTGTACAAGCTGGTGTAGCCGCAGGTATATTCACTGTAGCCGTCAACACAGGTCCTATTGATGGGCAAGTATTATTAGATGCGGGAGCAAATGTACTATTCCCGTCTATGCAGGCATTTTGTGATAATTGGGAGAAATTACGTGAAGCATTCGGACAAATAAACCGGACACTTTGATATTTTGAGAAAAGAAGAAAATCATTTCAGTAACTCTGCTATTTTTTTCTTCAAGTTTAATTTTATGATTTCCTCCGGCTTTAATTCCAGTTCTATCAGAATCTTAGCCGTTGACAATTTGTAGGCTTCGTCTTCTTTATCATAATTTATCTGTTCCTTACTAATAGAATATAATAAGGCAAAATCATAATCTAAAGCCTTTGACACATTATAGAGGGTATCTGTATCAATACTTTTTCGTGTCAACATATAATCAACGCTCTGAGGCTTAACTTGCAGTCTTCTTGCAAGTTCCGCCTTCGTCACTTGCTTTTCAGCCATGACATTTTTTATAATTTCACCTATGTATATATTGGGTTTTTCCATTTTAATGAAGGTACGATTTATAATTTAGACCTAAAGAATGAAAAATAAAATTTCATCTGTTTATACTTCTCATTTTATTCATAAATTGTTTGTTTAATCAGATATATTTTGATACTTTTGTCACAAAATCATATAAACAATCAACAGCTATGACGTTATTGATCCTTATACTTATAGCCATTCCTATCTGTATTTTGATAATTTTACTATGGATATACAATGACTATCGCAAATATAAAAAACAGCACAGTTTCCTACTTTTGCTTTTTTGGACTTTACCAGCCACTATGCAAGCCCAATATGTAGACAAAGACTGTTGCATAAGCTTTAAATGGTATGAAAACCAACAAGGTAAACTGGAATGTATAAACGGAAATCTCACCTATGAGTTCATTCCTAATGAAAGTTTCTGGAAAATAGTTATCCGGAATAATTCATCTGAGACTGCACAAGTCAATTGGAATAATGCACAATTCATCATCAACGGACGTGCCTCTGGACTGTTACTTTACCCGGTATCAGAATCTTCTCCCGCAAAAGAGATAATAAACGGTAATAGTGAAATTAGTGAAACCTGTACGGCAAGTATTCTGATAGAAGGTGCAAAAAGCAAAAAGATATATAACCCAAAAGACATTCGAAAAGGTAATAAGATAACGGTCAGCATAATTCTTCCTATAGCCATTGCTAACAAACCTCAATTCTTCACAACCTTCGATTTCATAATTAAGCAAACCTACTAATCATGACACTTCAAGACATAAAAGAACATCTCAACGAAACGCGGAACTGGTACATCGTACTAACATCACCCCGGAAAGAAAGAAAAATAAGGGAGAGTCTGAATAATAAAGATATCATAACCTATCTCCCTACCACTTATGTACAATATAAATGGAAGGAGAAGATAAGAAAAATACAGATTCCAACTATCAACAGGTGCATATTCATTTATGCCACTGATTCGGAAGCAAAGACACTGAAAGTGACATACTCAATACTTCCATTGGAAATGATAAAAATGGCAGATTAACATGTTATATAAGAAAGAGGGGATACTTTAAATAGTATCCCCTCTTTCTTATATAGTGACCCGGGTGGGACTCAAACCCACGACCTTCAGAACCGGAATCTGACGCTCTATTCACTAAGCTACCAGGCCTCAAATGCGGGGGCAAAAGTATAAAAAATCCGGGCATATTCCTAATGATTTATCTTTTTTTACTGCAAAGACTTCAAAATAAGAATGTTATTTTGAGAGCAACAAGTAGTTAATAAGAAACAATTTGATAACAAATTCGCCCAAAACCGATGCAAATATAAATATTATACCTATATTTGCCGGACAAAAACATAGTATACACTTATGAGTTATCTAATAAAACCAGAAGGGTACAAACCTTTATTGGACTTAAAACAAACAGAATTAGGAATCAAACAGATTAAAGAGTTCTTTCAGTTGAACCTTTCATCGGAATTACGTTTGCGTCGCGTCACCGCCCCGCTTTTTGTATTAAAAGGAATGGGTATCAATGATGACCTGAATGGAGTGGAACGTGCCGTATCATTCCCTATCAAAGATCTGGGAGACGCACAAGCTGAAGTTGTACATTCACTTGCCAAATGGAAACGACTGACATTGGCAGACTATAATATTGAACCCGGATATGGTATCTATACGGATATGAATGCCATACGCTCAGATGAAGAACTGGGAAACTTACATTCACTCTATGTAGACCAATGGGACTGGGAACGTGTTATCACTGCTGAGAACCGGAATGTGGATTTCCTAAAAGAAATAGTAACCCGCATTTATGCCGCCATGATCCGTACAGAATATATGGTGTATGAGATGTATCCGGAAATCAAGCCTTGCCTGCCTCAAAAGCTGCACTTCATTCATGCTGAAGAATTGCGCCAACTCTATCCGGATCTGGAACCCAAATGCCGCGAACATGCTATTACCAAAAAGTATGGTGCAGTATTCATTATCGGTATCGGTTGTAAGTTAAGTGACGGAGAGAAGCACGACGGACGTGCCCCTGACTACGATGACTATACTTCAGAAGGTCTGAATGGCCTCCCCGGACTGAATGGTGACCTTTTGCTATGGGATGATGTACTCCAACGCAGTATTGAGCTCTCATCCATGGGTATCCGTGTAGACAAGGAAGCCTTGCAACGCCAGTTAAAACAGGAAGGAGAAGAAAAACGTCTGGAGCTTTACTTCCACAAGCGCTTGATGAGTGATACATTACCTCTGTCCATAGGTGGCGGTATAGGGCAATCACGCCTTTGTATGTTCTATCTTCGCAAAGCACATATCGGTGAAATTCAAGCCAGTATCTGGCCGGAAGATATGCGTCAGGAATGTAAGGAACATAATATATATTTGATTTAACATTTCCTCAATAACAGAAAGAGGCAGAGATCTTTTGATTTCTGCCTCTTTGTTTATCACCCATTCTAAGAAATAAAAACAATGACCTGCCACCGGAACCGGATAAAAATAGTATCTTAGCGTCCGAAACTTTTAACACACAAAATTATGAACGTTCAAATAGAAGAAAGCTGGAAAGCACGTTTGGAACCGGAATTCGAAAAGGACTATTTCCGCACACTAACTAATTTTGTACGGGAAGAATATAGCCAGTATCCGATATATCCTCCGGGAAAGTTGATATTCAATGCTTTCAATCTTTGCCCATTCGACAAAGTGAAAGTAGTCATTATCGGTCAGGATCCTTATCATGGTCCCGGACAGGCTCATGGACTATGTTTTTCCGTCAACGACGGGGTTCGTTTTCCCCCTTCACTAATTAATATATTCAAAGAAATTAAGGATGATATCGGCACTGATGCGCCCAACACAGGCAATCTGACCCGCTGGGCCGAGCAGGGAGTTCTGCTCCTGAATGCTACACTGACCGTTCGCGCCCATCAGGCAGGTTCTCACCAAAACCGCGGCTGGGAAACATTTACTGATGCAGCCATACGTGTTCTTGCCGAACAACGGGAGCACCTCGTTTTTATTCTCTGGGGATCATATGCGCAACGTAAAGGCGCATTTATTGATCGTAGCAAGCACATGGTACTGACATCTGCGCACCCCTCCCCTCTATCAGCCTATAATGGTTTCTTTGGAAACAAGCATTTCAGCAGAGCGAATGCTTACTTAAAGGAACATGGGGAACAGGAAATTGCTTGGTAAGAAAGGATCTTAAATTCTCTTAGTACCACTTGATATTCGTCTGAGTCTGACTCTTTTTGTCATATTTCAAGTCTTGTAGAATGCTCGCATTCGCGCGAATCACAAAACTATAATACTTCCATGTGCCAAAAGGAGAAAGGCTTGCAGACATACTGAAACAGTGCAAATCACGCGTTATATTGAAAGAGGTTTGCACAATCTTCTTAACATTAAAGTCATAACCGGAGTTGAAGCTGACAGCCCATTTATTTGAGATTTTTATATTACCATTGATATTGAGGGCATTCAGACTAAATTTATACGGATAGCGCATACTCTCTCTATTGATAGGCTTTGTGTTATCTTCCGTGATATTAAAACCTGTACTAAGATTTATGGACCAAGGCATCTTAAACTCCTGATACCCGTCACTATCTACAGCAGCTTTTTCTTTCTTTCGTTTTGTAGGAGCACCTGACTCAGAATCATCAGTTTCGTCACCTTCACTATCCGTATCAGTCTGTTCATTTCCCTTGCCATCATCATCCGCTTTTTCTCCGGTAAAGAATGCTTTCCATTTCTTCCACGTGTCATTATTAAGCGTGTAACTGAAAGAAGTTCCGTATCCCTGGAAACGCCCGAAACGCCCATAAGACCATTCCGTACGATTACTTGTTATTACATTACCATTCTTATCAAAGTCGTAAGCATAGGTAGCAAAGACTGAACTCATACTAAAGGTATAGCTCTTGCTCAATTTCAAACGCAGATTCAGGGTAAGATTACTCCATGGGCGTACCTGAGCAGCCGTATTGTATGAGATACTGGCACCCAATTCATCAATCAAACTCACTTTACGTATAGAGTCGTTCTTATCCCTATATTTCATTTCCAAGTTATTGGAAATTTGGAATGAAATATTTCCCGACCTACCTCGTCCAGGTACACCAAACATCTGATCGGCATACGGAGAGTAAACAACGGTATCCTGCGTTCCGTCAGCATTGGGTTTAAGATAAGTATCGTAGTAGCCATAACGGGAAGAACCAAAGTCCGGCGATGCACTGATGCTGATAGAAGGAGTGATGACATGACGAATCTGTATCTCTTTCTTCTTCATGAACAAAGGCTTATACATACCATAAATCTTTGTATTGACACCCAGGCTCGCACTGTAATTATATACCCGATGAAAACCGTAGACTGTATCAGTATTCACAACCTGCCCACTGGTACCTGAATTCGGATCCCAGTCCTTCATCACCTTACGGGTGTACCAACGCTCCGTATAGCTAACAGACGGGGTTACATTAAAGTATTTGAATAACGTAAATGTTGCACTGACAGGTATCTCATGTTTCATACCATTCTTCCAGTCCTTGATCAGATTAGACTTGAACAGAAGGTTATCTTTTGTAGTAATACTGTTAGAAAGGCGTCCGCTATAACGAACAGAAATCTTCTCATACCACTTCTCATTTCCTACTGCATTCTTCCGTTTAAAAGGGAAAATGGTGCTCAGGGTAATGTTCAGGTCCGGCAAAGTCACAGCAATAGATGAGTCTTTCATATTCTGTGCAATGTTACCGGTAGCTGCTATAGAAAGTTTCTGATCGGGGAAGTTACGCGAATAGCTGACACTGGATGTTTTAGTATTTTGTGTCATAGCCTGCGAGTTATACATATTACCGATATTGGTGCGCTCGTAACTACTGGAAGAGAAGTTCACACTGGCCGAGAATGAAGAGTTAGGATTAGCCTTCGGATCCTGGCGGTGCGACCATACAACTTTAAAATCTTTTGCCACCATATAGTCTTCCAAGCCCTTGTCACCCGTCTTGGTCACCTGATAACTGGCCTGAAACAGACCTGAGAATTTATAACGGACATTGTAATTAGTTTCTGCATTCAGCGCCCATGAACCTTTCGTGAAAATATCCCCCCTTAACTTTAAGTCCATCTTATCGCTAATGGCAAAGTAGTAACCACCATCCGTCAGACCAAAACCACGAGCAGAGTCATCCATATAGCTCGGCATTATGAAACCGGACGAATAGCTGCTGGAGAAAGGAAAGAAGAAAAAGGGAACAGCAAGAGGCAACGGAACATCTTCAATTACCAGATATGCAGGTCCCGTCACAACATTTTTCTTGGGACGCACCTTGGCATAAGTCATCTGCATATAGAAGTGAGGATGATCATGGTTGTCACAAGTGGTATAACGACCGCTTTTCATGTACAACTCATCATTCATACCTTTCTTGGCATTATTACCGGTAACATATCCCTCACCCTGCTGGCTGACTACATTACTAATAAGCCCTTTCTTACTTTTAAAATTATACCGTATCGTATTTGTTTCATAAGGTGTATCTCCATCTTTGAAGACGGGTCTTCCCTTTATCACCTTTAACGAATCTTCCACACCATGAGCAAAGACCGTACTGCTATCCATATTCATGGTTATCACTTCAGCGGCCAGTTCTATATTTTGGTAATTCACTTTGCCGTCGCCATACAAGTTAGCCACACCACCTTGTGTAAACACAATGGAGTCATTAGCTTCATAAATAACCGGAGCATCCAGCGGTTGCTTCTTCTTGGCAGGCTGCAACTGAATCGTATCGTTTTGCAGTGTATCTCCTCTCAACAGGGTATCTCCCTCTTGCACACCTCCTATATTAAAGGTGTCAGTCCGTTCGATTCCTGTAGGAACAGTCCTTCCACGCCGACGTTGCGAAAAGGCCTCGTCAGGGATCAGGAGTAAGACTAGTAGTAGTATGAATGATATGAATGTATTTGCTTTCAATGGCGTAATCAACTAATAGTTTCCGCTTGAAGGGGCAAAAGTACGTAAATTATACGGATAATCTCCCTTTTTAAAGAAATTTAGAATGCTACAAGAACTGTTCGCACCAATGGTCAAAACGTTCCAGACCTGCATTACCGAAATTAGAGATACTTTTCCGAGCCTTCTCTACCGTTTTTTCCCGTTCCAGATGGGTTTTGGAATAAAACTTATCGGCAAAGCAAATTACTTGCTCTTCCATACTCACCGGAAGCATATCTCGATGAGGTACAGGCAAGTTTTGTGCAACAATATCGTCCAGAGAGAGTCCTGCGCCTGTATGTCTTTCACATACCAACGCATGACGGGGATACCCTTCCCGGCGCATCAAATCAGCTCCCAGATAACCGTGACAGATATAAGGCTGATTACCAAAACAGAAGATACCCGGAGCATCAGTCAGAAAAATGCCAATATCATGAAGCATACCCGCTTCATATAAAAAGTCTTTATCCAAGTTAAGTTCCGGATGACCGTCTGCAATGCAGAGAGCCTTCTCAGCTACCAGACGGCTATGCACCAATAAGATATGCTTCCGCTCATTATCTTCCGGATAATATGCATCAATCAATTCTATCGGATTCATTTTTCACTGAATTTATAAATCAATACCTTATCGCGTAAATCACAACTGCGATAAGGAGTAAGATAGATTTCCTCCAACCGATATTTATCTGAATACTCTTTCAGGAAGTCCTCCCTAGTTCGTTCGGAAAGCATCACATATCCCGTTCCGGAAAGACCGGGAGTAAAATTCCTCATCCGATCATTCAGATAGTAATTAGCGCAATAAAAACGAATCAGCCGTGTAGTGTACGAATACATGACCCCGTCCTGCACATAAGTATTTACTTCTTCTGCCAAACGCTTGTCTGATTTCGTAGACAGTACCGTAGGCTGATAAACACCGTCTAAGGAAACAAACAGGCACAAGATACAACCGGCTATACCATATAATAATGAACGGGAATCCGCCTTTTTTGCCAATGCAATCAACATACAAACACCTGCAACTGGCGGCAAAGCCACAAGCAACCATTTAGAGAATGACAAATCCACATTTTCCAATGCATTCATGAATCCTACGTTTTCCATGGCATGCTTTCCCGTTCCCCAAACACTATCAGGAATCAGTCCAAGACGCACCACAGCAAACGTTATCGTGAGCAACAAAGCCAGCGAAGCAAAGATATAAGCCGAAATTTTAAAGACTTTCGCTCCCCGCTGTACCAAAGCCAGCAGATACTCGGCTATCAACACCGCCATAAAGGGATAGATAGGAAGCAGATAAACACTTCTTTTACTCTTAGGAATACAATAGAACACAAAAATAAAGAGTATAACTACCCATGTGAATAATTGCAGAGGCGATTGTGAACGGAATTTATTCCAGGCTTTCCTTATACGTTCACTGAAAGATGAACCTTCAGGCAATAAGCTTATATTTTTCCATTTCAAACCAAAGAGAGAAATCAACAGTACTAAAGTCCAAGGTATCCATCCCCAAATAATGGTCAGGAAATTATACCATAGCGGATTTTCATGCGAATCATAAGACATCTTACCCATGAAACGGCCTGTATTTTCTTCCAGCATTAAATCTATAAAAGATTGGCCTCCCTGTACATAAGCCGCACTAATCCAAGCAGCATATGGAATCAGGGAAAGTATTCCTATCACAAACAACCGGAAAAATGTTTTCCAGAAAGGACGTCTGCGTAATAATTGGTAGAGACCGATACTGACACAAGGGAAAATGGAACCTACCGGCCCCTTGGTCAACGTGGCGCAGCCCATCAATAAAATAGCCAACCATGGAATTCCGCGACATTCTTTCTCATCCCAGCGGAACAACAGACATAATGAAATGACAATAAGTGATACCTGCACCATATCGACACGACAAGCTACCGCTGCCCGGTGTACTTCAAAAGATGAGAGAAGAAGGATAGAAGCAAGAAAAGCCGTCTTCACACCCTTACGCTTTGCTATAAAAGAAAAAAACACCAGCTGCATAGCCAGAAATGCAAGAGCAGACGGCAGGCGGGACGAATATTCCGTCACTCCCCCCAGAAGCGATGACACAGTAGCAATTGCCCAATAAAAGAAAGGAGGTTTATAAGCTATATCAGTTCCATAATTTACCGGAAGTATCCAATTGCCGCTCTCCAGCATAGAGAATGCGACGATAGCCTCACGCGGTTCTCCTTTAGAATAAAATATAGTTTCTCCCAGAAAAGGGAGTATCACAAGCACACTGAGCAGTGCTATAAACCAGAATGCTTTCTTCCTATCATCTGACATATATTTCTGTTTTTAATGATTTCTGGGCGCAAAAGTACAAATTATTCTGCAACAATCCCTAACTTTGCCATCTCAATTCAATGAATATGAAGAGACTGAAACAACTACCAGCATTTGTCCGTTTCATTATGGTAGGCATCTTTGCTACCGCCTTGCACTATGGAATATATATTATACTCCAGCAAATCATCAATGTCAACATAGCCTACAGCATAGGTTACGTACTCAGTTTCATTGCCAATTTTTACCTGACAGCCTTTTTCACTTTCAGAAAAAAGCCTTCCTGGAAAAAGGCTTTTGGGTTTGGCGGAGCACATCTGATCAATTATCTTCTACATATGAGTTTATTGAATCTATTCCTCTGGCTTGGAATATCGAAGCCATTTGCACCTATACCGGTATTCGCCATCGGTATTCCGGTAAACTTCTTGCTGGTTAGATTCGTTTTCAAATACAAAGGAAAATAATTTGCTTTTCTCCCGATTTCTTACGAATATTGCAAAAAGAACTATTGATTATGAAAGAAGCTCCAGTACTTGCTATCGTAGTACCTTGTTATAAGGAAGAAGCTGTTTTACACGAAACACATAAACGGCTCAGCCAGTTGCTCGATCGGCTGACAACTGAAGGGCGTATATCTCCCAGAAGCTATATACTGTACGTAAACGATGGCAGTACAGACCGTACCTGGGAAATCATCAAGGAGTTCTATAAAAATACGTCGTATGCCTGCGGGCTGAATCTGGCTGGAAATGTGGGGCATCAAAACGCACTTATGGCCGGACTGAATGCTGTAAAGGAACGTTGCGATGCAGCTATTTCCATTGATGCCGACTTGCAGGATGACGTCAATGTCATCCCCGAGATGGTGGAACGCTATATGGAAGGCAATGATATTGTTTATGGTGTACGACGTGAACGCAAGACTGATACTTTCTTCAAACGCACCACCGCCCTCGCTTTCTATCGACTGATGAAAACGATGGGGGCTAAATCGGTCTACAATCATGCAGATTATCGGTTAATGAGTAGCCGTGCCATCCAGCAACTCTGTCGCTTCCGCGAACGTAACCTTTACCTTCGCGGCTTGGTACCTCTCATTGGTTATCAAACTGCCTGCGTTTATTATAATCGTGACAAACGTTTCGCTGGAGAGTCGAAATATCCTTTTAAAAAGATGCTGAATTTTGCCATTGACGGAATTACGTCTTTTTCAGTCAAGCCTGTACGCATGATATTCTGGCTGGGGTGTATTTTCCTTTTAATAGCTCTCTGCGTCACTATCTGGACCCTACGTGCATATTTTCTTCACGATACTGTACCCGGCTGGTCATCCCTGATGATTTCCCTTTGGTTAGTAGGTGGTACTATACTCGTATCCCTGGGAATTGTAGGCGAGTACATCGGAAAGATCTACATTGAAGTAAAAGATCGTCCACGCTACAACGAGGAGGAATTATTATTACGCTAAAAGAGAAAAGGATTATTTGTCTCTGTACTTCAATGGAGAGACTCCTGTATGCCTACGGAAGAAACGGCAAAAAGTAGCCAGATTATCAAAACCTAATGATATACCTATCTCTTTTATGGTAGCACTGGTAGATTTCAGCTGCGTTTTTGCATCTATAATAATAAGGTAGTCTATCACATCCAAAGCAGTCATATTGGTACAACTCTTAATATTACGGCACAAATTCTCCTTCGAAGTCCCTAATTCTTTTGCATAGAATGAGATTCCTCGTTCTGTTCTATAATGTATCGCAACCAATTTAAGAAATTGACGGCTCATCCTGACATTTTTGGGGGATTTAGCCCATCTCTCTTCCAAATTATCCTGATAATACATTGCAATACTCGTATGAATACAAGCACCCAACATACTTCTCAATACCTCTTTATTATTATAGATTTCCGGAACTTCGCGTATCATTTTCCATAACGATATGGAGCGTAGCATATAAAGTTCCAAATTCTCAGATATACGTTTAACAGGCTCCTCAAAGATAATAAACAGATAATCAAATGCTTTTTTAAAAAACTCCACCTCATGCATTATCTTCGGAGAAAAGCCAGCATATGAAAAACAAAGATCTGGTGAAACGTTATGAATCTGTAGAAAAGAGTTATCCAGCAAAGTGATGTAATCATTCTCGCGAACAATATATTTTCCATAATTTAATGTAACCTCCATACTTCCTTTCATACATACCACAAAGATAGTTCCCTTTACATGATAAGGATTCTCCAAATACTCCTGCAAATCATCTGCCGAAACATTTTCCCTAGCTACAATATCTTCCGATATTTCAAAAAGAAGTCTACTTTCTTCCATCATAATTTTTTCTAGTAAATTTCCACAAAAGTACATTTAATCCGGGCAAATGCACATTCACTCCATTCTTTCAATAACCCCTTTAGAGTTAAAGTTTGTCAACATATCAACAATTGAACATTTTCGCGAATATCCGTATTCCTTTTTTGCTCACCTTTTTTGGTTTTGGTCGAATTAAGAAAGAACTTTGTAGCATTAATCAAGTTATGGGATATTAAGATTTATATTATCTTAATACAAGTAAAGAAAAGGGAACGTCATTTGGTCAGTAGCATCGATCTTATATATTCCTACTTTTCTTTAAAAAGGAGCAAACACAAAGATTCTCTGGCCCTGCGATATCTAATAAAAAGCACTTAAGATATCGCAACAGCACAACGCATCAACATAGAGAGCGAGGTAAGAATTACACAACAACCTCAAGATTGCTTGATAAGGACAACCCCCTACCGGTTAAAGGTATATTATCTGAAACGGTAGGGGGATATCCAAGGCAATCTCCCCCTTTGAGAATGCTAAACGTTTTTAGGGCACAGATTGTTTTTTCTTTTCTTCCATAGTTGCCAGCTATTAATCAAATTTTGCCAGAGAACATAAGATCCCGGTCCTACAGAAGATAAAGGATTCAAATATGTATAAGCCATCCAAATGGCAAGAACGGTATTCTTCTGTCCCAAAGCCTGCCCACCACTGATCCGATCATTATAATGTCCACCGATTCTTTTACCCAAAAAGAATTGCAGGCAGCAAGTAATCAGTCCTGCAAGAGCGATCAGGATTTCAACAGAAACCGGTGCATCGCTATTTACCAATGAACGGACTGTCTGTCCGGATACGATGGCAAGCGCCACACCCCACAGATAAAAAGCAAGATCATGGAAACCTAACAAGAAATGATGCACACGCGGCATAAATAGCCGTAGGAACCATGCCAGGAAAAAAGGGAAAAGCAATAAAGGAAAGACTTTACTAAGAATCTTCAAAAAGGCTGCAAAGAAAGTCATATCAGCATGAGGTTCCACTAATGGAAAGACTAATGGGACTGCCACTGCTGCCAACAAATTAGATAATAGCGTATAGGTAGTCAATGTAGACGCACTGCCTCCCAACTTCCCGGTAATAACAGCCGCCGCCGTAGCCGTTGGACAAATGAGACAAACCATAGCTCCTTCAAACACTTCCCTGTAAACTTCCGGCATCGGACAACATACCAGCAAAGCAGCAAGTGCCAGGCAAGACAATGTTTGAATTAACAGTAACCAGCCATGCCATGCTTTAGGTTTCAATTCATTCAGATTCTCCACCTTACAAAAAGTCAGTAATAGCTGGGCAAATATCAGCAGAGGGGTTATGTACGCAATCAAATCACTGATATATGGTTTGGTAGGCGCCAAGAAAGGGACATTCGCAAGGATGAAGTACCCCAAAGTACCTGAAAGCATTGCCATCGGCAACGTCCAGTTCTTAAGAAAACGAACTAACATACCTTTTTCTATTTAATTTGCGAGTGCAAAGTTAGTCCCTTTTAAAGAAATCTATCACAAATCCGGGAGAAAAGTGACAAAACTTCACACAAAGCATCAGTTTTCTATAAATTTCCACTACATTTGCAACGGCTTTTAGTATGGAACTCTATAAACGATACATATTATATATAAGTATTTGCTTCGGGCTGTTCATCTCTCCTTTTTGTACCACCAGCATCGAAGCGAAAGATTTCGTTGTCGTTATTGACGCCGGACACGGCGGGCATGATCCTGGCGCTTTAGGCAAATTCTCCAAAGAAAAGACCATCAATCTAAACGTTGCCCTCAAATTGGGAAAACAAATAAAGAGGAACTGTCCGGACGTAAAAGTGGTATATACTCGCGAACGGGATGTCTTTATTCCTCTTGGTCGACGTGCGGATATTGCCAATAACGCTAAAGCGGACCTGTTCATTTCCATTCATACCAATTCTGTGGCAGGTAGTAAAACAGCCAAAGGCGCCTCTACATGGACACTCGGTTTAGCCAAATCGGACGCTAATTTGGAAGTAGCCAAGCGGGAGAACTCCGTGATTTTATACGAAAGTGATTACAAAACACGTTATGCAGGATTTAATCCGAATTCTGCAGAATCGTACATCATCTTTGAATTCATGCAAGACAAATACATGTCTCAAAGTGTGCATCTGGCTTCACTGGTACAAAAGGAGTTCCGCCATACCTGTAAACGTGCAGACCGTGGTGTGCACCAGGCCGGTTTCCTGGTACTCAAAGCCAGTGCCATGCCCAGTATCCTGGTAGAACTCGGTTTTATATCCAACCCTGAAGAGGAACGTTATCTAAACTCGGAAGCCGGAAGTACTACATTGGCAAACGGAATCTTCCGCGCTTTCCTATCCTATAAACGTGAACACGAAATACGTATGACAGGAAGTAGCCGCACCATATTACCGGAAGAAACAGATGCCGGCAATTTAGAGGAACCAGATACTACCAATGAAAAGACTGAGGAATCTCCGGAAATCCCCCAAAAACCAGCGGTAGCCACCCCCAATACTACCAGAACGAAACATAATGCAGGAAAAGTTACCGAATCGCAAACCGATTCCGGCAGTCCAGTGTTTAAAATACAAATACTCACCTCTTCACGTCCTATCGCAGCCAATGATAAAAGACTGAAAGGCTTGAAAGGTGTGGAGCATTATCAAGAAGGTGGACTTTATAAATATACATACGGTTCATCAACAGACTATAACAAGGTAGTACGTACCAAACGTGAAATAACGCCAAAGTTTAAGGACGCTTTTATCATCGCTTTTAAGAATGGTAAGAAAATAAACGTTCAAACGGCTATCGAGGAGTTCAAAAAGAAAAAGAAATAAATAATAAGACTATAACATCATGATGAAGTATCTTACGAAAGAAGTTAGAATAGGAATAGCGGGTATCGTTGCCCTCTGCATATTAGTATACGGTATTAATTACCTGAAAGGTATCCACATGTTTAAGCCTACCAACTATTTCTACGTCAAGTTCCATAACATAAATGGATTAACCAAATCAAGTCCGGTCTTTGCCGATGGCTTCCGTGTAGGTATTGTACGCGATCTTTATTATGACTACACACAATCCGGAAAAGTCATAGCAGAAATCGATGTAGATCCGGAATTGCGCATTCCGAAAGGTAGTACTGCTGAACTGACCTCTGAACTTATGGGAGGTGTGAAAATGAATCTATTGCTGGCAAATAACCCCCGCGAAAAGTACCAGACAGGCGATACCTTACAAGGTAGTGTCAACAATGGCGTCATGGACCAGGTAGCCGCAGTTATGCCACAAGTAGAGAAAATGCTTCCCAAGCTGGACTCAATTCTTGCCTCACTAAATACGATACTTGGAGATCCGGCAATCCCGGGTACGCTTCATAGCGTACAAAACACGATGGCGAACATGGAAGTGACCAGCCGACAATTACAGGCTATCATGAGTAAAGATATTCCCCAACTCACGCAAAAGCTGAATACTATCGGGGATAACTTCATCATAGTCAGCAATAATTTAAAAGAAATAGATTATGCCGCTGCATTTGCCAGCATAGATTCTACATTAGCTAATGTAAAAATGATTACAGACCAGTTAGGCCGGAAAGACAATACGATTGGTTTATTATTAAATGACCCATCGCTCTACAACAACCTGAATGCCACAACAGCCAATGCAGCCAGCCTTCTTGAAGACCTGAAATCACACCCCAAAAGGTATGTTCATTTCTCCTTGTTCGGCAAAAAAGATAAGTAGGGAAAAACTTATTAAATAGAATAAGTCTAAATAACAAGAGCAAACAGGTTTGAAAGAAAAAGCCGCGGTAAATCCGTGTAGGAACTAAAGTATTCCCTTCTGCACAATCCATCAAAAAGTTTAAAATCCTGTTATTTAATTGCATATTATACTATAATACAGATACTTATAAAAATGCAATAGCCCTCAAAAGGGGCTATTTACATGTAAATAGATAAGTGATTGAAAGTAAAGAGCTTATTACTTTTAACAGAAAAGCAAGAAAAAACACATTTGTTTTTTTCAAATAAGATTGCGAATTTTGCAAGCGTAGAAGTTTTGCTTAATTAATAAATGTATTTAAAGCCGTTATGAGTGAATTAAATCATGTCGGGCTATGGAACCGCTGCCTTGAAATCATCAGAGACAATGTTCCGGAGCAGACATACAAAACATGGTTTCTCCCCATCATACCTTTAAAATATGAGGACAAGACGCTGGTCGTACAGGTACCCAGCCAGTTCTTCTATGAGTTTTTGGAGGACAAGTTTGTTGACTTGTTGCGTAAAACTCTATATAAAGTTATTGGTGATGGCACCAAGTTATTGTATAATGTAATGGTGGATAAGAGTTCACGTACTACCGTTAATCTCGAATCTACTCCCCGCACCATTATTCCACAGAAAAAGGTAATCGGCAAAGAAATACCGCAAGCGCCTATTGCAGATTTAGATCCGCATCTGAATCCTGAATACAACTTCGAAACATTTATTGAAGGCTATAGCAACAAACTCTCACGCAGTGTAGCAGAAGCTGTCGCTCAAAACCCTGCAAAAACAATTTTCAATCCGCTGTTTTTCTATGGAGCGTCAGGTGTAGGAAAGACTCACCTTGCAAATGCTATCGGCACAAAAATTAAGGAACTTTATCCGGACAAGAGAGTATTATATGTATCGGCACATTTGTTCCAGGTACAATATACCGACTCTGTACGTAACAATACCACAAACGACTTCATCAACTTCTACCAATCAATCGATATATTGATTATTGATGATATTCAAGAATTTGCCGGTGTTACCAAAACACAGAATACATTCTTCCACATCTTTAATCACTTACACCAAAACGGCAAACAGCTTATCCTGACTTCGGACCGTGCTCCCGTATTGCTACAAGGTATGGAAGAACGACTCATCACCCGTTTCAAATGGGGTATGGTAGCTGAACTGGAAAGACCGACTGTAGAATTACGCAAGAACATCCTTCGTAATAAGATACACCGTGACGGATTACAATTCCCTCCGGAAGTAATCGATTATATCGCAGAAAATGTAGGCGACAGTGTGCGTGACCTGGAAGGCATCGTCATTTCCATCATGGCACATTCTACTATATATAATAAGGAAATTGACCTGGAACTGGCACAACGCATTGTACGGAAAGTAGTGAAAAGTGAAAGTAAAGCGGTTACTATTGATGACATCATCAATGTGGTATGCAAGCATTTCTCACTGGACACCGCTACAATCCATACCAAATCACGGAAACGTGAAGTTGTACAGGCACGCCAGATAGCCATGTTCCTCGCCAAGTCCTATACGGATTTCTCTACAGCCAAGATAGGTACATTGATAGGGCACAAAGATCACGCAACCGTATTGCACGCCTGCAAAACCATTAAAGAATTACGGGAAGTAGACAAAGCTTTCCGCGCAGAAATAGATGACATTCAAGCATCATTAAAAAAGCAGGGTTAAAAACCCTGCTTTTTTATTACTTTCCAAAGATTCTCCGACATTATTTCGTTATCTTCTTTCTTATAACGTACATCCGTAAAGACTTGCGCCAAAGTTTCTTTGTTGTTTTCAAGAATAAACTGCTTATTTTCAGGCAAAGACTCCTTATAAGCATACAGGCGATCTATATCTTCAGGGGTATAATCATGATACGTCTCCTCATGTACAATAGCCTCCAACGGCAACCGATCTACCTGTGCAGGTTCCTCGGCAGGCCAGCCCACCGTCACTGTTGTAATAGGAAAGACCAATTCAGGTAGCTCCAGAGCCTCGATTATCATTTGCGGATTGTAAGTCGTCGTACCCAGATAGCATATACCTAATCCTTTTTCCTCCGCAGCCACACAAAAAGTCTGTGCTGCCAGCAGGGCATCTACAGAACCGGTTACGAACCACTCTAAATTATTATATCCGGGAGTTGCTTTTCGCTGTTCGCACCATTTAGTGAAACGGCGCAGGTCTATACAAAATGTCAAAACCACAGGCGCAGTTTTCACCATCGGCTGATTGAAATGAGCCGGTGCCAGCTTAGCTTTCCTCTCTGCATCACGCGTTACAATTACACTATACACCTGCATATTCCCGACTGTAGAGGCCCGGAACGCAGACTCAAGCAAATCATTTAACAAATCAGAAGAAATATCTTTCTGCTGATATTTGCGGATTGTTCTTCTCTGTTTTAGGATTTCCATTCTTTTATTTTTTTGCAAATATAGAAAAAGAATAGCAGATTGTTATCAAAGAACGAGTTTAATGTTTATCTATGTTTTCTAAAATCGATTAGCCCACTCCATCAAAGCATAAAAACAATTTTCTTTTTTGGAAACTTTTTGTTCATACAAAAATGCTAATATTTTATAAATCAACAAACTATTATTCAAAAATGGAAATCTCATAGCCTGTTCATAATTTATTCTATTTTTATTTTGCTATAATAAAAAACATTCTTAGCTTTGCAATCACATTTGTTAATGATAGGTATTACTTCTACACTCTTACTTATTAAAAAATAAATCTAAGGAAAAAAGCATCGTGGAAAAACAAACTTATTCTTACGAGGAAGCCTATGAAGAATCTTTACGATATTTTCAAGGCGACGAGTTAGCTGCACGTGTTTGGGTAAACAAGTACGCAGTAAAGGACTCTTTCGGAAATATTTACGAAAAATCTCCGAAAGACATGCATTGGAGAATAGCCAATGAAGTAGCCCGTATCGAGGCTAAATACTCTAATCCATTAAGTGCAGAGGAACTATTCGATTTGCTCGACCACTTCAAGTACATCGTTCCGCAGGGAAGTCCGATGACCGGAATTGGCAACAATTACCAAGTAGCTTCTTTGTCTAACTGCTTTGTAATCGGAGTAGATGGAGAGGCGGATTCTTATGGTGCCATCTTCAAAATAGACGAAGAACAAGTACAACTCATGAAGCGCCGTGGTGGTGTAGGACACGATTTGTCGCACATCCGCCCGAAAGGTTCTCCGGTGAAAAATTCGGCCTTAACCTCTACTGGCCTGGTGCCATTCATGGAGCGTTACTCCAATTCTACGCGTGAAGTCGCTCAGGACGGACGACGTGGCGCACTGATGCTGAGTGTATCTATCAAACATCCCGATTCAGAAGCATTCATCGATGCTAAAATGACGGAAGGTAAAGTTACAGGTGCCAATGTATCTGTGAAACTGGACGATGCATTTATGACCGCTGCTATCACAGGTACTCCATATATTCAACAATATCCAGTCAATGCTGCTGAACCAACAGTACAAAAAGAAATCAATGCAACCAATTTGTGGAAGAAGATCGTTCACAATGCATGGAAATCGGCAGAACCGGGTGTATTGTTCTGGGATACCATATTAAAAGAATCCGTACCCGATTGCTATGCAGACCTTGGATATCGCACAGTTTCCACCAATCCATGCGGTGAAATCCCTTTGTGCCCGTATGATTCCTGCCGTTTACTGGCTATCAATCTTTATTCTTATGTGGTAAATCCTTTCAAACCGGATGCATACTTTGACTTTGAATTGTTCCAGAAACATGTAGCGTTGGCTCAACGCATTATGGACGATATCATCGATCTGGAATTGGAGAAAATAGAACGCATCATGGAAAAGATTGATGCTGACCCCGAAAGCGAAGATGTGAGACATACGGAACGTATATTGTGGGAAAAAATTTATAAGAAGAGCGGACAAGGACGACGTACCGGTGTAGGTATTACTGCCGAAGGTGATATGCTTGCTGCACTGGGATTGCGTTATGGTACGGAAGAAGCAACTGAATTCTCTGAAAAAGTACATAAGACGGTTGCCCTGAGTGCTTACCGTTCATCAGTGGAAATGGCAAAAGAACGTGGTGCATTCGAAATTTACGATACCGAACGTGAAAAGAATAATCCGTTCATCAATCGTTTGCGCGAAGCAGATCCCCAGTTGTATGAGGATATGAAGAAATACGGTCGCCGCAATATTGCCTGCCTTACCATTGCACCGACGGGAACCACCAGTCTGATGACTCAGACTACTTCAGGTATTGAGCCTGTATTCTTGCCCGTATACAAACGTCGTCGTAAAGTAAATCCGAACGACACCAATGTACACGTAGACTTCGTGGATGAAACAGGAGATGCTTTTGAAGAATATATTGTCTTCCACCCTAAATTTGTTACATGGATGGAAGCGCAAGGACACAATCCTTCTAAACGTTACACACAAGAAGAGATCGACGTATTGGTTGAGCAATCACCTTATTATAAAGCAACCTCAAACGACGTAGACTGGCTGATGAAAGTCAAGATGCAGGGACGTATCCAGAAATGGGTAGACCACTCCATCAGTGTGACCATCAACCTGCCGAACGATGTGGATGAAGACCTGGTAAACCGCCTGTATGTAGAGGCATGGAAATCCGGTTGTAAAGGTTGTACGGTTTATCGTGACGGTTCACGTTCGGGCGTACTCATTTCTGCCAAGAGCGATAAGAAAGAAGAAATGCCTCCTTGCAAACCGCCTACGGTAGTAGAAACCCGCCCGTCAGTTCTGGATGCCGACATCGTACGTTTCCAGAATAATAAAGAAAAGTGGGTGGCATTCGTCGGTCTGCTGGACGGACATCCTTACGAAATTTTCACCGGTCTTCAGGACGATGACGAAGGTATCATTCTGCCGAAGAACGTTACTTCCGGACACATTATTAAGAAGGTGGACAAGGACGGCAGCAAGCGTTACGACTTCCAGTTCCAGAACAAACGCGGATATAAAGTCACCATTGAAGGACTGTCCGAAAAGTTCAACAAGGAATACTGGAACTACGCCAAACTGATCTCCGGAGTATTGCGTTATCGTATGCCTATCGAACAGGTTATCAAGCTGGTCGGCTCTTTGCAACTGGACAGCGAAAGCATCAATACCTGGAAGAACGGTGTGGAACGCGCATTGAAGAAATACATAACGGACGGCACAGAAGCCAAAGGCAAGAAATGTCCGAACTGCGGCAACGAAACACTTGTATATCAGGAAGGTTGCCTCATTTGTACCACTTGCGGAGCTTCACGTTGCGGATAAAAACAGACCTGCGAAATGCAAGCACAAACGTTTGCATAGGAATTTAAAAAACTTAGATAGCGGTAGCTGCTTGATTATGCGGAATAATGTCTATACTTGCATAGTCAATGCAGCTATTACTAAATCTAATATTATATGATACTATCTTTTCATATCGAGTACCGCACAAGTTGGGGTGAAGAGGTCAGAGTCTTAGGATCTATTCCTGAACTGGGTAACAATCAGCCCGGTAAAGCCGTACCCCTACAAACAGTGGATGGCATTCACTGGACTTTAGATGCGGACATTCAAACGCCTGAAAACGGCATCGTACAATACAGTTATCACATTTATCGCGACGGCAAAGATACACGTACGGAGTGGAACAGCCTTCCCCGCACGCTCTATGTATCGGCTGACAAGAAGAAAGTCTACCGCCTGCAAGACTGCTGGAAGAATTTGCCCGAACAGCAATACTTCTACACGTCTGCTTTCACGGAGTCCCTGCTTGCACATCCCGAACGTAGTGCCGCTCCAAAGAGCCACAAGAAAGGATTATTGATCAAGGCGTATGCTCCATGCATCGACAAAGATCACTGTCTGGGCATTTGCGGCAACCAGAAAGTTCTGGGAGATTGGGACGCGGATAAAGCCGTCTTGATGAGCGACGCCAACTTCCCGGAATGGCAGGTTGAAGTAGACGCCTCGAAAATCAGCTTCCCGCTGGAGTATAAATTCATCCTTTATAATAAGAAAGAGCGTCGTGCCGTGGCATGGGAAAACAACCCCAACCGCTACATGGCCGATCCGCAGATAGGTGCTAACGAAACACTGGTGATCGGTGACCGTTACGTTTACTTCGCCCTACCCGACTGGAAAGGTGCCGGAGTAGCCGTGCCCATCTTCTCGCTGCGCTCCGAAAAGAGCTTCGGCGTAGGTGACTTTGGCGACCTGAAACAAATGATAGACTGGGCTGTACTTACCCGCCAGAAAACCGTACAGATATTACCTATCAACGACACCACCATGACACATACATGGACGGATTCTTATCCGTACAACAGCATATCCATTTATGCGTTCCACCCCATGTATGCCGATCTGAAACAGATGGGTACGTTGAAGGACAAAAAGACAATGGCAGAATTCAATAAACGGCAGAAAGAGCTGAATGCTTTGCCTACCGTGGACTATGAAGCAGTAAACCAGACAAAATGGGAATTCTTCCGCCTGATATACAAGCAGGAAGGCGAACAAGTTCTGGCATCCGATGCCTTCCGGAAGTTCTTCGAAAACAACAAAGAATGGTTACAGCCATACGCCGTGTTCAGCTATCTGCGCGATGCCTACAAGACACCCAACTTCCGCGAATGGCCGAAATTCACTGAATATAAAGCAGAAGAAATAGAAAAGTTATGTCAGCCGGAATCTGCCGACTATCCGCATATCGCCATCTACTTCTTCATCCAGTTCCACCTGCACCTGCAACTGCTGGCTGCAACGGAACACGCACGAGCCAATGGTGTAGTACTGAAAGGTGACATTCCTATCGGTATCAGCCGCAACAGCGTTGAAGCGTGGACAGAACCCTACTACTTCAACCTGAACGGACAAGCGGGTGCACCACCCGATGACTTCTCCGTGAACGGTCAGAACTGGGGCTTCCCTACTTACAACTGGGACGTTATGGAGCAAGACGGTTATTCCTGGTGGATGAAGCGTTTCCGCAAGATGTCTGAATACTTCGACGCCTACCGTATCGACCACATCCTGGGTTTCTTCCGCATTTGGGAAATCCCGATGCATGCCGTACACGGACTGCTGGGTCAGTTTGTTCCCGCCCTGCCGATGACGCGCGAAGAAATAGAAGGCTACGGAATGGCATTCCGCGAAGATTTCTTTACGAAACCCTATATCCATGAATACTTCCTCGGACAAATGTTCGGCCCGCATACTGATTATGTAAAGCAGACCTTCATAGAGCCTACGGAAACATGGGAAATATATCGCATGCGCCCCGAGTTCGACACCCAACGCAAAGTAGAAGCTTACTTTGCCGGAAAGACGGACGAAGACAGCATCTGGATACGCGACGGACTATACGCATTAATCAGTGACGTACTGTTTGTGCCCGACCGTGAAGACCCGCACAAATTCCATCCGCGCATCGGCGTACAACACGATTACATCTACCGTGCCCTGAATGATTGGGAAAAGGCGGCGTTCAATCGTTTGTACGATCAGTATTACTATCATCGCCACAACGAGTTCTGGCGCGAACAAGCCATGAAGAAGTTGCCGCAACTGACGCAATCCACCCGTATGCTGGTATGCGGTGAAGACCTCGGCATGATCCCCGACTGTGTGGCTTGGGTGATGAACGACCTGCGCATCCTTAGCCTGGAGATACAACGCATGCCGAAAGATCCTTCACAGGAATTCGGACATCCGGACTGGTATCCGTACCGCTCGGTTTGCACCATCTCTACGCATGATATGTCTACGCTGCGCGGCTGGTGGGAAGAAGATTTCCAACAAACGCAACGGTACTACAACACCATGCTGGGGCATTACGGCGCCGCACCTGCCGTTGCCACTCCGGAACTTTGCGAACAAGTGGTACGCAACCATCTTTACAGCAACTCCATCCTGTGCATCCTCTCCTTGCAGGACTGGATGGCTATGGACGGAAAATGGCGCAACCCCAATGTACAGGAAGAGCGCATCAACGTGCCTGCTAACCCCAGACATTACTGGCGCTACCGTATGCACCTGACGCTGGAACAACTGATGAAAGCGGAAAGTCTGAACGAGAAGATCAAAGGACTGATAGAACAGACCGGACGAAAAGGATAATATTCGAGCAACACATTAGTGCTTTAATTATCAGCGCATTGCATTTACATTTCATTTACGCCATGATGTAAAAGCATTTACCGCTGGATGTAACGACCTTTACCGCTTATTGTAACGCTCTTTACCTCCTATTGTAAACGCTTTTACCTCGGCATGTAAATGGAGTTACCATTTGAGGTAAACAAGATAACAATGAAAGGAAACAGCCGTGTCCTCGTAAGGTGAAATACATTCACCTGCCGAGGGCACGGCTGTTTGTTCGTAAGATGTGATTACCTGTTCGCAGGATGACAGGGCACAGAAACTTAGTTACCAGTTATATTCCTCTACATAACTATCGAAATACTCCCCTTTTTGCAGGCCCAGTTTCTTGGCCAAGGCAATCACTTCTTGTTGTTCTGCAGGAGACAGTAGCGTTTCTCCTTTCCGCTTCTGATAATATTTTCTGATTCCCCATCGACCAATCAGCCCGTAGCGGAAGGTTCCTGATACACTGACTGCCAGAGCTTCCGTAGTACACACGAAACCTTTGGCATAGTTCACTTTCTTGTTGGAACGGTAATACTCACATTTCCCCGCCATAGCCTCAAGCGTTTTCGGATTCAGCGTAGGCAGAAAAGTAATGTTTGCCGGAGCATGAGAGTATGCAATCCGGCGTAAACAAGTGTCGGCATGAGAACAATCTGCTGCTGCGCACAGACCAAAGTTATGGGGCACTTTTGAATAATCAAATGTTTCTTTTTCCATTATATTTATAAAATTAATGATTGAAGGGCAAAGGTACAACATATATTACAGACTGGTACGATTTTCTTCAGATACAAATATACCTGTTTTCTTTGTTTACTGGGCAGTTATTCTTATTTTTGTCATTAACCTAATATTCCATTGATATGAACAGTTATATATTCCTTGATAACGTCCGTTTCTTTGCCTACCACGGTGTAGGTCAGCAAGAGCGGGAAGTAGGTAATGAATTTGTCATTAACCTGAAATTGAAAGTCGATATTGCGCGTGCCGCCGAGACTGACGATGTGACGCATACCGTCAGCTATGCCGATGTATACGAAAATGTGAAAGCTGAGATGGAGATACCTTCTAAATTGCTGGAGCATGTTTGCGGACGTATCGTAAAGCGCCTGTTTCGCACTTTCCCCACCGTAAAAGCTATTGAACTGAAACTCGCTAAACGCAATCCGCCCATGGGAGCCGATTTGGATGCGGCAGGGGTGGAAGTACAATGCGAAAGAGTTTAAAAAGAAACCTCCTCCATTCGTTCCAGTTCGCAGCCTCGAAACTGCACCACGATGCAATGTAACTGCGTATTCTGTATCAACTGCTTCACCTTGGGGGCAGCGGCATACATCCTTACCTGCCCCACCGCTTCCTGCCATTGCGTTTCGGCTTTCGATTCCGAATCTTTGGAGGAGAGGTATTTTAGTTCTATGATGTAACTGTGTGCCACTTCATAACGCAACAGGTCGGGCATTAGGAAAAGATCACAGAAACCATGGTTCAGTTCCAGTTCGGGAGCAAGCAGGTAGTAGGCGTTCACACTCAGATAAGCTGTGAAAAAGCCTTGGATATTTCGCTCGCCTTCGATGGCACTGCGAACGGAAGAGTTCTCCTTGTAGGCGTGAGCAATGAATTCCAGTGATTCACGCCAATGACCATCGTAAGCCATATCGTAGAATAAGTCCAGCATACTGTTGAGATCAATATACCGTCTCTCCTGATACTCTTCCAGCATGAATTCATAATACTGCTTACGCACATTGTTATTAGGGATACTAAGTACCATACGCTGTCCGCGTGTGGCGGTGATGGTGAGCATTCCGTAATAGAAGAGCAGACTGGGAAATATCTCCGGGTTGGCGATCTCCGTAGCAGGAAAAGTAGTGGTCAGGGCGGTGACTATCTGTCCTTCCTCGGTGATTTTGCGCAATACCCCTTTACGATTACCGTCCAGTCGATCCAGTTGAATAAGTTTCTTCATCTTGTTGTAATCCGTGCGGGTGTTGGGATCTATCATTTCTTTGGGAGATTTTCCTAAAGTAATGTAATGTCGCAGATAATAAAGCACCATGTCACAGTTGAACATCTTCGGATCGCGGTCTAAGCTTGCTTCGGCGAAACAATAATTATCATACCACGGCTTCATCTCCGCTATCATGGTTTCAACGTCGCCATTGTGCTGCCCGGCATCCTTGTAGTATTGCAACATTTCGCGCACATCCTTTTCGCTGAATCCCAGCATCATGTTGAATTGGAAGTCGGTACTGATGTTCCATCCGATGTTGAATCCGCTGATCAGGTCGTCCAAGGTGACGGGGCTGACGCCGGTCATAAAGATGCGCTCGAACATACCTTTAAACTTCTTGAATACTTCTCGGTAGAAGCCGCTGGCATGGATCAAGGCATGATACACCTCATTGCCTTGTTCATTAAGGACTACGTTGGTAAAATTATCATATTCATCAATGATAAGGTAAAGGGCAGCACCGGTATTGTGTGCCTGCCAATCCAGGAAGTTCAGTTTATTGGTAGAACCGGATTGCTCTTTCATATCCTTTTCGAACCCCGGATAATAGTAAGGCTCATAAATAAGAGCAAAATTATTCAAGGCTCCGCTGCAATAATCATCAAAATTCCGGTCTAATGCACCTATACCTCCCACGCGCGAGAAGTCGAGATAGAGTATCTGGAATTTCCCCTGCAACGGTGTAGGCTGACCGCCTATCCACAAGCCTTCGAAGCGCTTCCGGAACTTTTCTTTTTGGGCGATGTCATAATAAGCCCGCAACATACTTAAGAAAATGCTCTTTCCGAAACGGCGGGGACGGATAAAGAATAAACTATTGGGCTGCTGCTCCAGTAAAGGCAGATACATGGTTTTATCCACATAATATTGATTCTGTTCCACCACTTCTACAAAGTTGGATACGCCATAAGGTATTCTTTTTACATTCTCTTCCATAATTGTTCCCGTTTTCATATTATTTCGGCAGCGATAAGACAAAAATAACTCATTCTTGCCGAAGGAACAAACAAAGCACCGGCAAGTTTACTGGCCTTTCATGGACTGCGATGGTAAATTAGTATGAATCGAATCATAGCTTTTCTGAATGAACTATAAAAACCACCCTCTTATCATCAGCTTTACAAATTATTATTTATACATTTGCTGCCAACAAAGCAAACAAATTAGACCTGACATGAAAATAACACCAGTACTACTTAGCCTATTATTACTGCTCTTATCCTGTTCACAGAGCAATGAAACGGAAGCTTTATTTTTAAATGCCGATTTGCTAATGGAAGATCATCCTGACAGCGCGCTCAATCTATTAAACATTCAACCGGAAATAATAGAAGAATTTTCAGACAAAGACTGTGCATATTATGCATTGCTCCTTGCACGTGCCACGGATAAGTGCAAACAATCTCTGCTACCTTGCGACTCGCTACTGAACGTAGCATTAGATTATTATGACGACGACGAGAAAGAAAAAGCGGTAGCGTTGCTTTATAAAGGCAGACTGGCTGTTGAAATGGAAGAAGCAGAAGAAGCAACCACTTGCTTCCAGAAGGGATTAACCATCATACAAGATTTCCCGAAAGAGCTTAAGACAAAGAATTTGCTTCTCAGTTCATTGGGAAATATCTATTTTGATGCCGGATACTATGACAAATCTATGGAAATATACGAAACGATGTATGAATGTTGCACTACAGATCTGGAAAAATCAATAGCATTGAACAATATCAGTACATATTATTGCTTAATAGAGGAAAAAGATTCGACCTTAATGCTCCAGCGCAAAGCACTAAATTATGCTATTGCTTCGGGAGATTCTCTACAGATTGCAATGTCGGAGCACAATTTAAGTCTGGAGTTTGATAGTTTTGACGAACTTGATTCCGCCTTATATTACGAAAAAATGGCCCTCGAAGGACTACCTCAAAAGGAGAATCATGGAAACTGTTACTTCAATCTCGGAGATTTACTTTTAAAAACAGGTAAAAATAAAGACTCTGCTCTTTACTATTTAACCAAAGCTTTAGATGACGTATCCATTGAAAGTAAAGCTTCATGCCTTAAAAGTTTATATAAACTTGAAAAAGAAAACGGAGATTACAAGACAGCAAATACCTATTTAGAAGAACATTCTGCTATCATAGACTCATTATTTTACATGGAACAGTCAACTGAAATACAGCAACTGATTTATGAATACAATACTAAAATGAGGGTAAGAGAGGAACAATTAAAAGGAAAGCGCATCATATACTGTATTATTGCAGGTTCTGTTTTGATTTGCTTTCTAATCATACTTATCTATCAAAACTATATAAACCGTAAGAAACGTACTCAGCTCCAATACAAACAATCATTAGAACAAACACAGAATAAATTATCATCTTTAGAAACTACCATTGAAAATAATCAGCTTATGATTACCTTATTGAAACAGGAAAAGAACAATTTAAAGCAAGAACATGATTCCAAAGAACAGCAAGTAGAAGAGAGGGAACAAACCATAACTCGCTTAAAAGAAGAGAAACAACAGTTACTTAATTGGTTGTTTGCCCAAAGTAACATTTACCAAAAAGTGATTACTCTATCCAAACAAGTCGTTCCGGATAAAAAAGAAATGAAGGTATTGACTACTGCCGAACAAGAGCAATTGAAAAACACTATATTTGAATTATACAATGATTACATTTCTTTCCTACACAAGACCTACCCCAAGCTGACCGAAAGTGATCTATTGTTCCTTTGCCTACAAAAAACTTCTCTTGAGCCGCTATCCATTGCAATTTGCTTTGGCTATAGCAATACACATCCTCTCAACCAGAAAAAATACAAAATAAAGGTGAGAATGGATGAAGAAGGAAGTTAAATATGACTTTCACTTTTGCTATTCGACTATTTACCAACACTTTGCAAATTCATAGTATGACTGCAAAAATTCGTTCATTATAATTGTTTGCCCTAACTTTGTAACCCAAAATAACTAAACTATTATTGTAATGAAAAGAATTGAAACATTCGTACTATTAATCTTGTGCCTGTCACTACAAGTCTCCGCACAAGTAAAAATCGGTGTAGATGCAGGAATGAACCTGACACACTTCAAAAGTCACTACAGCCGCGAGGCTCAGAAAGTTGGGGGTATGGGAGCCGGATTCCAAATTGGAGGAACTGTGGATTATGAGTTTAAAAGACATTGGATGTTGATGTCGGGAGTCTCATTCATGCAAACCCAAAGTAACATGGAAATGTCATATAGTATGTTTCCCCAATTTCCGGATACTAAAATTAAACTCAACCATATTGTCGTCCCGCTGAAGGTGGGATATAATATCCAAATTAGTAAGAAATTAAGTTTGATTCCCTCAGTCGGAATATATGGTTCCTATAACTTTAGTGCCGGCAAATGCCCATTAGAAATTATATCTCCAACTGATGGCAAGAGAATACATGAAAAGTGGAACCCAATGAAAGGATATTCCGGTGAATTTCCCATTGGTAACTCACCCGGTTATTCTTATAATCTAGAACTTGGTGCTCTGCGCCACTGGACTTATGGAGGAGTTGCCGGATTGAAAGCCGTAGTTAACGGGCATTATACAGTATCTTTCCAATACTATGAATCCATTAAGGAAATACAGAGTCAGTGTGATCTAAGAAATTATGGCTATCAACTGTCTGTAGGATATATCTTCTGATATCATCAAATAGACCTTTTGGGAACTTCCCAATTTGGCAACCATCCGTTGCTAAATTGGGAAGTTCATTATTATATAAGTCAATTATTATGAACTACTTAAATAATTATTCATACCTTTGTTGCCAACAAAATAACCGACCCAATGGTAAATTTAAAGATTACAACAGCATTATTTACTGTTTTACTACTACTATTTTCTTGTTCACACAAAAGCGAAACAGGAACATTATTCTCACATGCCGATACACTCATGGAAGAATATCCCGACAGTGCACTCCGATCATTGGACTTATCACCGGAAGAAATAGAAGGACTTTCCGATAAAGAATGTGCACGCTATGCGTTGCTACTTGCACGTGCCACGGACAAGTGCAAACTCTCTTTGCTACCTTGCGACTCGCTACTGAACGTAGCATTAGATTATTATGATGACGATGAAAAAGAAAAAGCAGTGGCACTACTCTATAAAGGAAGGCTGGCTGTGGAAATGGAAGAAGTAAAGGAGGCTATCTCATATCTTCAGGAGGGATTGACCATCATACAAAATTTTCCGAAAGAACTTAAAACAAAAAAATTATTACTCAGTTCATTGGGGAATATCTATTTTGATGCCGGATATTATGACGAATCTATAGGGATATACAAAACTTTGTATCAGTGTTGTACCACCGAATTGGAGAAATCAATGGCACTAAACAATATCAGTACATATTACTGCTTAATAGATGAAAAGGACTCTACCCTGATGTTCCAGCGCAAAGCACTAAATTATGCTATAGCCTCAGGAGATTCCCTCCAGATTGCGATGTCCAAGCACAATTTAAGTCTCGAATTTGATGGATTTGAGGAACTTGATTCTGCCTTGTATTATGCACAGAAAGCCCTTATAGAACTACCACAAAAAGAGAATCATGGAAATTACTATTTTAACCTCGGAGACCTACTTCTAAAAACAGGAGGAAACAAAGATTCAGTCCGATATTATTTAAACAAAAGTTTGGAGGATATACCCATTGAAGGTAAGACCTCTTGTTTAAAAAGCTTATATAACCTTGAAAAAGAAAACGGAGATTACAAAACAGCAAATATCTATCTGGAAGAACAGTCTGCCATCATAGATTCTCTATATCATATGGAACAGTCAACTGAAATACAACAATTAATTTATGAATACAACACAAAAATGCAAGTAAAAGAGGAACAAATAAAAGGAAACCGCATTGTACGAAATACCATCACAGGTTTCGTATTCGTTTGTTTCCTAATCATACTTATCTATCAAAACCGCATAAATCGGAAAAAACGGCTTCAACTCCAATACAAACAATCCTTAGAGCAAACACAAAATAAATTGTCTTCTTTAGAAACCACCATCGAAAATAATCAGTTAATGATTAACTTACTAAAGCAGAAACAAAATAATTTAAAGCAAGAACATGAAAATAAAGAGCAGCAAATAGAAGAAAGAGAGCAAGCCATAGCTCGCTTAAAAGAAGAAAAACAACAGCTACTCAATTGGTTGCTTACTCAAAGCAGTATCTACAAAAGAGTGATTACTCTGTCCGGGCAAACCACTACGAATAAAAAACAGATGAAAGCCTTGACTACTACAGAGCAGGAACAATTAAAAAAGACAGTATTCGGAATATATCAAAGTTATATCTCTTTCCTCCAAAATGAATATCCCAGACTGACGGAAGATGATAAATTGCTCCTTTGTCTGCAAGAAACTTCTCTTGAGCCATTATCCATTGCAATTTGTTTTGGTTATACTGATACACATCCTCTCAACCAGAAAAAATACAGGCTAAAGGAAAGAATGAATAAGGAAAAAAGCAAGATGTGACTATACATTTCATTATCTAGTTATTTATCAATACATTACGATTTTATAGTGTGACTACAAAAGTGCATTCATGATAATTGTTTGCCCTAACTTTGCAACCGAAAACAATAAAACTATTATCGTAATGAAAACTAAATTATTATTTATTCTATTATTGGTATTATTCATTATACCGATGAATGCAATGCCATACAAAAAGCATCGACACCAAGTAAATGCTAAAATTATTCATTCACATTCAAAGTCTATCTTCCGTAGCCCCTTATTTTTTAACCTAACTGCCGATGAAATAGACGACAACCTAACTATTACTTTTCAATCTGCCTTAGAGGAAGCAGATATCACTGTGACTGATAAGGACGGAAATGTAGTTGTTTCTGAATTCAAGACCTCCATTTATGAAGGAAAAACAGTCAGTGTTCCAAATTCTGATTCTTATCCCTATCTGGTAGAAATCACTTCTCCTCGTTTAGATATAGAAGCAGAAATTACATCAGAAGATTATTAAGTTAACCGTAGTACTAATTTAAAACATTTATGATTATGAAAAAGTATTTCGTAAGTCTATTCTGCATTGCTGCATTTTGCGCTTGCACAGACCAAGTCAATGAGTTCCCATCGCAACCTGATGGGTCTCAATCAAAAACAATCGTTCAGGCTCCTTTAGACCAAGTGACCGCGCAAAAGAAGTTTGCCAAAGCATTGTCTAAAGCTGTATCCAACAGCCTTGAGGTACGCAAGTTTCTTAAAACCGAAGCTATGGCACAATTTGACAATGATTACGACATATTCTATCCGTTGGTAAAAAACAAAATAGTATGTGATAATCAAAGTCTCAGAGATATTTTATTATCTTACTGTAAAGACGAAAATGAACTCATTCAAATAGAGCAATCTCTTCCTTTGCTGAATATATTGGTTCCTGATTTATCTTTATTCTGGGATTTTAATGCAGAAAAATGGAATGTAGGTGATAAAGAAGTATCCGTAATATGCCGGGACGATAAAGACAATACGCTATACGAAGACGGTGAAAATATCGGAAAAATGACAACGGGAGACATTCCTGATTTTCCTTGTCTCGTAGTGAAAAACAACGAACGCATGAAAGTTTCCAGTGTCAATACCAGATCGGGAGAGGCCACTTACGAATTTTTAAGTGACGCATTTGACGGTAGCAAAAGAAAACCTCAGACACGGCACTATGAAGAAGACATAAATTTGCAACCTACAGAAGATTTAGAGGCATATGTCAATGGTAGCGAAATAATGGAGTCAGTGAAAAATGCATGGAACGAATTCAAAAATGTTCCAAATGCTTATCAGAGAGATTACATCTATTATGGAATAACTAAAGAAAATAAACCCGGAACATTAAATAGATATATCAGAGAGAAACTGTATAGATTCAGAATTGCTGCCAATGCATACAGTGCCATTAATGATCCCACACAAGACCCAACACTACAAAACACACAGAAAAACAAAGGGTATCTAACTAACGAAGAAATTATCCAGAAGATATGGACAGATGGAAACTTCGAGTTCCACTTTAAGTCATATATATCAGGTGAGGACAGTAAAGAAGCAATGGAAATTAGTCTTAAATTTACTATTAACCCAAGAGATGTATTCTCATTAGAAAAAATACATTTAAAGCACAAGAACTCTACAGCATTCAGACAATCCAAAAACTTCTATACGGTGGATGCTAAAAATCTAAAATCAAAATGGATTTATCCGGAAAGAGTTGATAAAAATGCAAACAATCTGGTTTTCACATTGCCGTGGGATTTATATAATAAGTCTCTATCTATCTTCATGTTTGTAGAAGAGTGGGATAAAGGACAAACAATCACTCAAGAGAAAACTGTTGTAAGCGAGTTTGTCAATAAAGCAGACTTCTCAATTGAAGGAAGTGGCAGCATAGGAAAAGTCAGCTTATCAACTAAACTGGGGTATGGTTTTTCTCATACCAAAACTGTATCAAATAAGGCAACGATTCAGACCACAGTGGAATCAGATCCATTAGGAACATTATATTTTCAATACAATGATCCTATCATCCGCGATGAAATCAATGGAACTTACAAACTATATAACGTTTCCAGTGGCAGTGTAGTAGCCACACTCTTACCCGTTGATTCATCTAAGTAAGAAACATAATAAATAAAAAACAATCCACCTATAAGTAGCTTCCGGATTACGATGCAGTATCCGGTTGCTACTTATAGGTAATTAATATTATAATACTAAATTATGAAACTAACATACTACCTTCTATTAATAGCCGCATTATTACTAACTGCCTGTAATAATGATGAGGACGAAGAAAAAGAATTCATCATGACTACTCCCCCTATCGGAGAAACCTTCGAAGGCTCGCAAACATCTATAACATTTGAAAGTGAAGACAGTGTCAGTATCCGCATCCTTTATCCAGAAGAGAGAATGAAGCACCCGGTAGGAAAATCCAAGTATTTATTTGACAATGGGAAGATACAGATATTAAATCCGCATGAACCATCTTTTCCCCTTAACGAAGCAACCGAAACTTTCGTCAGGTCCTTTGAGGGGCGTTTCACCAGCAACAATAGATTAGAAGCCCGGTTTACAATAATATCGGAGCATGCGTACTGCAGTATGATGGGAACAGGCCTTTGGTATCGTGTTAAACATCCCCAATAAAGGATGTCTTCTTGTCGTGCTCAGAAAGAGAAAATGCTTCCGCTTAGTATGACAATGCTCTAAAAGCATAAAGTTACTAAGATGACATATTTATAAACAATTGATATTATATATACTAAATGAAAAGAATTACACTATTTCTACTATTGACACTATACCTATCACTACAGGCCTTCGCACAAATAAGAATCGGCGTAGATGCAGGTATGAATCTGACACACTTTAAAAGCAGTGATAACTATGTACAGAAAATAGGTGGCATGGGAACCGGATTCCAAATTGGAGGAACCTTGGATTATGAATTCAAAAAGCATTGGATGTTGATGTCAGGAGTCTCATTCATGCAAACCCAAAGCAGGATGGAAATGGAATATGGCATGCTTCCCCGTTTCCCGGATGCTAAGATAAAACTAAACCATATCGTTATCCCGCTAAAGGTGGGATACAATTTCAAAATTAGCAAGACATTGAGTTTGATTCCTTCAGTCGGAATGTACGCTTCGTATAACTTTAGTGCCGGTGACTGCCCATTGGACATCAAATCTCCGGCTGACGGCAAAAAGATACATGAGAAATGGAATCCGATGAAAGGATATTCCGATGCCTTTTACATTTCTGACTTGCCCTATGAATTATACCGCATTAATCTCAATCCTCTTCGCCACTGGACTTATGGAGGAATTGCAGGACTGAAAGCCGTTATCAGCAGGCATTATACAGTATCATTCCAATACTATGAGGCCATTAAGCGAATACAGTATCAGTGTAGTATAAGAGATTATGGCTATCAATTTTCTGTAGGATATGTGTTCTAGATCTTAAGATAAGCCTTCATTTACCTATAAGTAGCTTCCGGATTGCGATGTATTATCCGGTTGCTACTTATTCCGGTCTCACTACAATTAGTGACCTGTAATGGCAAAAAAGAAGAAAAAACTCTGTTACCTCTGTTCTCAAAATAAACCCTGTATGACAATAACAGCAAAAAGTCGTCCTTAAAAATGTGAATATACACAGAAAGTCGTCCTTATTTTTGTTATGGCTATAAGAAAACATAAAAAAGGGAGAAGCTTTCACAACAGAAAATCCTCTCCCTCTTTATTCCCATCGGAGAACCGACCTTCTCCTTTATCCTTTCTTTTTCTTCCGCTTTTTCGCAGATTCCACTGCCTCGGCAACCACCGGTTTGTTTTCAAAGCGCTTGGTGTATCCGGTATAATCCGGAACTGTACGTTCGTACATAGGATCTACAAACAACGGACTTGAAATAATATGATCTGCCGTACTACGGTTGCAGCAGAAAACGATATTCTCCACACCGGCCAGACGAGTCAATGCTTTTACATCCGTATCATGCGGCTGCAACGTCATCGGGTCAGTGAAGAAGAAAAGGTAATCAATTTCACCGTCCACAATGCGGGAACCCATTTGCTGGTCACCGCCCAAAGGACCGGATTTCAGAATGGTAAAGTCCCACTCAACATCGGGATGCTTTTCCTTAAGAGCCTCAAGGATAAGAGTTCCTGTAGTACCTGTACAGTAGAACTTGTGCCCCATAAGCAATTCGGAGTTCCAGAGAACCCACTCAATGAGATCTTTCTTCATGGCATCGTGCGCCACCAGTCCAATCTTTCTAACTAATTTTTTCATAAGTCAATACCGTTTTAAAATAAACAATCGGTAAAAAGAAAAAGCTATAATTGCGAGAAAAATTTCTTTCCACGTAAATAATACTGCGCCAAGATACTGCTTTTTGTCCATTCCGGTATCACAGAAAGGGAAGTTTTTTTCAGGTTTTCTTCGCGTGCAACAGTGAAAGAAGGACGTAACCAACTATATTCACGACGTGCACGAAGCACAGCCAATGCATTGGGGAACTGAAGTTTAAGAGCAAAGTTCAATGCAGCCACATAGTCGAGGACAGCACGAATACGCATCACCGAAGACAAATCTTCCGAAGGCAGGTTCTTGTAAAGCATGACAAGATTATTACGAAAGTTGAGATAAGTCTTTCGGGGATTTTCTTTCTTTAAAGTAGCACCGCCTACATGATAAACCACACTTTGCGGCACACACACAATCTGCCGACCACGTGCACGAAGCCTCCAGCACAAGTCAATCTCTTCCATGTGGGCAAAGAATCGTCCGTCCAGCCCTCCGGCCTCACGATAATCTTTCAGGCGGATAAACAAGGCTGCACCCGTCGCCCAAAATACAGGAATAATGGTATCGTATTGCCCTTTGTCCTCCTCTACCACGCCCATAATCCGCCCACGACAGAACGGATAGCCGTAACGATCGAGAAAGCCGCCTGCCGCACCTGCATACTCAAACTTCTCCTTCTGCCGCCAACTCCGTATCTTCGGCTGGCAAGCTGCTGCCTCAGGATGTGCCTCCATATAATCAGCCAATGGCTGAAGCCAATGCTCCGTCACTTCCACGTCCGAATTGAGAAGTACCACATACTCAGCATCCACTTCCTGCAAAGCCATGTTATAACCATCGGCAAAACCCTGGTTTTCTTCCAGCAGTATCAATCGGACGGTAGGAAACTCCCGGCAAAGCATCTCAACAGATGCATCCGTTGAACCATTATCAGCAACATACACCACAGCACCGTCTGCTTCGGAAAAGCGTACCACGGAGGGGAGAAATGAGCGGAGCATTTCACACCCGTTCCAGTTTAATATTACAACTGCTATCTTATCCATTTTGCTTCTCCAGTTCTTCACGTTTCAGTTTCCAACGCTTATGAGACCAGAACCAATAGGCAGGAGCACGACGAATCGTTTGTTCCAGACGGCGTACGAAAAGTTCGGTTATCTCCCCTTCAGCAGTCTGTTTAGGGGTTTCGGTTAACAAATCGAAGTAGGCTTTGCAATGTCCTCTGCCCTGCCTCTCCAATTCACAATAAAATACAGGGTAATTCATCATCCTGGCAATACGTTCACCTCCATCCATAAATACGGTTTCCTGGTTCAGGAAAGTAGTCCAGTGGTGAGCTTCGTTACGATTGGGCGATTGATCGGTAATCAAACCAACCACTACATGCTTCCCTTCACGGCGCAACCGGATCACTTCGCGGGCAGTAGAGTGCTTCGGCACATTATAACCACCATGCCGGGCACGGATAAGCTTAAACATTTCGTCCACATACTTATTTCGCAAGGGTTTATACACCTGTAGCGGCACATCTTCCGGCTTCATGAAAGCTCCCATTGCTGTCAACCACTCAAAGTTGGCATAATGGGGAATGAGCACAACAATGCCTCCATGTTTTTCGAGCATGGCAAGATATTCTTCTGTGTTGCCATACTCCATACGCCGGGAAAGGTCTTCGAATGACATACGCATCATCTTGATTTCTTCCAGCATATAATCGCAGATGTAGTGATAAAACTCACGCTCAATCTCACGAAGTTCGGCCTGAGACTTTTCCGGAAAAGAATTCTTTAGGTTTTTACGGACCACTCCGCGACGGTAATGCACCACATGGCGCATCAGGAGATAGAGTCCGTCGGACAATATATAGAGTGCCCGGAAAGGAAGCAAAGCCAGCAGCCACATACCTGCGTAAGTCAGCCAGTAGATAAGTTTCGATTTCATACTTTTCTTATACCTTATTATAATAGTAAAGTTCCCTGCAACGCTGTCCCGTCTTCATTGAAATCGCCCAAGCGTACAGATACCACTTGATTGTCCAGTGTATCATTATGGGGAACCTCTACCCGGATATAGTTAGCCGTAAAGCCATGCATCGGTGCACCCGGCTTGGAGCGTTCCAGCAATACCGGCATAGTTTGCCCGATATGGCGGGCATAGAATGCATGCGTCTTTTCATCCGAAAGTTCCAAAAGGCGCTGACTGCGACGGTGCTTTTCCTCCGGAGTTACCACATGGTCTATCTTCAAAGCCTGTGTACCCGGCCGTTCGGAATAGCTGAACACGTGAAGTTGGGTAACATCCAGACTCTTAATAAATTCATAAGCCTGCTCAAAGTATTCATCCGTTTCACCCCGCGTACCCACTATGACATCCACGCCAATAAAAGCGTCGGGCATCACTTCTTTCACTCTCTGCACTTTAGAAGCGAAGAGTGCCGTATCATACCGACGACGCATCAGTTTTAAAACGTCGTCACTGCCAGACTGCAATGGAATATGGAAGTGAGGCATAAAACTGCGGGAATGCGAAACAAACTCTATGATCTCATCAGTCAGCAAATTAGGTTCTATGGAAGAGATGCGATAACGTTCAATACCTTCTACCTCATCCAGTGCCTTCACCAAGTCGAAGAAAGTCTCTCCGGTACTCTTGCCGAAATCGCCAATGTTAACGCCGGTCAGCACAATCTCCTTTCCCCCTTCGGCTGCAGCCTGACGCGCCTGTTCTACCATAGAGGCAATCGTTCCGTTGCGGCTCCGTCCGCGAGCAAAAGGGATGGTGCAATAGGAACAATAATAATCGCAACCATCCTGTACTTTCAGAAAATAGCGGGTACGATCTCCCCGTGAGCAGGACGGCGCAAATGAATGGATATCTTTCAACGCTGAAGCATACGCCTCTCCCGACTCATTTTTCTGTAAATTACCGAGATATTGAAGTAAGTCCTTTTTCTGTTCGGCACCAAGTACCACGTCCACCCCCTCAATCTTTGCAACGGTTTCGGGCTTCAACTGGGCATAACATCCGGTCACAACCACGAAAGCGCCCGGATGTTGCTTCACCAAACGATGAATAGCCTGGCGGCATTTCTTATCTGCCACCTCCGTCACCGAGCAAGTGTTCACTACACAGATGTCTGCTTTCTCTCCCTTACGTGCCGTACGCACGCCTGCTTCCCGCAAAATCTTACCGATAGTAGAGGTTTCCGAAAAGTTCAACTTACACCCTAACGTATAGTAAACCGCTGTCTTATTTTGAAATATATTGGTATCAATCATATCTATTCTAAACACATTTCTGCCACAAAGTTACATATAATTCTTAGAATTTTCCTACTTTTGCACAAATCATCAATTTTCGTGCAATGATACAAGAGAACTTTATCAAACTCTACGAGCAGAGTTTCCGTGAGAACTGGGACCTTCCTTGCTACACCGATTATGGTGAAGACGAGAGTTATTCCTATGGACAAGTAGCACAAGAAATAGCTAAATTGCACTTGCTATTCAAACATTGCAGCCTGCGCCGGGGCGATAAAATAGCTGTTATCGGCAAAAACAATTCCCGCTGGTGCATTGCTTATATGGCAACCATCACTTATGGAGCCATCGTTGTGCCCATCCTTCAAGATTTTAATCCGAACGATGTACATCATATCGTCACCCACTCCGAATCTGTTTTTCTCTTTACCAGCGATTCTATTTGGGATCATCTGGAAGAAGAACGCCTGACCGGACTGCGTGCCGTATTCTCCCTTTCTGATTTCCGCTGCCTCCACCAGCGTGACGGTGAAACAATCAACCGTTTCCTCAAACATCTGGACGACGAAATGCATGAAACTTATCCGAAAGGTTTCCGCCGGGAAGACGTGCAATATACAACCCTCTCTAATGATAAGGTGATGCTACTGAACTATACTTCGGGCACCACCGGTTTCAGCAAAGGGGTTATGCTGACAGGAAACAATCTGGCAGGAAATGTCACCTTCGGTATACGTACCGAGCTATTAAAGAAAGGAGATAAAGTATTATCTTTCTTACCTTTAGCCCATGCCTACGGTTGTGCCTTCGACTTCCTCACGGCCACCGCTGTGGGAACCCATGTCACACTTCTAGGAAAAGTCCCCTCCCCCAAGATCCTGATGAAAGCTTTCGAGGAGGTAAAACCCAATCTTATCATTACCGTACCGCTTGTTATCGAGAAAATCTACAAAAATGTTATCCAACCCGCCATCAATAAGAGAACTATGAGGTGGGCGCTCAGCATTCCTTTGCTCGACGGACAAATCTACGGGCAAATCCGTAAAAAACTGGTAGATGCCCTGGGCGGACGTTTCAAAGAAATCATTATCGGCGGGGCTGCCATGAACCCGGAAGTGGAAGAGTTTTTCCACCGCATCAAGTTTCCGTTCACTATCGGTTACGGTATGACAGAATGTGCACCATTAATCAGCTACGCTCCCTGGAACGAATTCGTCCCGACTTCTTCCGGTCGTGTACTAGACATCATGGAAGCCCGGATTTATAAAGAAAATCCGGAAGCTGAAATTGGTGAAATACAAGTGCGAGGCGAAAATGTAATGGCGGGGTACTATAAAAATCCGGAAGCAACGAAGGAAGTTTTCACCGAAGACGGCTGGTTGCGTACCGGTGATCTGGGAAAGCTGGACGAAAATAATAATCTCTATATCCGTGGCCGCAGCAAGACCATGATTCTCAGTTCCAGCGGACAGAATATTTTCCCCGAGGAAATCGAAGCACGTCTCAACAATCTGCCATTCGTTCTGGAAAGTCTGATCATCGAGCGTAATAAGAAACTGGTCGCTTTGGTATATGCAGATTATGAAGCGCTGGATTCCCTTGGTCTGAACCAAACGGAAAATATCAAAACCATTATGGATGAGAATCTGAAAAACCTGAATAACAGTGTGGCCAGTTACGAAAAAGTAAGCCAGATACAGCTATATCCTAACGAATTTGAGAAAACTCCCAAAAGGAGTATCAAGCGCTACTTATATAACAGTATTGCAGAAGATTAGTATGTTATTAAACATACAAAAAGTCGCCAAAAGGGGCTAACCTCCAAAAAAAACATAAAAAAAGTTGGGATTTGGAGAACAACCTATCAAAAAAGTACATACCTTTGCAACGTTTTAATAAAGCAATTGATTGTATTACGTTTTTTAAAAAGCAAAGAAAATGAAAAAATTAGTTTTGATGGCTGTAGCTATCGTAGCAGTATCTTTCGCATCTTGTGGTAACAAACAAGCTGACGCTGAAAAAGCAACAGCAGATTCTATCCGTATTGCTGACTCAATCGCAGCAGTAGAAGAAGCAGCTGCAGCAGCAGCTGAGGCAGCAGCCGCAGCAGCAGATACTGTAGCAGTAGATAGCGCAGCAGTTGTAGCTGAATAATTTCAGAACAACACACTGAGAGAATTGAAAGTCTGACGTGCGAAAGCACGAACAGACTTTTTTTATGCCCATTTGCACCACTCTAAAGATACTCAGTGATTCACCACATTTCTTATTTGATTATTTCAGAAAATCCTTATCTTTGCTAATCTCCATATTATACTAATATTATGAAAAAGAAACTGATAGAAAAAATTAAGCGATCAGCTATCAAAGGAAGATTAGGTGATTTCATCTGCAATTTCATTGCAGTCGTACTGGGTATTGCAATCACCTTCGTGGGAAGTGATATGATTCAGGAGCACAATAAGAAAAAAGAGGTGGCACAGGCCCTGCAGTTGGTCAAAAGTGAATTACTTATCAACCGGGAAACAATAGAAGAGATGATGAAAATAGAAATATTCAACAAAGAAGGTGCATGCTACCTACTTCAATACAAAGACAAAATGAATGAAGCGTCCTCCGACTCTCTGAACTACTACGGCTATTTCCCATTCCAATCACAAAATTTTCTTCCGGTCACCGATGCTATGGAAATGCTCAGAGCTTCTTCTGTCATGCAAAATATTAAAAACAAAGAACTTGCTGTCGAAATCATCCAAGCCTATGCCGTAATAAAAAACGCACATCTTTTTTATGAAGGGTTCTCCAAAGCAAAAGAGGTAGCGGTAGAGAAGTGCACCAGTCAGCAAGAATTTAGAAAAATTTCTAATGAAAATAAGTCACTAAGAGAAATCTTGGAGTTCACCATCCTCCTCCCGGAAGGGCTTGCTGCCATAAGGCAAATCTCTTTTATACATGATGACCCGCATCTCACATACAGCCACTACATGGAACTAATTGATAAAACAATTACTTTTATTGATAAAGAATACAATTAGAACTAACCGGTAATAAAAAAGCCCGGCCTCCTTTCGGAAACCAGGCTTCTTTTATATAGGAAGTTTTTAAATTATGCTTCTTCAGCAACAACTTCGAAAGGAATCTCTACAGAAACTTCCTTGTGCAGCTTAACGATAGCTTTGTACTGGCCAACTTCTTTCACAGCGTCTTTTACAACGATGATCTTACGGTCAATTTCATGACCTAACTTAGCCAATTCTTCTGCAATCTGGATGTTACCAACAGAACCGAAGATAGTACCGGTTGAGCTAACTTTAGTAGCGATCTTCAAAGATACGCCTTCCAATTTAGCTGCCAATGCTTCAGCATCCTTCTTGATTTTTTCCAATTTGTGAGCACGTTGCTTCAAATCTTCAGCCAACATTTTCTTTGCAGCAGGAGAAGCAATCACAGCTTTACCTGTCGGGATGAGGTAGTTACGACCATAACCAGACTTAACAGTTACGATATCGTTCTTATAACCCAAGTTTACAATGTCTTCTTTCAATATAATTTCCATACTTTCCTCCTCCTATTATTTCATCATGTCAGTTACATAAGGCAACAATGCCAAGTGACGGGCTCTCTTTACAGCTTGAGCTACACGACGTTGGAACTTCAAAGAAGTACCGGTGATGCGACGCGGAAGGATCTTACCTTGCTCATTCAAGAATTTCTTCAAGAATTCAGGATCCTTATAGTCGATATACTTAATACCACTCTTTTTGAAACGGCAGTATTTTTTCTTCTTAACGTCTACTGAGGGCGGAGTTAAATATCTGATTTCTGATTGAACTTGTTGTGCCATGATTAATCCTCCTTTTTAGTTGATTTAACACTTCTTCTCTTCGCAGCGTATTCAGCAGCGTACTTGTCTTGCTTGAAAGTCAAGAAACGGATAACGCGCTCATCACGACGGAAGTTAAGCTCTAACTTGTCAATTACAGTAGGGTCTGCATTGAACTCAATCAGCTGATAGAAACCAGTTGACTTCTTCTGGATAGGATATGCCAGTTTTTTCAGTCCCCAGTTTTCCTCATTTACGATCTCAGCACCTTCAGCAGTAAGGATGCCTTTGAATTTTTCTACCGCTTCCTTCATCTGAACATCAGACAAAACGGGAGTTAAAATGAAAACGGTTTCGTATTGATTCATACTTGTTTAATTAATGAATTAATAATTCGTTTAAAAATTTGCGGTGCAAAGGTAGGGATTTTATTTTGATCTACAAACATTTAATGTTTTTTTGTGCCGCGAGGATAGGATTTATCATGGAAGTGACTTACCTTTGCAAAGTTGTTTAAACAATAATTTCATGATCGAGCAATTCAACTTTGACATCCGGCTTATCTTTGCCATACTGAATGGTAAAGTTTCCGCCGCAATCAACCGAAAACTGTCCCGTAACTTCCGCCAGAACGGTTTGGAGATTACTCCGGAGCAGTGGACCGTCCTTATCTTTTTGTGGGAAAAAGATGGAGTGACGCAACAAGAGTTGTGTAATGCAACTTTTAAGGACAAACCCAGTATGACGCGCCTGATAGATAATATGGAGCGCCAACATTTAGTGGTTCGTATCTCTGATAAAAAAGATCGCCGCACCAACCTGATTCACCTCACCAAAGACGGAAAGGAACTGGAAGAACGTGCACGGGTGATTGCCAACCAAACCCTAAAAGAGGCATTACATGGCATCACCGTGGAAGAACTGCGTATAAGTCAGGAAGTATTAAGAAAAATATTTTTTAATACGAAAGATTAGTGCAAAATACAGCGAAAGAATTAGTATAAACGGCTTATGGAAAGCCTGCAAAACCAACTATTTACCCTCAATAATAGTTTTTTTGCAAAAATAATTTCGCTTGTTAAAGAATTATGCTTTTCTTTGTGACAAGAATATAATAATCTATTAAAATACACACACATGAGAGGTTTATTAAAAAATCTGGGCTTGATATTAGTCTTGGTAGGAGCTGTAATTTTAGTTTCATGCTCCTTTACCGGTAATGTTAACAACAATACCCTTTTAGGTACTTCAGCAGTTTTGATGGTACTGGGATTGATTTCATACATTATTATCAATAAGAAATTGGCAGACTAATCATCGGAAAAGAATAAAAAGGGCGGTTACTTTTATAAAGTAACCGCCCTTTTTGTTTTGTGAAGAGCAAGAAGCTATTAAGCTTCCGGCTCCGGTGTAATCAGTTTGTATCCTTTTCCGTGGATATTGATGATTTCAATAGAAGGATCTTCTTTCAAATGCTTACGCAACTTCGTGATGTACACGTCCATACTACGGGCATTGAAATAGTTGTCATCAATCCAGATAGTCTTCAAAGCAAAGTCACGCTGCAGGATTTCATTAGCATGAGCGCAGAGCAATCCCAATAGTTCAGACTCTTTCGTAGTCAGCTTCGTTTGCTTTTCAGGTGTAGACAAAATCTGTTTCTGTGTATCGAAAGTGAACATACCAATTTTGTAGATATTGCTCTCTTTGTTCTTCTTTCCACGTACACGTCTCAGGATAGCTTCAATTCTGAATGTCAACTCTTCCATACTGAATGGCTTGGTGATATAATCATCCGCACCAATCTTAAAGCCTTCCAGAATATCTTCTTTCAGTGTCTTTGCAGTCAAGAAGATGATAGGAATTTCGGCATTTGCAGCACGTACTTCCTGAGCCAATGTGAAACCATCTTTCTTTGGCATCATTACGTCAAACACACACAAGTCATATTTATTCTTCAGAAAAGCTTTGTATCCAGCTTCGCCGTCGGGATATAACTCGGCAGAATAACCTTTCGCCTGTAAATATTCTCTTAAAAGCATGCCAAGATTTTCATCATCTTCGCACAATAAAATACGCAGTTTCTCGTCCATATCATTATTTTTTAAGTAAAGGTAATGCAATAATAAATTTAGTTCCAACGTTTAGTTCACTCTCTGCCCGGATGGTTCCCTTGTGATCTGTTATGATCTTCTTCACATAAGAAAGTCCTAATCCGAAGCCCTTCACATCGTGCAGATTACCTGTATGCACGCGGTAGAACTTTTCAAATATCTTTTTCAAATTCTCTTTTTTAATACCTATACCGTTATCCTGGATAGAAATCATCAGCTTACCCGGTTCATTCCAGGTCTTCACTTTCAATTCCAGATCCGCATCCGGTCTCTTATACTTCACCGCATTATCCATCAGATTGAAAATCACATTCGTAAGATGCATTTCATCTGCAAATATATCCGGGTCTGTTGCGTTCAGTTCCGACTCTATATTACCGTTATAACGCTCCACCTTTAAGGTGAATGTGTTGATAACACCTGTAATCAACTCATTGGCATCCAGTTCCTTCATTTTCAAGGTAGCCTTCTGCTTGTCGAACATCGACATCTGAAGAACCTTTTCTACCTGGAACCTCAATCGTTTCGTCTCATCATTGATGACCGTCGATATATGCTGGAACATAGCAGGCGATTTCCCCACTGCGGGGTCTTTCAACATCTGTGCTGCCAGTGATATCGTTGATATCGGTGTTTTGAATTCATGCGTCATATTGTTGATAAAGTCATTCTTCATCTCCGTCAGTTTCTTTTGGCGGAACACGATATAAATCGTGAAGATGAATGTTATCAGCAGTACAAAGGTGAATATCATCGACGGTATCATAAAGTTGATCGAGTCAAAAATATAATCCCTTTTACCCGGGAAATGTATCTTTACGATACTCATACGGGCAGGTGGATCGTTCAGGAACAAAGGCTGGGAGTACGAATACTCATTACCTTCATCAACATAGTCCGAACAACGGTATACTTCCCGTCCATCCCGGTCGATCACTTTAAAGTGATAAGCCAGATCGATGCCATTATCTACCAAGCCCGACTTTAAGTACTGATCCAGATTCTTAAAGTTTATGCGCTCCTCAATGGACTTGTCACTTGCCGTATATACCATCTGCCACGCCACTTCGTCCAACAAGTTACGCTGGTACAGATAACGGTTTCTAACAAGATCTACCTGCGAACGCGCTGTTTTAGGAATCGTCTTGGCACCATGCTTACGCGAAATCATTACTCGCGGCAACTCAGACTGATTACTCGTTATCGTCTGCAGTTCTATAGCTGAATACTTAGAACCATCGGGCGATGTCGCGGTAAACCGCTGTGTTTGCACCAATGTTTTCCCCTGTTCGCTCTGTTCCCATGCTCTCTTTTCCGCCTCGGAAATGTCCTCCCTTAACCAACGGGCGACCTCTGCGGACTCCACTTCTTTAGAAGCAGCCATCAGTCCACGCTTCACCGATTCATCAAATTGCTCGTTACGCATCTTTACCATTTTCTCTATGTAACTGATTTGCAGGTACAAGAGACTGAGGAAAGATAACCCCATAACGACGCCTAATATCCATATTGTTGACTTCTTCATAGTCACAAAATTAACACTCCCTAATTAACACTCCTAACACATTAACCTGATTTAACCGCAAGTTCTCGTAAATTAACCGAAAAGTGTTTTTTAAGTTGCATTACGAGCATTATAACAAATAGGAGTCTCTTTGGTTTGCAAATTTAATAAAAAATTAATTATTCACATTCACATTTGCACATGTTCTTAATCAGTGTTAATAAAAAAGCCATTACCCCTCGTTCTGAGGGAGTAACGGCTTTAACAAATTATAAAAACAGACGAAGTGAAGTCTTTTATTCTTCAGCTTGCTTAGCTTCGAACTCCTTAACCAACTTATCTTGTACATCACTTGGAACAAGTTCGTAGCTGGCAAATTTCATGATAAATGAAGCACGTCCTCCTGTCAAAGAACTCAAAGCTGTGGAGTAAGATGACATTTCTTTCAAAGGTACTTTAGCACTCAGCTTTTCATAACCAGCCTCACTACTCATACCCATAATCATGGCTCGGCGTCCCTGTAAGTCACCCATTACATCACCCATTCTATCCGACGGAACAAATACTTCCACATCATAGATAGGTTCAAGAATCTTCGGACCTGCATTCTTAAATGCTTCACTAAATGCATTACGGCCAGCCAGCATGAAGGAAATTTCATTGGAGTCTACCGGGTGCATCTTACCATCATACACGATTACACGCACATCACGAGCATATGAACCTGTCAACGGTCCTTGTTCCATGCGAGCCATAATACCTTTCAGGATAGCCGGCAAGAAACGTGCATCGATAGAACCACCCACGATACTATTAACAAATACCAGTTTACCGCCCCATTCCAATGGAACTTCTTCAGTACCTTTCACATTGATCTTGAATTCCTGTCCACCGAACTTATAAGTATCGGGCACCGGCATACCTTCGTAGTAAGGCTCTACAATCAAATGTACTTCACCAAACTGACCTGCACCACCCGATTGTTTTTTATGGCGATAGTCTGCACGAGCCGCCTTCGTAATAGTTTCACGATACGGGATTCTCGGCTCTTCATACTTGATTTGCAATTTTTCATTATTTTCCAAACGCCACTTCAACGTACGCAAGTGGAACTCACCCTGTCCGTGAACAATAGTCTGACGCAACTCTTTGGACTGCTCTATCACCCAAGTCGGATCTTCCTCACGCATGCGGTTAAGGATAACCATCATTTTTTCCGTATCGGATTCATTCAGAGGCTTGATAGCACGAGAGTATTTAGAATTCGGATACTTAACAAAATTGAAACGGTTTTCAGTGCCTTTACCATTCAGAGTATTTCCGGTATGCACATCTTTCAATTTCACGGTACAGCCAATATCACCGGCTACCATTTCTTCTACCTTGATACGGTTAGCACCCGCACAGGCATATATTTGGGCGATACGTTCTTTTGAGCCACGGTCAGCATTCGTAAAGTCTTCACCTTCGTGCACTTTACCGCTCATAACCTTGAAGTACTGAACATCACCGATATGAGGTTCAACAGCGGTCTTAAAGAAATAAAGGGAAGTCGGTCCATTCGGATCCGGTTTCACAACTTCACCACGAGTATTATGTACAGGAGGCATTTCGTCTACAAACGGAACCACATTACCCAGGAATTCCATCAAACGGCGCACACCCATATCTTTACCTGCACAAACACAGAATACGGGGAACATGCCACGTGAAGCCAGTCCCTTACGGATACCTTCACGCATTTCATCTTCCGTCAGAGATTCTTGTTCAAAGAATTTCTCCATCAGGCTTTCATCGTGTTCAGCAGCTGCTTCCACCAATGCTTTATGCAATTCGGTTGCTTTTTCCATTTCCTCTGCAGGAACATCTTCAATGGTGGGTGCACCACCTTCGGGGCCCCACGAATATTTTTTCATCAGAAGTACATCAATCAACGAATTGAAGTTCGGTCCGGTAGCCAACGGATATTGCACGGGAACTACCTTCGAACCATAAGCAGACCTCAACTGTTCAAGTACCATATCATAATCACACTTCTCATGGTCAAGCTGATTCACCAGGAAAATCACCGGTTTACCTAACTTTTCTGTATATCGGAAATGATTTTGGGTACCCACTTCAGGACCATATTGGCCATTCAGAAGTAATATTGCAGTATCGGTAACATTGAGTGCTGTCATGGCAGCTCCAACAAAGTCATCACTTCCCGGACAGTCTATAATATTAAGTTTCTTACCGTTCCACTCCACATGGAAAACGGTGGAAAACACAGAATAGCCATATTCTTGCTCCACCGGGAAGTAATCGCTGACTGTATTCTTGGCAGTAATTCTGCCGCGACGTTTTATAATACCACTCTCAAAGAGCAGCGCTTCTGTGAGAGTGGTTTTACCCGAGCCATCATTGCCAAGCAGGGCAATGTTCTTAATTTCATTCGTCTGATATACTTTCATGATATATAAGATTTAAAATGAATAACTCAGTATGCCTTCGCATACCCTTAATTTTTAGTGAGGCGCAAATTATGAATTTATCAAAAGAAAAGCAATAAATCGATAGTGTTACTAAACTATGTTATGTAACACATCACTACTAACAGAAAGATTTTCTTAACTTTACAGCAAAATCATTAACCCCCAAACTTACAATGAAAGAACTACTATCATCTATTGTACTGCTTATTCTCCTGTCATTTGCCGGATGTCAATCCGGAAGTTCATCCCACAAGCAACGACCACTTATCGGCCTATCTTGTTCACATCCCAGCGACTATTCGTCTGCACGAACGACTTATACCGAATCAGTCATACAAGCCGGAGGCACTCCAATGCTTATACCAGTCACAACAGACAGTATAGTTCTGGCAGACATTATCAGTCGGCTGGACGGGATTATTTTAATTGGAGGAGCGGATATACATCCTTCTTATTACAATGAAGAACCTATCGAACAACTGGGAGAGGTAGATTCACTGCGTGATGTTTACGACATTTCCCTGATCCGCCTTGCAGCGCAACGTGGTGTACCCATGTTGGGAATCTGCCGGGGCGAACAATTAATCAATGTAGCATTCGGTGGCACACTCTATCAGGATATTCCAGCCCAACATCCGGATACTACCGTGCGACATAATCAAGAAGAACCGAGTAGTGTACCCACTCATGCAGTCAACTTGCTTCCCGATTCTGAAATGGCACGGATAACAGGAGAGACACAACTATTTACCAATACCCATCATCATCAGGCCGTCAAGCAGGTAGCACCCGGTTTCCGAATTACGGCATGGGCTACGGACAGTATTCCCGAAGCCATTGAAAACATTGAAGGGAAACCTATCTGGGGAGTACAATTCCACCCGGAAGCATTAACGGTAGCCGGTGATAGCATATCTGCCAGATTCTTCTATTTCCTGATCGATAAAGCAATCACATTCCGGAAAAGCAAATAATAGTTTTATCCATTACCGGACATATTCAACTCCCTGTCAAGCCCGTACCATCTCCGTATCTATACGCTTGGACTTGGTACGGAGTTGGTACGGACTTGACAGGGAGTTGGTAGGGAGCAGGTCATACTCCGGTAATTCTTTAATGATTTCTTATATACTATATAAAGAGGTACGCGCGTGTATCACATATAATCCAACTTAATCACGATCACCCTTATATCCTGATCTTCCTTATCCGTAGCTATCTTTGCAATATGCCAGTCGGACGGGAAGAACAAGAAAAACTCACCGGGAACAGAGTCGATAAAGGTAGTTTTTTCCGGATCAAAATCATAGTGAATAACATCTTTCTTCTCACTATATTCGCAATTAGCCTTTGAAGACTCATGATCCAGCAATGCAAAACGTTCCGTTCCTTTCACCACATACTGCAAATCTATATGTTTCCGGTGTGATTCGGATGTCCGCTTCTCTAACGGTTCATTCTTACTATCTTCAACAGAAACCACAAGTGATGTTCCTTCTATCGGATGTTTTCCCTTCTCGATAGTAGTCAGGTCGTGCGACGCCAACCAGCGAAAAGCCGCCTTCCATTGTTCCGGATTCGCTTCGTACTGCGCTTTGAATTCCGCTAAATTCGTAGAAGAATGGGGCTTCGCCTTCAAACCTTCACTCCAGACTTTCGATTTTACCCATTTTTCAGGCGAGATACTTTTTACTTTCTTGCCACTTTGAGCAGAGACAGACAGACAAACCGCAAGCATACAGGCAGTTGCCAATAACCATTGTAAGTGTTTCATGTTAATGTTTTCTATAATTTCGTTTACTGACTACAAAGATATAAATTATAAATCGTATTAAATTGAAACATCTGTCTACCTATATTGAATTATTTGTGGAACATTAAATGATAAGTCGTTCTTATCTTTGCAACAGAAATTAATTCGTAAACTAACAATAAACCATTCAAATCATGAGAAACATTTTCTGGAGTATGACATTAGTTGTTGCCTGTTTGTTTGGAGCTGCTACAGCGCAAGCCCAAAAACAAGTAACCACCAACAATGCCATCGTGCCGGGTGAAGTATGGAACGACACCGACGGTAACCCCATCAATGCACATGGCGGCGGTATCCTCTATCATGAAGGAACGTACTACTGGTACGGTGAGTACAAAAAAGGTAAAACCATCCTGCCCGAATGGGCCACATGGGAGTGTTACCGCACGGATGTAACCGGCGTGAGCTGCTATTCATCCAAAGACCTTCTGAACTGGAAGTTCGAAGGCATCGTGCTTCCCGCAGTGAAGGACGACCAAGGTCACGACCTGCACACCAGCAAGGTACTGGAACGTCCGAAGGTGATTTATAACCCCAAAACCAAGAAATTCGTGATGTGGGCACACGTGGAAAGTGCCGACTACAGCAAGGCATGCGCCGGAGTAGCCATCAGTGACTCCCCTACCGGAGAATTCACCTATCTGGGCAGTTTCCGCCCCAACGGTGCCATGAGCCGCGACCAAACCGTATTCGTAGACGATGATGGCCGTGCCTACCACTTTTATTCGTCAGAAAACAATGCAACGCTGTACATCAGCGAATTGACTGACGATTATCAAAGACCGAGCGGACGCTATACCCGTAACTTCGTCAAGGAAAGCCGCGAAGCTCCCGCCGTCTTCAAGCGTAACGGAAAATACTACATGCTCTCTTCCGGCTGTACCGGTTGGGATCCCAATCAGGCTGAACTGGCAGTAGCAGACTCCATTATGGGTGAATGGAAAACAATCGGTAACCCTTGTACCGGAACAGATGCCGACAAGACATTCTATGCTCAAAGCACTTACGTGCAGAAAGTTATGGGCAAGAAAGACATGTACATTGCCATGTTCGACCGCTGGAATAAGAAAGACCTGGAAAACTCACGTTATGTATGGCTTCCATTCTCCTTCGAAGGTGATAAAATCACCATTCCCTGGCGTGACAAATGGAACTTCGACAGCTTTGCCGACCAAGGTCGTTTTGAAGCCGGCAAAGGAACTTTCCTACTGAATGGCAAACCATTTGTGGTTAAAGCCGCCGAACTGCACTACCCACGCATCCCGAAACCATATTGGGATCAACGCATCAAGTTGTGCAAAGCACTGGGTATGAATACCGTTTGCCTCTATGTATTCTGGAACTCTCACGAACCGCAACCCGGCGTATATGACTTTACGGAGCAAAACGACCTGGCCGAGTTCTGCCGTCTGTGCCAGCAAAATGATATGTATGTCATCCTTCGCCCCGGACCATATGTTTGCGCCGAGTGGGAAATGGGTGGTCTGCCATGGTGGCTGCTTAAGAAAAAGGATGTACGTCTGCGCGAATCCGATCCTTACTTCATTGAGCGTGTAGCTCTGTTCGAAGAAGCCGTAGCCAAGCAAGTGAAAGACCTGACGATTGCCAATGGCGGTCCCATCATCATGGTACAGGTAGAAAACGAATATGGATCTTACGGAGAAGATAAGGGTTATGTATCCCAAATCAGAGACATCGTACGTGCCAACTTCGGAAATGACATCGCCCTGTTCCAATGCGACTGGGCCTCTAACTTCACCTTGAACGGACTCGATGATCTGATCTGGACCATGAACTTCGGTACAGGTGCCAACGTCGACCAGCAATTTGCCAAACTGAAACAACTTCGTCCTAACAGCCCGCTGATGTGTTCTGAATTCTGGAGTGGTTGGTTCGACAAATGGGGCGCCAACCACGAAACCCGTCCTGCTGCTGATATGATCAAAGGTATCGACGATATGTTATCGAGAGGCATTTCATTCAGCCTGTATATGACACATGGAGGTACGAACTGGGGACACTGGGCAGGCGCCAACTCTCCCGGCTTTGCACCCGACGTGACGTCTTACGATTATGATGCGCCTATCAGTGAATCCGGTCAGACAACTCCTAAGTATTGGGCGCTGAGAGAAGCCATGGCGAAATACATGGATGGTGAGAAACAGGCGAAAGTACCTGCACTGATCAAACCTATCAGCATCCCTGCTTTCAGATTCACAGAAATGGCACCATTGTTCGAGAACCTGCCCGCAGCAAAGAAGGATGAAAACATCCGCACCATGGAAGAATACAACCAAGGCTTCGGAAGCATCCTCTACCGCACTACCCTGCCTGAATTGAAATCGCCCGCTACCCTCACAGTGAACGATGCGCACGACTATGCTCAGGTATTCGTAGACGGGAAGTACATCGGCAAACTCGACAGAAGAAACGGTGAAAAGCAATTGGTACTCCCTGCCTGCGTCAAAGGTTCCAGACTTGATATTCTGGTAGAGGCCATGGGTCGCATCAACTTCGGTCGTGCCATCAAAGACTTCAAAGGAATCACGAAAAACGTAGAACTTTCTATGGACATCAACGGATATCCTTTCGTTTGCGACCTGAAGAACTGGGAAGTTTTCAACATTGAAGATACCTATGAATTCTATCAGGGCATGAAGTTCCAGCCGATAGAGTCATTGACAGACCGTCTCGGACAACGTATTCCGGGTGTTTACCGTGCTAAATTCCAGGTGAAGAAACCGAGCGATACTTTCCTGAACTTCGAAACATGGGGCAAAGGACTGGTTTATGTGAACGGTTATGCATTAGGCCGTATCTGGGAGATCGGTCCTCAGCAGACTCTTTATGTACCGGGATGCTGGTTGAAGAAAGGTGAGAATGAAATCGTAGTTTTCGATATCGTAGGCCCTAAAGAAGCTAAGTCCGAAGGTTTAAGTGAACCGCTCCTTGACCAACTGCTTGTGCAGAAACCCTTGACACATCGCAATGAAGGCGAAAACCTGAACTTGTCAGGTGAAAAACCTGTATTCACGGGAAGTTTCAAACCGGGTAACGGCTGGCAGGAAGTTAAATTCAACAAACCTGTTACCGGACGCTATGTTTGCATTGAAGCATTAAACTCACAGGATGGAAAAGACCTTGCTTGTATTGCCGAAATGTATTTCTTGGACAAGGATGGTAGCCGTCTGTCCCGCGAGCCTTGGATTGTGAAGTATGCCGACAGCGAAGACGTGGCTCACGTCAACCGCTCTGCCGACAAGACTTTCGACCTTCAGGAATCCACCTATTGGAGCACAGAGAAAGGTAGTCCTTATCCGCATACGATTGTAATCGATCTGGGCGCCAGTCATGCATTGACAGGTTTCCAATGCTTGCCCCGAATGGAAAGCGAAGTACCGGGTGGCATCAAGGATTTCAAGATTTATGTGAAGGGGGAAAACTTCAAATACTAATCTGATTTATACAAATAATAAAGAGCGGCTGTCATTTCATAACGATAGCCGCTCTTCTTTATATATTACTTAATCAACTTCTCCTTATTTAATGTCTGGTAGTTTACAGACATTACAGCTTTCAGTCATTATTTTATCTTCAGAAGTTCGACTAATTATCGTACTATTGTCGTTTCAGGTCCAAGATAAGAACGCTTCATTCCTCCCATATCTATCACAACCTTTTGGATAATCATACCCGGGTCAGAACATATCAATTTCAAAGTATGCTTGCCTGGTTTATCAATATTTAGGGTTACAGCGTTTATCGTACTGTTACGATAAACATTTTCCCTCCACTCGCCAGAATATTCTTTTGCATTATTCGAAGCATATTTCAATAAGCCATCATCTATCATTATGCCAAAGCAAGTGCTGCGTTCCGAATTCACCGGAAAAACAGGTAATGCATACGTATAAACCGTTACTGAACCGGCATTAAAAGTATAAAAATCATATTCCACCTTGGCAGCTTTCTTGGAACGACGTGGATTTTGAACAGGTTTTGTAGCCTCTCCTAACTGTATGCACTGGTTCTCATAGCCCAATCCTTTTATAACTTTCATCTTTATATCTTCATTCTCCACTTTTCTATGGTACTTTCCCGGATTAATAGATACACAACCGTTATCTTCCACATACCATCCTTTCAACTCGCCCACTGTAGGATAAGCTGGATTGAAAACAGGTAAGTAAATCTTCTCCTGACGGTCGCCGGATATAACCTCTATTTCACCTGTTACCCTTTCTCCTACCGGAACTCTCGTCCAATCTACAGATACAATAATCCGTTCTTGCAGGAGAGTGGTTCCGCTCTGCCTGCTGAGTTTGATCCAGGAATCCGAAACTTTAGCATTCCACGTAAACGATTGCTTTCCTACATTATACAATTCAATAAAAGATTCTTTCCGGGTATAAGGATTTATGCAAGGAAGTACATTCAATGTAGTCTTTCCCAAAGGAGAATCCTGTCCCGGAAGAAAAACCCGCATTTCTGCTTTTTGAGGTACATCAATGGTCATCACCGGAGGCATTTTCTGATAAGTAGCAGTCCATCCAGGCGCCAAAGCCATCATATGGTTCCATTTACCATTAAGCAGCGAATTATATATACCGGTATAATAATCTATACTATCATGATAAGCCTTTGCCCTATCAGCCAAATAATTGGTTGCTGTACGTCCCTGACGTGCGTACCATCTGTTCTGCTGCGCAGTCAACATTTTCTTATTCATAAGTGCCGCTCCTTTCACAGGATAGAAAACCAGCTCATAAAAAGCCGCCTTATAAGATTCCGGCAATGTGTTCCATATTTTCTCGCTCTTATCAGAAATACGGTCGTACTCTTGCATTCTGCCCTCTGCTTCATTATAATTTGCAAAAGAAAAGTCTGTATCCGTCATTCTCTCCTGAGCATGTTCGTTATTCCACTCATATCCCCATCCCATTGCTTCCGGTTTATGCTGGAAACCTAAATGATAATAACTATTCATTATATCATCAATATCTTCCCTATACTTTTCACCAAATACGGAAACCAGGAAGTCCACCTGATGATTGTTGATATTATCAAAATTGAATTTATCAATATCCCAGGCCATATCCAGAAATGTTTTCATGCCCAATTCACCCGGTTTAATGTCTCCTACATTCAATAACCAATAGCGTTTCGCTCCGGTATCATAAGCCTTGCGCATTTCTTCAAACATCAATGCCGGAGGAGTCGTATTCAACCATAAATAGTCATGTGGCTCGCCTAAATATGAAATATGATAATATACGCCCGATCCACCTTTACGGTTTCTTTCTTCCTTATTATTCAATCGTTTGATATAACCGAAATTATCATCCGGCCAAACCAGCATTATGTCTTCCGGAAGCCTCAACCCTCTTTCATAGATATCAAGTACTTCTTTATAGGGAACAAAAATCTGAGGGATAGAGTCAAGAGGAGAATCTATATATTTCTTCAAAATACCTCTTTGGTCAGCAATGACCTCCTCTACCAGGCTGACTTCCTTATCTTTGGGAACCCCAACGAGTCCGGCGTCATGAATACCACGCATAGCAATCGTATAAATGTTTTCATAGGGGGCATTCTCTGATACCCGTCGGTCAAGTATCTTATTTATCCCTCCTTTGTTAGTCATATAATTCCATTCTCCCATTGTTTTCTTATCCCACTCCGTTACATTATTAAAGAGTAACGGTTCGCAATGAGAAGAGCTCATTATAATTCCATAACTATCTGCAACCAATTTATTTTCAGGATATTTATTAAAAGCACCTGAAGAAGGATGCATTGCAGGAGCCAGCATATTACCCTTCATCCGGAGAATCAGTTCACACACCTTAGCATAAGTTTTTGGCCCGATGTCACCCAGTTCTTTATCAAACGTTTTTCCGGCCCATGGAGTTATTCCCCAGCCTTCATCATTAATAAAGATACCTCTGTACTGAACAGACGGAGCCTGAGAAGTGTAGTTTACACTCTCAACATATAGTTGAGACTTTTTTTTCACAGGAACGTCGGCCCACCAATATAAAGGGGATACTCCCATAGCCTCCGACAGTGTGAATACACCATAAGCTGTACCACGTCTGTCACATCCAGCTATCACAAGTACTTTTTTCACTCCTTTGACAGGAACTTCAATTGTTTTAATAACAAACTGTTCCCAGCCTCCACTAATAGCAGAGACATCCAATTGTCCCTCTGCCACCAATTGATCAATAAAAGCGTTATGTCCCACTGTCCCCACAACAACAGCATATTCGGAAGAAACTTTTTTTGAAGAAACGGCTATCTTCTTATTAGTCACTCGCTTTATATCCTCTGCCAGAAGACAAGCTGTTTTTCCTACTACGTTATAATCCCCGGCATCATAATAAATCACCACTTTATGTGAAGCCACTAACGGGAAGGCTGTCCCATCTCCGGTTTCCTTAACATTAATCTGTCCCCAGGATAGTACCGAAAAAAACATCGACATGAATATTAACCAAAATCTCCTCATAACATAAACTTTATTCTAATTACTATTTATTGTGTGTCTGCATTAACAGACACACAATGACTAAAAACAAGATAACTTTTACCCCTAATACCTGATATTATTTTTATCATCTTTATTCATATCCGGGATTTTGTTCTAATACCGCCCCTCTATTAGCTTCAATTTCCTTATAAGGTATTGGCCATAACTCATAATGTTTTTCCATTTCCTTGGCATAGTAAGGATTACATTTCATCACGCGGTCATAGAGTTTTCCCATTCTCATCAACGTTATCCTACGCCTTTCTTCTACACCCAACTCTCTCATTCTCTCATCCAGAATATAATCCAGTGTAACCAGAGATGACAATACAGGTTTAGCGTGAGCTCTGTTGCGAATAACATTAATATCAGCCGCTGCTTTATCTTTATCATTCAAGTCCAGATAGGCCTCAGCACGCAACAAATATGTTTCAGCAAGTCTGAACATATATTGATCCGTATATGTAGCACCGGCTCCACTATTCAGCGCATAGGTCTTGGCATTGGAATACAAACCTTCCGGATGATTATACGGAGTAGTGCACTTTGATTGATAAGCATAAAGTGGACGGGATGGAACCGTAACCCCTACCGGCGGATTCTGCGTGTCAATGGTGTCTCCATAAAGTTTGGCATACTCTTTATTATGAACTGCAAATTTTCTTACAAAATTATGATTTGCGTTTCTCATGTCTCCATAGAAATCATCTTTCCATATCTCATCACTGAAATATCGGGTAGAAATGGCCCAACCAATACCACGGCCTCCGGTATAATCACCAATCGGCCAGCTAAAAGGATTCATTCCATGTGCTTTCACGTCACGAACCATCGGAGCATGATGCCTTTCCAAAGTGTATGTCTGGTCTTTGGCCGTCAAAGAGCCACTTCCACCGGGAGTGTCAGTTTCAATCTGAATAACCCAGATTCCTTCTGTATTTCCGGAACCTCTGTTTTGATTATTTTTCCGGAATAAATCCCAATATACATCTCCCGGTACCTCATTGGCTCTGGAACCAAAACGAGTATACATTAGTCCGGTAGCCGGATCGTCTATAACCGTTGTAGCAGCATCCACCGCTTTCTGATATTGGGCTGTTGCCAGATAAAGTTCTGAGAGTAAATGATATGCCGCCGCATTAGAAACTTCTCCATCCTGCACACTGGACAAGCTGGGTAGATGAGCAGCCGCAAACTCCACATCCGTAAGTGCCTGCTTCAACACCTCTTCTTTGGATGCCCTGACATAATCAAACTTGGGTTCGACGACTTCCGTCAATAAAAGAGGAACCCCACCGTACAGATAGGCCAAAGTCCTGTATGCAAATCCTCTAAAGAAACGGGCTTTGGCTTCGGCAATCGTCTTTTGCTCTTCTGATACTTCAGAAACAGGCAAACGGTCGATTATAGTATTAGCCGTTGATATGGTATGATAAAGCAATGACCAGTGTACTGATGCAATATTACCGGTTGAATGATAAGCTGAAATCATATTGGAATGTCGCTCCGTACCGTTCGGTTCGCCATCATAGACAATATCCGTACCGTAAAGGTAATCCATCGGACGATTTTCATCCCTGCTATAAAATTCTCTTCTTATCAGGTAATAGAGATTATTTATTGAACAATCAATATCCTCTTGGGTAAGAAAAGAATTGGTTGCACTCATGAAATCCAAAGGCTTTTCATCCAAAAAAGAACTGCTGCACGAACCCAGCACTGCTGAAAGCAACAAGGTAATAGTATATATTTTTATTTTCATAATAAATCAGATTAATAAGTAAGACTAACACCAAAAGAAAAACTTCTCATTACCGGCCTGCCCGAATAAGTACTTCCGGCTTCCGGGTCCCAACCATGCCATTTTGTAAAAGTCAACAGGTTTTTCCCACTGAAAAACAGATCAATTTCACTCAAACCAACTTTGTTCGTAATAGACTTCGGAAAAGCATAAGACAATGAAACATCCTGCAAACGTACAAAACTCCGGTCTTCATATACCGTAGGAGTTATTTTCGGGGTACTTATGGAACGCGCATAGACTGCATCCGGATTGCGCGGTGACCAATAATCCCATGCACTTATACGATTCCAACGCAGATTATTCTGATCTCTGACTAATGAAGAAGAGTTGGCTGCCAGATATCCATCTTTTCCTCCTTGAATAGAATTGATAAAGAAACTCAGCGTAAAATTCTTATACTCCAACGTATTCATAATACCAAATCGGTAAGCCGGATCTCCTTTACCTAAAATGACACGGTCTTCAGGAGTTATTTCTCCCTCTCCGGTCATATCTACAATACGATAATTGCCCGGATGGAAACCAGCAGGTATATCATCACCCAACTGATAAATGCCATCTACTACATACCCATATACCGCAGAAATGGGCTGACCTATAAACAGGTTACTGGATATGTTATCATCTTCTATACCATCTCCGTCATTATCTTCTCCTGTCAGAGTTACGATCTTATTGGAGTTTGTCGAGAAATTGAGTGAGGTAGTCCATTTAAAATCAGAAGTCTGTATATTCTTCGAAGTGAGAATAAATTCGAAACCTTTGTTTTTGATTTTTCCAAGATTAGAAGCAATCTTCGAAAATCCCGTAATATCGGGCATAGCCACATCATACAACAAGTCTTTCGTTGTTGTCGAATAATATTCTACAGAACCGGTGAGCCTCTGACCCAAAATCGTAAAATCAAGTCCTAAGTTTATCCCTGCTGTTTTTTCCCATTTCAGATTATTATTTCCCAAGGCTGAAATTTCCTGTCCAATCACCGGCTTTCCGCCATCACCAAAAATATATCTGATCTCGGAAGCCACTGTAGACAAAGATTTATATCTGCTGGTCTGATTTCCACTGATACCATATCCCCCGCGCAGTTTCAGATAATCAATCCAGGGTATTTTAAAGAAAGACTCTTCTGAAATAATCCACCCTAAAGCTATAGAAGGGAAAGTTGCATATTTATTATTCGCCGCAAATCCCGAAAAGCCATCTCTGCGCACTGTACCCGTTATCAAATACCGATCCATCAAACGATAACTGACTCTGGCCATCTGATAACAAAGAGCTTCTCTCCAGGCATCCGAATATACATAGCGCGTTGTTGCCTGTTCCAGACTATTATAGCCTAATGTCATGCGTGTAAAACCTTGTCCCAAAGCCTTTGTATAATCGTATTTACGCTCTGAAGCTCCATATAATAATGTAGCATCAATATGATGTTCACCAAATGTAGCATTGTAAGCCAGAATATTGTCTATAGTATAATCATAGTAGCCGGTATGTTCTTTATAAGCCTCTCCTTGCAGATTATATCCATACTGACTGGCTTGAAAATGATTGTCTATCCTATAGTTATTTCCAAAATTCAACCGATACACTAACCCTTTAAGAGGCAACTTTATTTCGGATGATATATTACCGAAAAAGTAATTATGACGTTCATAATCATCAATATCCGATCCCATAAAAGGATTGGTATCCAATGTATTGAAAGGATATGGCTTTATCTTACCATTTGCGTCATAAGGTTCAATCAATGGAGACTGGGTTATCAGATTCCATAATCCAGGCTCCGCACCATCCTGATTCACAAACGCACCAAAAGTCTGAATTCCGATCTTCCACCAGGGAGCTACTTCCGCATTCAGATTCAAACGAACACTATTTCTTTTAAAATCATCATTCACGATAAATCCACGTTGATCCGTATTGGAATACGAAAACATATAGTTGATGGATTTACTGCCACCGGATATATTAAAACGGTTTTCAAACAGATGTCCGCTTTGTGTTCCTTCATCCCACCAGTTATAATTATAAGGACTGACATTTCCATTTTCATCCCTTAACGGAGCATCCGGCAATTTAGACGCAAGATCAAACTCCGGATTAGGGGTAGTATAATCAGGTCCAAGGAAAGCCTCCGTATAATAGAAATCCCTGACATTGTCCAGATACTCTTCACGATTCATCGGACGATAATTGTGGGTCGGGTTAGAAAACGTATAACTACTGGAGAAGCTGATTTTCGGTTTCCCTTCCACACCTTTTTTAGTGGTAATCATAACTACTCCATTGGCCGCCTGTGCACCATATACAGCAGTAGAACTTGCATCTTTCAGGATATCAATAGATTCAATGTCATCAGGATTTATTGAAGATAACGAACTTGTATAAATGATGCCGTCCAGAATGACCAGCACATCCTTGTTTCCTCCCAAAGTATTTGTACCACGGATAGACATCGACGGAGTACCTCCCGAATTGGTGACCTGCCCAATATTAAGCCCCGGAACATTCCCTTGCAAAGATTGCAAAACATTTGAATTGGGAGACCTTTTCAACGTTTTAATATCTGCACGTATAACAGCACCTGTCAAGTCAGCCTTGCGTTGTGTTCCATACCCCACTACTACCACTTCATCCAATGCTTTCACATCTTCTATCAAACGTATATCAACAACCGTTCTATTTTTCACAGACACTTCCTGAGTAATAAAACCTATATAAGAAACAACCAAAATATCATTCGAAGCAGCCTGAAGATGATAATTGCCGTCTATATCTGTTATAGTCCCGGTATCCTTACCTTTCACCTTTACATTCACACCAATAATCGATTCACCGGATGTATCCGTGATTTGCCCTTTGATATTCAAATTTTGCGCAAAACCGGACATTGCGAAAAAAAACAAGAAAATCCAAATAAGAAAATGTTTCATAAAATAATAGTGATTTAAAATTAACTACTTAAACTAATTCATTATGTTTTTCAGCTAATGAAATAAAAAAGAACTGTAACTCTTATGTGCTTCTCATAGGCAATCATTTTTAAAGTTTCACATAGTAGGAGAATTAACTCTCCAAAAGATTTCACCGGACAAAGATAAATTCAGGTCAACACTTCAGGCATCTGTATAATTCAGAATACCGCCGTTATTTTTTCAATGACAGGATTGTGGGCGTTTTTTGGAAGGATTACGACTATCATTGTGCTGATTAATGCTGATTTTTGTATCTGTTTGAGATTAAGTAGTAATTTTGAAGACGAAAATAGTATAAAGATGAAACAGAGCGACCTATTTAAATTAATCTTATTACTCGCGTTAGTAGTTTACTCCATAGGAGGTTTCTGCCAGCAGATTCCGACTATTAATTTAGTCATGAAAGATGGACTATCCAGTAACTACGTAACGGATATTGCCCAGGACAAATATGGCTTCACATGGTTTGCAACCAAATATGGACTTAATAGATTCGACGGAGATAAGTTTACTGTCTACCTAAAAGAGCCCAATAAAGAATTGCTTAATAGCAACGATATTAATAAAATTGCTACAGACACTATTAATAATAAGGTATGGATTGCCAACAGATGGATGGGCGTGAACGTATTTGATTGTGCAACACAGCAATTTTCTTCTTTTTTGCATGATAAGAATAGCCCGGAGACACTAATATCCAATGAAATTAAAGATATTCTGGTCACTTCCAACGGGAATGTATGGATTGCAACAAATCAAGGATTAGATTTATATAATCCCGACAATTCACAGTTCATACATTATAATACATCGACAGTTCCTGATTTCCCCTCAAATGATATCATGACTTTGGCCGAAGGAAGCAATGGTGATTTATACATCGGGCATACTAGCAGCGGACTCACTATCTTCTCTCCGGATAACAACAGTGTGAAGAATTTCACTCATTCGCCTCAAAACAAAAATACACTTCCAGATAATACCATACATTCTATATTTGTTGATACCAATTCTAAAATCTGGATTGCAACCAACAGCGGACTATCGCTTTTTGATCCCTTCAGAGAAACATTCCGCAATTTCAAAGATGTCAGTGGAATTCGCTATACGATGCAAGGAGCCGTTTATAATGTCTATAGCACCAGTGATGACCGAATATGGGTAGGTACAGTCTCTGATCTTTGTTATTTCGATTCCAAAGACACAGACCTGATTTTATCCGGAAAAAAGAATGTTAATCATATGTTTATTCAAGATATTTATTGGGGAATATCAAATCCAACCGTTTATTGTGTCTTTGAAGACTCCTTCAAAAACGTTTGGATAGGTTCAAACGGCGGAGGAGCCAGCTTTATCAGCAGCACTTCATCCTTCTTTCATAGTTGGAGAATTAATAAGATACCGGGAGTCACTAACGGGCTCAATGACAAAGAAGTATTAACAATATGTGTTGCCGACAATGGAAATATATGGATGGGAACCGATGGGGGAGGTATCAATATCAACATTGATGGTAAGAATTGTATGTTTTATTCCCATGATACAGGAGAAATTTCATCAAATGCTTATCATTCTTCTCTTAAAGATTCTAACGGAGATTTATGGTTTGGAAATATGTACAATGAAATGGGGATCGATATTTTTATAAACAAAGAAAACAGGTTCATCCATTATACTCCTCAGGGAAACGGTTCGGTTATCTATTGCCTCTTTGAAGACAACCAGAGAAATGTGTGGATTGGCAGTAACAACGGACTGGAAATTTACAACCTGATAACTAAGAAAAAAGATTTTCTCAATAAGGAGAACAGCCAACTCTTGACAAATGAAATCAAAGCTGTTTCACAAGATAAAAACGGGAACATATGGATCGGCACTCTCAATAAAGGAATTAGTATATATAATCCGGAGAGTAAGACCATGAAACATATAAATGAGCACACTATATTCGAGAATTGTGTAATCAATCAGATATTCAGAGATTCTAAAAATAGAATTTGGATTGCGACAACAGAAGGATTAGTTTTATTCCCCAATGAGCAGTCAGACGCTTACCAATTGTTTAACACCCAAAACGGATTAGCCTGTAATTTCGTCTGTTCTATTGAAGAAGATTCAGAAGGTAATATCTGGCTAAGCACCCATTCAGGTATCAGCTGTTTCTTTGAACCAGAAAAAAGATTTCTAAATTATGACCATAAGGACGGTACCCTATTTGGTACATATATGAACAACTCAGTTGGTAAGGCACAAGACGGAACTATTTATTTCGGCAGTATCAATGGCGTGTGCTACTTTAATCCCAAAGACAAACCTTCGAATATTATTCTTCCTCCGGTAATATTTACCGAATTCAAAGTCTATGGCAGAAACCCTCACGAAGATGCAATTAACATATCCATGCCTATGACAGACAGAAGAGTCACACTCAATCATAATCAGAATATATTCAGCATAACATTCAATGTCATGAACAAATCCTTGCAAGGAAAAGTTGAATATGCCTATAAACTGGAAGGATTGGAGGAAAACTGGATTAACATAGGAGGAGATAATCAAGTCACATTTCGCAATATTCCTTATCATAACTATAAATTGCATATTAAAGCTCGTTATAAAAATCAGGAATGGCAAACTAACTACTCAACACTGTTCATTAGCATCAATCCCCCGTTCTGGCTTAGTTGGTGGGCTAAATTGATATATATAGTAAGTATAGCCACCATTACATTCTTCATAATCAAATCTTATAAAAAACGATTGCAGTTACGTAGTTCTTTATCACTCGAAAAAGAAAAAGCCCAGAAACAGCAGGAATTAAATGAAGAACGATTGAGATTTTATACCAATATCACTCACGAACTGAAAACTCCATTAACGTTAATACTCGGACCACTTGAAGACTTGCAGTGCGATTCAAGAATTCAAGAAGAACACATGAAAAAGATTTCACTTATTCATAAAAGCACAATCCGCCTGCTAAATCTGGTCACGCAAATATTGGAGTTCCGTAAAACAGAAACTCAAAATAAGAAATTGTGTGTAATTGAAGGAAATATTGCCGAAAAGATTCAGGAAATCGGTTTCAAATATAAAGAGCTGAACAGGAATGCCGATATCACATTTGATATTATTATTGATACAGACAAGATACATATCTATTTTGATCAAGAAGTAATATCTATGATTGTTGATAATCTTTTGTCCAATGCATTCAAATATACCTATAAAGGAAATATCACGCTTGCTTTACGGTCAGTAACAGTTAATGATATAGGATATACAGAAATTGAGATAGCTGACACAGGGATCGGAATCTCCCAAGAAGACATCTCACGTATATTCGAACGGTATTATCAAACCAATATCAGAAAAAACATACCCGGATTCGGTATAGGACTCGCTTTAGTGAAGAATCTGGTAGATTTGCATGAGGGCACTATCTTGGTGGATAGCGAACCTAATGTAGGTTCTTCCTTCCGTGTCCGGTTAATAACCAATAACTCCTATCCCGATGCTATACATATTAATACTAATTTCAAAGTACCCTTAGATGAAGAGAAATCAAGCAAACCCATTGTTTTAGTTGTAGAAGACGAGAGAGACATCCGTGATTATATTGCTGAATCGTTGATGGGATTTTACGATGTTCTTGTTGCAGAGAATGGAGAACAAGGATGTCAGGTTGCCTTCACAAGTATTCCCGATATAGTTATCAGTGATATCATGATGCCTGTGAAAGATGGAATCGAGTTATGTAGGGAAATTAAAAACAACATTGCAACCAGCCATATTCCTGTAATACTATTGACCGCGAAAGACACATTACAAGATAAAACAGAAGGGTATGATGCCGGTGCCGATTCCTATGTCACCAAACCTTTCAGCGCATCTTTACTTAAAAGCAGAGTAGCCAATCTATTGGAAGGAAGAAAGAAAATTGCATCTTTAATTTCTTCAAGTACCCATCTCAAGCAATCTATCATCAAAGAGTCATTAAACAAAATAGATAATGAATTCATTGAAAGAATAACAAAAATCATAGAAGAGAACTTGATGGATGAAAAAATAGATGTACCTACAATAGCTCAAGAACTATCCATGAGTTACTCTTCTCTCTACAGGAAGATAAAAGCCCTGACAGGAATGTCCACAGGAGAATTTATCCGTAAACTAAGACTTAGGAAAGCAGAACAGTTATTACTCTCAGGTAAGTACAATATTTCAGAAATAGCTCACCAGGTTGGTCTAAATTCCGTATCTTATTTCAGAGAATGTTTCAAAGAAGAATATGGAATGTCTCCATCAGAATATATAAAGCAGTTGAAATAAATAAGGATCTCCCCTAAGTGCCTTTCCTAGGGGAGATTCCATCTTAAAACATTTGTAATTATTAATAGAGTATCACCTGATCCAGCACCACTCCTTCATCCAAAGCCGTAATAACCAACTTATGAGAAGCCTGTTTATTAATCGGTAAAGTCACTTTCCGAATAGCCTGATTACGCAATACATTCTCTTTCCATTCTTCACTGCGTCCTTTCGTCTCATAAGATACCGTTTGCGGAACGGCCTCATCTACAGATATAGCGAAACGAAGCTGTTTCTCATCCAGTGGATGACTTGGCAATAGCCTGATCTCAACTTCAACAGAATCTTTTCCATAATCATCAAAAGCGAAGGTCAGAGAGGAACCTTTACGGATACCTGCCGCTTTTCTTTCATACCCCAAGCCCTCGCACGGAACAGGTTTCCCATATGTACATTCCATAGCATTCCATTTGCAGAGCATTTTCCGGTCTGTCACCATAGGTTCGGTAGCGGTAGTATGCTCTACACGCTTGAATACCGGCAACTTACGGGGTTGAAAATCCATCATACGGTTCCATTTGCCATTCTGCAATGAATTATACTGCTGCGTCAAGGATGCAATGCTGTCAAAAGCAGCATCACTTTGTTTCCAGTCAACCTTAGAGTGACGGGCAAGCTGGGCAGTCAGAATTTTCCGGTTCATTTGTGCAGCGGCCTGCACCGGATATTTCACAAGCTGGAAGTAAGCATCCTGCCTGTCCGCCGGAATGTTACTCTCCATTCTCTCGACAACATCGGACAAGACGGTATAAGATCTCAGACGCTCACTAATGGTCTGCTCGCTCCAAGGCAGATCTTTAATCACCTTGTATTTCGGATCGCGCTCTTCTTCACGCGTATTTCCCATAAATTCGGGCTTACGGATGTAGGATAGCTGGTAATGTGCTTCCATGGCAGGCAACAGTTCCTCGACACAATAACTTCCAAATTCCCGCTCCAACCAAGATTTCAGATGGGCAGTGACTCCAATTTCGTTCACTTCATCGATGTTCCACGCCATATCCAGGAAAAGTTCTATCTGATATTCCGCAGGCTTGATATCACCCACATTCAATACCCACATCTTCTGAATGCCACGGTCGTAAGCCAGCTTCATTTGTTGATGGAGCAGATAAGGGCTGAAAGTTCCCAACCAAAGATAATCGTGAGGACGGCCCCAGTAAGATACATGGTAATAAATACCGTTGCCTCCTTTGCGGGCACGCTCTTCCGCTGTCGGAAAGTGACGGATATACCCGTAATTATCATCACACCAGATCAACGTTACATCATCAGGCACCTGTAAGCCGGCATTATAAATATCCAATACCTCTTTATAAGGAATAAATGCTTGCGGAATAGCCGTAACATCTTTATTGACATACTTCTGCAAGAGTCCGCGCTGGTCTTTAAGCACACGTTCCAATACAGCTTTCTGTTCTGCTACGGTTTTGGCTCCCTGCATCTGTCCGTCGTGCACACCACGCATACCCAAAGTATAGATATTACCTTGTTGAGCAACCTCTTTCACCCGGTCTTCCCAGAATTTATAAACAGACGCACTATTATTCACATAGTCATAATCACCCTGACCGCGACGGCGCCACTCACCGGCAGCGCTACACACCATCGGTTCACAATGCGATGAACCTATAAAAATACCATATTCTTCCGCAACTTTCCTGTTTCCTTCCGTCAGGAAGAAAGGCAAAGTACATTCGTGCATCGCAGGCCAATAGGTATTGGCACGTAAACGCAGCAACAGTTCAAAGATACGCGCATTCGTCTTCGGACCGATATGTCCTTTTATATCCGACGGTTCATACGTCTGACTACTCCAAGGCATCAATCCCCAGTCTTCGTCATTGATAAATATACCCCGATATTCCACGGAAGGAGATTGCAATGTCTGATACTCTGCCGACAGCACAAAAGAAGTCTTCTTCTCCGGCGTTACATCCGCCCACCATTCCCAGGGAGATACACCTATCAGACGGGATAATTCCATGATACCATAAGCCGTACCATGCGAATCACTACCTGCTACCAGCAATTTTCCATCCGGCAGAACCTGCAAAAGAAAAGCCTGTTTCTTGCCTGCCAAAGCACTTACGTCCGCACTCACAACTTTCAGCAACGGGCTTTTTCCAACCGTACCTACTATGATATTCCCTTGCCGGGCATCTACGGCGGCAGATGCAGAAAATACCGATTGATAATCACGTATGAACAGTTTCAATGCGGTTTGCACTACCTTCTCTTCCGCATTATCACAAGCCAACTTAATCGGTTGGTCGGAGCGCAGACTAAACTGTGCACAACAAATCTGTGTCACCCAAAGAAAAACTAAACCTATAAATCCCTTCTTCATATATTTCAATTTATTTTCCAAAGCTATATTCTATGCATTTCTTCAAAAACTGATTTTAATGCTTCCTCCATAAGGGTTAAAATCAAATATCATTTTATCGTCTTGCTCCCGGACAGACAGTTCTTTCCCATTCTGCAAAACTTTTACTCCACTCTTTCCTTTCTTATCAACCACCATTGTCAAAGGTTCGCCAAATAACTCCTGATTCAATGCCAAACGTGGGCTGACCATCCAATGGGATTTTTTCTTCGTCACATCCAGTTGGATATTATTCCGTTCCTTAACGTAGGCAGCCACTTCACGGAAAGTGCCCACCCATATATCATCTTCCTGCGCCTTCACCCGTTTGAAATGTTCCCACAATATATCCGGAGAAGTAAAAGCATCATAACCCACCGAAATACCATGAATCATCGTGACTCCCCAGTCGCCTGCAATGATAAGTTCCTTCACCCATTTATCCAGTGACTCAACTGTTGATTTTGATTTTTCACCACCTATAGCATATTGCTTCGTACGTGTACCTATTCTATCTTTTGAAGCAATCCGCAACACATCTTCATTATAAGAATTAAACGGATAACAGAAAGTCAGCGGTCTTTCACCTATTTCTGCCTGAAGAATACTATCATTCCGGTCAACTTCCACTTGCACTTCTTTCAGACTCATATTTTTCAGATTGGCATGCGACCAACTGTGACTGGATATTTCATGCCCTTTACAGGCCATTTCCTTCATTTGTACCCAAGTCATACGTGGCTTACCTTGCTGTTCCGCCACATTCCCTATCCCTTTTCCCCATATCCAGAAAGTACCCTTGAAACCTACTTTTTCCATTTCCGGGAAAACAAGCGTATAGTGTTCTTCTAGACCGTCATCGTAAGTATAGCTGATAGTACATTTCTTATTATCCTTATAATCAGCCACATACACTTCAGAATCATGCTGCTGTACATACGGTGCCAGTGCTGGTACAACCTTGGCAACAGCTTCCATAGCAATGCCTGCCACTACCTTTCCACCATAAATATTCAGATGCGTATTGTCTATTTTCCCTTTCGGACAAAAATCATAAATCCCCGCAGGTACCCACATAAAGAGGCTTTTTGATTTTTCCACGCCCAGATCAACTACCAGATCATGCGTCAGTTTATTCAGATCGACAAAAGGTACGTCCATTTCTTCAGCTACCCGGCGGGGAGAATTCAGATACTCTCCATGCGTATCCACAAGCACATTTCCTTCCACCTCATAACTTCCTTTAGGCTCCGTCACCCCTTCGGGAGGGAAGTTTCTCCGCACAATGGAATTAAACAGTACAGGATAAGCTCCCTTTTCGCGGGTTTCTCTTACGAAACGACGCAGGTTATCATCAAATGTAGTTCCCGGATCGGTATGCAGTTTTTCGGAAGCTTTCTCATCATTATGTCCGAACTGAATAAACACATAATCTCCCTTTTTCAATTTGGCAAGCACCGCATCCCAACGTCCTTCATTGATGAAACTCAATGAACTCCGTCCATTCATGGCATGATTGTCCACTGCGACATCCTCCGTCAGAAAACAGGGAAGCATCTGCCCCCAACCACGTTCCAGGTTACCGTCCTTCAGGCTTTTGTTAGCCATAGTAGAATCGCCTATCATAAAGATGGTGATAACGTCTTTCTTTTCCGTTATAAAGGCTGAAAAGAGTAATATCGCACAGAGTGCAAACAGTAGTTTTATTTTCAGATTTTTCATGCTAGGAAATTTTCAGTAAAAATAAGTAAGTTCATAGATACGGCGTATGGAGCTACGTACAATTAGATGTATTATCGTACATAAAGAAGTACATTTTTTCTATAATCCCTTATTGACCAACAGATAATAGACTAACGCCCAATCCTGATCATTCGCATAAGGATCGTAAAATTCCGCCTTCACACCGTCAATCTTATAGGGGTACATATAAGCACAAGACGCCTTCCCATCTTCGAAGAAAAGACAGAGATTATTCCTCACTACATTTTCCGCACGCTTCTGATAAGAGCTATCACCGGTACATAACGCATAGTAATAATACACCGCACCGGTTATCGTACTCCAATAATGGGGAAAAGTATCGCCAAACAGTTCACGTTTGCCAAACCAATGCCCATCCCAATGACGAATCGCAACTTCATTCAGATGGTAGCTGGGTTGGAAACCATTGAATGCTTCCAGTACAGGCATTTGCCGTTTCACTTCATCCAGATATTTCTGACTGCCTGTCTCCAGATAGAGCTGTGCAAGGAACTGAATGGCAGGAGCCACAATGCTTTGCTCATAATTTACCTCATGCGCAGGGTAATTCAAACCATTTTTTACAAACACATCACCTGTCTTTATAAAATCGTTCCGCAAATCCGTGTATTCTTTCTTCATTCCGGCTTCTTTCAGGCTTTGCAGTCCCAACCGAACAGGAATGCCTATTGCATAAAAGCCATAACCAAACTGCTGGAACATAGATTTCAGAGTCTTATAACCATCAGTCACAAATTGTTTGTCGCCAGTCACTTTATACATCTGAAAATAGAGTTCTGCCACCCACATATAATTATACCCACGGTTGCGATTCTTCTGGTCTACACTCGAATAGGTTACGTAATTATCCGTTTGCAGTTTTCGGCGTACAAAATTAGCATACCTCAAAAGAGATTGCTTTAATTCCGGGTCTTTAGTCAGTAAATACTGTTTTGCCAGTAATACCCCCATGCCCAGACGTTCCGCTCCTTCATCACGATCCACCGGATTACAGTTTGGCCTATCATTCAGATAAATGCTATCACCTTCATTATCATAAACCATATAAGCCCCATCACGCAAATCAGACGGATTGTTCATCTGTTGACGGGTACGAATAAAATCGACACGTTTTCGGATTAAATCAGCCGTATTGTTGATGACCAGACAGTCTGCATGAGTTTGCTTATTTCCATTGTAATAGAAATCAAAACGTACCTCACCAGCCTGTTCCATCGGTACTTCTACGAAACAAAGATTCCCTTCCTGCTTTACGGGGACAGGTACTCCATTCATTTTAGCGGTACACGCTTCTAAAGGTTCCAGACTCCGACATTCCACACGGGCTGTCTCCCCTTTCTCAAATACATATTTATTGCAAGATACAAGTACACTCCCTTTTTCCAGAAGCTTATGGCGGAAATCATCATTCCCATTGTGAGCAAAAACATGCCACTCCAATGAATAGCTTTCTCCCGGCTTCAACAATAAATCCGGCAGACCCAATGCAATGATACCTCTTGTCTGTGAGTTTGCTTTTTTACGTCCACGTTCCCAGATTTCATAGTTCCTGATAGCTCCGTTCGTCACCACCAGTCCCAGATGGGGAGTAAAAGTTCCCATACGGATAGCATTGACATAGGCAGCACTTCCCCCTTTCCAAATATGCGTATGAGCACGGGAATTAATGCATTGTTGTGCATCCGGATAATTATCATTGAAAGGAGTATAAATACCAATGTCATATAAAGAGACCGGTTCTGTCCCCTTATTCGTAAAGGTATATCCTTCTATTAAATCACCTTGAACCAGTTTCCGCCTTACCTGAACACAAATATCATTCTCACGATACATTACATTCATACCGTCAGCACTAATATTAACAGGAGTTTTCCATTCTCTTTTTATGCTTTCCCGCCCTTTAGTTATGGTAAAATAGCCCAATCCCCAGCCATAATTTTCCTTCACCCAAGCATATTGGGTACCATCAACTTTGACGAGCCAATTCATATCACGTTCATCACCTTTTATTTTCAGCTCACTTATTGCTCCGGTTGAAGGATTAACTTTCAACTCAACAGGGAGATTTTCAGCAGATGAAAAAACAGATGTAGTTAAAGGGCAAAAAAGAAAAAAAACACCAAGCAGCACTATACTCATGCTGCTTGATTTTAAGTTAGATGTTTTCATAGATTAATCGTTTTTACTAATTCAACTGATACATTTCTATCTGATCAATCACTACTCCTTCATCAAGTGCTTTTATAGTCAAATTGTGGTTCTTCCTCTTTTTAACCGGAAGAACCACCCGTCTGATAGCCTGATTGCGCAAAACATTCTCTTTCCATTCCTCACTACGTCCCTGAGTTTCGTAAGAAACTGTCTGAGCATTCTTTTTATCTATCGAAACAGAAAAGCGTAACTGTCCTCCATGTATAGGATGGTTTGGTAATAACCGGATTTCAACTTCTACAGAATCACCGGGACATTCGCCAAAATCAAAAGACAATTCTTTGTTCTTTTCAAGCATTACAGCCTTTTCTTCATAACCAAGTCCCTCACAAGACACTGCATCACCTGCCGAATATTCCGCTCCATTCCATTTATATAAACCCGGGGAATCCTCTAACATAGGTGTTTCGACCGATGATCTGTCTACCGGCTCAAATACTGGCAATCTACGCGGCTGATGATCCATCATACGGTGCCACTTACCATTATTACGTATACCTATATTATATATGCGGGTCAGCGAAGCAATACTATCATAAGCAACATCACTTTTATTCCAGTTCATCTCCCCATGACGGGCAAACTGTGCATAAAGCATTTTCTTATTCATTTCAGCAGTAGCCTGTACCGGGTATTTTATCAATTGGAAATAAGCATCCTGTCTATCCTGTTGAATTCGTGAAGCCAACTTTTCTACTTTGTCCGAAATGACTTGGTAATCTTCAAGACGCTTTTTGATGTACGACCTACTCCAAGGCATATCTTTCACAATCCGGTATGCATTCGTATGGTATTCTTCTTCACGGGTATTTCCCATAAATTCCGGTTTACGGATATAGGACAAACGATAATGTTCCATCATAACCGGCAAGAGGTCTTCACCTATAGCTTCTCCAAACTCACGCTTCAGAAAATTACAGAAATGACCAGACACACCTTCTTCGATAACCTGATCGATATTCCATGCCATATCCAAGAATAGCTCTGTCTGATACTCTATCGGCTTGATATCTCCTACATTCAATATCCATATTTTTTGTATACCACGATCATAAGCCTCTTTCATCTGTTGATATAGCAAAGCCGGACTAAACGTTCCTAACCAAAGGTAATCGTGTGGACGCCCCCAATATGAAACATGGTAATAAACTCCATTTCCTCCTTTACGAGTACGCTCTACTTCCGTCGGAAAATGCTTTATATAGCCATAATTATCATCACACCACATGAGTGTCACATCCTCAGGAACTTCCAGCCCGGCACGATAAATATCGAGCACTTCTTTATAAGGGATAAAAACTTGTGGAATAGCCTCAACATCTTTATTCACGTATTTCCGTAATAATTCACGTTGATCTTTCAACACACGCTCCAACACAGCTTTCTGTTCTTCCACTGTTTTAGCACCTTGCATCTGTCCATCATGCACACCACGCATGCCAACCGTATATAAAATTTCCTGCCCCGAAACTTCCTTAAGCCGTTCTTCCCAAAAATGACATACCGAACTACTATTTTTCACATAGTCGTAATCACCTTTTCCTCTTCGGCTCCACTCACCGGCAGTACTACAAGCCATAGGTTCACAATGAGACCCACCTATATAAATACCAAACTTTTCTGCAGCTTCCCTATTTCCGGGAGTAAGGAAAAATGGAACCGAACATTCGTGCATGGCAGGCCAGTATGTATTAGCTCGCAGACGGAGCAACAATTCAAAAATACGTTCATTTGTTTGTGGCCCTATGCGTCCGGGTTTATACCACGGCTCATAATTCAAACTACTCCAAGGCATCAATCCCCAATCTTCATCATTAATAAAGATACCACGGTATTCTACCGAAGGAGACTGTACCATCTTATAATCGGCAGCTAAGTGAAAAGCCTCTTTCTTCTCAGGTGTTACGTCTGCCCACCATTCCCAAGGAGATACTCCTATCAAACGGGACAATTCCATTATACCATAGGCAGTGCCAGGTGAATCACTTCCTGCAACCAACAGCCTTCCACCCGGCAATACTGATATGAGAAAAGCCTGATTCTTACTCTTTAAGTCTGATATATCCACTCCGGTAGCGGCTATTAAAGGACTTTTATCAACTGTACCTACAATAATTCCGCCATGGTTAACACTAATAGTAGCAGGAGCAGAAAATACAGTTTCATAATCACGTGCAAATAACTGTAAAGCAGTTTGTACCACCTTCTCTTCCGTATTATCACAAGCCACTGTTACCGATTGACCAGAACGGAGACTGAATTGTGCACTACAAATCTGCGTAACCCCAAGAAACAATAAGCCTAAAATACCTATCTTCATATATTGTATTTTTTTCAAAAGTAATAAATATCATCTATAGTCACAAAAGTATTGTCACTTCCATAGATTGTTTTTGATTTATCCGTCCACACAGGTTTTATACCTGTTACTTCAACCAATAATGTATAATTACCTTTCTCCATTTCCGGCGTCATAATACGGATTGCCTTTTCTGAATATTTGCTATAAAAATCCACTAACGAAGAATATACTGTATCCTTCTTCGCATTCAATACACTCACTCGGGCATATCCGCTATGGCAATCAGATTTCCCGACAACTGCTACATGAGTCCCTCTGAAAGGTACAGCTAATACACTGCCTTTTGCATTTGAGACAAAACATCCTCTGTTTTCAGTCCAGCCCACAGCAGGTTTTATGTTTTTCATAGATACCCGCTTTCCTTTACGAAGTATATCCACCGGCTTCAAGGTATTAAAGTCCCAACACTGCCAATATTCAGGAATAGATAACTTTGTCCCATTAACTTGCATCGGCATCCAAACGTATGTAGCGGCTGAAGCTTGATGAGGATATGACCATCTATCTCCCATAAACATAGGTATGGTATCATTCCCCCTCTTCAAGGGAAAAACGAAAGTACTCTGAGAATTATAAGTCAAAGTTCCTTCCGGACAGAACAAGCCTTGCTTTGTCCAAGGCCCTTCTATTTTCGGGGCCGTGAAATAAAAGTTATCATTCTTCTCCCAACTGGTCAGATTAGAATAAAGCATATAATAAATGCCGTCTTTCTTGAACATAGCAGGTGATTCACCTGAGCCTTTCACATGCGCAACCTCCATCTCTATCGATCGGTAATTATCACTCAACCGATATACCGGTCCATGATGAATCAACAAATATCCTTTACCATCCGTATCTTGAAAAGTTCCCATATCCCAACGCTGAACAGGTTTTCCCTGATAAAGTAACGGTCCCTGCAGCTGATATTCGCCATTAATGGTTTTACAGGTGGCATACCCGATATAAGGGTCTTTGTATCCCATATCATCAGCATGCATAAACATTACAAACTCACCGGTAGAAGGGCATTTCATTACTTTCACACGTTCACCTACACGATTAGGTCCTAATATGCCATCCGGTTGCACGGTCAGGACTACCCGCTCGAACTTCCAGTTAACCAAATCATCCGAAGAGTAGCAGGAAAATCCCGGAAAAGCATTGCTTTCATCTGATTTCCACTCACCAAACAGATAATACCTCCCCTTTTCTTCTACAATGCAAGCACCATGCGCATTGACAATATTGCCATGATCATCAAACCACGGCATGCCATTTCGAATAACCTTCTCCATATTTTGGGCAGAGCAATATATCCCCTCTCCTATTCCTCCAATGAGGAGCCACACTAATAATACATATTTCATATACCTTATCAATTTCTTAAAAAATAAAAACTAATATCTATTCACGCCATTACACAAGTTGAAATCAAACAGAATTTCATCATCAGGCTGCTTTACCAACCAATCTACTTCTGTTACATAAAGAATGTATAAATAAGAGGGAATATAGAAACTCCCTCTTAAATTATATGGAAAAACAATCTTACTTGTCTGTCATTTACTTTTCTGCTGCCATATCCGCAGTGGTAGGCCAATATGGATTCTGATAAATCGGAGAAGTTTCAATATTCTTACCATCAGTAGATGTTATTTGGAACTGATCAATACGAATCGGATCAAGATAATGAGCCATTTTCCAAACAAAACCCTCATAGGCCAACTGGTTAGCAGTTTTACGATATGGAAGCAGATATTCGCTATCGTTGGGTGAAGACACATTTGCTTTGTCAGTGCCATAGACAAGTGTAGTATTACCTTTTGAGTCATCATACCAACGTTCCATAGGTGTATTCCAAAGATGCATACCTCCGGGAACATAAGGCGTAACCGTCATCTGATCCATTGCTCTCCACCGACATAAGTCCATCCAGCGAAGACCTTCGGATATATATTCGCAGCGACGTTCACGGCGAATATTATACAAAGTCTTATCTGTCAAAATCTTCCCTGCCGAATAAGCTCCCCAATCATTCTCAGCTTCCTTATTCAAATCAGTAGCAGCAATAGTAGCATCAATATTATCACTAACTAAAGCACGGCGACGAAGAAGTTGCCAATATTCACGGGCTGTATTATCTAAAGTCTGATTACGTTCATAGCTGGCTTCCATATAATTCAATAAAGCTTCAGAAGCACGATAGATAGGGATACCGAGGAAACACTTGTTCTGAACCAGATATTTACTATCCCAAGCTCCACCTTTACGCAGTGCATAACCGGTAGTATAGGCGTACTGTGAAGCTCCATCTGTAATCTTGGGATACGGTTCATCCAACCAAATATTAGTAAGTCCTGTCACACTTTCAATCAATACATTCTTTTGTCCCGGCTCTTTCAGAAAAACAGTCAAGCGACTATCACGATTAGTACGCACATCGGCAATCGTTTTATCACCCATATAATAACCATCACCATCTGCATAGGTACCATGCGCATAAACTGGCAAGCCATCCTCCATAAGAAAATTCTGCACAAAAGCACGCGTCACACCAACTCCCCAATTACCTTCATCTGCTGCTAAAGCAATATCATGTCCACTTCCCAGTCCTTGTACATATTGACGCCACATCAACACCTCTTTTACACCTGACAAATCTTCCTGACCAAACATAGCAAAGTAAGGATTCTCTGTAGTTGCTAAATCTTGCTTCACAATACCTGTATTTTCAGTCAAGCTAGATTTATACTTTTCTGCCACTTCTTTAGAAGCACTCATAGCCTCTTCAAAAAACCAATTGATTTCATTATCAATACTTCCACTCGGATACTGATAATTGGCATTATATTCTTTCGTCTTACCCGGCCAACCTTCTCCATTGGGAACAAACGCTGAGCCCTTGAAATATTTCAGCCAGGTAGCCTCGAACAATGCTACACGCGATTTGAGCAACAAAGCTACATCACGATTGATACGTGTAGTTTGAAAATCTTTTCCATCCATCAAAATAGCAGCTTTATCTAGATCAGAAAGAATAAAACGTGCAACCTCATTACGCGGCGAACGCTTAGCAGCATCAGTCAGTATTTCCATATTATCCGTTAAAGGATCAGTTACGATAGGATAGTCACCAAATGCCTGGTAACGCTTAAAGTACTCCAATGCACGCAAAGTATACAACTCACCTATATAATGACGAATACTTTTCAAATCACCCGAGATAGTATTGCCTGATCCGTTTAAATCTTCACCAAAACGTGGCAAAACATTCGCAAAAAAGAAATTTAAATGATAGATATTGGTAAAAGACCAATCACCAGAAGAATTAGGAACTCTCCATTCACCCGTACAAAAATAGCTAGGTGCGCTCTGGGAAATCTGATTATCTGTACCTTTATCATTTGCATAAAAGCCATAAGAATTTCCAGAGTTTCCAGGTAAGATACTGGAATAATACTTATCAGCATATGCTTGTAAGTGTGAGACATCTGTAAAAAAAGTTTCAGGTGCAAGTTCTGAAGTTGGTTCCCTATCAAGGAAATCATCACATGATATCATTGCACTACTCAAAGCTGTAGCTATCAATGCTAAAAATATATTTTTTGTTTTCATGATTTTATTATCAAATTAAAAGGTTACACTTAAACCAAATGACCAAGTGGAAGATAAGGGGTACGCGTTACCACCCCAACCACCAACACAGGTTTCAGGATCAAAGATTGAAGATAAAGAGGTAAATGTCAAAAGATTCTCACCTGACACAAATACGCGACAATTGGAAATACCTACTTTTTCAACTACAGACTTCGGTAATGAATAACCTAATTGTAGATTCTTCAAACGCATATATCCTGCATTTTGCATATAACGACTTTGTTTTTCTTGATTTTTAGCTCCAAAGCTCGTTTTATCAGAATCTTTCGAAGTGATAGGACGTGGATAATATGAATCTAAGTTAACTGGTAATTCATAACCTGCCAACCCTATCGGCTGATCCCGAAAATAATCATTATGCTGTTCCAGACCAATAGTATACCATTTAGAATAGCCACCACGAACACCCCAGAAATAAGATGACTCACCCGGCCAAAAGTCATGTTTCAAAACACCTTGCAGAAAACAACGGAAATCAAATCCCTTATAGTTGGCTGTCAAGTCAATGCCATAAAAGTAGTGAGGATTACTGTCACCCAAAATCTTTAAATCGCCATGATCATCCCATGTACTTGCACCTTTACTTATTTTGCCATCACCATTCAGATCCTTATACATGATGTCACCTGCTGCCCACTGCGAACCAATGGCGTCTTGTCCACCTTTAGGCAATGAAGCAATATGGTTATCCATCTCTTCCTGAGTTTTGGCAATGCCTACTGTTTCAAAACCCCAAATAAGGCCTGTCTTTTTGCCAGCCATGTATGTGCTGATAGAACCAGTCTTGTTACCGGGATAACTGTCAATATAGGTAACCTGATCGGAAAGTGACACAGTTACACCATAATTCAATCCATTATTCAAACGGTCCTTCCAAGAAAGAGCAACTTCCCAACCTCTGGTCTGAAGGTCACAATTGTTTGTATTAGGAACCTCAATACCCAATGTATTAGGCATCTGGTTAGCCGGTCCCACCATATTCTTGGTGTAGCGGACAAAATAATCAGCAGAACCTGTCAAACGATTATTAAGTAATCCCCAATCCAGACCGATGTCCCATGTGCGAACGGTTTCCCACGTCAGAGCCTCACTAATCAAGCCACCCACCGAAGCAGTATTAGGTTGCATACCATTCTGTATCCAGGCACCATTTGCAGCACCTAAAGACATCACACGGTAAGTAGGATAATATGAGCTTGTATTCTGGTTACCCAACTGACCGTAAGAGAAGCGTAACTTCAACTGATCAACAACACTGGTAGCCGGAGCGAAGAACTTCTCTTGTGCAATATTCCAACCTGCCGAGAAAGAAGGGGATAGTTGCCAGCGACTGCCGCGGCGGAAACGGGAAGTACCATCATAACGCATATTAACTTCCAACAGATAGCGGCCCATGAAATCATAATTTAAACGACCGAAGAAACCGGCTGTAGCCCATTCTCTTGAATAACCATTCACCCCTGTAGTTTTCTCTTCACCTTTACCGCTCAATCCGGATGTCAGATCGAACTCCCAGAAGTCTTCATCCTCTACATACAATCCATATTTGGTAACGTCGAAATAATGCAGTTTGAACTCTTCTGCCTGAAAACCACCCATGAACTTGAAGTTATGTTTATCTGCGAAAGTATGAGTATACGAGCTATAAACATTCAGATTCAGATAATTTTCTTTCTGATCGTTTTCTTTTAAACTTGAATCTTTGTTCGTTACGATTTTATTACCTTGTGGATCATAATTATAAGCAGGTAATGTAGCTGCCTTTGTACTCTCCTCTTTAATACTATAATTGAACTCTATATTTGTAATCCAGTTCTTGACAGGCTCTATGATAAAAGCAGCCTGATGATAGTGACGGTCTGTCTGTTGAGTTCTTTGTCCACCTTCTGCCAATGCACGAGGATTGTCATGATTGATATGACCGTTTTGATCGTAAATAGGCATATTCGGCCAGTTTGAGCGCCCCAACCCATCATAATAGCTATCTGTAAAGCTCGTTGGTCTACAAATATCATTGCGGGTAAAGCGAGTAGAATAGTTGAATTTTAACCATTTTGTCAATGTTCCATTAATTTTTGCTGTCGTATTGAAACGCTGCAAATTTTCTTTTCCGAAGTTGAGAAGTCCTCCCTGATCCAGATAATTGAACGAAGCATAATAAGACATCTTTTCGCTACCACCTGTGACACTGATGTTGTGTTCCTGAGAAAACACATGATCTTTATACATGGCATCCCAGATATCTGTATTAGCATATCCCTGAGTCCAACGGTCTTGCCAGGCAGTCTCACTTTTAGCATCCAACCCTACTTCTCCATTCGTAAACTTTCCATTCTGGAAGTCAATCATCTTCTGCATCGTTTCATCCGAATATGCACCTTTAACACCTTGATTGGCATCCGCATAATTCATCATGACGGCAAACGAATAAGAGTCCATTGACTTCGGCATATTGATAGGACTGGAGACACGGAAGCTATTATTATAGTTAACAGATACTTTACCTTCCTTTCCTCTCTTAGTAGTAACCAAAATTACACCGAACGGTGCACGCGAACCATAAATACTGGAAGCGGCAGCATCTTTCAATACAGAAATATTCTCTATATCCTGCGGGTTGACAGTATTAATATCGCCCACCATACCATCAATTAAAATCAATGGAGAGCTATTGGAACCAGAACCGATAGTACCTGTACCACGAACAGATATACTCATGTCCTTTTCTAACTGTCCGGAACTGGTGGTAATCTTCAGGCCCGGTACTAAACCCTGCAAAGCCTGAGTTGCAGAAGTTACCGGACGCGATTCTATTTCTTTGGCAGTAGCAATACCTACAGAACCGGTCAGGTTCACCTTCTTCTGCGTACCGAAACCTACTACTACAACTTCTTCCAGCATCTCGGTATCTTCTTTCAGGGTAACATCCAGTATTTTCCCTGCCACAACCGGAATTTCTTGAGTTTTAAAACCAATATAAGAGATAACAAGCGTGGCACCCTGATTAACGGAAAGCGAGAAATTACCATTAATATCAGTAATAATTCCGTTTGAGGTTCCTTTCTCCTGAATGCTGGCACCGATAACAGGTTCGCCCATCGCATCTTTCACCACACCTGAAACTTTGATTTGTTGTTGAACCACTTCCAGATTAGTCTCATTACCCTCAGCCATCACTGCCAGCGGACACCCGGTAATGAAACTACTACAAAGTAGCAAGGCTGCCAGCGCCTTCCGATTGTTTCTAAATGAATCTGATTTCATTGTTTTTCGTTTTAATATGAATATAAGGTTAATAATCCCTGCGTTACTTTTTTGAAAAGATAACGATGCAAATGTAAGATTGACTTGCTGAAAAAGGAGAGACAGACAGATCAAATAGAAGGGTAAATTGTTCATTGACCTATTTCTCTTGTTTCTTTGGCCTATCTGTCCATGGTCTCCTCTTTCATTCTTTCATTGTGATATCTAATATATAAGGTTGGGATACGCCCTCTGTTTCCACTTTCACTCTCAATACTCCGGGAACACGCGCCGATTGTACAATCAAGAGTGCCCGCCCGAAGAAAGTTTTCAGCTTATTGCTTCCGAACGGAATGTTTCTGCGCATATCTCCGTTGTCCAATGCCAACAATCGTCCTTCTCCTTCCAACTGCACTGTTAGGTTACGGTCGTCCATCTGGACAAAACGTCCGTCTTCATCGCATAATTTGATTTCTATATGCGAAAGGTCCTGCCCGTCAGCCTTCAGTATCGTCTTATCGGCTATAAGTTTAAATGCTGAAGTTTTCTTAGTGGTAACAAGACTATCCCGGCAGACTTCCACTCCATTCTTATAGCCGATAGCTAAAACTTTACCCGGACGATAAGGTTGATTCCAGACAATCGTATTATTCGGATAATCCTTTGTACTCCGTACCCCAAAATCCATAGTTCGTTTGGCATGTGGAGCAATCAGCCGTACGGAGTCACAATTAGTCATTGTACGATATTCCAATACCCGGTCATCCGTATACGGCAAGTTCAGGTTGTCCACCATCAAAGGATACTGCCAATGATCCTTTCCCGGATCTATATTGAGCGAGTTATCAACAATAGCCAATTTCAAAACAGGTTCATCATTCCAGACTGCTCGATGATAGGCAGCAACCGGTTTCTCCACCATACACATATCGAACGGACAACTTGCCCATCCCTTACTGGGCCAACCTACAGATTCCCCCAGATAGTCTACACCCGCCCAGATAAACGAACCTAAGATGAAATCGTTATCTTTCACATAGTTCCATGAATTATATGGTATATAGTCACGTGAAGAGGTCGGATGTGCAGCCGTATAATAAGGATAAACTTCACTTCCCAACATCAACCGCTTAGGATATGTGAGATGGTCTTGCAGCATTCTGGTCTCCTGATAGTTATACCCGACGATATCAAAGACCTCACAGAACTGGTTCAATGAATTGGGAGCCATAGCTACCATAACCGGACGCGTAGGTTCTAACTGATGAACAAAGTCCTGCATCATCCTGCCTCGCTTTATCCCTTCATCCGTCTTCAGGAAAGCTTCCCGAGTTTCATTACCTATACTCCAGATTATGATGGAAGGATGATTCCGATCCCTTATTATCATGTCCGCCAGGTCGCGCTGCCACCATTCATCAAACAGCTTACCATAATACAAGCTGCCTGTTTTCCAGGCATCGAATGCCTCATCAATAACTAAAAGTCCAAGTGTATCGCATATTTCAAGGAATTCCGGTGCCGGAGGGTTATGGCTGCAACGCACTGCATTACATCCGAATTCTTTCAGAATGCTGAGACGGCGCTCAAAAGCACGATCAGGTATGGCAGTTCCCAGTCCACCGGCATCCTGATGCAGATTCACGCCTTTAAACTTCATAGGCTGCCCATTCAGTTTAAATCCTTCTGTACTGCTAAATTCAAGGGTACGGATGCCGAACGGAGTTTGATAAGTATCTACCGTCTTTCCCTTCTTTTTTATCATAGTACGCACAAAGTAACGATAAGGATCGTCTACCGACCAACAGTGCGGATTATCCACTACCAGATACTGTTCGACATCCATTGTGTCATTAGCTGGAATGTGTAGGGAAGTCGTAGTTTCCAATTTCTTACCTTTCATCTTAATGGGCTGTCCCTGCTTATTCACCAACAGTTGCAATACTTGTACGCTTTCATCCTGAGCGGTCTTGTTAGTTACACTGGTACGTATCCGTACTTTTGCTTCATCCTTGCTTACTTCCGGGGTAGTGACATAAGTTCCCCAAGTCGTTACGTGTAGCGGTTCAGTCACCTGCAACCAGACATGACGGTAAATACCCGATCCGGTATACCACCGCGAAACATCCGTATGATTCACATGTACTGTTATCAGGTTATCCTCACCATACTTCAGATACGAAGAAATATCATATTCAAAGCTGGTATATCCATAAGCATGAAATCCGACTTTCTCTCCATTTACATATACAGTTGACTGATAATATATACCATCAAAAACAATAGAAACCGCTTTTCCCTTATAAGATAAGGGGATATGAAACTCTTTCTTATACAGCCCCACGCCTCCGGGTTTGAAACCATTTTCCGGTTTTGCTTCCCTATCAAAAGGCAAGTGTACACACCAGTCATGCGGCAACTGGACCGCTTCCCATTTCCATGCGGAAGGTGTAAATCCCGGTTTCATAGCATCCGGTTCGTCCCCCAGATGAAACCACCAGTCAAAATCAAAATTGATACGTTGCCGATTGGCCATAGTGTATGAGCCCGGTAAAAATACAAATACCAAAAGTATTATAATCTCCCTACTGATCATTCTTTGTCTTACCATAAAAGTGTTCTTTAATTATAAAGTTAATAAAGGATGTTCTCATAGGCAAAAATACCCGATTTTACTTTAAATAACAGGAAGTAATCGGGCAGATATCATTGGCAAATAGTTCATCACGGCTAAATAAAGGCAAACCAGTTTCTTCAATTCATGAAATGCCATATTTACCCATGTTAAATGATCAATCTGTCCCTATCGACATACCCTTACCTGCTTTATCTTTGCAATCAGACACTTAATTATAAAAAGTATCATTTACTAATTTAAAATATAACTATTATGAAAAAGCACTGTGCGGTATATCATTTATACCTTGTAAGTTTTGTATGTCTCCTGTTTATTTCCTGTAGCTCTCCAAAGGTATCTTACAATGAGATTAAAGTGGCTGCCCCTTTCCCCATGGAACCAATCAAAGAATGTATCTTCCCTGAAAAAGATTACTCCATTGCGGATTACGGTGCCATCGAAGGAGGGAAACATATTAATACGGAAGCTATCAGTAAAGCCATCGAGGCTTGTAATAAAGCCGGCGGAGGGCGTGTGGTTATTCCTGCCGGTGAATGGCTGACAGGTCCCATACATTTCAAAAGTAATGTAAACCTCCATCTGGAAAAAGATGCAGTAGTCCGCTTCACAGATAATCCGGAAGATTACCTGCCAGCAGTAATGACCTCATGGGAAGGGATGGAATGTTACAACTACTCACCACTCGTCTATGCCTTTGAATGTGAAAACATAGCCATCACCGGAGAAGGAATGCTAAAGCCCCACATGGATTTGTGGAAAGTATGGTTCAAACGTCCTCAACCCCACATGAATGCCTTGAAAGAACTTTATACAATGGCATCTACCGACGTACCGGTAGAACAACGCCAAATGGCTCAGGGAGAAAACCATCTGCGTCCGCACCTTATCCACTTCAACCGTTGCAAGAATATACTGCTCGACAGTTTTATGATTCGTGAAAGCCCCTTCTGGACTATCCACATGTATATGTGTGATGGTGGCATTGCCCGCAACCTGAATGTGAAAGCCCATGGCCACAACAGTGATGGCATCGACTTAGAAATGACCCGCAACTTCCTGATAGAGAATTGTACATTCAATCAAGGAGATGATGCCGTTGTTATAAAAGCCGGAAGAAACCGGGATGCATGGCGCCTGAATACTCCTACCGAGAATATAGTGATACGCAATTGCACCATTCAGGATGGACAAACGTTACTTGGAGTCGGCAGCGAAATATCCGGCGGTATCCGTAATATCTACATGCACGACTGTACTGCCCCTAACTCTGTCCACCGTCTTTTCTTTATAAAGACCAACCATCGCCGGGGCGCCTTTGTAGAAAACATCTATATGGAAAATATAAAGACGGGAGGCACACTGAGAGTTTTTGAAATAGATACGGATGTTCTGTATCAATGGAGAGATCTGGTTCCCACCTATGAAGAACGCATCACTCGTATCGAAGGTATTCACATGAATAACATCACTTGCGAATCTGCAAAGATGATTTATGAAATGAGAGGAGATAAAAAACTACCGGTAAAAAACATCGAGCTCAAAAACATACATGTAGGTTGCATCGCCGACAGCGTAAACCGGGTAGTAAATATTGAGAATATAATCACAGAAAATATCACCTACAACAGCATAGATACTACCTTACTGAAGGAACTTGACAGATACATTACTAATAAATAATTCTCTCAGAGTTACCCCCTATTAAAAAGGTGTTCCCGTCTCCAGGTAACACCTTTTTAATTATTTTCTATTCCAATACAACTTTATTCTTCCATAAGCTGAAATTCAGCCACATGTCCGGCGCCATCCCAACTGGACTCCAAACGAATCACATTATCTGTTCCAGGTTTAAGTTCAGCAGCAACTTCCACATACTGATACGTATCCCACGAATCGGTAGAAGGCAATCGGAGGCGTTTCTGCACTCCATTCACTATCAGGCTGGGAGTAGCGACTTGCGACTTTCCATTAGCATAACGCAATCTGATAGTTTTCCGCCCTCCATTTTTTCCATCCACATTTTTCCAGATAGCATATCCACCTGCCAACGGAAAGTTCAGATAACCAGCTCCGGTGAAACCGATGCAATTTTCCGCATCAGCTTCCAGTACCACGCCCCCACCAAACTCCATGTGTTCCGCAGGACAAACCACAGATGGCATCGGTTGCGCAGCACGAACCAAACGAACTGTTTGACAAATTCCCGCATCCAACGTAACAATGCGTTTCCGCTTATCTGTCCGGAAATCAACAGCACCTTCGTCCACCCAATTATTATGAGCGTCAAAGTATCCCTTGCTTGCAGATAGGATATTCAGAGAATCCGGCCAGGAGAAGACTCCGCCCTTAGAGGTAGCCAGCACTATCTCACTGCCGCTACGAAGGATGCTAACCGCCTGTGAATTAATATATCCCGGAGTAAAAGAGATACCTTCGACTCCTACGGTAGGCATCAGCGAATCACCTTTCCAGTTATGTACAAAAAGACCGTATCTGCTGGCATTCACCGCTATATCCGTCATGATACTATTCAACATTTTATTAACCAACTTCACATCTTCCAGATAGATACCACGAGGTGCGAAACCGTTTTTCTCATCCTGTACAAAAATTCCCAAGTCGTCCGAACCGCACAGTTCATAGTAATCAAAAGCATTATTACCGGACAAAGCAGCAAGGTGCAACTGAGCTATATTGGGTACACGGGCCCCTATCTCCATAATCATACGAAAATTCTTTTCCACATAAGGCACATTAGTACGTGTACTTTCCGCAAAACTGTCTTCCGTCTGGAAATGGTGGCGGTACGTATCGATACCTACAAAGTCTATATAAGTACCGGACGTTGAACGCATCTGTTCGTTCGCATAAAGTACGGAGTGGAGATCGACATACGTACAGTTCATTCGTGTCCATACCGAGTAAGGGGATTCTTTTACAGCCCGTCCCAGTTCGCTCATATATTCTACAATGGTAGACGACGGGAAACTGCGTACTTCATTATTTAGTTGTACACCGATCAAGGTATGTCTGGCTCCGTTCTCCGCATCCCAGCGGGCAATATGCTCCATGACTTTTCCTAAAACATAGGCCTCACGGGCACATAGCTTCTTATCATTCAAGTCTAAGGTATAGTCTGAGATATCACGCCGGATCGTAAATTCACTGGTAGTTTCTTTAGAACTACCTGCCGTAGAGAAAGACTGGAAATCACCGGCTTTCGGAGAGTGCATCACATAATCGGGAGTTCGCAATTGGTCGGGCTTCAGCCATTGTACATGTCCACCGCTGTTCTGCCCGAACCAAAGCATTTCTACCCTAAAATTATATTTCTGTGCCAGTCCCATGTAGAGATCCAGGGTGGTCCAGTCAAATTTGTCTTTAGCCGGTTCCACTTCCACCCAATGAATGGGGATGGAGAGGGTATTGAATCCCAGTGCGGCAGTTTCTTTAATTAATCTTTCGCAGGTGGCTATATCCCAATTCCAACGGTAGCGCAATTTGTCGAAACGCACCTGTACATTGGTCATATAGAAAGGTTTGTCGTCCACTCTCAACACATACTTCTGTGAACCGTTGAGTGAAGTGTCTACATAAGAAATTACTTTCTTCTGAGAGTTTTTTCCCTTGCCTGCAATGGCAGAAGGAAGTAAGAGCGCCATACATAATAAAATAACAGACTTCATACAAACTGTAGTTCTGTTTACGAAAAGGTTCGTTTTCATGATACTTTTACTGATTTTAAATGATGAAAAACTTATTAAATTACAATGCTCCCATACCAAAAGGAGACAGACAAAAGTACGGATTTGACTTCGGAACAAGCAGTGAGATATCGGGAGAAGAGAAGGGTGAAAATGGTCAATATACAATCAAATTGTCCCATATTAATGAAAAAGTTCTCTTCTCTTCATCAGAAAGTTCCTAATAATGCAGAGAAAAGTTTGCGGCATCGAATAAAAAGTTATAAATTGCAGCTTCATTTATATATTCGTAATCTACAAATATAAATTCGTAAATTACATTTTTATATTCGCAAACTATGAATATACTTTTTTATTAACTTTGACAGGTTTTGTATAAAGAGAAAATAAGTTTTGTACGAATAGAGAGCAGGTTTCTTCCCTATACGGAGCAAACAGGAAACATATAACTACTAAATAAATCTATTTATGGCTGAATATGAAATGCAGGAGATGAACCTGCCAAACAAAGACGGGAAGCGCATACTCTATCCCCGCCTTGTACAACACGGACAAGCGAGCACGGACTACATTGCAAAGATACTGTCCGAAAAGAGTTCATTTACCAGAGGTGACATCAAAGGTTTGCTACAGGAACTGGCCGATGAACTGGCTTACCAAATGGGACAAGGGAAATCGGTAAAGTTGGATGGAATAGGAACCTTTGTTCCCTCACTGGCTCTGCGCATAGACAAAGAACGGGAAACCGGAGAAGCAGATAGCACCCGACGAAATGCAAGAAGCATCGTAGTAGGCAGCATCAACTTCAGAGCAGAGAAATCGTTGATTCACAATACCAATTATAACTGTGACCTGGAACGTTCGCAACAGAAATTCCGCCGTTCCTCGCAGAAGTATACACCGGAAGAACGCCTGGAACGGGCAAAGCAATATCTTACCGGACATCCTTATATGACGGTCAGGAATTATGTCCAACTAACAGGGTTGCGGCCCACTACCGCCTCTGTAGAGTTAAGGAAATGGGCAGAGAATCCTGAAAGTGGTATTACAACTTCCGGACGAGGCACACATAAGGTATATATACAAAGGTAAATTCGTCAAACAGCAGGGACAGATTGAGCAAAACACCTGTTTAGGATAGCTGTAACGCGAATTTATTGTATTTTTGTTGCAAAGACAAATTCATAAGCCAAATGATTATGCAACGACATTCATCCCTATTGATTCTGTTGGTTTTGCTGCTTTTTACAACAAGCAGCACGGCGCAGCCTTACATACTACAACACCTAAGTATAGAAGATGGGCTATCGAATAATTATGTCCAAGACATTGCACAAGATAAACGGGGATGTATATGGATTGCAACCGTACTGGGGCTGAACCGATTCGACGGACTTAAGTTCACCACTTACAAAAGTACCAATTCTAAATTAGGGAATGATGCGCTGAATACGCTGCTCTACAATGAAGAAGATGATGAATTATGGGTGGGAAGCAATAACGGACTATACATACTTGATTGTTCAACAGAGCAGTTCAGGCAATGTACTCCACCAGAAGATATCTCAATCAACAATATTTCAGACCTGGCTCCTGCTTCTAACGGCGGAATATGGATTGTCAGTCACACTGGCCAGATAGTACATTATAACAAAGAGGATGAAAAGTACACCTCATTATCAAATCAAATCAAAGGAAAACTGAAACAATCGAGCTGGTGCGCTTTCGATGACGGAGAGGGACATCTGTACATAGGCCATGCACAAGGTGGACTGAGCATCATTAATCTGGAAAATAAAACACTCCGTAACCTCTCCAATATTCCTGAGAATCCCAACAGTCTGCCTGGGAATAGCGTTTATACAATCTATAAAGACCATCTGGAGAATATTTGGGTGGGCACAAACCAAGGGCTCGGACTGCTGAATCCGAAAACGGACGAATTTACCATCTTTAAACACGAGTCCAATAATCCACATTCATTAATAGCTGATCATATATATGACATCAAGGAGATGGAAGACGGCAATTTATGGATAGCCAGTGACATTGGTGGAATCAGCATACTCGACTTGCACAATATTACTTTCAAATCTCCCCAAAACGTACAGTTCTATAACATCACGGCAACGATGGATAAATATGGACTTTCATCAGGAAATATACGAAGCCTGTTGCAAGACAAATTTGGCAATATATGGATAGGCAACTATAGTAGCGGAGTGGACTTTATTAGTCATACCCAACCCATGTTCCATATACTTCCCTATACCACCCAAGGCAAAGAAAAACAGAAAAACAAACCGGTATGGGGACTATTTCAGGACAGTGAAGGAAGAATATGGTTGGGTGGAGAGAATGAGGCAGTCGCATTCAAAAACGAAAAACAACTTGAAAGTTTCGATATCACGGAATATTTGGCCAGACCTTACGGACAAGTATTTTCCTTTGCAGAATATAGTCCCGGCATTTTCCTGCTTGGAATATACGATGACGGCCTGCTGAAACTCGATACTAAAAGCAACCGGATAGAGCGTATTAAGCTCGACATGAGCAACATTGACATTCTTTCATTTTTCAAAGATGATGACGGAACGATATGGGTAGGTGCTGAATATGGTATATACACCTATAAAGGCGGAGTTATAAGAAAGGAAGAAGATATCACCCGGCAATTATCCGATAAATCTATATACGGCATTTTGCGTGATCGGCAGGGAAAGCTATGGATAGGTTCCTATGCTGGAAGAATAACGATATTCGACCGGGACTATAAGGCAGTTACACGGTTGGACCATAACAATGGATTTAAAACCAATGGAATCAATTCTCTCTTTATGGACTCGCAAGGTGGTGTGTGGGCAGCAACCCGTAAAGGTATTGGTTATATAAAGGATACCAGTAAACCGGAAGAGTTTGAACTCTATGGTTACAGCCACGGGCTTGAAGATACTTTCGTACGCAGTATTCAGGAAGATTTGCAAGGAAATATCTGGATCAGTACCAACAATGGCATTTCTTTATGGAACAAGCAAAAACAGCAATTTGAAAACTATGATTACCGGGACGGGATACCGATGGGAAATTTCATAGAAGGTTCAGCCTGCTGCACACCGGACGGTACTCTCTACTTCGCCTCACTGAACGGTGTCTGTTACTTCAATCCGCAAAGCCTGACTACGGACCGCCAAGTAGCCCCTGTACAGATCATGGAATGCAGGCACCTCAATAACCAGATAGAAAGTCGCCGGGCCGAAGCATTGATTCCAATTACAAACGGACACATTGATTTACCGTACGACCAAAATTCTTTCCGGATCACATTTTCCATATCGGACTATTCACAAAGTGGACAGGTAGAGTATGCATATCTGATAGAAGGCTTGGAGAATACATGGACTAATACTTTAGGCGAGAGCCAGATTACATTCCGCAACATTTCTCCCGGAGAATATACCTTTAAGGTAAAAGCGCGTTTGAGAAATCAGGAATGGGACGACAGTCATGTGGCAACTCTGAAAGTATATATTCATCCGCCATTATGGTTGACGTGGTATGCAAAAATTTTCTATATCCTGCTGGTATTGCTGGGTATCTACAGTTGGTTCCGTTTCTACAAACGCAAGTTGCTGTTGGAAAGCTCACTCGAACTGGAAAAGAAGAAGAGCCAGAACGAACAGGAGCTCAATAACGAACGTCTGCGCTTCTATACCAATATCACGCATGAGCTACGCACACCGCTGACATTGATACTCGGTCCGTTGGAGGACCTGATTAATGATCCGAAAATACCGGCTTTCTACGGTAATAAGATTAAAGTCATTCACAGCAGTGCACTACGATTGTTGAACCTTATCAATCAGATACTGGAATTCCGCAAAACAGAAACGCAAAACCGGAAACTGACCGTAGCGAAAGGGAACCTGAGTAGCCTGGTGACAGAAACAGGACTGCGCTATAAAGAACTGAACAGGAATGAGAAAGTGAAGTTCCGCATCAATATTGCAGCAAAAGACGCAAAGATTTATTTCGATACCGATGTCATTTCCACCATATTGAACAATCTGCTGAGTAATGCGATAAAATATACCTCAGAGGGAGAAATCAACCTGATCCTGCGTTCAGCCGATGATGGAGGAAATCAGTATACGGAAATCATCGTAAGCGATACCGGATATGGCATAGATGCTGAGGCACTTCCTCATATCTTCGATCGTTACTATCAGGCAAAGGGGAAGCATCAGGCATCCGGTACGGGCATAGGACTTGCTTTAGTAAAGTCGCTTGCCGACCTGCACGAAGGAACACTCCAAGTGGAAAGTGAAATAGGTAAAGGAACTACTTTCACTTTCCGTCTTCTGACTGAAAACACGTACCCGAATGCGCTGCACAGAGAGGAAAAGGAAACGCTCGCACAGGAAGAGACAGAAATTGCGGAAACGGTGGAAGAAGAAAAAGAAGAGGCTGATACCCGCCCTGTAGTACTGGTAGTGGAAGATAATGACGATATACGCGAATATATTGCCACTTCTTTCAGCAGCAACTACCGCATTTTGACAGCAACGAACGGTAAGGAGGGCTTAGAGCAAGCGCAGAAATATATTCCGGACATCATCATCAGCGACATCATGATGCCGGAAATGGACGGCATCGAACTCTGCAAGCTGGTGAAGGAAGATATACGCACCAGCCATATCCCCGTCATCCTGCTCACAGCCAAAGATTCCATCCAGGATAAAGAAGAAGGATACGAAAGTGGTGCAGACTCCTATCTGACCAAACCCTTTAGTGCCAAACTGTTGAACAGCCGCGTACACAACCTGCTGGAATCCCGCAAAAAGCTGGCACTTATAGTAGCCAATCGCACCAAAGAGTTAAAACCGGAACAACAGGAAGAAACCATCAAACTAAATAAGCTGGATGAAGAATTCCTGACTAAATTCACCACCATTGTAGAGGAGAATATAGACATGGAAAAGATGGACATGTCCTTCATGATGGAGAAAATGAACATGAGCCATTCCACACTCTACCGGAAGATCAAGAGCCTGACCGGAATGTCAGGCAATGAACTCATCCGGAAAATCAGACTGAAAAACAGTTTGCGGTTACTGATGGAAGAAGGGCATAATATTTCAGAAGCCGCCTATGCAAGCGGCTTCAATGACCTTGGATATTTCCGCTCCTGCTTCAGGGAGGAATATGGAATGGCACCATCAGAATATATCAAACAAACGATACGTACGAAAGAGTAAATTGTCTTCTTGATATGCTGTATTTTCAATCAACCGGGAATGATAAATCTACTATAGAGAAGAAAAATGAAACGGACATCCTCTCTACTTGAAAGAATGTCCGCTCTCTATAAATACTACCTACTGAAAACTGTGACTTAAAAAACTACCCTTTGTTTATTAATACCAATCTTATGTTAATCTATAACCTATTGTCGATGTTGCAAAGATAGGGTGAAATTTCTATTCAGTAGTAGCACAATTGTTTCATAAAAGGTGATAAATCAGTCAAAATACACTTTTTCCATGCATCAAAGTAGTCTATACCCACTAGTTACAAAAAAACTTCTATATTTAGTTTCTTTCCCTCTGCGTCAATACGCAGTTCTTGTTTTGCAGCATCATACTTCCATGAAACAGAATTCTTCACCTTCTTCACAGATGGCATATTCTTTAAAATAAGAGTATATTTCTGTGATGTGATACTGTGGACTTGCAGTTTGCCTTTCTGTTCATCGTAAGTCACCAAACAATCTTCATACTCAATGCCATCTCCGCATGGTAGATGTAACAGACGGGTAGTGACCCCATTCGGATAAATCATAACAGTTCTACGCCCTGCCATTGAAGCATCTCCCAGTCCGGTTAGTCCATTGGTTACATTCAGTGGCAGAATAGCCCCTGCTTTTACAAACAAGGGAAAGCGCTCTAATGGATATGCTTCCTCAATCAGACTGCCCGGAGCATATTTCTTCCCATCATAGAAATTAATCCATTCTCCTTCGGAAGGAAGATGAAACGATGCATGGTTATCATCTGACGTAATAGCCTTGGTAAACAAATAATCTCCTACCTGATGACTTTCTTCTTCATAAGAAGTATTCTTTATCAAAGAACCACCATGCAAATGTGCATCCACAACGGTTGAAAAAAGATAAGGGATCAGTTCATTGTGTAATACGACACAATAACGATAGATATCTTCCACATCTTTTCCATGCCACCAAGGCAAATGATTGCTGAAAGCACCATTTTCACCACCATTAATCATACAGGCAGTCATACAACCAAATTGTGCATACCTCACAAACTGCTCTTTATTGGAACGCTTCATGAAAAAGCCTGCAACCTCACACCCCGGTGAACCATAACCACGTTTTGCAGACTGATAAATATTCTGAATTTGCAGTTTCAAACCTTTCCAGTCACCGGAGAAGTCTCCACACCAACCCATATTCATCTTTTCTACACTCGCTGCATAACCTCCCTGATGAGAATAAGGACGAGCGATGATGATGCCTTGCGGATTTTTCTTCACCGTATAATCATACATCGCATCATAATAATAAGGACGGAACAGTTCATTACTCATCTGCCCGATAGAAGTGTCGAGAATATCGCCAAACCAGAATTCTCCCTGGTCAACCTTCCAACCGTAAACTCCGTCGATAAAAACTTTATCCAGCTGCTTATACCACCAGTCCACCGCCTCCTTATTGGTAAAATCAATATGTACGCCTTCTCCTTTCCACCAGGTATGTGGCTCACTCTTATTTATGCCATATCCCTTGGAAACGACTTCGTCGTACGTATCGCTTTTCTGAAAACGGGTATCCTTACACTTTATATTAACCGCTCCCGTAAGCCAGAGAAGTACCTTCACATCTTTACTTTTAAAATAATGAATCATCTCCTTCGGGTCTGAATAGCGTTGCGTGTCCCAATTAAAATCATTATAAGTCGTACTCCAAGGGCTATCAATTATAACGGCCCCTACCGGAATTTCACGTTGCAAATACCCCTCAACCAAAGCTTTAGCGCCTTCTGTTGTATTAATGCTATCTTCCCATGCTATATGTTCAAAGGCCCACGCCGGAGTAATCGGCGGATTTTGAGCTTTGATAGACACACCTATTAGAATCGAAATTGCAAGTAATAAAATTTTCTTCATATTGTTTTGTTTTTTTATATTATTGTGCATAACCTTCATTTTGCCTGAACTCTATATTCAGAACTTTATAACTATTAATGGTAGACAAAGGCACCGGACGATTAATGTGATAGGGTTTAATTCCTATACCGTTTGCGCCATTATCCGGATTCGTGTCGGGATTCTTTTCCTTAATCCATTGGCAAAAGGCATCTTTATCCAATGCACGCTTCAGCATCTGCCATCTAAAAAGTTCTCCTCCCAGTTCACGGGCACCTTCATCCAGAATAAATGGTATATCTATATCTTCCGGATTCACAGTCAATGCCTCTTCATGACCAGGTATCAAAGCCCGTTGGCGAAGCTCCGTTATTACTTGTGCAGCTTCATCCTCTCTGCCCAAACGAATATAAGCTTCCGCCAGCGTAATATAAACTTCTCCCAACCGAACCAGTATAGCATCCTTATAAGCATATTCCTGTTTTGCAGTTGAGCGACTGGTATCCAACCATTTTATCACATTATTGGCACAACTGCGTACATTGGAATTATTCAAGACTGCTCCCGTCTGAGTATCATAGATATCGGCTATATCATCACAGATAATTCCCCTACTCTCATAAGCCGCCTTAACTTCCTGAGGAAGAACATCGAGTGCACGAATCAATAAAGTGTCTGAGAAATCGGGTAGTTCGTTCCAATCGTCCGTACGGCAATAGCCTGATATGAAAGTCGCATCCCGACGTTTATCATATTTATTGAATACATTGATAAAATAATAGGTAGGCATCACTGCACGATATTCACGTCCGTAGAATACGCTATGCGCCTGCAAGCCATTGATTGTTTTAGAATAAGACCGTACCGAACGATTTACCTGTGAGACCCAATAACGGTGGATAAAATTGTTCTGAGCATCAAATGTTGTGTTACCATATTGTATGGACCAGATTATCTCACCATTTTCAGTATTATCCGGTGAAAAGATACGGCTGAAATCATTTTCTAATTTATACCCGTAGTTATTCTTTAATTCTGTAGCCACGCTCACCGCTTCTTCATAACAGTGCCTTTTGCTTTGCATTCCAACTTCACCGATCAATGCCTCGTCATAAGCCGCCAAAGACATCAGGGCACGCATACGAATAGCCTTGGCAATGCCCTGATCCATTCGTCCGAAGCTTGACGACCGCACTTCAGAAGGAGATTTCAAACTCTGATCTGCAATCTCCAAATCAGCTAAAATACGCTTATAAAAAGTAGCAATCCCCGGCTGAGTCCCTTCTATCTCTTCCGGACTGGTAATAGGTGTCTCGGCATAATATGCTGCGGGTCCATAGATTTCAACTATCTGATGCAAATAGAAAGCACGCAGGGCATGGGCTTCTGAAAGAAGTTCACTTCGTCTGCTTTCTGAATGAAAGTCTGCAGCATTAATTGAATTAATACTCGTATTGATAGTGGAAAGTGCCACATACAACCATTTCCAAAGACCTTCATTACTGCCATTATCAATCATGTATGTATCGGTATAAGTAATCAGCCCTTTCCAATAGTCACGTACATTACCCCCATAAGCCATCAGGTCATTTCCCAGTTCTCCTACCATGAACCACTGTTCCAGAAGTTCAGTATTAATCTGGTACAATGAAAGTAACTCAGCCTCAGCACCTTTTTCCGTCTGTGCATACGTATCATTAATAGATCCTTTCGGAGTTTCTTCCAGAAAGTTGTCACATCCACAGAATGTCATTAATAAGGACAGACAAACTGAATATAATTTATAATTGAGTTTCATATCGTTCTGATTTTAAAAAGTTAGATTCACACCAAAATTAATACTCTTCGGTACTGTCAGTTCTATAGAGGGAGATTCAGGAATCACATCTTCCTTAGCTGCCCTATACAGATAGAAAGCATTACGTAACTGTACATAAAAACGTGCTTTGCTCACCGGGATATATCGCTTTAGCAATGAATGAAAATCATACCCCAATGTCATATCCTGCATTTTAATATAGTCACCTTTCATATAACCACACAACTCGCGGTGATCGGCCCAGGTTGCATCGGCTCTCGGATAGTCGTTTGAAGGATTATCCGGCGTCCAGTAGTTTACATCGGGCACCCATCTGGTACCAGTCAGGATCACGTGCCATCCATACGCATCATCATAGAACACATAATCCCACCTGCTTGAAAGATTGAAGGAGAAATCTAAATTCTTCCACTTGAACGAACTGCCTAATGAAACAATATACTTCGGATCAGTAGAGCCCAAGATCTTCTTATCATCAGCTGTAATCTGTCCATCTTGCTTCAGATCTCTGATTTTCACGTCTCCCGGCTTACAACCATATTTAGCTGCTTCTTCTGCCTCATTGGTTTGCCAGATACCTGCTTTTTCATAATCATAAATTACATTAATGGGCTTACCGATGAACCATTTGTTTGAGATGTCATCCTGATCATTCGTCAAGCTTATGATTTTGTTCTCATTGACAGACATATTCAAGTTCATATCCCACTGGATATCTTTTGTGTCCACCAATATGCCATTCAAAGAAAGCTCAATACCTTTGTTCTGGGTTTTACCAATATTTTGCCAAATACGGGAAAAGCCGGTGGTCAAAGGAATACTACGCTGCATCAGAAGATCTTTGGTACGGGTATCATAAAATTCAATATAACCTGAAATCCTGTTATTGAATAAACCAAAATCTAAACCGATGTTATTGGTATGCGTAATTTCCCAACCCAAATTCTTGTTTACCAGTTTATCGGGGCGATAAGCATATAGACCTTTTCCTCCTTCTCCAAACTGATAACCATAACTTCCCAAACCTGCCAGGGTAGAATAAGGATCAATTGCCTGATTACCTACTGTTCCATAGGCATAACGTAACTTCAGGTTAGAAATCCATCCGATATTTTTCATGAACGGTTCTTCTGAAATTCTCCACGCCAGACCTCCTGAGAAGAATGTAGCCCATTGGTTGCCTTTAGCTAAACGAGACGATCCATCAGAACGAACTGAGATATTAGCCAAATACTTTCCCTGATAATCGTAACGCACACGTCCCATAAATGAAGCTAATGCCCAATTACTGTAACCGCTGCCTATCTTCTGATTTTCAGTATTAGTACCCAAATTGTGATAAAGCAACTGCTCCACATCCAAATTCCTGCCCTCAGCCGACATTTCATCATATTGATAATTCTGTATTTCAGTTATGGCATCCAAAGTGATATGATGCTCATTAAAGGTATTATCATAGGTTAGCGTATTATTCCAAGTCATCGTATATGAATTCTGACCGCTTTTACCTGAACGGTTCAACCCACCATTTGCCTGAAAAGATTCACTCCCATAAAAGAATCCTTTTTTCGTATCACTATATGTATATCCGAAATTACTATGCAAAGACAGATTGCGTAACGGATGGACATTTGCAGAGAAAACCATATTCACACTTGTATTCTCCGTATCATTGGCATACTGTCCGTCCACATAATCTGCAAGAATACTTACACTGGATTCCTGCGGATTAGGATACATGATCAGATCTCCATTCTCGTCATAAGGTTTTGATAAAGGTGTTCCATAAAATAATGCCTGTCCATAAGTAGCGAAGCCACTACTATTGCGCTTACGCAACCGCATCGTTGCACCCAGATCGAGCCATGAAGTAAGTTTATGGTCAACGGTAGAGGTGAAATAAAACTTCTTTGCTTCACTGTTCTGATTGTAACCCTTGTCCTTTTCGTAAGCAAAACTCAAACTGAATTTTGTTTTTTCGTTGCCTGAAGATACAGACAGGTTATGCTTTTGTGTAGCACCATCGCGAAATACCAAATCCTGCCAGTCATAATATTCTCCATCATGAATCATCTGAAGTTCTTCGTTCGAGAAGATTTTTTCGTCACTCACTTCCTGTCCCCATAAGTTATTGGCAATTTTATATGAGTCCCTACGCATTTGCACGAATTTCTCTCCTTGCATCATATCCATAAAATGTGGCTTGCTGATTCCATAGAAAGCATCATAGCTGACAGTTGTCTTACCCGTCTTTCCACGCTTGGTCGTAATAATAATTACACCGTTAGCACCACGGGAACCATAAATAGCCGCACTGGATGCATCTTTTAAGACCTCGATAGATGCCACTTCATTCATGTTCACCACATCCAGTGAAGCAGGTACTCCATCCACAATTACCAACGGAGTATTACTGGCATTCAGTGAACGTGAACCACGTATGCGAATACCACGGTCATCACCTTCATAACGCGATGCCTGAATATCCATACCCGGCACCTTACCTTGCAAAGCATCGGTAATACTGGTAGATGCCGAAGCTGCAATAACATCTCCTTTCACAGAAGCCACGGAAGCTGTCAGATCACTTTTCTTGGTCGTACCATAACCTATTACTACCACATCATCAAGTGTTGTAGCATCTTCTATCAATACAATATTTATATGCTTATTTCCACCGACTGAAACCTCTTGCTTTACATAACCGATGAAAGAAACTTCCAAGACTCCTCCAACCGGTACTCCCAAAGAGAAATTACCATCGATATCAGTAATCGTACCATTATTAGTGGTGCCTTTAACCAATATATTTGCACCGATAATCGGTTCACCAGCTACATCCTTTACCGTACCCGTTATTGCATTCTGCGCATGCACACAAAAAGTGGTAATACATAGCATCAGACAAGCTATCCAAAGCCTCCTGAATAAACATAACATTTGACTGTGTCGTTTCATAAATATTAATTTAAATTGTACCTAAAAGAAGTACTGATATGCCGGCTTATATCAGTTACCGACAACAAAATTAAGCATGAAAAGACACAAAAGCATACGAAATACAGGCTATTATATTCCGTTCATTCGTATGAAACATTATTCAAATTAAATCATTAATTTTCAGAACTTTGCAAATTACACAACACGATTGCAAACAATCGTATGCAATAAAAGTAACCACTGAAAAAGGGAAAAAGGAAGTGTATTACCATTATCTGCCCGTTGATTCTACTTGCTGCATATATTCATTGGGAGTAATACCGGTAGTTTCTTTAAAAGCACGGAAAAAAGTAGTATATGAACTAAAACCACATAATCCAGCCAATGCTTTCAAAGTATAACGATCCTTTTCATTAGAACTGACCAGACGCTTAAATTCATCAATACGATACTCATTGACAAAATCATAATAGCGTGTTTTAAGGTTTACATTAAAAATTTGAGAAAGTGTTTGAGTAGAAGTACCTACAGCATCCGCTACATGGGCTAATTTAAGTTCCGGATTCAAAAAAGCCCGTTCCTTTTCCATATAATTTTTCAGTTTACTAATTAAGACCTGCGCTTCTTCGTCACTTATCTTTTTATTAAAGCGGTACTTCTCTTCTTCATTATGAAGTGGCTTCACCTGAATAGTCTTTTTTCCCCGCCGTTTCTTTTCAATAGTATAAATAACACCAGCTATTAAAACTCCACCCAAGGCAAATCCTAACCACAGCCATGCAGATAAAGAAGATCGGATTCTAATTTGGAAACTCTGCATACTATTCTCATCCATTTGCTTACGCACTTTAAAGGTATACTCTCCTGGAGATAAGTTAGAAAACTTGATCGAGTTTATACCTCTCAATATTTTCCACTCTTTATCATATCCCTCTAATTGATATTCATATATCATCAAGTCTGGAACATCATAAGTAAGCGTGGCAAAAGTAATATCCAGAGTATTCTGGTCTTCAGGTAAGGCAATAACCCCTCTCTTTTCTATCAGTTCTCCATATTCAGCCAACACAGATACACCATTTACCAGAAAATCAGAGATAACAGTAGGGGCAGACTGAGGTACAGAATGAATATCAGCAAAAACAATACCTTTTGCAGTAGCCAGCCAGATAGTATCACCGCATAATTGTCCATCATTTGAATAAGGTTCCGGCAATCCTTCAGTAGAAGAAAATAAGGTGAAATGATTGAGGGCACTATCTCCTTTTACAACCCCACGTGATCCGACAAGCCAATAGTTATTAGCTTTATCTTGTAAAACCTCGCGTATAGAATACCCCAGATAACCAGCATCTTCGGGAGTACACACATAGCGTAAATGATTAAAAGTGCTATCACAAATAAACACCCGGTTTTTATTAAAACAAAACAAAAAGTTCCCCTGACGATCTTCTGTCATATAAGTTACCGGCGGTAACTCATGTAATTCGGCTGGCAAACTTTCGTCTGAGAAAATACCCTCTTTAGTATTCAAGAATTGTAATCCTTTATCTGTAGCTACCCAACACCTTTCCTTAGTATCTATATACAAGTAATTCACCTTATCATCGACCAAGGTAGAATTCAAGTTTGTATATACTTTCTCTATCTTTAAATTCTTATTATAGCAATAGAGCCCATTTAATGTTGTAATCCATAAATATCCTTGGTTGTCAATTGCAAAGGAATTCACATCTAGGTTAGTCTCAGTAAACTTAGATAACTGCAAAGTGTGCCTGTCCAACTTATAAGCCCCTCCACCCCTTGTTCCAATTAAAATATCATCATTATATTTGATGAAAGCGGAAGTATATCCGAAACTGTTTTTTTCCAGAGAAGAAGGGAAATATTCAATCTGCGACTTTGATGCACAAATATAATAAAATCCATTCGGAGTTCCTAAAAGTTTTATACCATCAACAAAATACAAACTATTAAACACCTTGTTGCGTAGTTCTTGATTTCCAAATCTATAAGGGTAAAAAGGTTTATTACGGAATTGCAGATAATCTACTCCCATATAACTGGTACTCCCTATCCACAACACATTCATATTATCCAGCAACAGACAAGATATCATATCTGAAGTCAGATATTCATCATTATCATTGGGCATTGCAGATATAGAATGAATAATTTGTTGTTCAGGCAGAGAAATAAAAAAGACGCCACTCCCTAAAGTCCCACAACATAATATTCCGTCACGCAAAGAAAGGGCTGAAACATGATTATTACCTACCGACGGAAGAAAAGATGAATACTCTCCCGAAAGCATATCAAATATCACTACTCCATGAGTAACGGTACCGATATAAAGCAATTTGTCGTTACCAACTACACATGATAATTTAGATGTGAACTTAACATCCTTACCATAAACACGGATACCTCCAGTTGATAATGTGTAAGCAATAATCCCTTCAGGAGAGAGAAACCAAATATCTTTAGCTGTAGCATATGCACCTATAATCTGATTGTATGCAGAAATTTCATCGGTAATCCGAAGATGTTCCAGTTTTTGCTCTTTGTCAATAATATATATGCCATTAGAAGTTCCCACATATACCTTGCCATTTATATAACACAAAGAACGAACCGGAAAATTTATCTCGGGAAATATACGAAGAAGGATTTCGGATTTGGCTTCATATTTCCATAGTCCTTTATTGGTTCCTATTAAAAAATCAGAATTCTCTATCTCTTTAATTACAAAAACTTTCTCTACCTGTTCTGGAAAATAAAAGCACTTAAATTGTACGCCATCAAAACGTTGGATCGTATTTAAAGTACCAAACCAAACAAATCCTTTTGAGTCTTTCATGATGCAACTTACTTTCGGATCTTGCAGACCACTTCCATTATCTAAATTCCGTACGGCTGTTAGATTTGCTTGCAAAGGAAAAACGTGACATACCAAAAGTATCACAAAAACCAGAATTTCTGCGGATTTCAGTTCTTTTCTTTTATGTGTCTTCATATTTTCAGGTCACTTAGATTCTTCATGGCAAAATTAAGAATAAATCTGCTATTTCCATGATTTCCGAAATTCTTTTCATAACACTACTCATGATTGTGTTATGATTGTACCTGACCATATTTTATCTGAGGATTATCCTCTCAAATAGGAGCATGTAATCTCTTTACAACTAATTTATCCCCCGACAAATCGACTTTAAACAGGTGCGGAATACGAATATATCGCCCATTCACATCTTTATGACTATGAACCGACATCATCCACTCACCATCCAAAGTACGGAACAACATTCCACGTCCGAAGTTAGGTGGAGTGATCGGTTCTTTCTCTTGTATCCAAGGTCCATCCAAAGTTCCGCTTTCGGAATAGGCAACGCCTTGTGTATAGTCCTGGAATACCCAGCTTGTCCATATCATACCTAACCGGCCCGTACCTGTGCGGAAAAGCCATGGTCCGTCGGTTACACGGTTGGGTAAAACTTTGTCCCCCATCTTCTCACGGCTCCAGGGAGAGTCACTGGCACGGAAAAGAATCTTTCCTTTGCCGATGGAACCGCTTAAATCGGGCTTTAATTCGATCTTTTCCATCGTACCGTTCCAGTTTTGCAGCCATTCGTGGCAATAGATCATATAAGGTTTGCCGTCATTGTCCACCCAGAATGTGCCATCAAGGGTAGGCATATTCTCAGGCAGGTAAGTGGGGGCTTTCATAGGTTTATAAGGGCCATCCGGTTTATCACTGACCAAGATGTGGCTGGCACGACGGGGGATAACGTTTCCTTTTACGGTATCAATCTTGATGGCGTTATTCGTAAAAGTGGCGAAATAGTAATATTTTCCATTGTATTCATGCAATTCGGCTGCCCAAATTTCGGGTTTAGGACCCATCCAGGAGTCAGGATCAGTTTCTGCTACACGATAAGGGCCTTCCCAACGGGCAAGGTCTTTGCTTTTCCAGAGGAGGCCGCCAGTACCGGTCATGTAATAAGTGGAGGTTTTCTTATCGGCCAGTATGCAAGGGTCACTCAGGTGGATGGAATCGAGAGGGATGTTGGTACGGAAGCGGTTTGGGACTTTCTGCTGGGCAGATACAAGGACAGAACACAAGGAGAATAAAAGGAGTAATAGTTCTCTTTTCTTCATGCTATAATAATAATGAGTATAATAAAGAGTATCTCAATTCCCCTCCTCCCAGGAGGAGGAGAATTGAGATAGATTTACTTATTCAATTTCTATACCGTGTTGTACCGGAGTAAGAATGAACGTAAATTCATAGTCACCATAAGGCAACTGATATTGTGGCAACGGCCATGCGCCCCAACTGTTCACACATCCTAAGCCCATCTGAGCCTTGTCGATGCAGAGATTTGTCAGGTTAGCTTCTTTCACTTCAGGAGAGTGGTTCTGGGCTTTCTCCCAACCATCGTCCAAAGATTCGATAGTATAGTGCAGGGCTGATGCAGAGAACGGAGCATCAGCTACAATCTGCAAACCGCGTCCGGCATCATTCAGTTGCTTCCACCAGCGGATATCGGTCTTTGTACCTGTTTCCTGCGGACGGATATAAGAATAGAATTGTTCACCTACGCTCTGGCGATACAATCCCAGATCTGTACAATGATTGCGGTCACTGTAGTTCTCTATCGGGCCACGGCCATAGTATTCTACAGTTTCAAAAGTCTTGGGCATCTGCATCTGCATACCGAAACGGAACATATGAGAAACTTTAGCCTCCGGATCGGCAGTCATCTTCTGAGTCACTTTTACAGCACCCTTGTTATTGATTACATAAGTAAGATCCAGTTTGGCAGAAACATTCTTCATTTCGTATTCTGCACGTACCACAGTCTGATTGTCTACTGTTTCCCATTTGAAGGAAGTCAGCTTCAGACCCGGGTTCTTCCAGGCAGCGAATTTCTGTTGCAAACCTGCACCGAAATCATTGTCTGTAGGTGCACGCCAGAAGTTAGGTGCCAGTTCGGCATCTTCGTTCATCAATTCCGTGCCTGCTACGTTGTAGCGATTCAAGTAACCGGTATGTTTATTGAATTCCAGACGGAAGTTATCACCATTGATAATCAGATAACGCCAGTCGTTTTCCTGAATTTGAGGAGCAACGGTGGGGGTGTTCACAACTTCCACATTCTTCAGATCCATGGCAGGAGCCTTGTAGGGGTTCAGTACAAGTTGATCTTTGGCTACGGCATATCCGGCAGGGAGCAAACCTTCGCGATTCTTCAGGCGATAAGTTACATTCAGTAACCATTCTTTGCATTCGCAGGTTTTGCCGATGTTCAATTTCACTTTGGCAGTCTGCTGCGGAGCTACGTTGAGGTCTTCTACACGACCAGTACGAATTACTTTACCGTTAGCAAGCAATTGCCAATCCAGATAGTAAGCGGAAAGGTCACGGAAGAAGTTTTCGTTGTACACGTTCACTTCGCCGTTCTTCAGGTCAGCGGGAGTTGTCCAGATGTTCTGGTAATAGTAACCCACTTCGTACATGTGCGGATTGGGAACACGGTCGGGACTGATCAGACCATTATCACAGAAGTTCTTGTCGGAACCGTCGTAACGGTTGAAGTCACCGCCATAAGCGTAGATAGTTACACCGTCTTTACCTTTCCAACGAACGGACTGGTCAACGAAGTCCCAGATAAAACCGCCTTGCAGGTTGGGATATTTACGGATCAGATCCCAATATTCTTTGAAACCACCCTGTGAGTTACCCATAGCGTGAGCATATTCACACTGGATAAGCGGCTTCTTGGCATCTGTACGTTGGCCATATTTTTCCATGTGCTTGTAATCAGCATACATAGGGCAGTCGATGTCGGTAAATTCGTTTCCGTGTGCCTGTTCGTATTGTACGGCACGGCTGGAATCTTCGTTCTTGATCCAACGGTAGCAAGCTTCAAAATTAGGTCCGAAGCCGGCTTCGTTACCCAATGACCAGAAAATGATGCTGGGATGGTTGAAGCCGCGTTGTACATTGCGTTGGTTACGTTCCATGTGAGCCTTGGCATAGTCGGTGCGTTTAGCCAGTGTCTTTTCACGATAACCCATACCGTGTGATTCGATATTAGCCTCAGCCACTACATACAGACCATATTGGTCGCAAAGGTCGTACCACAGGTTATCATCAGGATAGTGACAGGTACGCACAGCGTTGATATTGAATTTCTTCATGACCTGAATATCCTGGATCATACGTTCGGGAGATACGACATAACCGCCATCCGGATCAATTTCATGACGGTCGGCACCTTTGAAGAGAACGGCTTGGCCGTTTACTAATATCTGGTCACCTTTCAATTCGATCTTACGGAAGCCTACCTTTACGGGGATTACTTCGTTGCTGCCTTGTAAAGTGGCACGCAGTGTATAGAGGTAAGGAGTTTCGGCTGTCCATTTATGCGGATTTTCCACATTCATCAAAATGGTACCGCTACCTTTGGCTGTTTCCGTAGCTACTGCCTTGCCGGCAGCATCGAGTAATTCCAGGTTCACATTACCACTGCCTTTCAGGTCGAGCGTCACACGCAGGGAACCATTTTTGTATGCTTCGTCCAGATCCGGAGTGATACGGATGTCCTGGATACGTTTCTTGTTGCGGGCATAGAGGTAGCAATCACGTCCCACACCACTGTAACGGAAGAAGTCCTGGTCTTCCAAGTAGGTTCCATCACACCAACGGAATACCTGGAAAGCGATGAGATTCGTTTGTCCGGGCTTCAAATAAGGAGTCAGGTCGAATTCGGCTTCGAGCTTGCTGTCTTCGCTATAGCCTACATAACGGCCGTTTACCCAGAGATACATGTTGGAGGTTACAGAACCGAAATGAGCGATAATGTCTTTCCCTTTCCAGTCGGCGGGAACAATGATTTCACGACGATAAGAACCTACATGATTGTTCTCTGTAGGAACTTCAGGAGGGTTGTTCTGGAACTGATTACGCCAGGCATAGCCGGTGTTTACATAAATAGGATCGCCATAACCGTTCAATTCCCACACTGCGGGAACTTGCAGATTATTCCAACCACGGTCATTGAAACCTACTTTCCAGAAGTCGGTAGGACGCTGGTCGGCATTGCGTACCCAAGAGAATTTCCAGGTACCGTTCAAAGTCATGTAATTAGTAGATTGGGCCTTCTTGCCTTGCATGGCGGCATCTGCCGATTCATAGGCAAAGTAATTAGTGTGCATGGGAGCACGGTTCACGGCATTGATTTCCGGATCAAGCCACTCTTTAAAGGACTGTGCATTTGCAGTCAGAGCCAGGGCTGCAAAGAGTCCGGTAATAAGATGTTTCTTCATGGATATAAAATTATTATGTTTGTAGCGGTACGAAGAATATTTTCTGCATACCGCTACAAAGATAGGGTGAATGAACTTTTTTTAGGGTGAATAATAGTTCAAAAAAGGGGGAATAGAGTTCAAAGAGCTACAAGCTACTGTAATCTATACACTCCAAACGAACGTGGTTCAAGTTTCAGTTTCAGAGATTGCCCTTCTACCTGCACCGGACGTACACGGGGAACAATCGCTTCCTGATCCAGCGTATTTACTGTGCGCCAATTGTCATTCTGTAAGTAAGTGCAGGAACCGGCAACCAACTGACGTTTCTTCAAACCATTGAAATCGATCTGAACATCGGCAGGCTTACTGCTTGCATTCACCAGTTTCAGAATGATTTCTCCGGTAGGTGCATTCAGTGCAGCTGTTGCATAGAGGCTGTCCTGCCCCGCTACTGCTTTGCCATCCATCTTCAGGCTGAGCACATCGGTACCGGCATTCATGCCGTACATCTGCTGAACGTAATAGTTCGGTGTGCGCATCATGCGCAGGTTATCGAACCAGATCAAGTCCGGATTCCACTGCCAAGCGTCTACGTGAGCAAACAACGGCGCATAAGTAGCCAGATGAACAACATCCGCATTCCGTTCCAATCCCGTCATAAAGGCAGCTTCGGAAAGGGCGGCGAGGAAGTTGTTATCCTTCTTCGTGGAATGATCGTGTGAAGCATATTCTCCGGCGAAAACCTTCGGACCTTTGCGGTCGTAATTGTCATAGCGTGACGCATTGCCAAAGAACCAATCAGGATTCATGTAGTAGTGTTCGTCCACCAGGTCTACACCGATACGCTTCATTTCGGGCCAGAGATAATCGAATTTATCACCGTTGGCACTCGGGCCGGAGCTACCTACAACCTTCACATTAGGGTATTTCGCGCGGATGGCTTTTGTGAAAGCTTCGAGGCGTTCTACATAAACCTTGTCCCACTGTTCATTACCGATACCGATCATTTTCAGATTGAAGGGTTCGGGATGTCCCATATCGGCACGCACCTTTCCCCACTTGGAAGCAACAGGGCCATTGGCAAATTCAATCAGGTCGAGTGCATCCTGTATGTACGGATCGAGTTCATCCATCGGAACTACTTCATTGCTTTCGTACTGGCAGGAGAGTCCGCAACTGATTACCGGAAGAGGTTCTGCACCGAGGTCTTCGCTTAACAGGAAGTATTCAAAGTAACCAAGTCCCAAAGTCTGGAAATAGTCAGGGAAGGCTTTATGTTTGAAGGTGTAGTTCCAGCGGTTTTCATTCAGAGGGCGGTTTTCAACAGGACCTACGGAATTCTTCCACTGGTAACGGGTTTCAAGACTGTTACCCTCGATGATACAACCACCGGGGAAACGGAATATGCCGGGGTTAAGGTCATAAAGGGCTTGTGCAAGGTCGGCACACAGGCCATTCTCACGTCCTTTCCAAGTATTCACAGGGAACAGGGAGATATGATCCATATCCACCGTGCCCTGTGTTTCGAGGACGATACGCAGGCGGGCATGAGCATCTGTGAAAGGAGATTTCAGCACCGCCGTCAGCTTTTGCCAGTTATTGCCGCTGACTTCGATTTCTTTCTTCAACAGATTCTGTGCATTGGAGTTGACGAGCTCGATGGAGAGCTTCATCGGCTTCGCATCCGGCGTGCGGGCATAAACGGAGAAACGGTATTCTTCGCCTTGCTTCACACCGATACCGCGATAACCTTCATTATCCAGTCCGGCACGCAGCAGACGACCGTCGTTCACTACACGTACATAGTGAGGATTGCGGTCAAAACAAGGATTTGCATCCTGAACGGTTACATTACCAAAAGGTACCCAGCCCACGAAAGGTTGTGGAAATTCAAACGAACGGTTCTTTACCAGTTCGGCATACAGACCGCCATCGGCACCGAAGTTGATATCTTCGAAAAAGATGCCATACATTTCAGGTTGTATCTTTGCCGTCGGTTTAGAAACGTCGACGGTCATCACATGTTGCTGCGCCTGCACACTCAGTGCTCCAACAATCATCAGGAAAAATAAAAATCTTTTCATATTATATTCATTTCTAACGATTCAATTCTATTCGATAAATACATCTTTCATCTCCTCTCTGTACAGAAGATATAACTACAGCCTCCACCTGATGCTCACACACCACAGAAAACATACGTTCTGCAAATCCCTCAGAGCAATAACACATGGCAGGAAGAAGCTTATCCGTATCTTTATTTATTAGCGGGCATACACAAAAAGGTTTCGATTCATCAGCAATAAGCACCTTTTCATTTTCTTCAAAGTGACATTTCCAACCCCACTCTTTCTCTATGAAAGAAATAAAGTCTTTTAATCGCCCTTTAAAGGGTGCCAGCATAGCCTCCGCTTTCATTTGATTAAAATGAGCTATCGAAGCTGACTTTATCAATAAACGAAGTTGTGATTCTTCTTGAGTTGCACTCAGATTTGTTAGAAGCTCTGCAATCCATACTTTTGCCATATCATTTGTATCAGAAGCCTCTTCTGTATCTTCCAAAGCCGGAGTATTCGCTCCGAGAAGGCGTCCAAACCCACAGAAGCATAAAGCACCTAAACAGGAGGTTTTCACAAAACGCCTTCTCGATGTTTCCATATCAGATATCATTATTTTTTCTTTTCAATATTCTGATGGATACGTATCACTGTAAACGAATAAGCAGGCATTGAGTAAGAAAAGTCATTTCCTTCTACCTTGAAATCAGAAGAAGCGGGTTTAGCTCCTCTGTCTTTCGGATCACCTGTCAATATCGTTTTTGTAGCCGAAGGATTTACCAAAGTAGCTCCGTCCAACTTCACCTGGGAAGAAACTTCCACCGGAAGCATATTCACTAACTTCACGATATAATCTCCGGTATTAACGTCTTTCACAACTGATACTCCGACACGCTTCTTCACGGCATCCCAACCATTATTCAGTTTTACCGTAGAAGACAGGTATTCGGTACCAGCATTCTGGCCATACATCTGTTGAGTATAGTAGCCTACCGTGGGTCTCACTTCCGTATTATTGAAATAGATCAAGTCCGGATTCCATTGTGTATGACCATCTTTAGCCAACAATGGAGCATAGGAAGTCATTTCTACCACGTCACCGTTACGTTCTACGGCCGTCAGATAGAGAGCTTCGGCAAGCGCAGTTTCTACATTATTGGGGCGTCCCGGCAAGTGGGCGGCGTATTCGCCCAAGTAAACTTTCGCTTTGCTACGGTCGTAATGATCGTAATATTCCTGGTTGTGAATCATCCAACCCGGTTCTACATAGTAATGCTCGTCTACCATCGGTACACCCAATTCGGTAGCAAGGTCCCAACCTACTTCATAATCCGTACCTTCGTAGAACGGACCGGTAGTACCAATCACGGTAACTTCAGGATGTTTTGCTTTTACGGCATCGAATATCATCTTAAAGCGTTCCACGAAGACAGGTGTAATCATGTCCTCATTACCGATACCGATGAACTTCAGATTGAACGGTTTCGGATGTCCGGCTTCCGCGCGCTTCTTGCCCCACACGGTTTTGCGGGCATCTCCGTTGGCATATTCTATCAGGTCGAGAACATCTTGAATGTATTGATCCATTTCTTCCATCGGAATGCCACCCTGCTGTCCCATGCAAGTCAGCTCATCCTTGGAATGGTGAGCGCAGGTACCAGAGTTCTGACAAGGTACACCGGCTGCAAGTACAGGTACGGGCTCCGCACCCATATCTTCACAGAACAAGAAGTATTCGTGGTATCCCAGACCGCGTGTCTGATGGTATCCCCAAAGGTTACGGAGCGGCTTGCGGGCTTCCAACGGACCGATAGAGCCTTTCCAATCATAAATATTATCTATTCCATCGCCATGAGCCACACAACCACCGGGGAAACGTACGAAACGGGGATGCAGGTCGGCAAGCGTTTGTGCCAAATCGGCACGAAGTCCGTTCTTACGACCTTTGAAGGTCTTTTGTGGGAAGAGGGAAATCATATCCAGCGCATACTTGCTGACAGCCTGAGGAACAATGGACAGAGATGCAGCCACCGCATCGTTTGTGGCTGTCAGGACTGCTTTCTGTTGTTTCCAATCTTTAGATGTTACATTTACGGCAGTTTGTCCTATAATAGTTCCATCTTTATCAACCAAGTTCACAAGTACCTTACCTCCTTTACCCTCAAGTACTTTACCAAAGAGTGAGAAGTCATATTTCTCGCCTTTCTTCAAGGCTATGCCATCGAAACCGGCATTCACCAATGCAGTTTGTTCAGCTGCACTCACATCGAAGACGGCATAATGGGGATTATTAGGATGAATAGGATTCTCTGTTGCAATGCTCAATGTAGCATCACTGCCCTGAACACTCCAGGAATGAGTACTATTCCAGTTCTGATCGTTACCACGGTCGGTCGGGGTATATTCAAAGTCGCGATTCTGAACCAGTTCGGCATACAAACCGCCGTCAGCTCCATAGTTGATATCCTCAAAGAAAATACCAATCAAGTGCTTGCTGATTTCTTTCGCCTGATCTGCATTCACCTGAATAGTAGCCTCTACTGGCTTGAGGTTGGCAAAACGTACAGGGTCTTGCTCGGTACGTTCGGCATTCAGTGACTGGCGGTATTTCTTATGTTCGGCATAGCGGATGATCTGCTGCACGGTAGTATAGGGAACTTCCTGCACCCAGCCTTCTTCTTCGGAACCATTCACCAATACCTTCTTCTGAGTGGTGGGGTACACATCTTTGGGTTCATACTTGCTACGTTCTTCGGGAGAGAAATAACTCTGTGCTTCCCACTTCTGCAAGTCGGGAGAGGTTACATAGGCAAGTGCCTTACCGGTATTCGTAGCTTCCCAGATGCAATGCCATTTGCCATCGGCACGGGTTTGCATCAAATGGGGCTTGAACATAGTCTTTGCCCGTCCCCACGGACCGAAGTCGGAATTCACATAGGCAAATCCATCGGCCACGCTAAACCACTTCTCTCCGTCGGGACTCCAGGCAAACTTCAGGCCGCTGCGTCCGTCACGGTTCGAATAGGAAAAAAGGTACACTTGATTCGGTTCATTCGTCACGCCCTCCACCTTTGCCTGCACAGGGAAGACAAAAGACAGAAGTAAACATACACTTAAAAATCTAATCAATCTGTTCATGGTATTATTTATCGGGTTATTTGTTTTTCCAGTACTTTCTCAGCTTCTCAGCCTCCTTCTTAGTGATGTGAATTACTGCTCCATGTTTCGGTGAAGAGAAGTTAGTCGCCTTCATCACGCCCTCATTGAAGTGTCCCAGATCTTTGAAGTTCACAAAGTCAGTGGTTTCACTGAAACCGAAATTATGAGGATTGATACCATAGATGTCATACATTACCACCCATTTGTCTTCACCAATGCGCTTCCACATGTTAGGAGCTTCGCAGGCTTTCGGTTCCGGGTCTACCCATTCCGGCAGATAAGTATATCCACGGTTGATATATTTCGATACAGCTTGTTTGATACCCGGTGTTCCGTCGTGAGCTACGTAGAACATGTGATACTTATCACCTACTTTCGTGATATCGGCATCGATAGCTGATTTGGTTGCATCAGGATATTGGAACAATAAGCGGGGTTCCGTTTCCAGACCGTCGAAGTCTTCGTTTACATAAGCATAGTACAACATATTCCGTGCATTGCCCATACGCATGGTGAAGTAGATCATTATTCTGCCTGCATGCTCATCGTAGACCAGTTCAGGTGCCCAGGCACAACCGATCTCATCATATCCGGGGAAAGTCTTGTCAATACGAACCACATGGTGTGTCCAGTTTACAAGGTCTTTTGATTTCATCAGGACAAAACCACGGTTGTTGCCCCAGCCATATTTGGCTCCATCACGCTCCCACTCGGTGTTGCGCAGACCTTTCTGCTGAGCAAAGATATGCAGGTCGGTCATGGCAATGTAGAAAGTACCATCCGGTGCACGATAGATATGCGGGTCACGGATGCCTTTCTGTTCGGCAATCGTATCACCGGCGATAATAGGCTGACCGTTATTTACATCCGTAAATGTATATCCGTCATCGCTGACTGCGAAATATAAACTATGTGTATCGTCTTTGAAATAGGTAAACAGATAAGCTCCCATTTCCTTCTCATTCGTTTTCCAGTCCTGAACCAGTACGGCGCCACCTTGCGGTTGGAGGGTCAGTTGAAGTTTGCCGTCAGCTTTCAGTTTCAGAGTTTGCAACTGGGGTTGCAGTTCTTTATCATCATTATAGAATGAGAGAGTCTCTCCTGCCAGCATAGGTAATTCGAGTTTCAACTTCAGTACTTCCTTTGTACCGTTAACGGCAGCCACATACCATTGCTTGCCGTGACGACGTGCAACAACTGCATATTTTCCGGGATAACCATCAATAAAACGTGTTTCATCCCACGTAGTAGGCACTTGTTTCATAAAGTCCAAGCAAACTTGCGGGGCATCTGTCAGATTGTTGGGTGCCAAAGCATAATTCTGAATAGGGTTCTGGAACAACACAGCCGTTGACAACTGGAATACATCCGTCGTGCGACGGGTAGTTCCACCATTGTTCCCCCGGTTCAAACGCTTGTTCAGGAAAGTACCGCCAAATTCCATACAGCCTACCGAATTACGGATAAAAGGATGCAGACAGGCATTGAAAGCCTCTTCGTCACAGTAGTGCTGGTTGAAAATCAGATTCTCGGAAGCCAGTACCGCTTCGCTACCTACATAGTTGGGATACATCCGCTCCCATCCGCGAGGTACTGTACAGCCGTGGAAGATTACCATCAGGCCATGATCGTCAGCATCACTCAGAATACCTTCGTACAAACGCATGGTTTCCTGTTTGTCTCCACCGAAAAAGTCAACTTTGATACCTTTCACACCCTGCTCCTGAAGCCATTTCATTTCACGCTTGCGGATAATCGGATCATCCATCTTATTGACGGGACCTTGCTCGATATCATTCCAGTAACCGCTTGAACTGTACCACAAGAATACATCCACTCCTTTACCTTGCGCATAGTCAATGAGGGATTCCATACGCTTATGGCCGATCTTCGTATCCCACCAGTTATCAATCAATACATATTCATAGCCCATTGCAGCAGCCAGATCAACATAACGCACCTGGTCATCATAATTGATACTGCCGTCCTGCCAGAGTATCCAGCTCCAGGTTCCACGTCCCATCTGATAATCATGTTCCGTCTCATACAACGGTTCCACAACATCCCAGATAACAGTGGTTTCTACAATAGGTTTCAATGTTTCACCTACCGTAATCGTACGCCAAGGGGTAGAACCCGGTAAAGCGAAGGCGGGGGCAACTGTTCCGTTACCATTATTCTCTTCAGCCATCGGGAAAGCTACCGTATATAGATTTCCTTCTGTCACATCGCTCAGGCGCGAACCGCAATAGCGACTGTCTACTCCCGTCTCACTGACAAGCACCCAGCCATTATCTCCTACGCGGAACAGGCAGGGGAAAGTATATCCGTGGCCGTATTGTGAACGGACATCCATCGGGGCATCTGCCTTATATTCTTCTTCATAACTCGGTTTTGTCCGCTTCCAGCCTATCATGGCGTCACTTTGTGGACACATGAAGGTAGTAGTCTGTTCAGGAAAACGGAAACCGGTTGCCTCACTGTTCACAACAAGGCTTCCCCGTTCGCCCTGGCGGGGCAACGTATAGCGGAAAGCAACGTCATTATTGCTCACACGAAAGATTACGTCCATCTTCTGCCCTTTTGCATTGGCAAAAGCACATACCAATTCATTGGCCTGATAGTGTATCTTGGAAGTTTTGATACGCGATTGCGTGTAAACGGTATCAATTTTCCTTTCTTTATGCCCGGTCAGTTTCATTGCTTTCGCGAAATCTCCCACATTGGTCTCCAGACCCAACGGAGATGATTCCAACATCTGTTTCCCGTTATAGGTGAGAGAATACGATGCTTCCTTCCCTTCCGGACACGAAACTGTTAGTTGTAATTTACCGTCAGGTCCGCTGACGGTTACATTCTGTGCTGTCAGCGGCAAAGCTACCGCCATACATAAAAAAGCTAATCCCTTCAGTTTGTTTCTCATGATCAAATAATGTTTCTCTGGTATTTTAATAGTCATATAATTAAAGGGTTGGCACTACCGGCTTAATGGTTCCGTCCGCATTGAATTCCATGCGATCAATGCACACCTCGCGGTGCACGCCCGGACCATCTTTCAGGAAGTTCTTATTAATACGATGGTAAACGATATACCACTCATCCGTACCCGGAATTTGTAGCACTGCATTGTGTGCAGGACCGTAGATTTGTTTCTCCGGATTCTGAATCAGTACAATCGGATCTTTAGCGACCTCAATAGGTCCCAGCGGCGATTTAGATGTACCGTAAGCCACATGATAGTTGGGTGAACCGGTGTCATCTACCGACCACATAAAATAATAAAGTCCGTTACGGTAAAATACATAAGGAGCTTCGCGGAATGCATAATCCTGCAAGGTTCCTCCTTCGGGAGTCATCACCGTAAGTGTTTTCTTCTTGATGGAGATCATATCTTTATTCAGTTCGGCGCCGGCCATGTAGCCATTACCCCAATATAGATAAGGTTTACCGGATACGGGATCGGTAAAGACATCCACGTCTATCTGCTGTCCGTGTCTTACAGGAGAGTCTGTAATGATGGGCTGTCCCAAATCGGTAAACGGTCCGGTAGGTGAGTCGGCCATTGCTACGCCGATTTGCTTTCCTCCGCCTTTGGCAGGATTGCCGCTATAATAAAAGAAGTACTTGTATTCTCCCTTGATGAGTTTTTCTTCAATACACGGTGCCCAGGCATTTCCATTCGCCCAAGGTACCTGTTCGGATTTCAAATCCAGCATAACGCCTTCATAGTTCCAGTTCTTCAGGTCGGTTGAAGAGAAAACAGTGAAGTACCATCCGCCCCAGCCGGGTTGTCCGTCTGTTGTGGAATAGATATAATATTTCTTTGTCTTGTTTGAATATAAGATTTCAGGGTCGGCATGGAATCCGGGCAATACAGGGTTGTTCGGTATTGCACCCAATTCGGCAGGCTTACCCCATTTATCCGTGATACGGATCAATTCATCGCGCGTGATAGGAATAATCGTTCCGTGGCGGGGATGGAAATTCATCTTCACTTCACTGTCTATCACTTTGAAGTTCTTCAGGTCGGTAGTTTCCGTAAACTGATATTTGCCTTTCATGTATACATCATACATTAATATATACTTATCCTGATTTATCAGTTTAAATGTACCGGCTCCTTCTACAGCGTCCTTTGTTTGCTGCTTGTAGTCCGGTTCTTCTTCCCATTGGCCGGAAGTCAGTGAACGGGTGGTTGCCACTTTAATGCCGTTTCCATGTCCCTCTGTCTTATAGAACAGGTGGAAAACGCCATCTTTATAGACAATATCCCCGTCGATACATGATTTCTTATTCTCCGGAATGAAGAGTGGCTTCGGTTCACCAATCAGATCTGTAAAGTCATCGTTGGCGTATGCATAGTAGATGATATCGGCTCCACCGGTATACTGCATAGACCAGTACACCATATATTTTCCGGCTTCAGGATCAAAAACCGTCTGCGGTGCCCAAACACGTTTCAGCTTTTCCTGTCCTTTATAACGCTTCTGCATATTGATGATGGAATGCGTCCAGTTTACAAGGTCATTGGACTTCAGCAGCACCATTGCACGGTTCGAATCCCAACCATTGTCAGATACCATATCTGTCACCACCATATAAAAGGTATGACCGTCCTGGCTTCTCAGGATATGCGGGTCGCGCACACCACCGGTCGAACTGATTACTTTTGAATCAAGAACGGGCTTACCGTCATTCAGTGCCCAATATGTATACCCGTCCATACTTACGGCATAACATACAGCTTCTTCACTGATGTGGTTACCTGTAAAGTAGGTAAACAAATAAGCCACATAATCTTTTTCAACGATAGGATGTTGTTGGGAAAAAGAAGGCAATGTCATTGCCAACATTAAACTAATAGCAACTGCAAAATGTCTCATAGTGTTCCTCATAAAATTCACGTTAGTTATTGGGTGTCAAAAATACACATAAAAAAGGGAATATACTACCATGAATCATGCAAAAAGGGAATAATTTTGTGTCATTTCATTAAAAAACAAAGATTTACCCACTTATCTATAACAAAAATGGAGTTTGCCGGCAAAACAAACTCCATTTCGTATTTCAATTAAAAACGAATGTTCAATCCAAGAAACGTACCATTTCACAAGCAGCCAATAAGAATGCTCCCACTCCAAAATTGGCAGTCGAGTTGGCATCTACTACCTGACCCGGAATTGCCTTTTCTCCGATAGGTTGCACATAACCGATACGTCCATCCGGTTGCAAAGCAACAGTCGTCAGATACTTCCAGGCTTTTTCTACTACAGGCTGATAAGTAGCCTTATCCAAAAAGCCGTTATTCATACCCCACAGCAGGCCATAGGTAAAGAAAGCAGTGCCACTGGTTTCCGGTCCGGGTGCATGTTCCGGATCAAGCAGGCTGCGTGTCCAGTATCCTTCCGGTTGCTGGCAGGCAGCTACAGCTTTTGCCATTGTCTGGAAACGATCTATATATTCCTGGCGGTATTTATCTGTTTCAGGTAAATCCTTCAATACTTTAGCCAGTGCTGCAAGCACCCAGCCGTCTCCGCGTGCCCAAAAGTCTTTCTTGCCGTTCGCACTCTTATGCTTGGGATAGATATATTTCCCGTCACGGTAGTATAGGGCATCTTCGGGATCATACATCAAGCTATCGGCAAATACCCAATATTCATGCAATTTTTCCAGATAAAGCGGATTACCGGTTATCTTATATAGTTTAGTCATAACGGGCATCACCATATAGAGTCCATCGGCCCACCACCAATAATCGTTCTTATCCGTACTCATCTGATATTCCATCACTTCGCGTGCACGAGCTATTTTCTGCGAATCCGGCTTCAGGTTATATAAGTCGGCATAGGTCTGAAAGCAAGTCTGATAGTCACCAAAAAGTACGTAATCATCACTTTCACCGTAACTATACTTCCACTCAGCCTTATTGTCCGATTTGGCTCCTTTCCATTCATTATGTTCGGCCCATGCTTTGGAATAGTCCATGAACTTCGAATCACCGGTAAGGAAGAATGCCTCCATATTACCTGTATGATAGGCGGCATTGTCCCAGAATGAACGTCCATGCTTCGGATTCTGTTCCTGCCAATAGTTATTCACTTTATAAATGATATCCACAACTTCTTTAGCCTCATCTTTCGGAGCGGCACAAGCAGACAGTCCACTCAAACAGAAAGCTAAAAGTATCACATTTCCCAAAAACGTTTTCATATATTTTTCTTTTTTTACTTAATTACTATACCATTCGTTATTATTCATAAAGGAAGACAAATTCACTTCCATTGAACTCCTCCTTAGGATTGTATCCCGGAGTGAATCTTATTCAGTCGTATACTGAATGCCATTCAGTCCTATACTTAACCCTATTCAGTCGTATACTCATTATTCCCCCTCCCAGAAAGTATTCCGAGCAGGGATTAAAGGGAATTCACCACTATAATAAATTATATATACATCCGAATTAATTATTCACTTCCAGCACATATACCGGTTGAGGAGCAAATTCAACCATACGTTCACCATCACCTTGTTTTGTATGCTGCACAAAGAGATGGAGCTGGCGTTTCTGCTTCCACAGTTCCGTGTCATGTGAGGGTTCCCAGGCGTCTACTGCAAAGTCTGTCAGGTCCGTAAAGGTCCATTTGCCAGTTCCCACAGCCTGAGCATGTGCCATCGACACTCTACTTCCCCGTTCTTCATCACGGAAGATGTAGAATATCTCACCACCTTCCACTACAATACGCGGACGGGCAATTGGAATCATCTTGGTGCCACCGCCTTTCAGAGAAAAAGGAGTATGACGATCGGAAACCTGGCGGTTCTGCCACATTTGTCCATCGTACCACACAATACGGTATTGCGGAACATCACTATCAGGATCGCGCCAATACGTGGCAATGTAAGGATTACCACTTGCATCCGCACTCATACTGGTCTGGTTGATGAGTTCTGAGTTTTGTGGAATGCGGCAAGCATACTCTGCATTATTGTAACGAATAGGCAAATCATATTTCTTGCCACTCGCCTTATACCACGTCACACCGTTATCATAGGAGCGGGCATAACAAAGATCATGATTAGTCTCCACATGCCATGTTTCACGCCATACCCACGACAGGTGTATGGTTCCCTGCTCATCTACATAGAGTTGCCAGTAGGCATTCCGCTGGTCTTCACCATCTATCAGAACATCTTGTACGCGATACCACTTTTTTTCTTTCACAGAATAGCGGTTCATCACCAGATTTCCCCTGCCGGAAGAACCGGAACGATAAACAAACAGCAGATCGCCTCCATTCAACGGATAGAACTCCGGATAAGTCACATTTCCCTCATCCACTCCGGTCATAGGCTCTTTATCGCCCAGCTCCAGAGTATACGGAGCAGTGCTGCGACAATAATTCAGTTTATGTCCGTGATGGTCAAATGACAGATGCAAATAACCATCTCCGTCCAGCATCATACTGATTATATTATGGGCATCCTTTACATTTCCCTTGTATTGTGTCCGTTGTAACGTCCATTGGTCAGAGTCCAACTTCCGTTTGCCGAGCACCAGATAACCGTCCCCGTCATAATAACTTATATACTGTTCATCTCCTTGTGTCACAAGCGAGTTGTTTCTGAATACAGTCGTATTGACCGACGTTTGGCTATATCCGTTCCCCACTTCCACAAGCCGGGACTGTTGTGCCCGGAGAGCGGAAAATATCAGGAGAATCAGAAAGAAAAAAAGAATGCGTTTATTCATAATTATTATTCGTAATATGCGTGATCTTTCGGGAAATCTTCTCCTCCCCATGCTTTCTTTGATGTCCAGGGCTGTGGTGCATCTGTCCAGAAGGGATCATCAGCAGCCAAACCTAATGGCAAGAAAGCAAGCGAAGCCAGATAAAGACTACCATTATTGGTATACCAGTCTGAAATATTGGGTTGAGAACCATTAAAGCCTAATGTCAGATAACCTTCCGCATTGAAATTGCGGTTATCACCGAACATGCGTTGAATAACAGCCGTCATTGCCGCACGCACCTGTCCGGCAGGCAATTCCTTCGGTAACCAGCCACGTAATGACAACAAGGCAAGCGGCTGTAGTACGCCGGTACGATAAGTAATTGAACGACCAAATACGGGGAAAGCACCTTCGGGAGAAACAAAGCGTTCCAATATCATACCGAAACGCTGCATACGCTTCAAAGCTTTCGGAAAGTTTCCGCCTTTCACATTCCAGATGTTTCTTTTTCCTCCATCCGTCATCACGTCAAGGCATTCCACATACATGGGGTGAAGCACAAAACTGTTATAATAGTCAAATGCAAAATCTTCTCCGTCACTGTACCAACCATCGCCCACATACCACTCGTCTACTTTACGTAAAGCAGAAGTTATACGATAGTAATCGGTTTGGGCACCTGCCTTTTTCAGGAAGCATTCAACAGTTGAAGAGAATAACAACCAATTCGTATATGGGGGATCTACCCGGCGTAATTGTTGGAATTCAGCAATATATCGCTGCTTTGTCAAATCATCCAATGGAACCCATAAGGCATCATATCCACGCAAAAAGCTTTCAGCTATATAAGCAGCATCTACGAGAGGTTGTCCTTCCTTGCGCCATAGCAGGTAATCTTTACTTTCCGGGTCCACTGATTGGGCATAACTCTTCAATGCCCACTCACGCAATTGTTTGCGCTGCTGACCTTCTGCCGTGTCATCATCAGGCAATGACAGCCACGGAGCCAGTCCGGCCATCAACCTGCCGAAGCATTCCATATAAGTCACCCGTTTATCACGGCCATCCCATGTAGGACTTAACTCTACCAGCATATTTTCCTGCAATTTACCTTCGCTCATATTGCTCAGTACAGGTGCAGCCATCTGATAGAGAATGCCTGTCCATAATTCACGATCAGTCTTTACTTTTTCAGGTTTCTTTTTAGCCGATACATTAAGAGGTATCAGCAATGCTACGGTCAATAGTAGCCAAAGATATTTTCTTGTTTTCATGATATTCTATATAAGTTGTTTTTCATTGTTGCAAATATATCCGTTTCATAAGAAAACGAACTACTACAAATATTGCAAAAGAGGATATTTATCGGTCATTTCCGTTATAAAATGCATAGTTTTCAGGAAAATCCGGTCTTTTCCATCTTTTCTATTGCTTCTGATATACCCGTACATAGTCTATTTCATAGCGCATGGGGATTCCCTTATCATCAATCTCTCCACCGTTTATGCCACCAAGAGCCAAGTTCAACAAAAGATATTGAGGCTTGCGGAAAGGATTTGTTCCCATCCCAATCGTTCCGTTTATAGTTTCGCTCAAAGGTATTTCATTCAGTAATTCATCATCCAGATAGAGTTTAATTGCAGTTTCATCCCAATCCATACGCCAGACATGAAATTTATCTGCCCATTGGGGATCTTTATCCGTAAAATGAGTAAAAGGGATTGCTTTACTTTTCCATTTTGCACTCCATTGCCGGTCAGTTCCCCAAGCAGCATTTGCCAAAATATGCGGTTCACCTTTAATACGATAGTATTCCATGATGTCAATTTCACCACACGAAGGCCACTCCATACCGCTGCCCAATGTCCAGATAGCAGGCCATGCCCCTCCACTTACAGGAATCTTGGCGCGAACTTCAAATCTGCCATAAAGAAATTCTTTCTTACCGGAAGTAGTGATGCACGAGGAAGTGTACTCGATAAACTCCCGCTTCTTCCGCCAGTCGTTACTTCCGGCCTGGTACCAGGGATTTCTACGTCCTTCCTCTTTTCGCACTTCGATAATCAGCTTTCCATTCTTGCAGTAAGCGTTGCCTTCCTGATACCACTGGGCTTCTTCATTACGTGCAAAACCATTATCATAACTCCACACAGCCGTATCCGGAAGACCGTCTGCGTTGAACTCATCACTCCACACTAATTGCCACTCCGATTGGCCGGACAGACCTACCGGAATAAGCAAAAATAGCAGGAACAGACTTCTTGTTACTATTTTCATTCAAGTTCACATTTTACAGATTTATACTACCGATTCTTATAGAAGATACGAATATAAGAAAATTACCACTTATCCAACCATTCAATAAACGGAATTCCTTTTTCATCAAACTGGATAGGTAACCAAATGTGTCCGGAATACATCAGACTCTTCGGTTTCCAAACATCAGCCATAAATATAAAGCGGTTCTCCGATAGCTCCAATACAAACGTACTTTGTCCACCAAAGGTTTTCTCACTGTTCTGTCCGCGGCACGGATTAGGATATTGCTCCCATGGTCCCCAAATGGAAGAAGCCGAAAACATACGAGCTTCATTAGGAATCCACCCAGTACATCCGGAAGTTATCATCCAATACATATTGCCTTTCTTGAATATGGCCGGTGCCTCGTTATGTCCACCGGGAAAAATACGAATATAACGTCCTGAATGCCCTAAATAATCATCTGTTAATTCCGCAATATGCAAAGTCAAATTCTCTTCCGAAGAATAAATGTGATAAGCTTTACCATCGTCATCCACAAATAAAGTCATATCACGAGACATTTGCCCTCCTTTTAAATCGCGTTTCACAAATAATCCCCGGTTAACAGCTTCGTACCATTCCGGAGTCCACCATTTTTGATACTTCTCCATATTCCATGCCAGCTTACGGTCTGCTTCAGGCATATTTTCAGGATAGATGTCGGGGTTCACTCGTCCGGAACGAACAAAACGATAAGGGCCCTCCGGTTTATCACTGATGGCTACAGCTGCACGGGCAGGTCCATAGCCTTGACCTTTCAGTTCCAAATGGAACCACATTACAAATTTCCCGGTCTTCTTATTATATATCACTTTGGGACGTTCCATGATGCAACCACGTTCAATATCATTGCCGGGTTCTTCGGAGACAGCTAGTGCTACGCCCTTGTAAGTCCAATCATGCAAATCGAAAGATGTATAGCAGTTCACTCCCACTTCGGTAGTGAACCCCTCTTTGGGACGATGTTCACCGAACCAGTAATATAGTCCGTTGTGAAACAAAACGCCACCACCGTGGGCGTTGATATAGTTTCCATCCGTATCATTCCACACAGCCTTCACTTGCGGAGAATTATCCATCTGCTTATGAGTGCTTACTTCATGAGTGACAGCCATTGCATTATTTGCAAATTCTATATTTTGTCCGAAAAAACAAAATACATTACCCACTGTGAAAAGCAATACGAAAAGTAATTTCATTTTTCTCATACACGTAATTTTATGTAGTTTACTCAATAACTGTTCCCAGCAGATGAATATATCTGATTTTCTTATCTTGAAGCAATAAAGCAACCTTATGAGCTTTCTCTACTTCTTCTACAGAGAGTTCCATCTCACCCAAATTCTCCAGCCACTGAAACAAAAATCTGCAGAAACTAGTTCCAAGAGGAGTATCAAAGGCTATTCTAAGTTCATTTGCCGACTTTCCATTCACAAAGAAAACAGGAACAAAATGGAGATTACCGCCAATTGAGGCAAACATGGTAGAACTGACAGAGAAATCCCCCAACACCACTTTGGACAGCCACAATGCACCATCATAATCCGCTACCAGATAACCGAATCCACCATTCAAATTACGGAAAGCTTGTTTGCCCGAAAAAGGTACAAAATCATTCGTTTCGTAAGACTTCACACCTGCCTGAACTGAAGCATCTGACAACACCTCAAAATAAAAAGAACCTCCCAACCGTCTTCCTATAGCTTCAAAAACAGGTTCAATAGCATCAGTCACGAACTCTATAACTGGCATTTGACTACCTTTCCACTCCACGGTTTCCACCGAAGGGTTAAGCATGCCCATATTCAAAGATTGCTTGTTGAATTCAAATAAATACCTCTTTCCTATAAAATTGGAAAAGGCAGCATAAGTCAAGTCCAGTACAATAATATTCTCCTGGCAAGTTCCTTTTACAATCAAATCATACTCAGCTTTCTTAATGCTCCCCTCAAAAGTGACCAACTCCGAAGAAGCTGCTGCATCCACTTTTACAATAATATTTTCAAATGCCGAATAGGTGCTCTCTGTTGGTAAGTTCGGCCAAAGAGGAGGCAATTCCAATATCATCTTCCTACTGTCATCAGTCTCAACTACATTGCTATCATAAGAAGTATCCAATATCAGAGAAACACTTCCCAAAGCAGGCATATCCACACCGTTGAAAGTCATTTTCACCTGCTCCATAGCATAAGTTCCACAGACTTTTTCAATATTCATAGTCGCTGGCGTTTCTTTATCATCGCAAGCACTTAAGACACCTATATATAATACACTACATAATACAAGAAAAAAATAATTCACATCTTTCATGACCTATTGATATTAGATTTAACTTGATCCTTACTCTAAATCATCCTATGACATCCCTCAACCAATCCTCCTTTTTATAATAGGAAAAGCCCACCCTTCTTCAATTGAAAAGCAGGCTCTCCAAAGACCTATTGAAAACGAATGATTTAACAATATCTTTACTAACCTACGTTGTTATAGGAATTAGTTATATAACAACGTAGGAATAGGATGTTTTCATAAATTAATTTGTCTTCTCTTCATCAGCTACCGCTTCCTCCCAGTTAGTAAACATTGGAACAGAAGCATCATAACCATCATAACCATAGTTCTGACGAAGTGTAGCACCAATATTAGCTGTAATAGCCGAATTAGGTACAGGCCAGAACATATTATGCTTACTAACCTGATAATTAAATTGTTTTCCAGAGAATATCGGACCATTATTGAAAAGACTGTAACGTGTACAACGTTTGTACCAATAACTACCACCACTCAAATCAGTACCGGTTTGTTTATCCCAAGTGGACAAATCGTAAGTTTCACCCCACTCATCAGGCTGACCACTACGAGCCAAACACCAAGAAATACGAGTCAATTCAGGTTGACGCCATTCTTCCAGATAGAGTTCACGAGCACGTTCGTCAGTAATATCACCGATGGTAACCGTAGTAAACATCTTCTTAGCATTAGCGCGACGACGAACAGCATTTACATCATCGGCTGCACCTGTTGTATTGCCTTGATAGAATTTAGCCTCCGCACGAAGTAGATAAGTCTCTGCAAGACGGAATAAATAGAGATCACCGTTAGAACAAGCATTACCTTTTGTTGCGCCATTGAACTGATTGGCACCCATATTTTCTTCAGCAGCAGCATCTTTAATGTAAACCTTATACAAAGGAGTAGGATACCAACTGCGAATCGTATCAAGACAGAGTAACTCTCCTTTTTTCACACTACTTTTACCATCTTCACTCGTCCAGTCTTCCGGCGCATAAAGCGTCATGTTCTGACCATAGAATGCTGATGATGGATTATTATACTTAAGGTCTTCCATTTCCACCCAGTTACCCACAGCACGATTGTGGCGCAAGTCTTGCGTATCTTCCTCTCCGTCATAGCGCCAAATAGTCTGGTTGTAGTGGCGTGAAGTACGGAAACAACCGATACCACGTCCCAATGCACGTACCCAATCTAACTCTTCATTATACTTGCCATCAGTACGTGAATAGTTGTATGTAGGGGCACTTAGCTTATGCGGATCCATGATAACACTATTGGACCAGTGTACACACATAGCGCGCATTAGCGGATAATTTATCCAGCTCTGACTATGAAAATTCAAGATAGGCATAATGGTCTCCTTATTTTCAGCAATAGACACATTTTCACCACGATGAAGGTCCCAAACCACATTGCGTTCTACAGGCCAAGTAGTACTATTACCTGTAACCAGCGAACCAAACGGAGCATCCATCAACTTCAAACCATGATTATTGATCAAGTCAGTAGCCATATCTTCCGCCTTCTTATACTCACCCGTTACAAGATAACATTTGATAAGTAGTTGCATACAAGCTTCCTGATTCACCGTACCCATATAAGGCATATCTTTTTGAGCCGGCACATTTTGAACGGCAAACTCCAAATCGTGTACCAACATCTGGAAAATAGCCTCCTTGCTTGTAGATTTATAGTTTTGCTTAGGTACCTCGATAATCTTCGTCACCAAGGGAATGTCACCGAATAATAATGCCTGATGATAGTAGCCATAAGCGCGGTGAAAATAAGCACGTCCTTTGTATTCGTTACGTACTTTTTCATCCAAGCTCTGCACTTGGTCTACATATGAAAGCACAGTATTGGCAAATTTAATACTAGTCCACCCGCGGTCCCAAAAACGGCTCATTGCATTCTCGTCACCACCACCTTTCATACCGCTGGTCGGTGTAATCTTATTGGCGAAATCGTCCATAAAAAAGCCCGCATCCGTCTTTGCATACAAACCTATATCAGTCATAAAATAGAGTGAAGCAATCGGAAGTACGTTTCCGTTACCATCCATTAACATTTCCTTAAGTCCCAGATCGCACATAGCCATTGCCGAACGCAGACCCGATTCTGTAGTATACGTATTTCCCGGATTATAGAATGATAAGGGATCTTGTTCCAGGAAGCTGTCCGAACAGCTTGCCAGCATGGCTGCCGAAGCTAAAACCATACATCCCCTTACTAATTTATTCATCTTTTTCATATTGTCTTTCAGTTATTAGAGTGTTATATTCAAACCAAAATTAAAGGTACGAGTAGCCAAGCCACCTGTTTCAGGATCACCATATTCCCAACCGGAGATGGTACACACATTTTTAACGCTTGCAGTCACACGAACCTTATCAATCATATATTTCTTCGTCCATCTCTGAGGCAACGTGTAGCCAACGGTAATATCATCCAAACGAATAAAGTTACGGTTGTAAAGTTTGTCCACCCCGGAAGCCAAACCTGTATTAGGACCTACAGCATTCAGACGGCAGTAATCATTAGTAGGGTTGTCGGGCGTCCAATATTCTTTCGTTGGCATATTGAAGCCGTTAAGTACCTGTGATCCACCGTTATCCTGATTCAGCCAGTAACCATTTGTACTCTTATGCCCCATATAAGAATAGAGTGAGAATGAGAAAGTCAAATCCTTCCACAAAGTGAATTCATTACGTATATTCCAATAAATGGGGGGAGTCGTGGTTCCAAGATAAGTTTTGTCGTTATCGTTGTAAACAGGCACACGTGTGCCGTCTTCCAGAATCTTATCGTCTTCCGTATAGCGGTTCACTACTTTAGGATCACCCGGTTTCTGACCTACCAAAGCTGCAGCAGCAATGTCCTCAGGATTATTCTGCCAAACACCATCAGTTTCGTAATACCAGATGGTGCCAATAGGCTGTCCGATGTACCAATTGTTAGAAGTATCGTCACGTTCCACACCGTTTTCGTCATAGTCGTAATAGATGTGGTTGATACGATTCTTGTTAATAGAGAAACCAGCAGAAGTATTCCATGTAAAGTCTTTAGTCTCGATATTAGTAGAGTTCAAGGCTATTTCAAAACCCTGGTTCTGCACTTCACCCAAGTTAGTGGTGATAGTACTGAAACCGGAGAAACTCGGCAAGCGTTGCCCCATAATCATATCAGTAGTCTTCTTGAAATAGTAGTCAAGGCTACCGGTCAAGCGGCCACCCAGTACAGAGAAATCTACTCCGGCATTCCAAGCTTTCGTCGTTTCCCATTGCAGATTAGGAGCAGCCAGACGGTCCATATACAAAGGATTAATTACTGTTGAAGTTCCGTTGTTAACATAAACCATACCAGTACCTCCCAAATTCAGGTTGGCCAACGTTTTGTATACGTCACCAAAATCACGGTTACCATTGGTACCCCAAGACAAACGTAACTTTAGCATATCCAGCCACTTCTCAGTACCTTTCATAAATTTTTCGTTCGAAACAGTCCAACCTAAACCTACCGAACCAAAGTTACCCCAAGGATTCTTGGCTCCGAAGCCTGCATAACCATCGCGACGGAACGTACCGGTAAACATATAGCGATCATTGTAGCTATAGAACAAACGACCCAGATAAGAAGCAGCTGTATAGTGCGTATCATTAGTAGAGAAAGAACTCTGCTCCTTATTAGCACCACCAGTATAATGGAAACCCAGTGCATCACTCGGTGTAATGTTACGGGCATTGATTTTGTCATTCCAAGTACGATGTTCTTCGGCTTCTTGTACCAAAGTCACTGTAAAATGATGGGTATCAGCAAAAGTACGGTCCCAAGTAATAGTATTATTCAAGTTCCAGTCAAAGTTTTTGGACCATTCACGGTTCACACCACGGCTGGATGCCGAAGCATCAGGTAGGTCGGCCGACATAAAATAACGATCGTAGAACCACTGATAACGCGGAGCAATGTTAAACTGATAAGTGAAACCCAGAGGCAATGTAATCTTGGCATTGAAAATAGTGTTTAACACTGTATATCCTTTTTCCAAATCATAGTATTGACGGTCGAAGTAGTAGTTGTAACCACCGTTAGTGGGCAATCCACTCATAGGATATTGCTGATAACCACCTTTTTCGTCATACATAGAAGCATAAGGAGAGTTACGCAACATATTAGCATCCCAATAGTTACTACCCAATGAAACTTGGATATCACCGTCAGAGCGATCCTGGAAGTTCACATTCGCACCAATCTCCAACCAGTCAGTAATCTTAGCACTAATCTTCATATTCGAACGGAATGCATGATATTCATTACCTTGTACAGCACCTTCATTATCCATGTAACCAACAGACAAATAGTAGTTAACCCTATCAGTAGCACCTGAAATACTGGCGTTGTAATCTTGATTGATACCAGTACGGAAAGTAGCATCATACCAGTCAAAAGTTTTGCCGGACAAGAAATTATTGAATACCAGCGGAGAAACATCCAACGTCAAACGACGTGCAAATAAACTAAGTGCGGATTCACCATCAGAAGGTCCGAAACCACTTACACCAGCAGCGGATGCCCAAGCATCTTGCTCTGCAGTTGTCATATTCGCGGGATTGTCATAATAACCTTGCGGATAAGCAGCACTCATATTGCCACTTCCATCTTTTGCCATCACATTGTAGTAGCCATAAAGTCCGTTTTCACCTTGTCCATAAGTATTCACCATCTTATACCAGTCCTGACGATAACGCAGGTAACCGCTAGCACTGTAATAATCACGATAAGCCGACTTTCTATTGACAGCCAAGTTAGCACTTACGTTGATGACCGGCTTGCCTTGTTTACCTTTCTTAGTAGTAATGATAATAACACCGGCAGCAGCTTTGGCACCATAAATAGCAGCAGAAGAAGCATCTTTCAATACGTCAATCTGACCGATATCATCCGGATTGATTTCTGAGAGTTCACCATAGAAAGCCATACCATCCAGTACAATCATCGGTTTGGCATCCGTACCCAATGAGTTCTTACCACGCAATGAAATAGATGCATCGCTACCTTTTGCAGAAGCATCGTAACCAATCTGCAAACCAGGAGTACCACGTAACACATCTTGTACAGATGCAGGATTCGAGTCAGCTATTTTACTGGGATTGATCTGTACAACCGATCCTGTAAGGTCTTTCTTACGCATCGTACCGTAACCAACTACCACTACCTCATCCAGCATCTCAGTGTCCTCTTGCAACGTCACTTTCACTGTTCTCTGTCCCTTCAAAGGAATTTCTACTGTTTTGTAGCCCACAAAACTTATTACCAGCGTAGCATTCTGTTTTACTTTCAAAGAGAAATTACCATCAATATCGGTAATACATCCATTGGAAGGTACGCCTTTTTCAACCACACTGGCACCAATTACAGGACCCATTGCGTCCTCCACTGTACCAGTTACCGTAACATTAGGATTTTGAGCGCTCAGATACGAGACGTTCATCATAAGAGCCATACAGATTATTAAGGTAGAGAGTACCTTATTCAACCTTGCCCCAGAGGAAATCTTTAGTTTTTCCATCGTATGAATTTTAAGATTAAAAAATAACTTAACACACTATGTGATAATAGAGCTGCATGCTTAGCTCCAGAATCACATTGCAAATCTATGGACATTCACAGAACAAAGCCCTTACAAATGTTCCATTCATGTTTAGTTTTGGTGCATGAAACAAAATCCTACATAAGTTGAAACATTCTTCAACATATTATGTAGGATATAAAAAACATTAACAGGATAAATCTTATTCTCCCTCAATAGTTCCACCCGAAGTGAAACGTTCCATATACTCGGAGGGCTGCATACCGATTTCTTTTTTGAAACTACTACTGAAGTAACGCGGGTCATTGTATCCCACTGCATACGCCAATTCTGAAATGCGGATGTGTTTCTTTTCTTCCATGATCCGGCAAGCTGCTTTCATACGTATATTACGGATGAATGAAACATAAGTCAGCCCGGTTAGCGACTTCAACTTGCGGAAGAAAGTGGATTTGGTGATATGCATCTCTTCCAAAAAACGGGTCTGATCAAAGTTCGGATCATCCAGATGACGATTCACACAGTCAATGGCACGTTGCAGGAAATCTTCGTCAATGCTGGTATAATTCAATTCCTTGGCTTCGAACACCAGCTGCTTCTTGAAGTCTTTCATCACACGCTCACGAGATTTGAGTAAGTTACCAATACGTGCATGTAGTATGCTCAGGTTAAACGGCTTTGCAATAAATGCGTCCGCACCCGATTCATAGGCTTCTACACGATCTTCTTCTTTACTCTTCGCAGTGAGTAAAATTAAAGGTATATGGGAAGTATCAAAATTACCTTTTACTGCTTTACAAAACTCAATGCCGTCCATTACCGGCATCATTACATCCGAAACGATCAAGTCAATATCAGCAGATTCTACCACTTCAAGAGCTTCTTTGCCATCAGTTGCGGTACAGATATCATATTCAGTACCGAGCAATTTCACCATCAATGCCAATAGATCTTCATTATCTTCTACTAATAATAAAGTATGCTTTTTCTCCGGCATATTATCCTTGCCTGATACATTTTCTTCTGATGCAGTATCCAAAATTATAGCTTCTTCCTGAGTAGATATAACTTCATCCAACGTTGAAACAGTAACACTCGTTTCATCTATTTCTTCTTCAGAATAAGCCGAACGCTGAATAGGAAACTCTACTTTGAAAGCTGTCCCTTTACCTTCTTCACTTTCTACAGTAATCGTACCATGATGGAGAGCAATCAAGTCGCGTACCAGTGACAAGCCTATTCCTGTCCCTATCGTATTGAATTTCCGGTAATCTCCTTCATAAAAACGCTTGAATAAGTTTTTCTGTGATTCTTCCGGAATGCCGGGCCCATTATCTTTAACCACCAGACAAGCCAACCCGTTCGTTCCATCATGACTCAATTCAATCGCCACTTTACCACCGGGCTTATTGTATTTAGAAGCATTAGAAAACAAATTATACAGAATCTTATCCAGTTTATCCGAATCGAAGAAAGCCAGATACCGTTCCGAATCATTCTGAATCGTAAAATGAATGTCTTTTTTCTTCATTAAAGGTCGGAAACTGTCAAGGCTCCGACGTACAAACTGTACCAGATCTCCCTGAGATACTTTCAACTTCAGGTTACCTGTCTCCGCTTTCCTGAATTCCAGAATTTGCTGCAGCAAGCGTATCAAACGATTTATATTATGCGTCATCACAGTATACTGTTCCTTATAAACCGGAGCTGTTTGCTTCAATTCATCAACAGAAGCCGAAATAATAGTTAACGGAGTCAGTAGTTCATGTGTAATATTCGTAAAGAACTGCAATTTAGCATGATTAATTTCCTCAGCCTTAGCTTGTTCCATCTCACGCAAATGAAGTGCATTACGCAGACGGATACGGTTGCGAACAATCCGGAAAATATAACAGGAAATACCAATAAATACTAATATATATAAGGTATAAGCCCACCAGGTTTTCCAAGGTGGAGGAAGAATGGTAACTTTCACCGTTTGTACATTCTCGTCCCAGATACCATTGGAATTTGAAGACTTTACATGGAAAGTGTAAGTACCGGGCATCAGGTTATTATAATAAGCAAAACGTTTGGAAGCATCCGTGTACTGCCATCCCACATCGAATCCGTCCAGTCTATAGGCATACTGGTTTCTTTCCGGATTGGCATACTCCATGGCAGAAAACTCAAAGCTAAAGTTATTTTGTTTGTAATCCAAAACAATCTCATCTGTAAACCCGGGCGATAAATCAGAGATTTCCGCACGCTCTTCATCAGACAAGGAAGTCCACGACTGATTAAACACTTTAATATTAGTAATCACGACCGGAGAAGAAAAGACCTGTTCATCCTGTTCATCCGGATAAAAGCTATTGTATCCCCGATGTCCGCCAAAAAACAATTCACCATCCGGAGCTTCACATGATGCCCCTCTATTAAACAGATTATCCTGCAGACCATCTGAAGTGGTATAAAGACGGTATGTTACATTCTGCAAATCCTTTGGCACAGTAAGCTTCAACAATCCTGCATTTGTTCCCAACCAAAGATCCCCTTTCTTATCACTCTGAATACTGGTTACTGCATCTCCCGGTAGATTCCACAACTTATGTACCGGTAAGAATCGATCTTCTATGGCATCATACAAACTTAAACCACTTCCTCCGGTTCCAACCCAGATACGCCCTTCAATATCCTTATATATGCAATCTGCATAATTACTGTTCAGTTTCCCATTAACTACAGAATAAGCCGAAAGCGTATATCCATTTAACGAGTGTCCACTACCCTGAATACGAACCACTCCATGCGTATTAGACGCCATCCACATTTCACCATTACCCCCCTCGGTTAGTTGCATAGCAACCATATCCTGTATGGCAACTCCTCCTACTTTCAAAGAATCAATCCGTACCGGGGTACCATCCGCTGCACGCATCGACACTCCTCCCCTCGTAGCAAACCAAAGGTTTTGCTTAGAGTCTTCATAAATATCATAAATACAGGAATTACACATCCACGGAGCATTTCCCGAATTATGTGCCTTCACACGCTTGCCGACAGGGGCTTGCTTATCAAGTTCGTAGGCTCCTCCATTGTACACACCAATCCAAATATGACCGGTAGTAGGAGATTGCATAATAGACATTACCGTTGAAATTCCCTCATATGACATAAAATCGGGCATCTGATTATAGTGAATAAATTTTCCAGTCTGGCGGTCCTTCACCCCAAAACCGTAAGTACTGATCCCCATCCAAAGCTGTCCATCATCATCCAACAAAAGACTACGTACCGAATTGCTTTTCAACATCCGTTTGGTTTCAGTTAGACGGTCCAGACTAAATTTTGCTCTACGGGTATTCACCATATTCACCCCACCTCCAATCATGCCAACCCACATGATACCTTGTCGGTCACGCAACAACGAAGCAACTTCACTACTGGTTATCGTATTTTCCGATTCACCGGAATAACAATTCTCAAATCCCGAAAAAACAATCGGCCCATTCTGCAGAGGAAGAATACTCAAACCACTACGTGTTCCTACCCATAAAGAATGGGTATTCACATCTTCTGAAATGGCATAGATAAGATTATCTGAAATTGTATAAGGCTGCTTTTCATTATGGGTAAATGTAGTCCAAGTAGTTCTCTCCGGATCATAAGCATTGTGTAGTAAATGCAAACCCGATCCCCATGTACCGACCCATATATTCTTGTAACTATCCTGAAACACTACATGAGCGGAATTTCCAGAGTTCATCTTCGGATACTTCCAATATTTACCGGTTTTCTTCTCATAACGATACAGACCACTATTCCAGGTGCCAATCCAAATATCTCCTCTATCATCCTCAAATAAAGACTTTATGGTGGCCCTTGGGAATCCCCCTCCGGTATTACTTGTGTCATAAGCTAAAAAGCTGTTATCAATTTCCTTATACTCATAAAGTCCTATTTCCGTGCCAAACAGAATACGTTGATCACTCGTTACCAATACTTGTGATATACCTGTACCTGACAATTCTGCATTTTCTATCTTACGAACTTCTCCTGTTCGTTTATCCAATACATTCAACCCACTATAAGTTCCAATCCATAATCTATGGCAAGAATCCTCCGCTACACAAAATATGTTGTTACTGGACAACAGATCCGGGCAATAAAGATTCGATTTATAAGTAGTAATAGAATAACCATCATACTGAAAAAGTCCATTACGGGTAGATATCCAGATATAGCCGTCCCGGTCTTGATAGACCGATTGCACATCTTTACTGGACAAGGTATTCAATATAGATGAAGACCTAAATGCCAAAGAATTATGTTGGGGCATTATCACTGCCTGACACATCAAAGGGAAAAATATTCCAAAGCAAAAAATGAAACTCCAAGTTCGATCTTTCATAGTTAGCATTAGATTTCAATATAATTAATAACTGCAGGCAAATATACGTAAATATATATAAAAGTATCTTATCCATTGGTAATTTTTTATTTCAACCATTCCACAACGAGCCATACCTGAGATATACTTGCTCCGTATCAACTCCGTACTTTCTCCGTCCAGAGGTACTTCTGAGTGGAGAATGTACGGAGCAAGTACGGTCCGGATACGGTGCAGGTAAGGAGTGAATAGGGACGAAAAGAATAGATTTGGTCTAAAATTCGCCCTTTTTGACCTTAAAATGGTCATTTACATAACATGGAAAGTATTTTCTTTGCAGAGAGAAATAAATAAGAATATTCTTACCATGTAATACACACGCTATGATGAAAATTGCCTTTTCTAAAATGACCAAAGGATTATTACTGTTTGTTTTTTTAGTATCTCTAAGCGCAAACGCATCCTTATCACAAGCTAAAAATGATTCCGTATTTCATTTAGTTAAACCGGATTATCAGTTGAGTCCACTAACGGGCATGACTCGCCAACATTGGATGGATGCAGCAACCTATTTATTGGACGGAGCATTCAGCTACATCCACACATTGGATGATCCGATGCGTTTCCCCAAACAACCGGGAAAGAGCTATCCAACGGATGGTAAGTTCAACAAGACAGAAAATCTGGAAGGACTTTGCCGCACTATGTTCGTAGCAATTCCTCTATTAAAAGAAAATCCGGATTTAGTGTTAAATGGAATCAAGGTCGGGGATTATTACCGGCAACAATTGCGTAATATGAGTGATCCGTCGAAGTCTGGATATATTCAACATCTCAAAGGTGGGCCAAGCCAGACGCTTGTTGAGTTTGGAGCGCTTGCCCTGTCACTTACTGTAATGCCTGAAATTATCTGGGAACCATTGACTCAAAAGGAGAAAGACGATCTTGCTGCATTGATGCTCAGTTATGGCAACGGACCTACAATCGGTTCTAACTGGCGCTTCTTCAATATATTCGTCATGTCTTTCTTCAAAAATCAGGGTTATGAAGTCAAAGATGGTTATATAGATGAATTGCTACAAAAATCACTGGCACAATATCGTGGGTACGGATGGTATAATGATAGCCCGGCCTATGACTATTATAGTATGTGGGCTTTCCAGATGTATGGCATGATTTGGGCACATTATTACGGTGAGAAATTTAATCCTGAAGCCGGACGCCAGTTTGTTAGCAATTTCAGTGATTTGGTTCCTAACTATCCTTATATGTTTGCTGAAGATGGTAAAATGAATATGTATGGACGCAGTATTACGTACCGTATAGCTGCCGCTGTACCTTTCCCGCTGATGGGGTGGCTCAATGATCCGTCTATCAACTATGGATGGATGCGCCGTATTGCTTCTTCCACCCTGCTTCAATTCCTTGAAAATCCAGCATTGATGGAAGACCGGGTACCCACGCTGGGATTCTACGGAGTTTTTGAGCCTGCCGTACAGATTTATAGTTGCCGTGGCAGCGTTTACTGGATGGGAAAAGCATTTCTTGGATTATTATTGCCTGCTGATAATCCGTTTTGGACAGTTGTCGAGAATAACGGAGCTTGGGAAAAAGAGTTTCAACCCGGCAAGGTGTACAATAAGTTCATGGAAGGCTCTAATACTTTGGTGACTAACTATCCCAATAGCGGCACTTCGGAAATACGTGCATGGTGTCATGAAGCAGTAGCTAAAGACTGGCAGAAATTCCGTTCTACCGAGAATTATAATAAACTGTCTTACAACACGGCATTTCCCTGGATGGCAGACAGTCCAGATGGCAAGGTATCTATGAACTATGCTGTACTGAATGCCAAACAAGAATGGGAAGTACTACGCCTCTACACCTTCAAGAAGTTTGAAGATGGAATTTATTACCGGGATGCAGAACTTGAAACAAACCCGGAAATCAAATTCCACCTGGCAGATATTCCACTTCCTAACGGCATACTGCGTGTAGACAAAGTTTCTTTCCCAATTACGACAGAATTACGTTATGGACACTATTCGTTACCGGAATTAGAAAGTCCCATTGTTACAAAGGAACAAAAGGCCGGAGGATACACTGCCTACTGCATGGATAATGGTGTCTATCAAACAGGGCTTATCAATCTCCAGGGTTGGTCGGAAGTGGAATTTGTACAGACTGAAGGACTACATGCGGTAAGTAATAAATGTTCTGTAATCAATGCTGCCGCTACTCATTCCGGTGATAAAGTCTTTATCATACTGCAATTATGGAAAAAGAGTGGCAAGCCATTTACTAAAAAGGAACTGACACCTGTAAAGTCCTTCAAACAGACCGGAAACAGTATAACCATTTATTTCTCTGACGGAACGGTAAAGACGGTTTCTCTCTCCTGATGTAAGTTTCGGAAGGAATAGTTATCTTTGCCGCCAAAGTAAGAACAACAGAAGTTCTTCTACAGAAACAATATAATTATGGCAGGCATCTACATACACATCCCCTTCTGCAAGACACGTTGCATTTATTGCGATTTCTATTCCACCACACGTTCGGAATTGAAATCGCAATATATCCGTGCTCTTTGCCGGGAGTTGACGGAACGCAAGGAATATCTGAAAGGGGAAGCTGTTGAAACCATTTATTTCGGCGGGGGTACACCGTCACAGTTATCGGAGGATGATTTTAAAGAGGTTTTCAAAACGATTGAACAGGTTTACGGAACGAGGGAAGCAACAGAAATAACCCTTGAAGCAAATCCCGATGACCTTACGGAAGAATATACCCAAATGCTACGTACCCTACCGTTCAACCGCATCAGCATGGGAATACAAACTTTCGATGATGCAACACTACGATTATTGAACAGGCGGCACAACGCCGCACAAGCAATAGAGGCAGTACAACGCTGTCGGCAAGCAGGTTTTCAAAATATCAGCATTGATCTGATTTATGGTTTGCCCGGAGAAACTGACCAACGCTGGGCACAGGATTTACAGCAAGCAGTCAGCCTTAACGTGGAACATATTTCCGCTTATCATCTGATTTACGAAGAAGGTACACCACTTTACAAAATGCTGCAACAACACTCTGTTTCTCAAGTGGATGAGGACAGTAGTCTGAACTTCTTCTCCACATTGATAGACACTCTTTCTGTTGCTGGATACGAACACTACGAAATATCCAATTTCTGCAAACCGGGAATGTATTCCCGACACAATACTTCTTATTGGCAAGGTGTCCCTTATCTGGGATGCGGTCCGTCCGCACATTCCTTTGATGGAGACTCGCGCGAATGGAATGTAGCTTCACTAAATCAGTATCTTTCATCTGTAGAACAAGGGCAACGACAACACGAAACAGAACAACTGGACACACAAACCCGCTACAATGAATACATCATCACAGGTCTGCGCACAATGTGGGGAATATCCACTGAAGAGCTGAAAAGTAAGTTCGGTGACCGACTTTGGAAATATTGTTTAAAACAAGCCAAGCCTTATCTGGAAAATGGAAAATTAGAGTTACATAACGATCGGTTAAAGCTAACCAGAGAGGGCATTTTCGTCTCAGACGGTATCATGAGCGACCTCTTGGAAATAGAATAGTTACATATACAATATGCCCGATCCTGATATATTTCAAGACCGGGCAATTTAACAAGAAAAATCTTTCTTACAGAGAAATAGTATACTCCAATCCTTTATCAGGAGCCACTATAAAATTCGTCACTTCAAAATTCATATCTCCTCCTTTGATGCTATTATCAAATCCGATACGGACACTATAACGTGTATGCGGCTTCAGCGTCATATCCCGAAAATAGACCAGAGAAGTATCATGTGCCGTCTTTTTCAGTTTCAGGACTAAATCCGTAGTATTGGTTATAGAGAGCGTCACTCCTTTCTCATTACGGCTGATTTCTTCTATTTTCACGCATTTTTCAAAGAATGGACGGAGCAAGTCTTCACGTCCAATCACCAACTCTCGATAATAAGCAGCAGTGCGACGATTGTCCAATGCTTCACGGATGCCTTTCAAGGAACGTTCTTTCGCAAAGACGAATGTCATGGTACGATGCTCATCTTTAGAGAAATCATAATCAGTCTGAATGGGTTGATGAATATCAGAAGTACCAATCATTGTCAGATTCTTATCCAAACACCATTGAATAGCTTCAGGCATATACAGAGGCCCATTTGCTACTTCAATGCCATGCATACAACCTTCATTATAGAGCTCTGTGTGCTCGGGCCACCACTTAGTAGTATCCGGTTGTTGGGCAGCCCATCCGGGATGATTCCAGAAGATAAATGCTCCCTGCTTTTTGGCTTCATTGAAAGCGTCTTTATACTCTTTTTGTTCCAATGGATTGGAGTCAGCCAGAAAAATGGCATTAAAGTGTCCGGGAGCCATCGGACGAGTAATCTCGCTACCTCTGATTAAAAGTATCCCCAGCTTTTCAGCCTGCTTCTGACAAAGATCGAACGAACGGTTATGATCTGCCACAACATCTTTTTTATGAGGACGATATTCGATGTGTTCTGTCAGAGAAATAGCATCCAATCCTTCGCGGTAAGCCTCATCTACACGTACCGTAGGCCAAACCAGACCATCAGAGAAAACAGTGTGCATATGGAAATCGCACTTCAAAGTAGTGTATCCATCTAAATCGGGAACCTGAATTTCATTCCGGCGTTGCGCCTGTACATTCATCAGGCAGGTTGCCAAAAGAAACGCACTTACTAATACTTTCTTTACTTTCATGTTATCTGTTTATTTTTATCATTAAAGTTACTATTACCAACCTGGGTTTTGAGGCAATAAAGCCGGATTTATCTGAGTAGCCGTCAACGGTATCGGGCGCAAGTATTTCTTATCATCCCATTTACGTCCCTGGCTAAAGCCAAATTCAATATATCCATGGTCACCTTCGGACAAACGATTGGTTTTACCAATTACCACATATTGCACGCCCTTAATCTTCTCACCGGCTGGCGGTTCTTTATCCACCACAGCTACGTCTTTTATACCATCACCGTTCAGGTCATACGCTTCGCCTTTCTGGGGAATGTAAATACCTTGCCATACATTTTCAATCAAGTCTCCCTGCTTCCAACGCATGATATCATCATAGCGAACTCCTTCAAAAGCCAGCTCCACACCACGTTCACGTCGTACTTCCAGCACCCATTTATCCGTTGTTTGATTTTTAAAGTAAGCGGCTACATACGGGTCATAGGTTGCAGGGATCTTCCCTTCCACTCCGGCACGTTCGCGTAATGGTTTGACCGTAGCATTCCACACCGTTTCATCACATTCTCCCAATTCCGCTTTCGCTTCTGCATAATTCAGCAATACTTCCGCATAACGGAAAATAGGAATAGAATTATTGGCCGTAGCCTTTCCTACATGCACATCGTCATCTATAGCCCATTTGATAAGCTGATAACCAGTGGATGTCATAGAGAAATTAGGTGCATCCGGCTTCACCGTACCACTTATTTTTCGCTGGTAAGACGGCGAAATAACTGTTTGCATCAAGCGACAATCACGATTCTGGAACTCATCCATATACTGCATGGTAGTATAATCCGTACGGTCGGTGAAACGGTTACCATCGCGCATCAGATACATATTCACAAAAGGTCGTAACAACGACCAGTTTGCACCGAATGAGGCTGAGAATAGTTTCCAGGTAATGGAATGCATACGCAAATCTTTTTTGAAGGCAATACCCCAGATTACCTCCGTTGTGTTTAGTTCTTCCGATGTAAACAGAGAACGATACTGTGTCTCCACATCTCCCGTATTCAATAATTTATAAGGGCCTTTCGTCATCAGTTCTTCGGATGCGGCAATAGAGGCACGCAGGAATTTTTCAGCCAAGTTTTGCAGTCCTAACTCCGTATGATATTTACGGTAGGTACCTTCGAACAGACAGATACGGGATTTGAGTGCTAATGCCACCCATTTCGTTATCAATGTGCTACTTTCTGTCAAGGTCTTATCCGTGGAACAATTGGTACAGGCAAAATCGAGATCTTCCAATATCTTATCCATAACAACCTCACGCTTATCACGTGGTTTGTATAATTCATCTCTATTATCCACATCCAATGTCGTTTCATACCAAGGTACATCACCGAACGTTCTGACCATACCATAATAGAAATAAGCACGCCAGAAACGTCCCACACCTTCATTATGCAAATAAATGGCATCCGTTACTTTGCCTTTAGCATTAGGCAGATTATCGAGAAAGTAATTAATCTGTCGCAGATCTCCCCAGTCGCCGGTTCCCCAACCGCCTTGTTGGGTATCATCCCACGTGTCACCGATCAAAAAAGTAGTGGACGAACGGGTTGCACAAAAGTCTGCATACTGGTCGCCACCCCAGGCTATTGTTTCTTCGCCGGGCAGGAAACTTTGCAGAAAACCATTTGTATAAAGCCGTAAGTCCGATTCCGACTCCAGAAAGCCTTCGGAAGAAAAACTGTTCTCGGGCTCACAATTCAGAAAACTATCACAAGAGGTCAGAGCCAAAGCATACAGACCTATCAACCAATATTTTTTCATACTCATCTTCTGTGTTAAAAGGTTACATTGATACCGATTGTATAACTGCTCAAAATAGGATAACCATATCCGTCTCCATCAGTATTGGCAGTAGAACGGAAATCTGCATCACCAGCACTGATACCTTCGGGGTCATACATTTTAGTATGCTTGTTCAGCGGTGTCCATGTCAACAGGTTCTCACCGGCAAGGTAAATCTTCAAATCCTGCAAGTGCAGTTTATCGCAAAACTTCTTATTAAAAGTATAATCTATCTGAAGATTCTTCAGACGGACATAAGCTATATTCTGTAAATAGCGGTCATTGGCCTGGATACCTAACGCCTTTGTAGAGCCATTTGCCAGATAGCCACGGTAGCGGGGCCAATAAGCATCGGTATTCTGGTTTTCTTCTGTCCATACATTATTTCCGGTATGCTCCTTCAGCATATAGCTATAAGGACGGTCATATTGCCCCCAGAAGAAAGCTGACTCACGATGCGGATACCAGTTTCGCTTGCCTACACCCTGAAAGAAAGCACTGATACCAATACCATTCCAATTGGCACTCAAATTGAGACCAAACTGATAGCGAGGCGTAGTATTTCCGATAACCTTCAGGTCACCGTGATCATCCAATGTATTCTGACCATTATCTACTGTACCGCTTTTATCAAGATCGGCAAATTTCAAATCACCCGGTTTCAGAATATTCGTTGCGGACACTTTTAGTTTGGACTGGTCTGCATGAGCATCTATTTCAGCCTGATCTTTAAATAATCCTTCGATATGATATCCCCAGATAGTACCGATTTCCTGTCCCTCATAATAAGTGGAGAGTAGTTTCGTAGGATTATTGAATTTAGTAACCCAGGTACGGCTATCCCACAACATAGCTTTTATACTGTAATTAAATGGTTTATTAGCCAGTGTAAAGTTGTCACGCCACATGATCGAAAGTTCCCAGCCCTTGGTTTTCATCTCCGCATTGTTACCTTTAGGCGTAGCGGCTCCCAGTACGGCAGGTAAAGTAGGACCTACTGTATACATATCCGTTGTATAACGTTGATAGTAGTCGAACACCATCGACAAACGGTTAGACAGCATATCGACATCCAGACCAATATCATAAGTTGTCGATTTCTCCCAAGTCAGACTGTTGGGAACGATATTCGGAGTAGTGGCATACGTCTGCAATGCATCCCCCAGAATAACAGATGTTTTCTTAATGGGAATTGTAGAAAGATAGAGGTAAGGGCTTACATTACCGTTGCCCAGACTACCTACGGAAGCACGGACTTTCAAGTTATCCAGCCAATTGCGGGTAGATTTCATAAAAGGCTCTTCAGAAATACGCCAGCCCAGTGATCCGGAAGGAAAGAACCCCCACTGCTGATTCTCAGGAAACTTGGAAGAGGCATCATAACGTCCACTTACTTCTGCCAGGTAACGACTCTTATAATTGTAGTTCAAACGATAGAGGAAACCTACATAAGCCCACTCATTTCCGCCTTGTCCCGTAGTATAATAATCACCATCCATAAGAGCAAAACTCGGCTTAGTGGCACTAATCAGACCACGGCGGTAAGTTTGTATCGTTTTATAATCCTGGTGCTCAAGATTCCAGCCCAACAGTACATTTAGATAATGATTGGAATTAGAAAATTTAGGAATATAGTTACCGGTAATATTGCTTGAGAGATATTCCTTGTTATAATCCATATTTTCCAGAGAACTGAATGTGTTACGGGTTCCCATTATTTCCGGTCCCGTATAGTAATTGTACTGGTTCTCGGCTCTTAGACGGGTGGACTTGCTGCTGTAATAAGTAAAGTCACCTTTAAAGATCAATTGCTGTTTTATAGGTGTATACGTCAAGGTCGTCGTATTGCGTACATCCAGTTTATTATCCTTTTGCCAGGAAGTCCCTTCTACAAAACCTGCCCATCCGATATATACGGCTGCCTCGGTCCAAGTACCGTCAGGGTTCTTCTCCATAGTCACCGGATAGCCCTGATGTTGTGCCTGGCGGGTTATATTCTGACGGTCGTACATCACCATGGGCTGGTGGGAACGGAAAATCATGACATCCGTATTATTCTCCAACAAAAGAGATTTATTGATTTGTATTTCTCCTTTTGAACGGATATTATACTGCGTATACTTTTCGTCTCCGGCATTATAAATGCCATCCTGATTGTAGTAGCGTCCTGACACATAATACCGGGCACGCTCATTTCCCCCACTAATGCTGACATTATGTTCAGTGGAATAGTTCTGATCTTTATAAATGATATCCAGCCAGTTGGTATTACCAAAGTATTCATATTCCCCCTTATCATTGACACGCACTTTATCCAGAGAAGGATCGGCATCACGTCTTACCAATTCATTATACCAGTCGGTAGAGTACTTAAATACATTATTGATACCTCCCGGAGGCGCCTCCTGACCTTCCAGATAAGCCGTATACCAGCCATCGGTCCACTGTAAACCATTACTAACGATACCATCTTCTGTCTTCACCGTACGCTGATGCATGGAGAAGCTTCCGTTATAATTGATTTTCGTCTTTCCGGCAGTAGCGTTCTTGGTAGTTACCAATATCACTCCGAAAGCACCACGCGCACCATAGATAGCAGCCGATGAAGCGTCCTTCAGTACAGATACACTTTCCACATCCGCGGGATTCACCGAGTTGAGATCACCCTCTACCCCGTTTATCAACACAAGGGCACTACCACCCGCACCAATACTTCCTGTTCCACGAAGATTAATGGATGGCGTACGCGAAGGTTTACCGTCACTGAATGTAATGTTCAGCCCCGGCACCATACCTTGCAACGAACGGGAAATGTTACTGTTGCTGCGCTCTGCAATCTGCTTGCTATCAATCTGGTCCACAGCACCCACCAGATTTACTTTCTTTGCCGTACCGTAACCTACGACCACCACTTCCTGCAACTGTTGCGCATCTTCCTTAAGTACAATCTGCATTTGTTGATCATCTTTTACCAGTACTTCTGTTTCTGAGTATCCGATATAACTCAGTAACAGTTTTTTCCCTTTCTCTACATCCAAGACAAAATGTCCGTTTACATCAGTGATTGTTCCCGACTTTCCGTCTTTGATTCTCACCGTAACGCCGGCCAGCGGTTCTCCTGAGGCATCTTTTACCACACCTTTCAGTGGAACAAGATTAGCAGCAAGCAACATTCCTCCCCCTAAAACAAAGGTGAGGGCAACGGCAAAGCGCCTGCTTACCAAACTCCATTCTAAAAAACATCTTTTCACTTTCATACTGTTCTATTGATAAAATAAATCAAGAATCCTTTCGGGGTGCAAAGATGGGGGCTACAGATTTCAACTACGCTACAAGAAAGTGAAGTTAGGATGTCAGAGAAATGATGGATATTTGGATTGAAACTCTTACCTTTGTCCACTAATTACATGAAAAGACAATATGACAGAACAGGAAGTCAGAAGATATCTACGGAAAATGAGCGAGCAGGACTCCCAGTCTGCTTTCCGGGAATTCTATGATATGACGTACGACCGTCTGTTTCGCATTGCTTACTACTATACCCATCACGAAGAATGGTCACAAGAGATTGTACTCGATGTTTTCATGAAACTTTGGGAACATCGTAAACAGCTGTTAGATGTAACCAATATCGAAGATTACTGTTTCATACTCGTGAAAAATGCTTCTCTCAACTATATAGAAAAAGAGGAACGCCGGCCTACCCTATCAGTTGAAGTTTTACAGGAATCTGCAGACCAGAATGTATCTCCCGAAGATACTCTTATCAGCGAAGAGCTGTTTGCCCGTTACGTAAAAGCCCTCGACCGATTGCCGGAGCGTTGCCGGGAAGTTTTTATCTTGATTCGCGAAGAAAAACAGACATACGCACAGGTAGCAGAGAAGCTCGACATCAGTACAAAAACAGTGGATGCACAATTACAGAAAGCAACGAGCAGGCTAAAAGAGATGTTATTGAAATAGTTCATAATACAGGATATCCCCTTCTGTATGCTATTCTACAGCTATAAATGACAGATTTTACAGGTATATGTACGATTATTCATGGTACTTTATTTCTTGTTGGCTACTTTTGCTACCCAATAAAAGTGAATTCATATAAATCAATTCATTTTTTTATTCTAATATTCTAATTACTTTTGTTTGCCATTTATTAATAATCTTGGAATCTATATGAAACACACAATTTTATTAGCCCTCATATCCCTGATTACTCTCATTCCTAACGCCTACGGTGAAATTGAACTCCGGGCCAAGCAAATGAGAACCACCGATGGACTTCCCAGTAACTCTATCCGTAATATATACCAAGACAGTAAAGGATTCCTATGGTTAGGTACCCTGAACGGGCTTAGTCGCTACGATGGTAATTCGTTTCTTAACTTCCAACCGGAAATTAATGCCAACGGACGCATTTCATTGATAGATAACCGAATCAACAAAGTGATAGAGGATCAGAACGGCTTCCTCTGGATAGGTACAAGCCCTGAATTATATAGCTGTTATGACTTGCAGAAAAGCCGTTTTGTGGATTTCACCGGAAGTGGAGAATATGAGCAAAATTATGCTTATTCATTATTTGCCTCTAACGGAGACATGTGGCTATACCACAAAGCAAATGGTGCACGACACATTATAACTAAAAGTGACCGGACCATGACCTCCGTAGAATTTAAAACCGAACGTGGAAATCTGCCGGATAATAGAGTTCAATTTATAACGGAAGATGAAGCCGGCCGTATTTGGATTGGTACGATGCGTGGGCTTGTATTCATTTCTAAAGGAGATTTTAATATAATAGACAGGAAAAACAATTTTGTAGCTGCCATTACACACGAACGGGATATATTCTTCCTGACGGATGACGGCTATATATATTGGTATAATACCACCTCTGGAAAACTATCCAAATCAGCAGAACTTCCTGCCGGAAAAATACGTTCCAACTGTAAATTCGCATTTAAAAATCAATGGATTATTTTCACTTCCACGGGTACATACAATTATGATTTCAACTCTCATAAGGTGACAACTGATCCCAAACTGAACATCAAAGAAGGTATTGTACTCAATGATAACCGTGATAACTATTGGGTATTCAATCATACAGGGAAAATCTACTATATTCTTTCAGAAACAGGAGAAACAAAAGAACTACAACTAATACCCAAAGATAAATTAAGCTATATTGATAATGAACGTTATCATATAGTACATGACTCCCGAGGAATAATTTGGATTTCAACTTACGGCAATGGTTTATTCGCCTACAAGCCATCTGAAGATAAATTAGAGCACTTCGTTTCTAACACAAAAGATTCTCCCATCGGTTCGGACTTCCTATTGGCCATTATGGAGGACAAGGCGGGAGCTATTTGGGTAAGTTCCGAACATTCCGGATTATCACGCATCACAATATCCAATGAAGGGATAACCCGTATCTATCCGGAGTCTCCGGATCTCTTCGACCGTTCGAATACCATTCGGATGTTGAGTCGGACGGACGATGGAAATATATGGATAGGAACTCGAAGAGGAGGATTATATAATTATGATATTCATTTAAAACCTCAATATAATAATCAATATCTCCATTCCAATGTTTATTTTATTACTGAGGATGATCGTGGAAAACTTTGGATGGGAACCCGAGGAGAAGGATTAAAAATAGGAGATACATGGTATAAAAATATTCCTTCCGATCCATCATCATTAGCAAACGATCATATTTTCTCTATTTATCGTGATAAAAAGGACCGTATGTGGATAGGTACATTTGGAGGAGGCTTGGATCTGGCCGAACCGACAGCCGATGGCAAGTATAAATTCCGCCATTTTTTCCAGCAAAAGTATGGATTAAAAATGGTAAGAGACCTGTTAGAAGATGAAAACGGTATGATATGGATGGGTACCAGCGAAGGATTTTGCATTTTCCACCCGGACTCGCTGATTGCCAATAGTGACAATTATCATTTATTCAATAACGTAAATGGTAAATTCTGTTCTAATGAAATCAGATGTCTGTTCCGTGATAGTAAAGGAAGGATGTGGGTAGGAACTTCCGGGGCTGGAATCAATCAATGTACTCCTACAGATAACTATAACTCTCTGGAATATGAACACTACGGAATACCGGAAGGGCTGGTAAATAATGTGGTAATGTCTATCGAAGAAGACAACCAGGGAAAACTATGGGTAGCAACAGAATATGGTATTTCCAAATTCACTCCCGAAAACCATTCGTTTGAGAATTACTTCTTCTCCTCCTATACACTGGGAAATGTTTATACGGATAATTGTTCATGTAAAGGAGCAGATGGGAAACTTCTTTTCGGAACAAATTATGGTTTAACAGTTATCGACCCGAAGAAGATGCTGGGAAATGAAACTTTCTCCCCCATTGTCTTTACCAATTTAAAAATCAATGGAATCCAGATGAATCCCGAAATAAAAGATTCTCCCTTGGCAGAACAATCTTTGGCGTATTCTGATAAAATCACTTTAAAATATTTTCAAAACTCTTTTATTCTGGACTTCTCCACTTTCGATTATTCGGACAATGGACAGACTAAATATCGATATTGGTTAGAGAACTACGATAAAGGATGGAGTGACCCTTCTTCATCAAGTTCTGCGGCTTTCAAATATCTCAATCCCGGTACTTATACTCTCCATGTGAAATCTTGTAATGGAGCCGGTATCTGGAATAACGACGAAACTATTTTAAAGATAGTTATTGTCCCCCCATTCTGGAAAAGTAGCTGGGCCATGTTAGGATATGTCATTCTAATCATAGCAGCCTTGTTCTTTGCCTATCGCATTGCCAGCAATTTCAATCAATTACGCAACCGCATTCATGTAGAGGAGCAATTGACAGAGTACAAATTAGTATTTTTCACCAATATTTCCCACGAATTCCGTACTCCGCTCACATTGATTCAAGGCGCATTGGAGAAGATACAGCGTATTGGCAATATTCCGAATGAGCTGACCTCTCCATTACATATAATGAATAAAAACACCCAGCGTATGCTAAGACTTATCAACCAGTTACTGGAATTCCGAAAAATGCAGAATAATAAGTTAGCATTGTCACTGGAAGAAACTGATGTTATCGGCTTCCTTTATGAAATATTTCTCAGTTTCGGTGATGTAGCAGAACAGAAAAATATGAAATTCCTTTTCAAGCCATCCCTGCCATCTTATAAGATGTTCATCGATAAAGGAAACCTGGATAAAGTGACTTACAATTTATTATCGAATGCTTTCAAATATACCCCCGCTAATGGTACCATCATTTTTTCCATACAGGTAGATGAGACAAAGAAAACGATACACATTCAAGTTTCTGATACAGGAGTTGGCATTCCTAAAGAAAAACAACATGAGCTATTCAAACGCTTTATGCAAAGCAGTTTCTCAGGTGACAGCATCGGAGTTGGATTACATCTTACGCATGAATTGGTACAAGTGCATAAAGGCACCATCGAATATAATGAAAATGAAGGGAGAGGTTCTATTTTCACAGTTTGTCTTCCTACCGACAAGACTGTTTATACAGAGAAAGATTTCCTTATTCCCGGTAATGTGCTTTTAAAAGAGATGAATGAACAAACGCCCGTTTTGAGTGAACGTACTCCAGCCACTTTAGAATCTCCTCAACCAGCAATTCCTCTGAATAAACGAAAAGTGCTGATTATTGAAGATGATAATGACATTCGTGAACTGTTGAAAGAAGAAATTGGCACTTACTTTGAAGTAGAGGTGGCAGTAGATGGAACATCCGGCTTTGAAAAGGCCCGTACTTATGATGCCGACTTAATCATTTGTGATGTTCTGATGCCTGGAATGAGTGGGTTTGAAGTTACTAAAAGATTGAAATCGGACTTTGCAACCAGCCATATTCCTATCATTTTATTAACAGCACTCAGTTCGCCAGAGAAACAACTGGAAGGAATTGAATCCGGTGCAGATGCGTATATATCCAAACCATTCAGTATTAAATTCCTGCTGGCACGGGCATTCCGCCTTATAGAACAACGGGAAAAACTCCGCGAGAAGTTCTCCAACGAACCAGGTATTATACATGCAGCCATGTATTCCACCGATCGTGATAAAGAATTTACTGACCGTCTGGACATCGTATTAAAGGCCAATATTTCGCGTTCTGACTTCTCAGTAGAAGAGTTTGCCCAACTTATGAAACTGGGACGTACGGTCTTTTATAAAAAGATACGAGGTATAACCGGATACTCACCCAACGAATATTTACGTATCATGCGTATGAAAAAGGCAGCGGAATTATTGTTATCGGAAGAGCACCTTACGGTAGCAGAAGTGGCTTACAAAGTCGGCATAAATGATCCGTTCTATTTTAGTAAATGCTTTAAAGGTCAGTTTGGCATATCACCTTCTGTATATCAAAAGGGAGGTGAAAAGACTCGGGAAGAACCGGAATAAATTACAATATTACATATATCCGTATTATTTTACTGAAAAACAATACAGATTTCGGCCTATTTTTGTGATCTTAATAACCAATACATTTTATTCCTATGAAAAGTATGAGACTCATTTACGTCCTCTTTTTTATTTCCATGTCCTTTACTCTAAAAGGACAGGAGATTCCTAAGTACTACGACAACCCGGTACTGTCGGGATTCAATCCTGACCCTTCAATTTGTAGGGTAAATGATGACTATTACATGGTCACTTCTTCCTTCACCTGGTACCCCGGAATCCCCATTTATCATAGCAAAGACCTTGTAAATTGGGAAGTTATAGGACATGCCATTGATCGTCCCGACATGATAGACATGAATGGGTTGAATGATAACGATGGCATCTGGGCAGTTACTATACGTTATCATAACGGAATTTTCTATCTGATTACCACTGCTCATAAAAACGGAGAAAATTTCTACATAACTGCCACTGATCCCAAAGGACCATGGTCTGCCCCTGTATGGCTGAAAGATGCAGCAGGAATTGATCCTTCTTTATTCTGGGATGATGATGGCAGATGTTACTATACAGGTAATTTCTGGGATTTCAAAAAATCATGGCCTGCACAATGTGCTGTATGGATGCAGGAATTAGATCTTTCCCAAGGAAAACTCGTCGGTGAACGGAAAATATTAACTTACGGACATGCCAATAATGCAACGTATGCCGAGGGCCCCCATATTTATAAAATTGACGGAAAGTATCTCTTATTGATGGCAGAGGGAGGTTCAAATTATCATCATGCCATAACCGCACACCATAGCAAATCATTATGGGGACCTTATGTAGCAGCTAAAGTCAATCCGGTACTCACTCACCGACACTTGGGCAGTAAATGTCCTCTGCAAGCTTTGGGACATGCCGACCTTGTGCAAACTCAAAAAGGAGAATGGTATTCGGTTTTTCTGGGAAAAAGAATGCTAAATGAGTATAATCCCCTTGCAAGGGAAACCTTTATGTGTAAAGTAGAGTTCGAAGATTCCACTCCGATTTTCAATCCGGGGATGGGCATGATATTACCTAAACAGGAAAGACCGGACCTTCCGTGGACACCTGTTAAAGCTAAACCGGCGCGGGACAATTTTGATTCTCCCACTCTTGGTTCAGAGTGGTACTTCGTAAGGATACCTCAAAAGGCATTCCACAATCTGATAAACAGTCAACTGGCTTTGACATTACAACCAGAAATAGTAGACAGCTTGGTAAATTCAGCAATGATTATACAGAAGACCAGACATCATCAATTCAAGGCAACTACCCTGCTGAATTTTCAAACAAAGAAAGATAATGAACAGGCTGGATTGATTCTTTACCGAACTGCCAACGGATATTACAGTCTGCTGAAAGATAAGTCCGGCATTGCTTTAATAAAAAAACATCTTGGAAAAAGGGAGATCATCGAGCATATCCCATACAACAAACAAGAGGTGTTTTTATCTGTAGCAGTTAATGGTACAGAAATACAGTTCAGCTTTGGAGAGACTCAGGAGCATATGACAAATATTGGCAGTATTCAGAATGTAGCACCTTTATCGGATAACAAATTCAATAAATTCAACGGTACCGGTGTTGGAGTATATGCTACGAGCAATGGGAAACAATCTCGAAATAAGGCTCTCTATGATTGGTTTGAATATATTTCAGACAAAAATTAAAAGGCACATAAAAAGATAAATTTGCAATAAATTTCTGAAATATCCATCTTATGAGATAAAAAGAATGGTCTCGTGAGATGGATATTTTTATATCACGAGACCATTTTCATTAGTTTATTTTCGGCTTCAATTCATCCGGAGATCCTTTTGTATATGATTTCACATCACCTGCCACTTTTTTAAATAAATCACTGATCCGTTCCGGCTCTATTGTATACATCGGACGGAAATGATCAGAATTCATATAATCCAGAATCGCTTTATGCATCTGTCTGGCAACAATACGCTCATCAGTATTTGTAGTAAGGTCCATGGTAGTCATTATCAATTTGCCATTGAACACTTTAGCTTCAAACAACATACCAATCTTCCGGCTTAGGAACCAAGTGTCTATGCTTTGGATTGTAGGTTGAAAATCGGCAGGAAAGTCAGTGAACTGCATCACTTGGGCACGATTCAATAGTTCCCACCACTGCAAATTACTATGATATTCCGTCGGAAACTCACGGAACAAAGGGTGCTTGGGATTTACCAGAATGCCTGTAGTATGCGGAGGACGCATTTTAAACCAGGATGTATTCCAAAAAACAGGTGTAAACATCTGAGACACCTCTTTCCCATAACTGACTTTACCGGCAGCAAGTATTAAGACTTTTCCTCCATTTTGCAAGATATCTAAAGCCTTAGTATCTAACGTATCCGTAGTATAAACATCTTTCTGCACCAGTTCCACCTCTTTGGGATATACCCAGAAATTCCAGTCATTTACAGCTTCAGTACCCTCAATACGAACTTCCAGATTTAATTCCGTCGGCTTCTTTATCTCCCCAAGAGGAAATTCGATATGCCCCAAAGCGTGAAGATTACCGATAGGAATGTCCTTATTCCCTAACGTATTGCGAGTATAGACTTTACCGTACCCATCCTTTATGGTATACGTCACTGGAGCATGTTTTAAGGCTTTCTCACCGAAATGAGCAATTTCAATATCAGCAACGAATGCCTCATCATTCGTATATACAAACTTGTCCGTACGCATCAATGGTACAGTGGGTGAGCAGAACCGCCTCCATTCTTGTGCATTAATATATCCTTTCTCTTCAAAGAAAACATCAAGTACTCCTACAAGTGCCGTCCCCTGTCCTGAATAATCATTCAAGGCCAATAGTTGGAATCCTGCATAGTCAGGAGTACGCAGTGTCTTTTCTATCTCATACTTATAACATAACGCTTGCAATTTACCCGATGCCATCATAAAACAATGCGCTTGTTCTCCCATCTGGTTATCGTTCAGAATATCACGGAATATTTCAAAATTCCTGGCTTTGTTCACTCCGGTATATTTCCGTATCTCATTAAAGTTAGGGAATACACACCACTGCCCTGTCTCATGTGATACATACGGCTGACTCACTGTATCAATGCGACTCTGCATGTGATAGTCATCGTTAGTTTGCGGACGCTTCTGCCTCCAGGTAAGTCCACGAGCACCAGCCTTCACATGATATTGGTTACGGGGCTGCCATTGCCATCCGCCACCAACAGATGCTCCTGTATATACTCTACGCGGATCTGTATTCTCCCAATAATCCACGAATTTGGTAACCCAGTCCACCCAACGTCCGCTCGGCTCATTTCCACATGCCAACATACAATAAGAAGCATAATTGCCATAAGCTTTGGTCAGTGCTATGGTTTCGTCCATTAAATATTTATCGATTGGTTGACCTAATCCCAGTTTCGGACCATGGTTAGGCCAACTCGGACCTTCAGGCTGCAAATAGAATCCCACAAGGTCGGCTGCTATGAAAGCAGCTTCAGGAGGACAGAAAGAATGAAACCGCATATGATTCAATCCATAACTACGACAAATACGAAAAACTCTTTCCCAACTTTCCACATCCATAGGTGCATAACCTGTTAAAGGGAAATCGCAATTCTCTACTGTTCCGCGTAACATCGTTTTACGACCGTTTACATAGAACCATTTACCTTTAATCTCAAAACGGCGCATACCAAACTGAATCTCTTTTACTTCTTTCTCTTTCCCTTTGCCAGTACTGATTTCAGCCGTCAGTTTATACAATGCCGGATTAAACTCATCCCAAAGCAACATATCATCTCCCATAGGTAAAACAATCTCTTGCTCTGCGATGCCATTCATCACTTTTACATCGTGGGTAACAGCCGGAAGTACATGACGCTGTTCCGTATTAAAGCTCCTGGCTGACAGCTTCACCTGAGCAATTGCAGTACTTTTATCCGAGGATTTTATCATAAGTTTCACTCTTGCCACCTTTTGCTCCGGTTCCGGATATACCTGAATATCTTCTAAATAAACCTTTGGAGTAGTCTGTAAACAGATACGCCCTACTATTCCATTCCAGTTTCCCTGTGTCTGGTCGGTGATACTGTGTGAATCAGGTCCTACATTTATATCTTTGATACGATTATCTATCCGGATAGCTATCTTGCATTTACCAGGACTCATAAACTGTGTTACATCATATACATGCGCCACACATAAACTATTCTGCATTCCTACTTTATGACCATTCACCCAAACAGTAGACTCGATATGCGGACGTTCCAGAAACAGCACAATACGTTCTTTCTTCCAATCTTTAGGAAGATTAATTTCTTTTTGGTACCACGCTACTCCTACATAATGTTTATCAGGAGTTAAGAAGAAAGGTAGCTTCACATTTCCTTCTCTGCGATACTTCTCCATATATGGATTGTAGTAATAAGAACTATCATAAAGACTCCCAGTCCACTGAGTACGAATCGTTACATCATCTCCCTTTAATCTTTCGGGCATTGAACCGGGTAACTCAATCACATCTTTCAGTGCTTGGTTAAACCACTTTTCCTTCTCTCCTATATCCTGCCTGTCTATTTCAAAATTCCAGTCTCCGGATAAATCAATTGTCTTCTGCGCTCCGACCTGAAGAACGGATAGAAGCGACAGCATAATTAATAGTATTTTTCTCATAATTAGTATATTATTATTTATACGAAAAGAGAGCGGCTTCACAGTCGCTCTTCTTTCTTGATTGAATTCAATCTCTACCTTACATAACTTTTGTTTAAAATATATCCTTTATTCCCAACCCGGATTCTGTGTCAGATTTGGATTTTTCGATCTTTCTGACTGAGGAATTGGAAACAAATACATCTTGTCATCCCATTGGCGTGATACATTCTTGCGCATGTAAGTAATGTTTCCATCAGCTTCCTTTATCAGCTTCATTTCCACAATATTCTTGAAATATTTGTCAGCCTCTTTCCAACGACGAACATCCCAGAAACGATGACCTTCGAAAGCCAGTTCAACAAAGCGTTCGTTACACAACTTAGTCCAGAATGTATTGGCATCCATTCCTTGTTCAAAGTCCGGCATACCGGCACGTTGGCGTGTCTTGCTGGCAGCAGCACGAGCCGACATCGGGAAATCCATGCTGGTAATATCTGCACCACCCAGATACTTGAATACAGCTTCTGCATAATTCAAATAAACTTCGCCCAGACGGAAAGTCAGCCAAGTATGGCGAGACTCCTTAAACTTGCTGTTGCTGGCCAATGAGATGGCACCGTTACAAAGTTTTTTGAGGTAATAGCCTGTCGGTGTGGCGCCAGTTAAAGGCTCACCATTGATGCCCCCCTGGAATGTTTCAATCTTGGCAGCACCGGAATAAGTAGGCCATTGATCACCGTTTACAGCTACCGTAGCCGCCAGACGCGGATCGCGATCCTGATAAGGATTCTTCTCATCATATCCCGAGCCGTCTTCAACGATAGATTTACCGTTGAGCATATCGTAAGCATCGACTAAATTCTGAGTAGGACAGTTTCCCCCCTTACCACCTTCAATGCCCACAGGGTAATTGTTGGTTTCCACTAAGTTGTCACCGGATGAACTTTTATAATAACGGCGACCGTAGAGGATTTCCTTCATAATGCCAGGCGTATTGAAACTTCCTGCATCCCACAAATCCGCATAGTTGGCAGTAAGACCTTTGCCACGTTTATCAGCAGCATCGAGCAACTCTTTGGCATACAAAGCTGCCATATAATAGCGCTCCTTGTCACCACTTGGATTGAACAGCGGGCTGGCCCAATACAAGGCAGCACGGGCTTTCAATGCGAGCACGGCAAGTCGGTCCGCGCGACCGGTCTCTTCCGTACCTGTGGAAAATTCTCCCAGATTACTGTAATCTTCGATAATCAATGGTTGGATTTCCGTACATTCATCTATGATGAACTTAAAGATTTCATCTGCCGAAGTCCGTTCTATCGAATTGACTTCTTCTGCCGTGATTTGTTTAGTCACCAAAGGTACATCACCATATTGGCGAACCAAGCAGAAGTAGAAGTAAGCACGCATAAAACGGCTTTCATACTTGTAGTTCTCATAACGATGAAGTTGAGCGGCATAGTCGTTGTTCAGCTTCAGTTCATCGAATGACAAGCCCTGCAATTCGTAAATCACGTGGTTGCAAGTACTGATGCCTTTATACATGCTACTCCAGACTGACGCTTTCGCATTGGTAGGGCTCCAAGCTCCATTGTAGAAGTGCTCGATACCATTGCCCCCAAGACTGTACTCACTTTCGTCTGTAGCAGACGCCTGCATGGCGCCCGATGAGTAGTTACCGAAGTCATAGTCCACGGTATTGTATATGTCGGTCATGAATCCACCTACATTACCGAAGTTCTGTGTTATATAGTCCTTGTCGAAGATGTTGTACTCATTGTAATTCATCTGATCAGAACATGAAGCCAAGCATCCGGCTGCACATACGACAAAGACAGATTTCCATATTTTATTGATCATAATTCTAATGTATTAATTCGTTCATAAAATTAAAACGTAACACTCAGACCCAACGCAACGCTTTTCGTCATAGGATTGATTCCATATGCTTCGGGGTCGTTCTCATCTATATGGTCGAAACTGAAGAGGTCAATGCCACGTACATACAATTTAGCGGCGTTTACAATTTTCGTCTTTTTCAGCCAAGAAGCGGGCAACTTGTAGTACACTTCCAGATTACGCAACTTGAGAAATGAGCGGTCGGCCAACCACAGAGTCGATGTCTGGTAGTTGTTGGCATTGCTTTGGCTGCTCAGACGTGGGAACTTAGCATTCTGATTCTGCGGTGTCCAACGATTGTCGTAAGCATATTGAGAGATATTAGTGTTGTTTATCAACGGCCAATACATGCTCTTGGTGTCGAGAACGGCACTGTAATTGCCTGTCCCCTGGAACATGGCATAAAATCCGATTCCTTTCCACTCCGCACCCAAATGCAGGCTGTAGTATATTTCCGGACAAGTGGTGCTGTAGCCGATAGCCACTTTATCGTTGGCATCGATAATGTTGTCTCCATTCACATCGCGATACTTTATATCACCGGGCTTCACTGTAGAGAAATTCTGTGTGGGACTTGCAGCGATATCTGCTTCATCCTTGAAGAAACCGATAGCTTCCAATCCGTAGAGTTGTTCGTAAGGATTTCCCGTCTGGACAAGATTCGCATATTGGCGGGGTTCTTCCAGCATTTCCTTGATTTTGTTTTTGTTCAACGAGAAGTTACCGCCGACATTAAATTCCACTTGGCCGAGCTTTTTGCTATAATCAAGACCAACTTCTATACCCTTACTATCCACGATACCTGCATTTTCATACGGAGGATCCATACCGAAAATTTCCGAGTACTTGCCTTCCGAAGTCACCCAAATGTTTGTACGGTGTTCTTTCCAAAGGTCAAGAGTCACATCCAAACATCCGAATAGTTTCGCATCCACACCTACATTGTATTTATAGGCCTTTTCATGGTTCGGATTGGTTGTAGCTACCCGTTCGAGGTATGAACGTCCGAAACTAGAGTTCCAACCGCTGTCGAAAGGATAAGTACCTCCCGAAGTGCCATACTGCTGAGCATAGTATGACCAAACTTCATCACCCGGTAAATTGTCCACATTGATGATACCTGCCGATGCACGCAGTTTCAAGAAATTCACCCATTTCACATTTTCCATGAACTTTTCTTTGGAGATAACCCATGCGGCCGACAAAGTGGGCGAAAAAGCCCATTTGGTACCGGGAGCCAAACGGCTACTGCCACTTTCTACCAAAGCGAGGTCAACGAAATAACGGTTCAGGTAACCATAGTGCGACCACCAGGTAATGTTCTGACGATTCACCGTGTTGTTGATGCCATTCGGGTCGTTATCCTCATAGTCCCACTTCAACTGGCTGTAGATGCTGTGGTCACCGAATGTCCGCTGATAGTTAAATCCCACATCGAAATGGAGTAGACGGTCAAATTCATTAGTTTTCGCTTCTGTTCCCATTTCACTATCCTTTCCATAAATTTCACTCTTTACAGTAGGCTCGGAAGCACCATCCGCCCATGTAGGCGCATTGACACTGTAGACATACTCTTTGCTATGGTCTTCATAGATATTGGCTATATTGTCATAACTGATGCGTACGAACGCATTCAATCCTTTTGTCAGGCCGGAAAGATCCTGAGTCAGCTTCATGTCGGCAAAAAGCGAGCGAGTATGATTTTTGTAATAAGCGGCACCGACACTCTGTGCTACAGGATTTTGTGTACCTGCCCATGTGTCGCTACCTCCCCAAACACCGTTCTTATCCCTGATGGGGAATGCGGCAGAGGGCACTGTGTAAACCAAGTCCCAAAGGTCAGCCTGCGCACCCGGTCTTGACGTTTCCTGCAATACGCCCAACAAATTCACCTGCAGATCGGTTGTCTTGGTCAGGTCGATATCCATGTTCATGCGTAAGTTGCCTTTTACGTATTTGTCCTGTGTGGAATAGCCTTCATTTGCACCCGGTTCTTTCACAAATCCTTTGTTGGAAATCAAATCCAGCATGGTATAGTAACGAAATTTTTCGCCGCCACCGCGGAATTCGATGTTATATTTATTGGTCATCGCATTGTCGCGGAACGTTTCATCCACCCAGTTCACGTTCGGATAGAGATAAGGCATGGTTCCATCGCGCAAAGCATTGAGCTCTTGATTGCTGTAACGCCCTGTCATACCATCGTTGATACGGGCTTCGTTGACGGCCAATCCATACGTATAGGCATCTACGAATTTGGGTTTGTTGGCAAGCGAAGTAAACAAATGATCGTATGTCACCTTGACACTGCGCGTGTTATACTTACCGCGCTTAGTCACGATATTGATTGCTCCATTGATTCCCTTATATCCATAGAGGGCGACTGCTGCCGCATCTTTCAGAACGATGACGCTTTCCACTTCTTCGGGAGCAATGCTTACAATGTCTCGTTGGATACCGTCGATCATGACCAACGGCGAGTTCTTGCCGTTCAATGTTTGCAGTCCGCGTATATAGAAAGTAGGATTCACATCTGCATAACGACCACTGCTCTGCAACGATATCAAGCCATTGCCCTGACCAATAATGGAATTGCCGATATTCTTGGCACTACGACGGTCGGTAGTTTCGGAACTAATGACCGACACGGAACCGGTAGCCTCCTCACGGGTCAGCAATCGCTCGGCACCTACATCAATGGTCTGGCCTACAAACTTGTCGGTCTGCTCTTCGTTTGATTCCTGTGCCGTCGTCGGCAGGCACAAACCTGCAAAGAGCGATAACACAATTATATATTTTTTATTCATAACGTATTATTTTACTTTATACCTTTTGATTGTTCATTATTAAAGAGGTTACCATCCGGCATTCTGTACCAAACCGTAATTCTTGTTCACTTCCGTAATAGGGAACGGTTGCAAGTACCACTTCGGATCAAAACCTGACCACCAAATACGGGAACCGGTAGTGATTTGGAAGCGTTCGAAGTCGAAATGTGACGGTTCGTAGAAGTTAGGATCGTCTTCCGCCAAGCCTTTGTTGAAAGACTTATTGTACCACTGGTCTTCGGAACGTACCCAACCATTACCATTCTTCACCAAACGATAAATGCGCAAGCCGTGAAGCGGACGTTCCAACAAGTCGGCACGCTTATAACGAATCAAGTCGAAGTAGCGTTCGTTTTGGAAAGCCAAATCGCAAGCGCGTTCACGCATGATTTCCGCCAGCAGATTTTCTTTGTTAGATGTCAAGTTCTTGTCGGGATTGCATTCCACCAGTCCTTTCAGACCCACGCGAGCACGTACGGCATCCACGTAACCGATGGCATCCGTGAAACTACCTCCGGTCTGAACGATGGCCTCTGCGTATGTCAAGTAGATGTCGCTCAGCATGATGGCATTCCACTGCGGAAACTTCCTGTTCATGACACTACCTACCAGATATTTCAGCATACGGTAACCGGTGGCATATATACCTGAATTGGTTTTCGGATTTTGTTTGGCATTAGTACCACCTACCCAAGTTTCCCAGTTATTACCGCTGGCACGTCCGTCACCCCAGTTCACGGCTTGGCGTGCACCGTTTACCACTGCGGTTTCATACAGACGAGGGTCGCGAGTATAGCGGATATTCTGCAATTGTTGTTTGCCTTTCACGGTATCGCCTTGAATGAACATATTGTCCAATCGGCCTTCTTTCTCCGCTTTTTCCCAATCGAACGGACTACCGTCTGCCCAGGGAAACATCTCGATGTATTCTTGCGTAGGACAATAGGCGTAACGATCATTGGTTTTGCTACCATCTACTTCAGTACCAAAGCCCAAATTGAACCAACCATAATCATTACCACTGGCATTTCTACTACGACGGACACTATGCAGAATTTCAGTACTGTTTTCCAGAATATAGCCACTACGGTAGGCATAACGGTAATCCTCCTGCGTATTGCCGGACGGTTTTATCAACTGATAATGTCCCTGACTGTTCATTTGTGTAAAGAAATCATCGCATGCGCCCTTCAGTTTCGTCCACAGTTCGGGCTTGCTGCCACCATACCAAGCGCAGGTATCAGCTTCCAGCGTATATTTGCCTTGATAATAAGGTTGCGAATCATTGAACAAAGGAGACGCGGCGAAAGCCAGAACCTTACATTTCAGTGCCATAGCACCTGCTAAAGTCCAGTGGCCGGTTTCCGACTGTGCTTCCGAGCCGGTGTAAGCCCACGGCAATGCTTTGTTGGCGATTGCTGTATCCAGCAGTTCCAGCATGAAGTTCACGGTCGATTCCACACTACGACGGGGCAGGTCATAACTGCTTTCGGCACCGGTGAACGACTGGCGGATAATAGGCAGACCGCCATACCAACGAAAAGCGATAAAGTAAGTATAAGCCATCAGGCATCGTGCTTCGTCGACTATACGGGCTTTCTCGGCATCGCTCATGTCGGGCACTTCATTAATGCGTTCAATCAGAATCCAGCAATGACGTACATTCTCCCAGATAAATTCGTTCGTATAAGGATAAATATTACCGTTCTTATTTCCGTCAATAGCCGAAGTCAGCGAACCATTATAGTATTTGGAAAACACAGTGGTATTGTTGAAGAAAATATGAAAGTCATCCCCCAACGCATCGGGCATTCCTTTCCAATAGTTCTGGCACTGCGGAGCAGCGTTCGTGGAATTAGTGGGCAGATTGTAATACTGTGTAGCGTAAACACTTGCCAAGAAGTTACGGGTATATTCCGGATTGGAAAATACCTCATCGGCCGTCACCGTACCGCCCGGAGCCTTTTCCAGAAATGAGTTTCCGAACTTTATTTCATCCGTACAAGAAACCATTCCGAGAGTAGCCACAGCTGCTACACCTATGATATGTTTGATATTTAGTTTCATTTTTGCTTAAAAATTAAGTTTCAGACTAATGGTATAAGTACGTTGAAGCGGGTATGAGGGCGAACTGCTGGCACGTGTTTCGGGGTCACCCCAAATATAAGGAGTAAAGGTCAGCAGATTGTAACCGCTCAATGCCACTTGGGCACGATCCAATCCAATCTTCCTGAAGAAAGGAAGTTTCATGTTATAAGCAAGCATAATCGTCTTCAAACGCAGATATTTCGCGTCTTTTTCATAAAGAGCACAATCCTGATAGTTATTAGTAGATCCGTTGGTCCAAGTGGCGCGCGGATATTCATAATGCTGTCCCGGTCTGTCGGGATTCCATGTATTCTCAACATGATATTTCAACAAGCCGCCACGATCTTTCGTCGTACGATCCAGGAACGGATAGCGGAACACATCACTGATGACACGCGATACGTCCCAAGAACCCGTCCACTGCATGTTAAATTCAAAATCTTTCCATGCAAAACCGGCATTCAGACCGGCAATGTATTGCGGGTCGTCGGTATAGCCCAAGTCACGGGTCTTATCGTCTTCATCGATTATGCCGTTACCGTCCAAGTCCACAAACACGGCATCACCGTCTTTCAAGTCAACGAGTTGTTTCGGAAAAGGCTGACCGAATTTTTCCTCGTACAAACGGGGCGTTTCGTCGTCATAGAAACGGAAGAATTTGTACATATAGCGCGCGCCGATCCGGTGTCCCTTCTCATACTGGTAAGCATTAGTATAGGGAGATTCCTTTTTCTCGATAATCTCATTCTGGTTGTGAGAGATGTTCAACGTAGCCCAATAGCGGAAGTTGTCGTTTACCTTGTGATTCCAGTTCAAGGAGACTTCCCATCCCCAACTGTCTACCACACCCAAATTGGCGTAAGGTGGCTGGAAGCCTACGATAGCAGGTGCAGTGTAGTCTTTCAGCAGGATGTCCGTACGGTGTTCCTTATAGTAGTCGAAAGTGGCACGCAGACGGTCGTTCCATAAATTGACATCAATACCGTAGTTTTGTTTGAATGCCTTTTCCCAAGTCACCTCCGGGTTGTTCTTGTTGTTCACATCCTCATAATAAGCCGGGAACAACACAGAGTTTTCTACACCGAAGTTGTAGGCATAACCGCCACGGGTAGCCATCGCATCACTATACAGAAAGGGGTCGGCCAGATACATGAAGCGCGAACCACCCACTTTGTCGTTACCTACCAAACCCCATGAAGCACGGAGCTTCAAGAAAGGAATGGCTTTTTTCAAGGGCTTGAAAAAGTTTTCCTCGCTGACCACCCAACCAATAGAACCTGCCGGAAATACACCGAAACGGCGATCGGGGTGGAAATTTTCGGAACCATTGTAACCTACATTGAATTCGGTTATATAACGATTCTTGTAGTCGTAAGTGACACGCCCCACCAGACCTACATATCCGCGCGGAATGTCCGAATAACTGCTGGGATAGTAATTCTTGCTCTGATTATAGAGCACCAATGCGCCTACGGAATGATCGCCGAAAGTGCGATTGTAGTTTAACTGTGCCTCGAAATACCAGTCGCGCGCCTTTCCGGTTTCTTCATTGTAACTGACGGGAGTATTTTCGCCTTCTTTACGATAAAGGAGACTGCCATCACTCTGAATAACAGGAAAATAGGTAGCACGCCCCACAGTACCTCCCTTGGTCACGTTGAACATATTGTTATACGAACCTTTGAGCTTAAATGCAAGGCCTTTGGTGATGAAGTCCAGCTTCTGATCTAATGCAAGATCTAGCTGCAACTTGTTATTATTGTAATGGTAATAACCACCGGTACCTCCACTGCTGTAATAATTCATGGCACCGCCTCCTACAAAAGGCAAGGTCAGTCCATCACTATAATCGGTAGTAGTGGCGACATTCTTTCCGTCAACGATACCCGGACTGCTGAAAGGAGTGGCCTGCAACATACTCATAATCATACCGGAAGCGCCCTGACTGGTACGGGGCTTCTGTGCATTGTCTACCGAACCAGCTAAGTTGAACGACAAAGTGGTAGTCTTGCTCACATCCAAGTCGAGGTTGGTACGATAGTTGAAACGCTGATAGCGGTAGTCGTAATGAAAATCGTCAAATTCGGTAAACAGACCACCTTGTGTCATGAAACCGGCAGAAACAAAGTAGCGCATAGTCTTGGTACCACCACTGATGTTGACATTATGCTTGGATTGCATCGTAACATCTTTCATGATGTAATCGACCCAACGCATACTCGGAAAGCGGATGGGGTCGCTACCGTCCTTGAATTTCTGAAGCACTCCATCCGAGAACATCGGAGTGAACGTCTCACCGGCAGAGAAGTCAAAGTCATTTCGCTGCATCTGGTTGAAGAAAGACCCGTATTCATAACTGTTTGCCTGCTCTAAGAGGCGAGTCGGAGTCAACGCAGAAAAAGAGGTGTTGATGTCAATTTTGGCCTGTCCTTCTTTACCGCGCTTGGTAGTAATCAATACCACACCGTTGGCACCGCGTACACCGAATACGGCCGTAGCCGAGGCATCTTTCAGCACAGTGATGTTTTCGATGTCTTCAGGGTCAATGTCCGCCATGGAACGTTCCACGCCATCCACCTGAATCAGCGGAGCGGAATCTGCCCAAGTACCCTGACCACGTACGAAAATCGTGGCAGCATCCGAACCCGGCTCACCCGAATACTGTACGGTAGTCACACCGGAAAGCTGACCTGCCAACACATTGTTTACAGAAGATATCGGAGTACGAACCAAATCATCCGATTTCACACTCGAAAGCGCACCGGTCACCGTCACTTTCTTTTGTACGCCATAGGCTACTACTTCCACTTCGGCAAGCATTTCGGAATCTTCCGATAAAATGATTTTCATATTCCCGGCAGTCGCTTTCAATACCTTGGTCTTATAACCAATGTATGAAATCTTAATGTTAGTACCCACCGGGACATCCAATTTAAAATTCCCATCAAGATCGGTTATCACTCCAACCTTACCGTCTTCCGACAAGACATTAGCTCCAATGATAGTTTCTCCATTACCATCTACCACAACGCCTTGAATACCCTTCTGCTGTGCATAGAGATTCACGGAAAGCACCGATAGGAATGTAATGAAGAAAAATTGCCTGAACTCATGCAGGTAACCAAACAGTTTGTTTTTTCTTCTGTTTTTCATGCATTCTTTTTTTAAGTTAACGATAGTGTTTTAATTCTCAAATAATAAATATATTGCAAATATAACCACACATATAATTCCAAATAATGTGAAATTGTACAAAAGCATGTAATAATGGACATTTGAATAAAATGCCACCATTACATCGTCTATTTGCCCAATATTTCCATATTCTTGCACAAATTTCCATCAAAATTACAGAGTCCTTAAAAGGAATCATTGGCAAATATTATCCATCCCTGTACGATTTTGAAGAAAATGATTATTAATCATTCATAATGAAATTAACTCCCAGTTACTAATACTACCTCTACTATTACCACCATTTAATAATGTAGCTATAAACACTAATTCGTCCCCTTATAAGGAACATTGCGTCCCCTTATGGAGGGACGCAATGTTCCTTATAAGGGGACGCAATGTTCTCCATGGAGGGACGAATTAGTATTTACCAAAAGAAAGGTTACTACTTTACCTTTGAGGATTAGTATTTATAATCAGTACCAATAAACGCAACCTGCTCAAAATCTTTCAGATTATGACGTATAATCCAATCAATATAAGTCATAAACATCCAGGCGGTATATTGATATCCGGCTGCATTAAGATGACCTCCCATGAAGTATTTGGTACGGAAATCATCTTCTTTACTATACGACGGTGCATATTTATATAAATCTATCACATATACATTTTTAAAGATATCGGCCATCCGGCGCACCACTTCATTGTATGCCTCATTAGTGGATTCCTCTTTAGGACGTGTAACAACAAATATCTTCGCATCAGGCTGTATACTCTGGATACGTTGTATGATTCCGGCATAACATCCTGTATAAGTCTGGGCATTTTTGGTATAATCATCTTTATTTATATCCGACTCCACATTACCAACCGGATGTTTCTTGTACGTATCGTTCACTCCTAAAGCAATAATATATGCCTGTTTAGGTTCTGCCTTAGCATCTATGTTGTTATTCCTATTTTTAGGATTATTCCAGAAACGCTCTATCCATCCCCTCGCCGTTTCTCCACCCTGTGAATAATTATCTCCTTTCGCTCCTGTTGCATAGCAAATGAATTGTCCCCAGGAATATTCATATAGATCAGCATATCCTTTACTTCCATCTGATTTATGATATTCATGTTCTCCACTACACAGAGAATCGCCTATAAATCCCCAAGAACGAAATATGGAGCAGAAACCCGGTTGCTGCAAAACTACGGCAATCGGATTTTCAAGAGTACCATTTCCATCTTCATTATTCGAAGCATAGCCTAAGACTGTCCCTGTGAATAGGAGCGTAACAACGATTCCTGACACCAATAATATTGGTTTAGCAATGTTTTTCATATAGTTCATTCTTATAATTTATTCGTTATAATACAATTCTTTAAAAACATAATTACATGAAAGTATCACGCTTATTGAACCAAGCGAAGTGGAGTTAACGTTACAACACCACAAAGTCCGGACTGCTTCGGTTCCCAATTCTCCGCAGAAAATTTACCGTCCTTTCCTACATTCTCCTTCCGCCTTGCATTAAAGTTGGTATTATAGAATTTTCTCCACTCAATACCCTTTTTATCAAGATCGGCTATGCGGTTAGCCATCAGATTTGAAACCCTAATTTTAAGTTTACTATCCTCTTTCAGAAGATTTCCGGGAATTTCAATACTATAAGGAGTACTGATAAGAGTTCCGATGTATGTATCATCTACATAAACAGAGGCACTTTCATGCACTTCTTCCACACTTAAAAGCCAAGCTGGAGCTTGAGCAGGTAATGCAGGAATTTGTGTTACATATTCTGCAGTGCCGGAAAACACTTCGTATTCAGGACCATAAGTAGTCCAGGATTCAAGCTGTCGAACCGTTTTTGAAGCAGGTAATTCCGGACCGCCTTTCACAAAAGTCAGCGTCCAGTCACCCATAACGCCCACCGGATCTCCATTTTCTTCATAATAAGGATAAAATTCTCCATTTGCCTTCCCTTGGAAAGTCTCTATAACCAAAGACTCATCAGGTTTCATTTGAATATAGATTTCATGTTTACCCCCATCTTCCTTCACCTTTGCATAACCTGCTACACCACTCATCGGATTATATAAGGCAGCAGAATGATAATCTGCATTAAGTGTAATCCACCCGTCAAATGCTTCTTTTGCAGGATTCTTAATAAAATAATAAAAATCACCATTATCCTTTATGCGACGGATACATTGTAAACCAGAAGCTACAATCTTCTCCGGCTTTACCTCCGCCTTATCCATTAATGCAGATAAGTCATCAGACAAAACAATCTTTCCTTTTCCATAGGAAGCCATACATACATTACCTTGCCCGATAAACGACAGTTGTTCTTTAAGATTATTCAATCGTTTTTCGGCCGTCTCCATATCAGATAATCCGGGAACACCCGTTGGAAGAATTTTATGGAATAATATTGTAGCCCCATCATTGGCCAGATTCATCAGTTTTTCGAATGTCTCCGCAGGAATCAAATGAGTTTCAGGTACAACAATCGTTCGATAATCATTCCCACCTGTAGATAAAACCGTCTTTTTATAAGTTACATCAAGCAATTGCTTATCTGATATGGCATCCCATGAATAACCGTTTTCCGTAAAGAAATCCCCACATTCTTTCATTGACAGTTCATTGAAAAGATGACCGGAATCGAAATGGCTCAACAGACCTCTTTTCCTGGGTACAGACCATAAATCGGCAATAGAAAAATAAAGTAGAATATCATTAGAGGGTTTACCAACCTGCAAGAAACTTTGTGCCCGGGCTACATATTGGTTTATCGTTCCAAAATCTTCCCAGAAACTATTAGCCGGAGTAAAATGTACGGCAGCATAGAAAAGCCATCCGGGCCACATGGCATCCTGAGGAGAATATGCAGTGCCGTGATAAAATATGTGATTGACTCCAGCTAACAAGAATTTGTCAACATTCGACTTCACCATCCCCAAAGTAGATTCAAAATGCTCACTCAACCATGTACACGTTTCCGAAGAAACCAGTTTCTTGCCTGTGACATGTGCCGCCGAAGACGCACTTTTCAGATTTACAATATCATTTCCCTCTATTTCCGGGACATCACTTGCCGCATATAAATCGAGCACATTAGCAGGAGAACCATGTGCTTGATTTCGGATCCCCTTTCCTTGCCTGGCTGCCCATTGTTGCCAGTTTTTGGTATACTTATCAAGCAAGAGTTCGCTGATAGTCATACGATAATCATACAATATTCTGCTATTCATCTCCGATGTATCCAATCCAAGCAAAGCCGGCAAATATTCTTTCAGATCATATCCCTGGAACTTCTGAAACTCCACAAAGAATTCAGGCGTCCAGTTAGATTCTCCCGAAGCATCATCCACTTCATACGAGTCATTAAAATAATATCTCAAATAGCTTAAATCTTTTCCTTTAAAAGCTTCATCAAACTTATTCAAATAAGTATTTAATGCATCTTCTGAAAAATGATCTATCACCAGTCCTTCTCCACCCGGGCCGGAACGTTCTACCATTTTTCCATGATCACCCTGAAATAGCGCACAAATCATCCATTCACCTTCGGGAGCAGTCCATGCAAGTTTACCTTCAATTACTTTATCAGTCAGATCTATGACCTCTTTAAAGCCGTTCTCTGAGATTCTATTAGCCGTTACTGCCAGTGGCGGAAGCTCTTTTTCATAACGAACCTGATCAAAAGCATATTCTTGGCGCGGTTGATTGGCTGCTAAGGGAAATTTCACGTCTGTAGTTTGCAGTTTCCTATTACTTTGCATACGCACTAATGGTTGTTGCTTATAAGAAATCACATCTGTTAGTGTTTGTCCGCCTTTCAATCTATACACTTTTGAACTCATATTTTTGGAAGCCTTACTCTCGTCAATCCAGGGACCTCCGAAAGGCCATCCCGAAGCATTAGCAAGATCCACTCCCAACCCTAACCGCTTCGCTTCCCGAAGAGTATAAGTGAAATGTTCGACCCATTCAGGAGACAAATACTCTACAAACTGATCTTCAGTTCCACGAACCCCATATATAGGAGTTATTTCAACTCCACCAAGTCCAGCCTTCTGATATGCTTCGAGTGCAACATTCAAATCTTTTTCATTAACGGCACTCCCCATCCACCACCAACGAGTCCACGGTTTCATCTCCGGTGTAATTGTCGGCCATTCTACTTGTGGTTTCTGCACCTCACTACAACTACACAAACTGACCGCTACTAACAATACAGTAGCTGTCTTGATGATTCTTTTATTGAGTCCAGACATATCTAAGACGGTTTAAATGATTACTTTATTAATTCCGGGATAATTCCTTTAAAACATAATTTCAGCCAAACACTTATACATTTCCCTACCCAAATGCTCTGCCGATTTTTTATTAAAATGAAGTCGGTCGTTCAATAGCTCCGCATCAGACATATCTATCAGATAGGCATTTGAATCTTCCTCTGCCAAGCGGCGCATACCAGCTTCCACCTCACTGCTATAGGATTTATTACTTCTGGCAACTGTGCCGAATATAAAGGGAAGCTTCGAATAATCCTTGCCTGTTTTCTGACTTAAATGTGTGCGTACATAAGTGACCACAGCCTTCAGATTATCATAATAATCTTTTCCTTTACGCTGATCACTCTCTCCCTGATGCCAGAGAAAAGCATCTATTTGATACCCTTCTTCCAACTTCGAAAGAGTTTGATCAATGCAAATATCTATTTCCTGGATAAATGACAATAACAGCGATCTTCCTCCTTTAGATGTCGATTCTGTTTGAGATAACCATTTAGGATTTGCCGACCAATATCTTCCTTTTGCAGAATCATAGTTAGGGGCAATAGAAGTTCCGCCAACTGCCCATTTAATCACATAAAATTTCTCTTTCAATAACTGTTCCAGCCAATAATAAGTCACAGCGTCATAGGCCCATAGGGCATTTCGCTCACTTCGCGCAGCCCGGGGCCAAAAAGGGATAAATTTTCCGTCCGGATCATTCTGTGCAATCCGGCAATAAGGATATGCCCCTTCAGAATACTCTACAGTATCTTTTGCCAATGCTTTAATATAGTCTGGTAAATCTTTATTTGAGGTCCGTCCGTCAGTATTCGACTGACCGGCTGTAATAATAACATGAACCGGCTTGGATGCAGCCATATAACAGCTACTTACAGCAAAAATAAGAGAGAAAATAAGATGTTTCATCACTTGCTTCATTAGATTTTCATTTTCGTTTGTACTTCACTTTCTCAAAAAAAACTTTAAGTTTTCAATCAAGTTTCAAGCTTGCCAATTATTTCATAATAGACATTTTTTTTATGGTTTTACTTATTTAAGATTTACTTCTATTACACCTCCATAAGGATTAAAGTCAAAAACGGCTTTATCTGTATGAAGTTGTACAGGCAGTTTCTTCCCGTCTTGTCTGACGGAAATCTTTTTTATATGCTTTCCTTTAATAACCAATGTCAGTGGTTCTATAAATAGCTCCTTATCCAAAGTCAATCCCGGAGTTATTTTCAAATGATTCTTTTCGTACACAATATCCAACTGAGTCGCTCCCTTTTCTTCAACATAAGCCGCCACTTCACGGAATGTCCCAACCCAGATTTTATCTTCCTTTGCCTTGACCTGATCTAAATGATCCCAGAAGCGTTGTGGATCACGAAAAGCGTCATAACCATAGGTCAGGCCATGCGTCATACCTACGCCCCAATCATTGGTTTCTATTAAAGTATTTACCCAAGATTCCAGATTCTGAGGAGTAGATTTGCTACCGATAGAACGTTGTTTGGTTCTTGTACCTACCCGGTTCTGAACTGCAATCTTCTTAGCCTCTTCTTTCTTATTGTTATTAGGATATACAAAAGTACGGGGCATGACTCCTGTATTGGTAAATATGGCACTATCATTTTTATAAATATCCTCTCTGATTTCCTCTAATGGAAATCGGGCAAAATTCTTATGTTTCCAACCATGATTTGATATCTCATGTCCTCTGTCCGATAAGTCTTTCACTTGCGACCAGCTCATCCTCGTGGTATCTGTAGTTAGTCCGCCATCGCTATTAATCTTAGAACCATTAATAGCAAATGTCCCTCTGAATCCCCTTTTTTCAAACTGAGGAGCAACCAATGAATATTGTTCTGCCAAGCCATCATCGAATGTATAACTGATAGCACAAGCCTTATCACCTTTATACGGAGCAATAGCCAAAGTATAGTATTTTTTTAAAGCAGTCTGGACAACAAGAGTGTCTTGTCCACTCATATGGTAATGAATTATCCCCTTCTTTGTGAAAGTTATTTGTTTGGCATTTACCGGCATCCAAATACCCAGTGCAATCAAGATCACGAATAGCTGTCTCATATCTTCTATTTTTCAATAATATTAAAATGTATCGCAAACTTAGCACCATATAAAAAAAGAGGCAATGTAAAAACAGACAAAAACATAGAAAATCGTGCTTTTCATCAAATCCCAGTACTTCCAACCCCTACTGAAACACACTTGCTCCGTACCAACACCGTACTTTCTCCGTGTAGAGGTACCTCTGAGTGAAGAATGTACGGAGCAAGTACGGTTCGGATACGGTCCAGGTATGAACAAGGTATGAATACCATACGAAAACAAATATTACATGCATCTGTACATACCTCTATATAATAAATGATGCAAATGCCCTACTTTAGCGGTGAATTTTTCAGTAGAATTCATAGAGATCAGATGACAATTAATAATCAATACTTTAATTATATGAAAAGAAGATATACCTTTTCCCTACTCTTGTCTGGAGCGCTTCTTTTTTCGTGTGCACAACCCCGACTGAATATTGATAACTTTGAATGGGGAAAAATCCCTCAACAACCGGATTTCTCCTGGGCAGAGAATGTAGGTAGCCGGCAATTACCGGATAGTAGTACAGTGGTATCCGCTAACTCCTTCGGTGCTGTTGCCGATAGTACGGTTCTTAGTACAGATGCCATTCAAAAAGCAATAGACAGTTGCGCACTCTCCGGAGGAGGAACCGTTACGCTGCAACCGGGTTATTATCTGACAGGAGCACTCTTTGTCAAAAGCGGGGTTAATCTGCAAATAAGTAAAGGCGTAACCCTGATAGCCTGTTCTGATATTCATTGTTATCCGGAATTCCGCTCACGCATTGCAGGTATTGAGATGGTATGGCCCGCAGCAGTAATAAATATCATCGGCGAAGAGAAAGCATCTGTCAGTGGCGAGGGGACTCTGGATTGCCGGGGTAAGATATTTTGGGATAAATACTGGGCTATGCGGAAAGAATATGAAGCCAAAGGTTTACGCTGGATTGTGGATTACGACTGTAAGCGTGTCCGCGGTATCCTCGTTGAAAACAGTTCGGACGTCACTCTAAGTAATTTTACATTGATGCGTACCGGTTTTTGGGGATGCCAGATTTTATACTCTGACCACTGTACAGTAGACGGATTAATTATTAATAACAATATTGGCGGACGCGGCCCCAGTACGGATGGCATCGATATCGATTCATCCACAAATATCTTGATAGAAAACTGTGAAATAGACTGTAACGATGATAATATATGCCTGAAAGCGGGTAGAGATGCTGACGGTTTACGTGTGAACCGTCCTACAGAAAATGTAGTGATACGCAATTGTATCGCTCACAAAGGTGGAGGATTGATTACATGTGGCAGCGAAACTTCCGGCAGCATACGCAATGTACTGGCTCACGACCTCAAAGCCATGGGAACTTCGGTTATATTACAACTGAAAAGTGCCACAACCCGTGGTGGAACCATCGAGAATATTTATGTAACCCGGGTAGAAGCCGAAAATAACCGCAGAGTTCTTGGAGCCGAACCAAACTGGAATCCTAAGTACAGCTATAGTACACTGCCTGAAGAGTATAAAGGTAAAGAAATACCGGAACATTGGCAAACGATGCTCACCCCGGTAGACCCTCCGGAGAAGGGCTACCCTCATTTCCGTAACATATACTTATCCCATGTCAAAACAACCTATGTACGGGAATTCATTTCCGCCTCCGGTGAAAATGACTCATTACGTCTGGAGAATTTCTATCTGCATGCTATTGAAGCACAAGCTCAGAAGGCAGGAATGATCCGTTTTACACGGAATTTCAACGCAACAGAAATAAAGCTCTCAGTGCCGGAACCTCATTCTATGCTGTTAGAGGAGAATGAACAGAGTAATATCCGGATAGAATATGTAAAGACTGTCAGCAATCAAAATACTGTTGAGAATCAAGCTAATTAAAGTATAGCCTCTTTATATCGTATGGCTCTTGCTGGATAATACATGATCCAACAAGAGCCATAATCATATATTCCCCCCTCTTCCACACATTAACACATTTTAGTTTTATTCCTATAGGGAGTTCTTTTTCCGCCCCTGTCTTTAATTATGAACTATAAACTAAACTAAATTAAAACAGTATGAAACAACTTTGTAAAAAAATGGCGGGAGCTGCAGCTATTCTCTTCATCCTTGCCGCATGCAGTGAGAACAATTCCAATTATCCCGAAGAGTATGTAGGCTTTGACAAGACTACCAAGAATTATTCATTCGACAGAAGTAAAGATGTTGAAGAGTTCGACATTAAAATTATCGCCGCAGAGAAGAAAAAAGAAGACCGGGAAGTCCTTATCAACGGAGTAAGTATGCCAGGACAAACTGTCGTATTCAGCATCGAGGATAAAAAGGTTATTATTCCTGCAAAAAAGAAATCTGCCAATCTGCGTGTGAAGATCTATCCGAAGAAAATAAAAAATAAGGCAGAGTTTCGTATAGTCTGCATCCCGCAGGACAAGGAAGCAAAAAGAACACAAATCACGGTCTACCTGGAACCCAAATAACCTGAACCTGACTTTCACTATAATAAATAACGAGAATGAATCAGAAAAAGATGCAATTTCTCAATTAAAAAAGGATTTAGCGTAGGGAGTTTTTTCATTTCACCTGTCTTTATAGAAAAGAAAGATGAAGAACATGGAACAAGATTTTGAAAAAATACTCAATAAACTCGTAGCCTCCACCCGTTCGCCGAGAGGAAAATTTTCCAAAGCTAACAGCTGGATACTTCTTGAAAAACGGTTACCACGTCTGCAACGCCGCATCCTTTCATTGCGCACTATGGCGAGTGCAGCCGCCGTTGCCGTGCTTTGCGTACTGGGATGGTGGGCATACTATATGTTCGCCCCGGTACCATTGCAAACCGTATCCACGCTGGCAGAAACACGTAGTATAACGCTACCCGACCAAACAGAAATTGTACTGAACCGCTACTCTACTCTGACTTACCCCGAACGGTTCAGAGGAAAAGACCGGAAAGTACAGTTGCAGGGTGAAGCTTACTTCGAAGTCAGTAAGGATGCGGCACACCCTTTCAAGGTGGAGGCCGAAGCGGTTATAGTACAAGTTTTGGGTACTCATTTCAATATCGAAGCCTATCCCGAAGATGCGCAAGTTAAAACAACGTTATTGGAAGGTTCTGTTGCTGTCAGCCTCATCGGTAAAGAAGAAGAACGCCTGGTACTCTCACCTAACGAAAGTGCCATTTACAATAAGGATAAAAAGAGCTTAACTTTACACACCGAAAAGGATGCATCGGAAGAGATTGCCTGGAGAAACGGAACACTGCTTTTTAAAAGTATTCCCCTGCAGGAGATTGTCCGGCAACTTTCCAATGCTTTTCATACGGACATCCGTATAGAAGATGCTGATTTACAGAGCTACCACATGACGGCTACTTTTTCCGATGGTGAAACATTGGAAGAAATCCTTTCTTTGCTTTGTCGCAACCAAAAGTTTGGATACACAAAAACGAATGACACTATAACGATCACACAAAAATTAAACTAGAATGAAATCCTCTATCTGCTCACCCCGCACCATCAGGAAATTATTCCTGGTGGGAGCGGTTCTCCTCTCGACCTGTACTCTACAAAGTACGCTCGTATTTGCCACTTGTGTTTTACAGGCCAACCCTTCACAAACGCGTTTTAGTATTAAACTACAAAATGCTACGCTGGAAGAGTTTGTGAAACAAATGGAACAAAAAACCGGTTACAGCTTCATCTATGGAGAAGAAGTACGCTTGAATAGCCGTATCACATTGGCTGTCCGCGATCTCACTATCAATGAAATCCTGCGGAAGGCTTTTGAAATGCAGCCTATAGGCTTCGAAATATCAGGAAAACATATTTTGCTACATAAGCGGCCCATGCCGCAGAAAACCGCAAGCCGACGGTTCACGATCAGCGGATACGTGACGGACGGAGCGTCTTCCGAGACGCTGATTGGTGCCAATGTTCTCGATAGTCGTCAGCGTGTGGGCACTGCCACCAATCCTTTCGGTTTCTATACCCTCACCTTACCTGAGGGAGAGGCAGAATTAAGTTTTTCGTATTTAGGGTACGAAACACGGCACAGTTCGTTCCCGCTAAACCAAGACACCGTGCTCAATATTCGCCTGAACACTAATAACGAACTGGCGGAAGTGATCATACTTTCGGATAAAAAGGAAGCTGGTATCCAAGCCACCGCCATGGGTGCACATGAGATTCCCATGGCACAAATACAACATACACCCGCTGTACTGGGGGAGGCTGATATATTGAAAACCATCCAGCTAATGCCAGGCGTACAGGCAGGAACCGAAGGTTTCTCTGGTTTATATGTACGTGGTGGAGGACCGGATCAGAACTTGATATTGCTGGACGGTATTCCTATATATAATGCCGACCACCTATTGGGTGTCTTCTCTATCTTCACACCCGAAGCTGTGAAAAAGGTTACACTATTCAAGAGTTCTTTTCCGGCACGCTATGGCGGACGTCTTTCGTCTATTGTAGATGTGCGTACCAACGACGGGGATATGAAACGTTATCATGGCGCACTGAGCATAGGTACACTCACTGATAAAATACATTTGGAAGGACCTATTATCAAAGATCGCACTTCTTTTTCGCTTAGTGGACGTACCACGCACACAGCTTTTATGGGAAAAGCTTTCAGCAGCGGTGGTGATGAGTTCAATTACTACTTCTATGACCTCAATGCCAAAGTAAATCATAAATTTAACGATCGCAGTCGGCTTTTCCTAAGTTTTTATCATGGGAAGGATCACTATCACTTCAATTTCAAAGAGAATTATAGTTATAACGATTCAGGTTCAGGAAACCATTATACTAATAATTATGAAAGCAAAAGTGGACTAAACTGGGGAAATACAATTGCTGCAGGACGCTGGAATTACGTATTTACCAATAAACTGTTTAGCAATACAACGATAGCATTCAACAGTTATCGCATGATTTTAAAAGGCAAATCAAAAGAGCAAAATATGTATAGTAGTTCTCCACCACTTTCTTATTTTTATCAATATGATTCAGAGTACCGTTCGGGAATCCGTGATTGGAGTTTCCGGACTGACTTCGACTATACACCCATTCCTTCACACCACATTAAATTCGGTGTAGAATATCTATATCATACCTTTCGTCCGGAAACCAATACTTCGAAAATGAAAGAAGAAGAGAATGGTGTAACTGAACAAGACACCTTATATAATAGCATTTCAAACAGTTACCTGCATGGACATGAGGCTTCCGTTTATGCAGAAGATAATTTTGATATAGGCAGCCGCACCAGCTTGAATGCAGGAGTACACGTTTCTCTGTTCAACACACAGGGTAAGAATTATTTTTCTATACAACCGCGACTTTCTGTTCATTATCGGTTCGATCATGGTTTCTCAGTAAAGGCATCTTTCTCCCAGATGGCGCAATATGTGCACCAACTCTCCTCCACTCCGCTTGCTATGCCTACAGATTTATGGGTACCTATTACCAAAAACATACGGCCTATGCATGCCAACCAATACTCTTTAGGCGGATATTATACCGGAGTTCCAGGTTGGGAATTCTCCATTGAAGGATATTACAAACAAATGCGAAACGTACTGGAATACCAAAATGGGGTTTCTTTCTTTGGCAGTTCAACCAATTGGGAAGAGAAAGTAGAAATGGGTGAAGGCCGTTCGATGGGTATAGAATTCATGGCGCAAAAGACCACAGGTAAAACCACCGGCTGGTTAGCATATACCCTGGCTAAAGCAGATCGTCAATTCAAAGACGGCAGTATTAACGATGGTGAGCGTTTTCCCTATAAATACGACCGCCGGCATAGTATTAGCCTCTGCGTAAACCATAAATTCAATGAACGCATTGACATTGGCGTTTCTTGGATATATAACAGCGGTAGCACAGTTACCTTACCGGAACAGCAAACAGTTATTCTCAAACCTGACGGTAGCATAGAACAAACTAACTACATCTCAAAACGCAATAACTACCGTCTACCTGCGAGTCATAGATTGAACATTGGTGTGAACTTCAACAAGAAAACCAAGCATGGCATGCGAACTTGGAACATCAGCCTCTACAATGCTTATAATTCTATGAACCCAACATTCGTTTATGGCAAACGACGAGATTATGATTACCTCGCCTATAAAGATGAATACGGTAAATACACAGGTGGTTATAATACTTCAAAGCTATTCATAAAAAAAATAACTTTGCTACCGATTATTCCGTCTGTCACCTATACATACAAGTTCTAAGATATGATAACCAATAACCATAGAACCGGAAACAAAAAAATGAAAACAAGAATTTGCTTTTTATACCTTATTATATATATAGGTATCATCCTTTTCTCCACCTCCTGCGAGAATGAAATTCCTTATACGCCAGCTCACAGCGAACCGCAGCTCATTATGAACGCACTCCTGGATGCCGGGGAAACCGAAAACTATGTATATCTCAACCTAAGCGGCATACATGGCCTTTCCCATGTAGAAGAAGCTACTGTAAACCTATATGTCAACGGACAACTTATTGAGAAGGCTGAAGAACTTCCTCCACTCAAACCTATTGGCAGTCTGGATATGGTCTACGATCCCAATGCACCTCTCAATAATCTCCCTGAAATAGCAAAACGCAAAAAATTCCGCATCACAACGGTATTAGCTCCGGGAGACGACATCCGGTTGGAAGCTACAGCAGAAAATGGAAAGTATCATACTACGGCAGATGTAACCGTACCCTATCCGGTAAACCCCATTCATGTCGATACATGCCTTGCCTCTCTTAGAGAATACAATGGCTGGGGAACCTATCGCCAATATAAAGTAACTCTACAAGACCGTCCTGGCGAAAAAAACTACTACCGTTTGGACATACGTAATGATATTACGACTTATGGACAGTATGACAATTATAAAGACACTATCGTTTACTCCCGTGAAACGGAAGTAATAAATAGGGAAGATGTTATACTAACAGATGGTAACCCCAGTAGTAGTGAAGATGACGAAGATGATTTTTTCGGTACTTATATTGAAAACAAATACAATGTTTTCACGGATGGGCGCTTTTCTGGTACTACCTGTACGCTTAAGGTTTACACCAAGCTTTATAATTATGATAATTCAGGGCTCTATAATATCACTCGCCGTTCCAGAAGTATCATTGTTCGCCTGCTCAGCATCAGTGAAGCTGAATTCCGCTATTTAAAAGCCCTAAACACTCTGGAATCGGGCAATTATGAGGAAGCACTCATGGAACCCATTATCATACCAAGCAATGTAAAAGGCGGGCTCGGATTTGTAGGAATCAGTTCGGAAACAAGAATGACAATGCAGTTGCCTGATGAGATTATTGACAATGAAAACTTACCACCATATACTCAATAAGATTATACCATGAAGCATTATATTCTTCTCTTGTTAATAGCCGTGTCTTTCTGTTCCTGCCGAAGTTCGCGCAGCATGCAGAAAGAATTGAATGGCATGCGTAGCAATCTTTTCTACGAGCTTATTTCGCAAGAATATACCGGCAAAGTCAAAGACAGCATCTATCTGGATTTTATAGATTACTCCAACACTGATTATTACAGCACTATCAAGCGGAAAGGTGGTTTCTTCATTCCACTGATTATCTTTAATAGGCAACAGGATCGCTTCCGCACACGGCTGGGTGAGCATTCTCTCAGCCAACTTTATCGTGAATTCCTCACGGATGCATTATTAACCGAATGTAATAGTAGTACCTGCTTCCAATTAATAGATAACAAAGACAATCAAGTTCCCACTGACTCTGTTTACCGCCTGGAGGTAAAAGTCAGGCAGAATGAAACAACTGGTGGCGTTGTTTTAAATGAAAGCGGATTTATTTGGTTCGAAGGTGGTTACATTACCTTGCAAAGTGCTCGTTACCGCCCGGCACAAACTCAACTTTCCATTTCTATACGTTTTTCGCACCATGGCGATTGCTTGTTAGACAAAACCTACAATGTCAAGCATAAGCAGTCTCGCAGAGATCGGAACTATGAAGATTCCTATGCCGCCAATCAAGGCTGTCTGGATGATATGGCCGAATGTCTGTCACTTGCCACCCGGGAAATTGTTGAAGAAATCAGCCAGGAGCTGAATTTACTCATGTCCGCCCGATAGCCCATTATACATTACACGCAAAGCATCCACTATCATTCTGATCGACCGTGTACGATAACTATATTACATTCATATTACAAAAAAGACCTCAAACAATCAAAATAACATCATATAATTGATCTACATCAAGAAATAGTCATCTAAACAGCACTTTCTTTCCTTTTCGTTTTTGTGTTATAAAACATATTTCTATATTTGCACAGGTAAAAAGAAAAAGCTAAGCGCTTAGAGCTGTTTTCAATAGGTATTAGATTTTTAGAGTTAGAATTGTTTTTAGGTATAACAAATTAAAAGTAGGTATTATGAAACGTTTAGGATTAACATTAATGGCAGCAGTCTGCCTGACTGCTACGACATTTGCAGCAGGAAATCAACCTACAACTGCAAAATGGGATGGTAACATCAACGTAACCAAGTTGAGTAAATATTTGAATTTATCCGCTGACCAGCATGAAGAAGTAGCAAACATTTGCGATTATTTCTCTACACAGATGGAACGCGCTACAACTGCCAAGAAGGATCAGAAAAAGAAACTTCACAATGCAGTTTATGGAAACTTGAAGTTGATGAGAAAAGCACTGACTGACAAACAATATGCTGAATATGCAAGAGTATTGAATGTCACTTTGCAGAACAAGGGTATCGAAATGAAATAATTTCACGTCGATAATTAGGAATATCCTTTTTGATTAATAAATAAATTGTAAAAGAGGGCGCTGAACATTACGTTTAGCGCCCTCTTTCCTTTGTCAACACTATCTAAGTGCCGACTCCCTAACCAATATATATTTCATTTACAAACAATATTTGTCTTGTAGTTCCTTCTTGTATTTCTTAGAAACCAACAATTCCGTTGCATTTTCAAAAGGTGGATACAATATACATTTACCATCCTTGATAATCATCAAATAATCAATATTGATGATAAAAGACTGATGAATTTGCACGAAACAAGGCGAATGCTGCGTTATCTGTTCAGCAGTCATTCCACGACGCAATGCCAATGGGGGTTGATTATTAAGCATTACTTCCCATTGTTTGCGGTCAGAGCAATAGCGAAAAAAGCCAACCTCTGCAGGACGCAACGCTCGCATATCATTTGTCGGTGTAAATACAATGAAGGTTTGAGCACTATAGAGTGGCATCCCTACAGGTAATGTTGTTCTCTGTCCTGCCTCTGCCTGTTTCACAAAACGTGCTAATATATCTTTCAATTCTTGTTCTCCAAAAGGTTTTAATAAATAATCGAACGCAGACTCACGGATCGCCTGTATCATATATTTGTCGTAAGCTGTATAAAAAACAACCCGCATATTCCACGAAACATCATTCCGAATATCCTTTAGCAGTTCCATACCCGTCATGTCCGGCATTTCCACATCCAAAAAAAGCAAATCAGGTTGTACCTTAGTAATTACTTTTTTGGCTTGCTTACCATTCCGGGCTGTCTTTTCCAAAGAAAAACGCACATCTTTACTTAACTCGAAAGTCAAATTCTCGAGTGCTACATCATCATCGTCAACTATTATAACTTTATATTTATTCATGTCTATTTCATGTATCCTTTGGCGAATGTAAAGATTATCTGGTTTCCAGGCAAAACTCTCAAAGTGATTTTATAGACTATCCGGCGATAATTCGTCCTATCCTTGCTAAAAACAAGATTAAACGTTATCACTTAATCCTATAATCATACTTATCCGGCAACAGGAAAGTGACTTCACATCCAATTTCGCCATTGGATAAAGAAACATTATGTATAGCTACATCTATTGTTTCCTTATTCTTCATATTTAGAATCTGAATTGTCTGCATAATAACCTTCATACCTGTACCAGTTCCCCTGTTCCGGCTATTTGGACGATAACCTCCACCATTATCCCTGATTTGAATAGAGATTCCATTGGCTTGGCGAGCAATAATAATCCACAAATTTCTTTCTCCTTCCTTCTCTTTCAGAGCATGCTTCACTGCATTTTCTACAGGAATCTGTATCAACATAGAAGGTAGCTGAACTTGCTCAGGATTCACACCTTCACCAATCTCTATCATCGGATGGAAAGTTATCCCTAATGAGCGACGCTCCAAATCGATATAGGTTTTCACAAAATCCAGTTCTTCCGCTAAAGTGACACATAATTGCTCAGCCAGTTCCAAATTACGCCGCATCAGTTTGACCAAGGAAGATAGTTCCTGCTTCTCTTCCGCTTTCCTTCCTGCCATTTCCTGATTAAGCACATTAAAGATGAAATGAGGAGATAAGCGGTTACGGATATTTTCCAAACGAAGTGAAGAAACTGTACGACGGTTTTGAGCTAACAATAACGCGCGCTTCTTCTTACTGTACAGATAGACAAAAACAACCACCAGTAAGGTAATAGTGGTAAGGGCAATCCATAAGGTCTCCATCTGCCGAAGTTCAAGAACTTCATTCTCCTTTTCCCGGATAAAAACTTTCTGCGCCATCACTGTAGAATCCTGTTGGTAACGCAAGGCCAGATCAGCCGTACGCATCTTTACACGCTCATTACGGATAGAATCATCCATCCGATTATTTTCTTTCAAATAAAAATATGCTTTTCGATAATCTCCCGTTTCTTCATAATATTGCTGCAGATACTTATTGCGTATGTTCACCATATCCGGATCAATATCCGGTGAAGTTATGCTTTCTGATAAAATACGCCAAGCTTTAGGCAAGTCTTTCTGAATCAGTGCCAATTCTATTTCCTGTGTATCAATATAATAAAGTGCAGTTGTTATTCCTGTTTTCTCAAAAAAAGGTTGGCACTTGTTGATATATTTAGCTGCAGAATCGGGCTCATCCACTTGCAAGAAGCAATCTCCCAAATTCAACCAACCTAAGTTCAACTCGAAAACCATATCGGGATAACCTTCAACAAGATCAGTAACTTTTCGGAAATAATTGATAGCCGTTTCATAATCTCCCCGATAATAATAAGAAGTCCCACGGTTGTTCAGATAAAAATGCTTCTCAAAAGGCAACATGTCCTCATAGCTTCTAGCCGCAAGATTATAATAATAATCACATTGCTCAAAATCACGCAAAGCCACATATATCTGTGCTAGTCCATAATAAATCGGCGGTTTCTTTGTAGAAGTGATATTTAGTGAATCGCACAATAACAGTGCTCTCCTGTACCATGCCGCTCCCACGTCCAATTTACCTAAACGGTTAGTAGCATCAGCCAGATTCATCAGAATATCAGGTACAACTTCTATTTTAGTGCCATGCATCCGTAGTTCATAAGCTTTTCGGAAATAAACTTCTGCAGAATCCATATGTCCTGTACGCGCGTAGATATTCCCCTTCATATTAAAACAATCAGACTGTAAATCTGCCAATTGCAGAGAGAACGGTTGTCTTTCTGTAAAATCTTCGATTTGTTGTATTAAGAGCCGGGCAGAATCCATATCAGAAGACATCATACAAGTCTTAGAAGCCACAATCAGATAGTTATAACGTACCAGACTGTCTTTAATTTCTCGCATTTTTTGCAATGCTTGTGTACGTACTTTCCGAGGGGCAATAGATACGGAATCTCCATTTGCTATGAAGAATGCTTCGAATGCTTGCATTTCAGGATTTACCTCTTTTTGCTCCTGAGGTGTGCATGCATTCCATATTATTAGTATTCCCATCAAAAACAGGATGACTCTTACTTGCCTCTTCCCCCTCTTTTGCATAAATACACAATTAATAGATACGTTATTGTCAAGACCTTTGCAAACATAAGTTTTTTTTATGAGACAAAAGAATATTAAATAGAATTTTTATAGACGTATCTGGAAAACAAAGAGTATCTAATACAATTTGTAAAACAATATAAAAACAGCAAACATCTTACATATAAGAAGTTAAGAGTTTGTCGACAAGATGTTAACTTTTTGTCAACAGGAAATTAATTTCTTGTCGACAAGGAATTAATATTTTATAAGAAACTGATAATCAAAGCCAAAAAGCAAGACATAGAAACTACATCTATGCAATATTTATTACTATACAAGTTTATCAAACTTTGAATCAGACCAATAAAAAGTAAATGGATATTCACCAATGGTACAGCTATAAAAACATCTTTTCTTATTTAAAGCATCCAGGATAATCCTCTTTTTATTCATAATAAACCACTATTTCGTCCGTTTAGGTAATTTTCCCTTTAATAATAATTTGGATAAAATCCATTATTAGGTAAATTTGAATATAAAATAGCATGGTTATTATGAATGAAGAAACACAAAAGGACAGAATACGTGGTTCATTAATAGGTGGAGCCATAGGTGACGCTTTAGGATATCCTGTAGAATTTATAGATTCGTATGCAGGTATTCAAAGAAGATATGGAGATGCAGGAATTACCCGTCTCGACGTCAGACAATGGTGGAAGAACGAAGATAGTTCTACTGGAAAAGCTTGGGTTTCTGATGACACACAGATGACGTTGTTTACAGCCTGTGGCATATTGAATGCAAAAGAAAAAGGGAGTGCTCCCATACCCAGTATTTGTGAAGCTTATATAGAATGGTATTATACTCAATTAGGTAGGAAGAGTAAGCGTTTCAATGAATGCTGGATCGGTGATATTCCGGAATTAAATCAGCGCAGAGCACCCGGAGACACCTGTCTCACTGCTCTTTCGGATATCATTGCGGGAAAAGCACCCCATAATAACAGTAAGGGATGTGGTGGAGTTATGCGCATAGCACCCATACCTTTATATGGACTGGGCCAAGGACGAATATCGGATATAAATACTCTTGATTACCTTGCAGCAGATGCGGCAAAGCTTACTCATCAGCATCCATTAGGCTTTATCCCAGCAGCCTTTACAGCTCACGTCATTTATCGTTTAGCAAGTGATAAAAATCCGGAGAAAGAAATATTCAAAAACTATATCAGAGAAGGATTGGAATCCGTACAACGGATGTTTACCAACCATACTGAAGAAGTTGAAAAATTTGTTTCTTTGGTAAAGAAAGCCATTCTTTTATCTGATATTCCAATCGATAATGTACGCGCCATCGAAAATGAATTAGGGGGTGGCTGGGTAGCCGAAGAAACTGTTGCTATAGCCATCTACTGTACTTTATCCTATTTTGATAACTTCGAAAGAGCAATGATTGCAGCTGTAAATCATGCAGGTGACAGTGATTCTACAGGTGCTGTGACTGGTAACTTGTTAGGTGCTGCCATCGGTTATAATGCAATACCTCAATTCTACAAAGACGACTTGGAACTGCATGATGTGATACTGCATGTCGCGGATGATTTGTATCTCGGTAAAACAACACTTCAATAAAAGCAATGAATATCTATAGTAAAATTCATAGAATGATCAGTACCAGCAGCGATAAACAACTTTACATGTTGCTAAATACCGAAGAATACACCAATTATCCGTACGAGACTAAGGGACTTGGTGAAAATATGGCTCTCGTAAGTCAAGTGATAAGCGGTTGGTGGAAACCACGTTTTCTGTTGAATCATAATACGAAATGTGCCTATGAGTTCATGGATAGTAACGAAAAACTGACAACTGTAACTCAAGATGATATTGCCTGGGATACATTGTACGGAATACCGAAAATAGCTATTGAACGGGCTAAAAGATTTTCCGCACATTTTCCAACATTCATACATGAATTCAAGAATGGTATGGCAGAAGTAAGTTGGCAAATTAATCCTGATGGCCGTTACTATATGGATGATGATGGTTTTGGAATGACCGATGACGAAGAAATCACCATTTATGGTTATATTGATCATAAAGGAAAAGTTGTATCCAAATTCCATGCAATCAATAATTAGAATGAAGAACTAAGATAAATATAGAAAACTATGAATACAATTTTCCATTTGAAGAAAGCCCTATTTTATTCAACTATACTTTTGAGTCTAATTATTCTGCTGGAAGGATGTAAGAAGAAAAGTACTGTAGAAGATTTCGGAACTCGCATTGACCAATGCTATGAAGACAGAATAGATACCACTTTAATGGCTGATGGAACAATGTTCATTGAAACAACCGGAACAGCCCCTCTCAATTCTGCTGTTGATGTGATAGACAAGCATGGAAAGCTATTGGCACAAGGAGCATGTTGTTCCGAACGTACAATCTTCAACTTCATCAGATATCTATATGATGACAATGAGCGGATAAAAGGACTTATACATTTTTCCGGCGATACAGAAAAAGATTATGGAGAAAAGCAAGAAATAGAATTATTCCGGAAACAAGTATTTGACGATAATTGGAATCGTGAGGAGTATTCACGATATAATTTTGAATATGATAACAAAGGACATATCGTACGAATAAACGACCCTATTACACACGATCATATACAGGCGCCAGCCAATCATAAAATAGAGTTTAAAGTCATACCCAATAGTTTATTCTGGTCAAGCGATCTGGATGGTGGGGTCTATCTTTTAGACATAAATATCGTGCCTATTGACCCAAAATGCAAGGATTACATTAAAATGAATTATTGCTTTTATACCCCTATACTCCTTGAAGAATATAAAAACAATATAAAAGTCAAAAGTACTGCATTATCATCTTATTCTTCCCACTCAATCCAATTATAAAGCCATATAGCCATAAAAACGGCCGTTTATCCATTTTTTATTTATTATATAATTTTGATATAACGAATAGTTCTTTTAACTTTGCGACAACAGATATAAGTAATCATTAACAGTAACCCACAATTTACGAAGCACAATGAGAAAGCTTTTACTTCTGGGGATTTGCATCTCTTTTCTTCTCCCCACAGTTATGCAAGCGCAATACATGCGCTCATCTTACTTTATGGAAGGTAGCAGTACCCGCATGCAGTTAAATCCGGCAATGCAACCCAAGCGTGGCTATGTCAATTTACCTGTAATAGGTTCATTAGCAGCCGAAGTATCCTCCAACTCTCTGGGTATCCAGGATGTTATTGACGTCTTTGACTCTGACGGAGAGTTTTACAACAATGATAAGTTCTACAACCGTCTGAAAGGAATGAATGAGCTGAACATCAATCTCAATACGGATGTCATCTCTTTCGGATTCTATAGAGGCAAAGGATTCTGGTCATTCAATGTAGGAGCACGTGTAGATGTGGATGCAACTATTCCTAAAACCATGTTCGAATATCTGCGTGCCATAGATACAGAAGATTTTACTTGGGGAAGTAGCAGAACCTTTAATATCCAGAATGAGAAATTGCGTCTGAACTCTTATATAGAGGTGGGGGCAGGTTATTCACGTGCTATAAACGACCGTCTGACCATAGGTGGTAAAGCCAAACTATTGTTAGGTGCCGGAAACCTGAATTTAAAAATCAACCAACTTTATATATCAGGCAAAGAAGCAGGCCTAGACTCCGAATTTCAACTAAAATCAGATGCCTATCTGGAAGCCTCTGCTAAAGGTCTGGACTTGGAAGAAGAAAATGGATACATCACAGATCTGGACTATAATAATTTCGGTATCAGTGGATATGGAGCAGGCTTAGATCTGGGAGCAAGCTATCAGGTTATGAAGAACCTTACGTTCTCTGCTGCCATCCTCGACTTAGGTTTTATCTCTTGGGGTAAATCAAGCACCCAGATAGCCGAATCAAACAAAGATATCGCTATTGATAAAGATAATTACAGTGAATCTACTGATGTACTGGACTTTGAATTGTACGGTTTACAGAAGAAAGAGAATAAATCCCGCACCACTTCCTTATCCCCGACTATGGTTTTAGGAGGAGAATACGGATTCCTGAATAATAAACTGGGAGTAGGATTATTATCAACTACCCGTTTCGGTCAGCTAAAGACATATTCCGAATTGACTTTATCCGCCAACTATCGTCCGAACACTTTAATCAACGCTACATTAAGTTACTCCATGCTTCAAGGTGGTGAAACATTCGGCTTTGCTTTCAAGGTAGGTCCTTTGATGCTGGGTACTGACTATATGTTCTTCGGAAATAACTCCAAACATGTAAATGCCTTCATCGGACTTTCTATTCCTTTGGGAAGAAAGAAGATATAATAGCTACAAAACTACAAGCTACAAGTGCCTTTCGGAATGAAAGCGCAGCCACTTGTAGCTTGTAGCTTTGTAACTATTTTATCGTCACCATCGTCGCTCCGAAACCATATTCCTGGAAAGAAGCATCCTGATGCCGGAAATTCGGATATTTACGTTTCAGTTCTTCCAGCAATGCTTTGCGCAACACGCCATCACCCTTACCGTGAATAAAAACAATGCGCTGTTCACGTTTATTCTTATATTGCTCCAGAACTTCTCGGAATTTGTCCAACTGGTAATTCAATATTTCACTGTTACTCATTCCTTTAGTATCGTCCAGCAATTCTCCGATATGTAAATCAATCTCGATGATACCATTTTGTCCACCGCGCTTCACAATTGGCTGATACTTCGGTTTATCTTCAGTTTTCTTTTGCAGCAAAGCAGATTGTAGATCTTCAGCTGATACATACACCTGTTTGGTGGGAACATCATCTTTCACTATATCATAAATCAGTGCAGGTGTCTCAAAGAATTCTGATTCCTGGAATGTGTGTAGTTTATAGAACTTCACCGTATCTATGCGAAGTTCCACACTGACTGCCGGCTTCAAAGCAAAAGAACGATCCTCTTTAAAAGCAATGAACTGTACTGCAACATGTTCACGGTCATTCAGTTCCACCTTCTCAAATTCTTCCAGCAGCAACTTCGTATTCGGCTCTACTATTCCATTGGAACGGACATTCCATGCTTTTCCTTCTGCACAGAGGTAAGTGTAATATAGATAGTAATTGCTATCATTCACCAGATAAGATTCGAAAGGAGTAGTACTGACAGCCTTAATATCTTCCGGTACAAAAGCCAGAAAAACATTTAGAATATCTCCCCCACGCATTTCCGGCTGACGGTAAACAGATACCTGCGGTTTGGACAAGCGCTGCACTTCACTATTTTCCTGAACCGGGTGAGAAATAGAAGGTTGCACCGGCCGGGTCATATTATAATCATCCGTATCAATTACTACGCACTCACGCATGGGCATCGGAATATCAAAGCCATCGACATCTTCCACCAATACAATATCTTTCCCCCTGAATCCTTTCACGATTCCTCCGCCGATTTCATTGAGGAAACGTACTTTATCACCAATTTTCATCATATCATTTACAATTTAGCTATTTACAATTTATGATTGGAGTTGCTTAAACAAACAATCGTTCTACAAAGATACGGTAACTCAATAAAAAAAGATAGAAAAAAGACGATAAATATCCGTACCTTTGCAGCCCGTAAAGAAGTTTATCATGAAAGAAGATCCAAAACATATCCGTATCAGCGAATTCAATTATCCATTACCGGATGAGCGCATTGCCAAATTTCCTCTGCCGGTGCGCGATCAGTCCAAACTCCTGGTCTACCGTCACGGCGAAGTTTCCGAAGATCACTTCACTTCACTTCCATCCTATCTGCCGGCAGGAAGTCTGATGATATTCAATAATACGAAAGTGATACAGGCACGACTGCACTTCCGAAAAGATACCGGTGCTCTGATTGAAGTATTTTGCCTGGAACCCATTGAGCCAAACGACTATGTCCTCAATTTCCAGCAAACCGAACACGCTGCCTGGCTCTGCATGATCGGTAATCTGAAGAAATGGAAAGAAGGCACGCTAAAACGGGAAATGACCGTAAAAGGGCAACCGATAACTCTGACTGCCACTCGTGGTGAATGTCATGGCACCAGCCATTGGGTTGATTTCCGTTGGGATAATCCGGAGATTACTTTTGCTGATATTCTTGAAGTATTCGGAGAACTCCCCATTCCGCCATACCTGAACCGGGATACTCAGGAAAGTGACAAGGAAACCTATCAGACTGTTTATTCTAAAATAAAAGGCTCCGTAGCTGCTCCTACTGCCGGACTACACTTTACCCCCCGTGTACTGGATACTCTAAAAGAAAAAGGTATTGATCTCGAAGAACTGACATTGCACGTAGGTGCAGGTACTTTCAAACCCGTTAAAAGTGAAGAGATTGAAGGACACGAAATGCATACGGAATATATTTCCGTATCACGCGGAACCATTGAAAAGCTGATAGCACACGATGGAAAAGCAACTGCAGTAGGTACTACTTCAGTAAGAACACTGGAAAGCCTTTACCATATCGGCGTTACTCTACTAAAAAATCCGGATGCCACAGAAGAAGAACTTCACGTCCACCAATGGCAACCTTATGAAACAGCTGAAGAAGCTGCAAATATCACATCTGTAAAAGCTCTGCAAGCTATACTCGACTATCTGAACCATCACAATATGGAAGCCCTGCACACCAGCACGCAGATCATTATCGCACCGGGATACGACTACAAGATTGTATGTGCCATGGTCACTAATTTCCATCAACCACAAAGTACATTGCTATTGCTTGTCTCGGCTTTTGTAAAAGGTAACTGGCGCAAGATATATGATTTCGCATTAGGTCATGACTTCCGTTTTCTGAGTTATGGAGATTCTTCATTATTAATACCGTAAAATTATGAACAGCGACAATAACCAAGAAATGTTTCCTATCGTCGACGAACAGGGAAATATCACAGGTGCCGCTACACGTGGCGAATGCCACAGTGGTAGCAAACTCTTGCATCCGGTCATTCACCTTCACGTTTTTAATTCCAAAGGCGAACTGTATATGCAGAAACGTCCCGAATGGAAAGATATCCAACCGGGAAAGTGGGATACTTCGGTAGGAGGACATGTAGACCTGGGTGAAAGTGTAGAAATGGCGTTGAAGCGCGAAGTACGCGAAGAGTTAGGCATCACCGACTTTACTCCCGAAACTATTACGAGTTACGTCTTTGAATCTGCACGCGAGAAAGAGCTTGTCTTTGTACACAAAACGGTTTACGACGGCGAGATACAACCAAGCGATGAATTGGACGGTGGTCGTTTCTGGACCATAGAGGAGATTAAAGAGAATATGGGGAAAGGTGTGTTTACACCGAACTTTGAGGGGGAGATAGAGAAAGTAATCGAACCACTTTAACCTTGATACTAACTGTAATTATGCAGAACTTTATCAAAGCATCTATTTAAAATAATCCCATTAATCTGCAACTTCTAATACAAAAAATCCCCTAAACACTTGACATCGCCTCCTCGATGTCGTATATTTGTATCGGTAAATCTATTTAAGATTCAATTTTAAATTAGTATAAACGGAGAGGCATCGCTTCTCCGTTCTTTTTTTATCTCTACTGCTCCCATTTGAAATGCCACATGTCAGTTCCCCGAATGCCGTACCTCAGTAATCCGAATACCACACCTCAACTGGTGAAATGGCTGGCATTTAGATTGTTGAGGTGTGGTATTCGGATTACTGAGGTACGGCATTTCGGTTATTCAGCCCTGCGAAACGGATAATGCAATTGAGGCAAACAGATGATGCGTTCGGGGTAAACGGATGATGTGTTTGAGGTAAACAGACGGTCTGTTCCGAAAGCAAAAACGGGAGGTCTGAACCTCCCGTCTGTTAATCTTATGTAAATCTGCTCTTGACAAAAAAGCAAAGTTACACCGTCATTCCTTGAACAAATCGTCCAAAAGCACCTGGCTCTGAACACAACCGGAATACATATTCTCTTTTAACCCGTAAGTGGTGACAAAAGTCAGCATCAACGACTTTCGTGTATTTGTTTCTTCTCGAAAAGCGGCAATCTTGTTTCTTAACTTTTCTTCATAGCCTTTGTCTATCGCAAACACCGTAGAGTAATATTTCATCTCACAGAGATTTACAGTTTCATCCTTACGATCAATTACCAAGTCTATCTGTGCCCCTTTATCTACAGTAGAACTACTCCATGAACAAACCAACGTCTGCACACCGGCTATTCCGAGTGCCGCCTTTATCTGCCGCACATGGTCCAGACAAAGCATCTCGAAGGCATAACCGCTCCACGAGGCATGTAGTGGAGTGTTCTGCGAAGTAGTCCAGAAATGTTCATCGCGATAACGATTGGTACGTATGAAGCGAAAGTAAAATAAAGTATAGAAGTCCACCAATTGAAACAAAGCATCTCGCTGTAACCTTCCTGTCGGGCTCATCCTTGGCTTTCCGAAAGGTTCATACCGGCGAATAAAACCACAACTCTCCAATTCTTCAAGGGCTATGCTGAAAGCCCCGTTATTGGTCAGTCCTGTAACCCTAAGCAATTCTTTACGATTCAGCCCTTTAGCCTTCGTGGCAAGTGCAGTTACTATCTGTATATGCAAACCAGCATTCTTGAACAAGGCACGATAGAGGTTTTCAAATTCATCGGACAGCTCTGCTCCACTTTCAAAAAACAACCGGTCAATATTCTGCGCCAAACTGCGGTCTTTCCGCATAAAAGAAAGATAATAAGGAATGCCGCCCAGCACCATATAACACTCTGCAATGTCTCGATGGGAATAAGAGAAACCATTCGCCATGAAGTACTGCTCACATTCATTAAGCACAAAAGGTTCAATAATCATCCGGTGCGTAATGCGGTTGTGCAAACCACCGCGATTCTTTATCAACTTGTTTATCATCCATGAAGTGGCAGAACCGCAAACAATCAACTTCACATCCGTGCGAACGGCTGCCCAGCTATTCCAGAAATTCTCAAGTGCACTGACAAACCCCGATTTAGGCGTGTCCATCCACGGCAGTTCGTCTATAAAGATCACCTTCGGCCCATCGGGTAATGTCTCCAGATAACGGGCAAGTTCATAAAAAGCCAAGATCCAGCTTTCGGGTACAGACAAGGTAGTCGATCTTTTATGCCTTTGAAGAGCAATGCCGAAGTTCGTCAACTGCTCTTTCATACTTGCATTATCCATCCCTGTTACATAAAAAGCAAAGTTGTCCGCTGCCATCTGACGGATAAGAAATGTTTTTCCTACACGACGACGACCATAGACCGCTACAAATTCCGACCTATTGGAACTGATGTATTCCCTCAAGGCTTCCAATTCCTTTTTACGTCCTATCAACTTTACGTTCATCGGTCTTTCCTCCATTTATAACTTGCGCAAACATAACAAAAAACACCCGTTTACGCAAATTATAAACTTATAATCTGCGCAAACACCGATTTTCACCCCCGTTTGCGCAAATTATGATTCCATCGGCTACGTTAATCAGAAAAAAGTCCCGCCTTTCTCTTCTGGAAAAGCGGGACTTGTCATTATCGTTTAATTCAGCTTACTTCGCTAAATCTTCAATCACCTTCATTATCTTCTGACCGATTTCTTCTGCCGCTTCTGCTGTAGACGCCTCACTATACACGCGGATAATCGGCTCGGTGTTACTTTTACGCAAGTGTACCCACTTATCAGCAAAGTCTATTTTCACACCATCGATGTCATTGATTTCTTCATCCTTATAAATCTCTTTCACCTTAGCCAGAATAGCATCCACATCTGTTTCAGGAGTCAGATCTACGCGATTCTTTGCCATGAAATAAGCAGGATAAGTTGCACGAAGCTCGCTCACCTTCTTGCCTTCATGTGCCAGATGGCTTAGGAACAAGGCAATACCAACCAGCGCATCACGTCCGTAGTGACTTTCCGGATAAATGACTCCGCCATTACCTTCGCCACCAATTACGGCACCCACTTCTTTCATCTTGGTGGTAACGTTTACTTCGCCTACGGCAGAAGCAAAATATTCCTTGCCATACTTGCGGGTTACATCACGCAAAGCACGTGTAGAACTCAGGTTAGAAACTGTATTACCCGGCGTATGCTTCAACACATAATCGGCCACACTCACCAGCGTGTATTCTTCGCCATACATTTTTCCATCTTCGCAAATCATTGCCAAGCGGTCTACGTCAGGGTCAACTACGAAAGCCACATCAGCCTTGCCACCTTTCATCAGGTTCATAATGTCACCCAGATTCTTTTCAAGTGGTTCGGGATTATGTTGGAAATCACCGGTCGGTTCGCAATAGAGTTTCTCTACATGCTGTACACCCAATTGCTCCAGCAACTCAGGCAGAATAATACCACCCACAGAGTTCACACAGTCAATAGCCACGCGGAAGTTCGCCTTTCTGATAGCTTCTACATCTACCAGACTAAGCGCCAACACACTGTCTATATGTTTTTGATTGTAAGTCATATCCTTGCGATATGATCCCAGATGATCTACATCAGCAAAGTCAAATTCTTCAGCCTCGGCAATGCGAAGTACTTCGTTACCTTCGGCAGCATTCAGAAATTCGCCGCGTTCATTCAGCAATTTCAGGGCATTCCATTGTTTCGGATTGTGCGAAGCAGTCAGGATAATACCACCACTGGCGCCTTCCATAGTTACGGCCAATTCAGTGGTCGGTGTAGAAGCCAGATCGATGTCCACTACATCCCATCCCATACCCATCAGGGTACCTACTACTACATTCTTTACCATTTCACCCGAAATACGGGCGTCGCGTCCTACTACAATTTTGTTGCTTTTTACCGTGCACGTTTTGCGAATAAGTGTGGCATACGCTGATGTGAATTTCACAATGTCAAGCGGATTCAAGCCCACACCCGCTCCTCCGCCAATAGTTCCGCGGATTCCAGAGATAGATTTGATTAGAGTCATTAGGTTAATGATTTAAAGATTGTTGGTTACATACTATAATTACCTATAGATTTGGTATTTACGGATATCATAGTAATAAGGGTATACGGACTGCATAGCTGTGCTGTGTCCCATCTTTGAGGGAACGATCAATCTGACGTGTGCCATGTCACGTACATAGGTCAACGGCACCAACCAGCCTGCAGGAACAGAAGTTCCATAATAAGAATACATCAATCCTTGAGTAAACTGACCGGCAATGGAAGAACTCGTTACCCGGTAATTAAATTCATCCACTACTTCCGCAAATCCTAAGTTAGACATTGTCGTATCTCCTTGAATGAGGCCGTATTCCATGAAACGTACCAATATTTGGTCGTTCGCTTTTACTGTATCAGCAGGATTTTTAGAGCCTTTATCCCGTATTTGCATATATACGCCGCTAGCAAGTTGCACATATTCATTCTTAAGCGTATCCGTAGTCGAGTCGTTTCTGTAAAACTCCGTTTGGGATATAACCTTAATATTATTGTCCTTTATAAATGCTTTGATGGCATCTTTTTCCTCCTCCAGCATTTCTGCATAAGTCTTGGTGTTATCACAAGCCTGGAAAGCCAGACCACATGCCAGCAAAGACAAAAAGAATAATGTAAGTTTCTTCATTATCTGTTATTTAGTAATTCCGTACAAAAGTATTCGATTTCGTTGAAAGTTGAAAGCTCTACGAGGAAAGTTCGTATCTTTTAACCTTTGTGCCCCTCTTTTTTTATCCTTTCGCATTCAATAAAGGCTTGAATTTCTCTAAAGCACGTTCCAGGACTTTCTTTGCTTCCTCCAGCGTACCATAAAATTCACCACCGGAAGCATTCAGATGTCCGCCTCCATTGAAGAATTCAGCTGCTAACTGATTGCAAGGAAATGTACCCACAGAACGCAATGAAACCTTAATCATCGGCTTCTCCGTGTCTTCACGCAGGAAGCAAGAGAAAACCACGTCTTTTATACTCAAAGGAATATTTACAAACCCCTCGCTGTCTCCCCGGATATAATTGAAACGTCCCTGCTCATTTTTTGTCAATGAGATCAAGGCAGAATGATAATCGGGATAAACCTGCATATTTGAAAGCACATAACCCATCAGTCGCAAGCGACTTTCAGAGTAAGTATTATAAACTTTCCGGTAAATATCATCCTTATCGATACCCTTGGAAAGTAATTCACTGATGATAAAATAAATCTCCCGGTTATTGGAGTTATAAGTAAATCCACCTGTATCGGTCATCATACCGGTATAGATACACTCTGCTCCTTCTTTGGTTATTTCATTAAAATACCCCATGCGGCATATCAAGCGGAATACAAGCTCCGAAGTAGAAGAAATATTGGGATGTGAGATTGTGATATCACAAAAATCCTCGGGATACAAATGATGGTCTACCAAAATCTTCTTCCCTTTTGCTGCCTTTATTGCATCCGCCATTGCATCAATACGACTCAAAGCATTGAAATCCAGACAACAGATTATTTCAGCCTCAGCAATCAGTTTATCGGCAAATTCTTTGTAGCGGTCATAGAGTAATACATCTTTGCTACCCGGCATCCATCGCAGAAAGTCGGGAAAAGCATTCGGCACAATGACATTTACCGTTTTATCTTGTGAATTCAAGAAGTGCCACAATCCCAATGAAGAACCTATGGCATCGCCGTCCGGCGCTACATGGGCTACAATTACAATTCTCTCCGCATGCCCCATCCACCTGGCAAAACGATCTATTTTGGCTTGTTCTATTACTTTTGTTAACATTTGATTATTTACGATTAGACGATTTACGATTGAACGATTAAAGTTACTTCCATCGTTCATACTAATTGAATGGGCAAAAGTACGAAAAAGTTCGGGAGTTGGCGGAAAGTAACAAAGGTTTTATTTAGTCTTCGTATTCTACTATCTTCCTTAACGGGGCTAATAAACGTTCCAATACATTTCTGTCTGCCAATATAATGTCTGCCGTGCCTTTCAATTCACGTAAAGTCGGAAGGGTTTTACCATAATTCGTGTGCAAACCTTCCGGCAATACTATTTCCACTACATAAAGTCCATCTTCCGTCGGAGCCGGAGAGATACTTTCCACCTTTCCTCTCACATAGCCAAACTCTTGATCGGGGTAATTATCCATACGGATATGCACTTTCTGTCCTACTTGCACCTTTCCCGAACCTTGTAAAGGGAGTTTGGCTTTACCAACCACTTTCGACTCTTCGGAAGGCTGAACCACAAAAACAGTCTCACCCGACTGTACATTCTGATTGCGGCTCCAAACTGTCATAAAAGTTATCTTACCGCAAATAGGACTACTAAACAGATAGTTCTGTGCCCACGAACTCAGTTGTGCCTGAAGCTGCTCAATTGCATTTTTCAATTCAAGCCTGCGGTTCTGCTCCTCATCATAAGCCTGTTTACCCAAGTCCAGCAAGTTTTCCTCCTGTTGTTTTAACTGCATTTCAGCCTGCAGCAAACTCATGCCGGAAGTTTCTCTGGTACGTAAACTCTGCAAATAGCGGCTGCCCGACTCTTCAAATTCTGCCACAATCATTGCATTTCTCGCATACAAAATGGAATCCCGGTCGTACATACTCTGCGCCAGTTCCATTTCTTTTTCGGTCAGTGTATGTTCACGCTCCACCAAGTTAAGATAAGAGCGTTGCCCAGCCAGTTGTTTCTTTCCTGCATCCATCTTCTTTGCATAATAATCTTGCTGGACAAAGCGAACATAATCTGAAAGAGCAATCATAAATGAAGCATATGCAGACTGCAATTCTCCCAACTGCAAACGCTTACCTATAAAATATTCAGCCCCTTTCGCCGGTTCATAACCTGCTATTCCCCACTCTTTCATACGGTCTGTCAGCCATAGTACATCTTCCGTAACAGAAGCATTCTGAATGACTCCCAAATGTTCGCCTGCCCTCACCATATCGCCATTGTGTACATATAAAGTATCTATTTTACCCATAGAACGCGCCAATATAAAAGCTGGAGGTTCCTCAGTGGTCAGTGTCACTTCCGCCTGCAAAACATCCGGATATTTAAAAATCCAGCCCCCTGTCAGTAAAGCTAACAGAATAATAAACAGCACAGTTATCCCCCATCTCACCACCCAGGGTGAAATGTGATTCATCACTTCCTGCACTTCCTCGCTGCGCAGCTCTATCTCTTTATATTTCTTCTCCTCTTTCACTATCTTAAATTACCAATTTCTAATTACCCAGTTCCAATTGATTCTTTACCAACTGGTAATATAAACCCTTCCGTTCCGCCAATTCCTTGTGGGTTCCCTCTTCGGCTATTTTGCCTTTATCCAGTACTATGATATTATCTGCATCTCTCACCGTACTCAGCCGATGAGCCACTACAACAACTGTTTTCCCTTTATAAAATTCATGCAAATGCTCCATTATCTCGCGTTCATTATTCGCATCCAATGCATTGGTGGCTTCATCAAAAAACAGGTAATCCGGATTCTTATACACCGCACGGGCTATCAAAATACGCTGTCTCTGCCCTTGGCTGATGCCATTTCCTTCCATACCGATTTTAGTATTGTATCCCAGCGGTAAGGAATCTATAAAATCACGAATATTGGCAATGGTCACCGCATGTCTCAAACGTTCAATATCAATCTGCTCCTCACCTACCGCAATATTCTGTGCAATTGTCTCGGAGAATATAAAACCATCCTGCATCACAGACCCGGTTCGGGCACGCCATAAATGTGGATTAATGTTCTCTAACGGAGTATCCTGTATCTTTATCGCTCCTTTATTGGGAGTATAAAAGCCAAGCATCAATTTTATCAAAGTTGTTTTACCACTACCACTTGCCCCTACAATCGCCGTCACTTTATGCTGAGGGATATGAAAAGAAACATCATCCAGTACATAATCCCTGTTTGCACCGTCATAACTGAATGAAACATTCTCTATCCGTATATCCCCTTTTTCCGGTAACACTGTAAGTTTTGACGAAATATCCTGTTCCTCGTCTTTCCGTCCATGTATCTCGTTCAGACGCTCCAAACTAATTTTGGCATCCTGAAATTGCTGTGCAAAACCAATAAAAGAAGATACCGGAGAACTCAACTGACCGATAATATAGGTCAGAGACATCATCATACCCAACGTCATCTGTCCATCTATTACAGCTTTTGCCGCAATAAAGGAAATCACAATGTTGGTAGTTTGATTAAAGAATATGGAACCCACTTGCTGAATTTGTCCCAGTGCCAAACCTTTTATGCTAATTTTGAACAGTTTCACCTGTATACGTTCCCACTGCCAGCGTTTCTGAGTCTCACAGTTATTTAGTTTGATTTCCTGCATAGCAGTTACAATTTGTATCAGGTTGCTTTGTTCGCCTGCCGCTTGTGCAAAACGGCGTATATCCAATTCCCGCCGATACTTCATAAAAACGAGTATCCAACACACATACAAGGTGTTACCTAATAAGAAGATACCTAACACTGTCAAATTATAATAAGCAAGTACAAAGCCAAAAATAAAGAAATTGACAAAGGAAAAGAGTGTGGTAATGGATGACCCTGTCAGAAACGTTTTAATACGCTCATGATCACCGATACGTTGCATAATGTCACCTACCATTTTTGAGTCAAAGAAGTGCAATGGCAATTTCATTAACTTAGCCAGGAAATCAGATATTAAAGAGATAGTAATACGTGTGTTAACATGTAACAGTATCCAACTGCGAATAAACTCTACCGAAAGTTGCGAAACAGAAATTATGATTTGTGCTATCAGTACCAGAATGATAAAATTCAAATTACTATCACGGATACCTACGTCCACCAATGATTGCGTCAGAAAAGGGAGAATCAGTTGCAACAAGCTGACTGTTAGCATCCCCAATATCAACTGTATCAATTGTTTTTTATAAGGGGTGAGATATCTCAGAAAGAAAAGCAATCCTCTTTCTCCAATTTCCGGTTCATCCTCACGATGATAAAAGTCCGGTCCGGGTTCCAATATCAATGCAGTACCGACATCTTCCCCCTCTGTCCTTGTCGACAGCCAGCACTTCTTAAATTCCTGTTCATTATAAGTCACCATCTGCTTTCCGGGATCAGCAATCTGAAACCAATATTCCCCTTTTCTTTTTTTAATGCCATAGCAAACTACAAAATGGTTTTGATCCCAATGTAAGATGCAAGGTAACGGTACATCCGTAATAAATTGTTCAAATGATACATAAACTCCTGACGTCCGAAAACCAATAGCCTCTCCCGCATCACTAATCCCCAATAATGATACTCCTTCACGGGATATAAATGAGCGTGCACGCAATGTCTGTAATGAATAGCTTTTACCATAGTATTTAGCAATCATCCGCAAACAGGTAGGACCACAATCCATTGCATCCGCCTGATGATAATATGGGAACGAGTGTTTCATTTATTGATATTTAAATCTCCAAAATGTCTCATGTCTTCAATTTTATAACTATCCGGCAATTGATAACCATTTATTAAAACAGTAGGAGTTGCTGTCAATCTGTTTTCAAATTGCCATTCTTTATGTTTACTCAGCTCACGATTAACTTCCACAGACTCCAAGTCATAATCAAACGTTAGCATATAAGTCTCTCCCAGATATTTCTTTCCAGCGAACCAATCATTATAAATTGCTTCAGCTTTCTCATGCTTCTCTTGTTGATAAACGGCAAGAAGAAATCGGGCACTCTTTTCAAGTTCCTTATTAAAGGAAGAAAAGATATACTGAACACAAACCTTATCTCCCATTTCCTTCAACAACGCACCAATGCGCTTATGCATCTGCGCACATGGATTACAATGAGGATTAGTCAATATCGTAATACGAAATTTAGCTTGTGGACATCCCCAAACTATTTGAGAAATAGCTGGATTTACGTCATAATGAGGTTGTAACTCCAATTGAGAAAGAAAAACACTATCTGACGCTTTCAGATTATTCAATTCATACTTCACATTCTCCAACTGTTCCGAACGGAACCAACGTTCTGACAACAGATGTAAAGACAAGAAAGGAAGTAAATAAAGTATTGCCACAGATAGCATATCTTGCATCTCAAAAGTTGGTAGTCTCCATTGCCCGAACACATTCACAATAGCCGTCATCCACAAAAGCAATAACACAGACAGGCATAACGGACACCATTGTTTAGCAACTTTATACTGATACCAGACACTCCAACCTGTATAAGGCAAAGCTAATAAGTTGACAAGCATTAAATAGGGCATCCATTGAGGGTAAAATACCACCAAAGTAAGACTCGAAATAAAATAGCCGAGCCCTATTTCACTCCAACTAAACATCCCCCATAATTTTGCAGCATCAGATTCTAACACACTGTTACAATCGCCTTGTTTAAACAGTGAACAAATCTTATCTGTATACTCACTCTGTACTTTGCCTTGTTTCAATAACAACAGAAAACTCACACCAGCACCTGCCAGATTAATAAACAATAAGAAACCATCTGTTACAGAAGAGAATAAATGATGCTCCCAACTCCCTAAGACCAATAAAATAACTAAAATCATAATTACGCCTATTTTCTGAACAGAATTAAAAAATGCAGTTTTCCGGTGCTTCTCATATTCCGGTTCTCTTGAAGATTCTCCCGGTTCAGCAACAAGTGCGATACCTGACCATAGCTTTTTAAATTCATCTACGGATACAGATATTTCTTTCTCGCGCCAGATATAATCGACTCCCTGATCAGACATTTGCTTTACTACTACAAAATCATTACTGACATGCGCCACAAAAGGAGAAGCTAATTCTCTTAAGTCTTTATCCTCCACCTGTATTCCTGCATTTTCTATCTTATATACAGATAGCATATCTGACAAACCATACAAGTTATAACGATGCGGATGCTCTGCAAAAAGTTTATCGGCATAGCTTCTGGTAAAAGGAATATGTAACTCATGCAGATAGGTTGATAATAGTGTTTTCATATATTCAGATGTCAATTAACTTATTCGTGTTATTTCTTTAGCCGAATCCTTATCAATACGTTATTACCTTCTTCATCTATACTCTCAGCTTGCTTTCGTAATCTTAGGATCATCAGAAGTTAGCCAAGCATCCAACAATTTATAAGTAGGATAGCCACATTCCAAATATTCACGACCATCCATCACATAATAATTATAAGGAAAAATAGAAGGAAGCCCCCATAAGTCATCGGTGATGCCTTCTGAATTAAATAACTTCCCGGATGATTTATCATAAAAACAATAATTCCATTGATTCCACATTATACCAGCGGGTCGCCATATACACAGATAGTAATGAACAGTTTCAACTATAGTAGATATTATCATAGATTGCTCATACGCATCATTTTCCACCTTGGCAGGAGTCAATCGTTTATCCCACTCACCCCATATGGCAAAAGCTTCTTCTTCTTTTTCAGAGACTCGATAGATCGTATCGCTATATTGGCTCCAAACCAACATGGTATCACCGTAAATCCCCAAATGATCAGACGGAAAACTAGGATAACTTCCAGAAGCGAAATGTAAACTCTCATCTCGCTTGGAAGATAACAAATTCCCCATTGTATCTGTTATTGCATACATATAGGGTTGTGATTCATTATCAGCATCTACACAATAATAAAAGTAGAATTTATCCTTCAAATAATAGAAACTCCAAGCCCATTTTTTAGGAAGTTGAAGAGAATGTTTATTAAGAAAAGTCCCTTCATAAGAAAAAGACAAAAGTTCAGAGGTATTCATACGGTAAACATAAATAATCCGCTCAGTTTCATTGATAGCCATAGCATAAAATCTGCTGTATTCACCAGGTCCCTGCCCTATAGCTCCTATCCTGCCAATAAAATGTCCCTGATTATTATACTTCAATATTCCCTGTTCCGTTCCAGCCAAGAAAAAAGATGAAGCATGTACAATTCTAGCTCCCTTATAGTCAATAGAATCAGGCTGAATAATTGTCATTTCATCAGCTATATCAGACATCTTCACATCTTTCTTTATGAAATCATCATAATTCCAAATCCTTATAGTACTTTCCGGCTTATTACAGCAAGAATACAAGAAAAGCAATTGAGAAATAATAAATAAGTGTTTCATACAGAATAAATTATTCAGTTTTTCTTCTATCACTATATTTAATAGTTTATGAACTTCTATTTATCTTTCAATCGTACCATTATCATGACTAAATTACCCTCAGAATCTATATTCTCTCTTTGCAATATTTCTTCTGGCAATTCATATGGTTCAATCTTTCCTATCATATACTCTTTTTTATCTTTTTGAGAGTATGAAAACATCCATCTTAAAGGAATACTGATTTGAGTATTTAAATCATCCCTAAGCTTCTTTGTTCCCATAAATATTTGCTTTCTTTTATCGTAGAAGCCAAAAGAAGAAGAAGACTTAAAAGTTGCATTATTCCACTGAAAAAATAGGAACCTTTTCGTTTCAGCAAACATTGTAAAAGCCATCATTTCTTCACTTATATCTTCAGTTGATACTGATATACGATGCTTTCCTTGCTCCCATAAAAAGGCAGGCATCCCCCCCTGTTCTGTAAAACGAAAAATAGTATCATTGAATAAATTATAATATAGCAAAGAATTATCAGAAGAGGATGTACAGTAAGTTCCACAAGCATATCCCCTCTTTAAAACAGGGTTTCCGTGTTTCTGCTTTATTTCCAGACTTTGCCCACAAGTATCATTTATCACCCAATAATAAGGATCGGATAAACCGGACATTGATGGATAGAAAAAATAGCACTTATTGGCAAGAACACGCATCATAGTCGGATAGCCATAGGTGTCATCCGGCAGATCATAATGAACACGATTCAAAAATACCCCATCGTAAGAATAATCAATCATCACTTTTTCCGGTATACTATATACACGAATCCGCTTATTACGAGTGTCAATAGCCATCAATTTATTTCTATTATATTCCATTGGTCCCTGCCCTATTTCCCCTATCTTCATAAGAAACTCTCCTGTATATGAATACTTCAAAATACCTTCTGCTACACTAACCACAAAAAAGCTATCAGTAAAACAAGAGTTGCCATAGCTTGATAACAAGAGTCTATTATCAAGCTGTATAAAAGCAATACTATCTGCAAAGTCCGATATAGGTATTACAGGTCGCAATTCATCTATCGGTTTTATTTTTAAAAGTTCTGTACTCTGCCGATGATGACAGCTAAAGAACAGAAGAGCTTCTAACAATATGAAAACTATCCTCATAATATATCATTTATTCAGTGCTTCAAAGTTGAAATGTAGCTAACATCCAACTTGGAATGTAACAAAGTTAGGCAGGATATAGCAGTTAAACAAGAGAACATACCGGACAAATCAAAACGCACATACGCCATTACGAATCAATAAATTACCTCCTAAAAAAGTTAGTAAAAAGAATCCTCTACTGGACAATATTCAACTTTACCCTCTCCTTTTTCAATTAATAAATACAAGAAAAAACACCAAACACATTAAAAAGCTAATCACTCTTTCAATCGTACCAGCACCAATACCGGATTACCTTCCACGTCGTCCTCATCCATTCCCCATGGAATAGCTTCAGGAATATTTAGCAATGCTGCGGTATTAGTTTGACATATAAAATATTCACGTCCATCTATTTGTATCAGACTACGAGGAAATAAGGGAACATTAATCCTTTCATCAAAAAGTAATTCTTCTTTTTGTATCTTAGCGAATTCACCATTCTTTTTATCATAGTAAACAAAAAAATTCACATTATCAGGTTGACGATTAAAGTTAGTTACTTGGAAAAGGAAGAAGTTCTTAGTATCAAAGAAATGAGTACAAATCCGACGTTCCACAGGGGGCGTAGGAAACGGATCATTCTCTAACAACCGGAAATTACCTTGTCCCCACAAGTAAGCGGCATACGAGCGATGAGGAGTTACATGATATATCGAATCTTCAAATAAGTCATAATAGACAACAGTACTATCGTTCATAGCCGCATAAAAAACCCCATATATGCCCGCATATTTCTCAACAATTTCTTTATATCCTTTGTAACTCTCTACAAAGGTACCATCTTTCTTTATCGACAACCAATAATAAGGTCTCTTACCGGGTTTGCCCATATTGTTGTCATAATAGAAGTATATTAAGTCACCTTGCATATATGCAAAAGAAGGCAAATATATTTTTATATCATCAGGTAGTTCTACCTGAACACTTTTTATAAATTTTCCAGTAAAAGAATAGCTCAATAATTTCTGTTCCGAATAAACATAAATGTAAATGACTTCATTCGATTTATCCATTATGCAGCGATAAGAATAACGAGGATACTCTTTCGGACCATCCCCAATATCACCTATTTTATAAAGGAAACGGCCCCTTGTATCATATTTCAAAACTCCTTCACGCGTATTTGCAAAAAAGCAACTGTCCGCCCAATACAAAGATACAAAACCGGGAAGAATAAAAGAATTATCAAATTGTATATATATCACAGAATCAGCAACAGCAGATATATCCATCGGCTCATAAGATATCTCATCAAGATTTATCATGAGCAACTCTGAGCTTTTACGCTTCTCTGAGCAGGATGACAAACAAGCTATTAAAAGGATAAATAATAATCTCATACATTTTTCTTTAAAAAGATAACAAGATCCAAGCTTTACTACAATAAGTCAAAACCAGCTCTTGTTATCTTTACCGTCAAGTACTTTACATTACCAGCACTTTACATTTATACCCTCGTACTCTAAATTTGGAGATTCCCATATTCGTTCTTCTCTAATCCGAGCTGCAACTTCACTGGCATTACGTCCGCATGCCACCCCTTTAGTTATAAAACCGCTATTATAACCAGTTGCACAGGTAAACAAAACATCACCCGGATTACAATAATCAGAAGGAACTACCCCTCCACGCACCTGCTTCATTTCCGAGACATTTAAAATCTTTTTCATAAGCATTCAATTTTAAGTAAAACAATAGAGAAAAGACTCCGCCCTATCCATCATAACAGCCAGCTACTCCATTATGATCAAAGCCTTACGGTATCAGCATCAAAGTTGAAATGCAGCTAACATCCCGACTTGGAATGTAGCAAAGTTAGGCAGGATACTACACTTAAACAAGAAAAGATACTGGACAAAAAACGAATAGATTATAACACTAAGAATCAATATATTAACCCAAGAATTAAAGTAAAAAGAAGAGCATCAACCGGACAAAACATTCTCCTTATTCTCTACAATTTCCGTATAAAATCATCAAAAGTATCCCCCCCAGGCAGCAAAAACTTGCTCTTCATACGTTGCTTCGACTTCGCAATAGCATCGACAGTCACATTAGTAACAGTAGCAATCATAGCATTAGTGAAACTGGCACGGATAAGATAACAGATCCTCCGTTCCTGCATGCCAAGTTTATAATCATCCAGTTTTGCCGATATATCACCATAAAGGGTATCGATTATAGCAAATATCTCCATCCATTCCTCATCCGATTTCACCAATCCATATAGCGGCTGACAACGCAACTGACATAACTGGCTCAATGCAAGTGTACGTTCAACAGGCAATAACGAATGAATTTCCTGATATTCTTTCAGTTGTTTTGTATAGGATATATTCAGTTTCTGCAAACAAGAGTTCAGTTCATCCTTATCCTTTTGCCGGACGGACAACCTTTCTATCTGTTGGGACAACTCTTTATTCTCCTGTAATAATTGCTCCCGTTCTTCTTCTGATTCCACCCTTCCTTCATCCAATTGTTTCTCATTCTCTTTCAGGCGGGCAAGCAAACTTTCGATACGCTTCTGAACATTCCGTTTATATAAATGGAAAGACACAAAGCCAATTACAACCAAAAACATTGCTCCAAAGCCGATAGACAACAACCATACCTTACGGCTCAGCAACTCATTTCTAATCCTCTGGTTTTCATTCTTCAAGAGTTCATTATTGTATTTTTCCTTTATATCACGATCCAATTCCTGCTGTTCTTCATTCATCTGACACCAATCCATATAAAGTTCCTGATATTCTGAAGCGAACCGGCGATAATCTTTTATCTCAAACTCTTCACTTTGTAATGCACTCAGGCTCCGCTTCCTCCCATTCATAAAATCCTCCTTTATCAGGAACATCCCTATAGTAGAAGACCGCCGCATCGGAAGTTCGTCTGTTGCCGATCTCCTACGATATTGAAGCATTTGCCGTTTAGCCTCTTCCCAATCTTCCACATTTTGACATATAACAGACAATTCGGTAGAAATATCCATAAATAGGATGGGATCGAAGTCAGCTACAGCCTCTTGCGCCTGCAAGTAACAATATAAAGCACTATCCGGACGGGAAGATAAAAGATAGGCACGCCCCATATTTCGTAAAGCATTGGCATAAGACCCTGTCAAAGACTTCTGTTTGAACAACCCGGCTGCTTGCGAAAAATAGTGCAACGCATCCTCAGAGTGTCCCCCATTTAAGCCTCGACGACCATAATAGCAATAAATGAAAGCCTTCAACGACGGGCTTTGTACTGTGTCGGCAGCTCTTAAAGTCATAGTGCGACGAACAGAAACTTCCCTTTCAGGGTGCTGACAAGATGCTGCAAGTACAGTCATCCCGAAAAGAAATAACAAACAAAACAGCCGTTCCCGTAGCAATAGCAGTTTCAATATAATATGCATAGGTTATTATTCATGTATGATGCTACAAATATACTGATTTTCATAAACATCATCCATTTCAAACTTACATTTCTGCCAGTATGCCTTAGTATTTCTGTAGATGAATTCCCTTTAAACCTTATGCAGTTTTGATTTGAGTATCTTCTTTCTCGGTAGACAAAATACCGGTAAAAAGAAGAAAATACCGATAATAGACATGATTAACCCACCGATAGTTCCCGACGCCAATGGAAACCAGAAAGCCTCTTTGTCCGTCCCGACCATAAAAGGAATGAAGCCCAGAATCGTGGAAACTACAGTAAGGAAAATAGGCAATATTTTTGCATTCCATGCCTTGGTATAAGCACGAAGCATGGAAAGACGCGGAAAGCGGCGGCGAATACTGTTATACTCATTCAGAATATAAATACTGGCATTCACGGTAATACCACAAAGCAATACAAAGGATGCAAAACCTCCCTGGTCGAAATTCAGGCGGAACCAGTAGAATGTAAGGAATACACCGATATAAGATACCGGAATGACGAAAATGATAGCCAAAGGTTGTTTTAACGAATTGAACAGCACACTCGTCGTAAAGAAAATAATAGCAATCACAACCAACAGCAACAGATATTGCTTATTATCTTTCTTGTTCCATGCCCACGATTGGCTATCCGACTCGGCTGTATATCCCATTGGAAGCAACTTATTAAATTCTTCCAAGTCCCGCTTCTGTATCTTATTACCTTGTTCGTACGAACCGATATATTCATATTGCAGACAAAGGCGATATTGTTGGTTTTCTTTGGCTATCTGCTGCGGCATCTGTCCCTTTTCTACCGTAGCCAATTCGGAAAGCTTATAATGTTTTCCATCATCCGCACCATACGGGAAGAACTGCATAGCCCACACATCATAATCACGTGACTGACGTGAAGAAAGTTTCACACTCTCCGTGCCACTTTCCGTCATGACCGAACCCACCTGCATGTTCTTACCGAATATCGGCTGAATAGCTGCAAACAGGTGTTGTGCATCAATTCCTTCCTGCGCCATGCGCTCCTTATTCAGGTTGAAATAGAATTCCTGGTAATCATCCTTCCACCAAGAGAATTCCGATTTGATAAATACCTCTTTAATGCGTCGATGCGAAAGCAATACTTCTTTCAACTTATCGGCCCATGCGTAGAGTTCATCATAATTATAACCGTACATCTTGATACGATAAGAACCTGCGCTTTCACGAACGTCATTACTGAATCCCTGATCTTGCAAGCCATATACATCCCAGCTACCGCCCCCCAGTTCAGAAACTTTACCTATCAGATTTGCTTTCAGTGTATACGGAAAACCGCTATGCTGATATTCTTTCTTAAAATAAATCTGAATATTCCCTCTACGTGCATTATACACAGAAGTATGAAACTGCTTGATCTCCTTAAAACCACTAAGATAAGTCTCTACACGCTTCACCAATGTATTCATTTGCTCCAGCGTACTTCCATTTGGCAAGTTGGCATTGGCATAAAGCACAACTTCCTCATTACGACTAAAATAACTACCTTCGTACACTTTCTGAACGAACAGCCGGAGACTTCCGCCTAAAGCCTTATCCACTATAGGTTTCACTTTTTCCTTATAGGTAGAAGATCCCAATGTCTTATTATACCTTTCTTCCCATTTACCTTCTCCTTCCAACTTCTCAGGAAGAAGGAAGACCGGCAATCCGAACCCCAGCAGCAGCACAATGCACACCGCCACCCGCCAACGGAGAAGAAAACGAATAAGCACCTGATAGAAATGGGTAAAATAAACAGTCAACCTGCGAATACGTATATGTCGACGCATCCATTGCTTCGCATTCTGCAACCACTGATAAGGACGAAATAACATTCGCCTGTTTTTGTGCCGCGAGGTCTTATTTGAAGATTTCTTCACCAGGCCAATTTTTTCAATCATAGCCGGTACAAAGAAAAGAGCAACAAAAAGAGAAACTGCCAGGTTAATAATCACTACAGCAGCAAAATCCTGCAAATTCAACCGGATCTTCTCGTCCAGGAAGAAGATAATGACCAAAGCTCCCATCGTGGTCAAAGTAGCTGCAAGCACGGACATAAAAGCTTTCAGATTCCGCCGGTGCAAGATATGGTCAGTCATAACGATAGTGCTGTCTATCACGAGGTTCAAGGACACAGTAATCCCTGCCAATGAATACAATTGCATTTCCAGACCAAACATATAATAGAAAATAACTGCAACGGAAATATTTATTGCCAAACTGGTGACTATAAGGAGCAGATATTTCAGGTTCAATGTGATAATCCAGACAAACGCCAACAAAATAAGTACCGTCAGCCCGGTACGGAAATAAATTTTATTAAGTTCCTCACGAATATATTCCGTAGCATCATAACTGGTATGCACTTCATAGCCGGGAGGCAATGTCAGACGTATGTCTTCCATTTCTGCCATTACTTCATTGCTCAGTTGCAACTGATTAGCAGTCTCCACCGCTGTAATCGACATATAAATGGAATTCAGACCATTGATACGATAATAACTTTGAGGTTCTTCTTCCACGTGAGCTACCTTTACGAGTTCATCCAAGTGAATGATTTTTCCGTCAGAAGCCGTCACAGTGATATCCGAAGGGTCGAACTGCCCACTGACTCCATCCGGCACCAACACCAGACGTATCCATTGTTTACCTTCGGGCGTATCCATGTTGTGTGTACCCAGAAATTCCTTGTTATAGTGTAACTGGATAGCCTGACGAATATCTGAGATACTGACACCCAAGGTTCGTAGTTGTTCACTGTCATACTCCAATCGCCATTCCATCGGAGTAGCGCCACTTAAATCAATCTTATAAATGCCTTGAAGTTGAGCCAACCGGGGCTTGATATGCTCTTCCGCATATTGTTGTATCAGTATAGGTGTGGACGGTGCATTCAATGTAAACGAAAGGAACGGGCGGGATGCATTCTCATCGGGTACTTTCATATCGATGTACGGATAGCTCACTCCGGAAGGTAATTGCGACCACGTCTGTCGAATGATCGTGGAAGCTTCAAAACGTACCGCATCCACATCCGCATGTTTATCCAGATCCACTGTTATATAACCATAACCGTTACCGGAAGTAGAATACATCGCTTTTACCCCTTTTATGCGAGCCAACATGGATTCCAGTTTGCTCGTTGCCTCCATCTCCACCACCCGCGACGAAGTGCCCGGCATGCTGAAGCGCACCGTAAAGCCCGGCAATGTGCGCGATGGATTCAGCTTGACCGGAAGCATCGGAACCAGAGCCAAACCCACCAGTGCCAGGCAGACAAAGGTGACGATGAGGGTGAAAGGGGAGAGGCGTTGCATAATTAAAAATTAATAATTAAAAATTAAAAAACACGATCAACGCAGGATTAATGGCTGTAGTCGAACTTATCGGAGAGGGAGAAGCCGCTGGCAAAGTCATGCAAGGTCAGTTTACGGATCTTGTAGTAGTTCAGCCAGTAGTTCTTCAGGGCCGATATATAGTTGCGTTGGGCCTCTTGCTGGCGGTTCAATGACAGGGTGAGGCTACTGATGTCAGCTTTCCCGATGATGAAACGCTGGCGGGTTTCATTATATGCCAGGATAGAAAGATCGAGAGCTTCCTCGGCGCTCGTCACCAGATCTTGCTGGACATTGAAATCGCTCACGGTCATAATGACTTCTTCTTCAATACTGATTTCGCTCTGGCGGGAAGAAGTCTTTATCACATTCAGGTTATTACGAGCCATATTGTATTTACCCTTGCGCACCCCCCAGTCTACTAAAGGAATAGAAACACTGACAGAAACCATTTCCTGTTGCATAGGGCGGTTGTAGGCTTCACCAAACTTCTCTGCCACCTGATTGAAACCGACACTGGCATTGATACTGGCATTGAAGCGGGATTCTTTCTTGGTTTTGTCTACACTCTGTTCAGCTTCCAATACATCCTGACGCAAACCCAGGAAGTTAGGATTGTTTGTACGCGCAGCATCCAAAGCAGCATCCACTGGAATAGTCAGTTCTCCGGGACGACTGGGAAGAACAAGCCGTATCTCTGTATTCTTTTCCAAATTAAGGAAAGAGGCTAATGAGAACATAGCACGCTTCAATGAACTTTCTGCATTTTGCAAAGTATTACGGGCGTTCACAACGTCCAGTTTCAGCGTCAGAAGGTCTGCACGACTGATAGAGGCAATCTTCAGGCGTTGCATGCCGATGCGATAAAGCGTATCGGAAGAAGCAACATTTTCTTTTGCCAGATCATATTCGGCCTGCGCCATAGCCAGTTCAAAGAAATAGGTAGTGGCCTGTTCGGAAACCTGTTCGGCATTATAAATATACTCTTTCTTTATCTTTTCATATTTCAACGGTTCTATTTTCCGTTCCCAACGGAAAGGATTATAGCCTACCAGACTTTGTGAATAACCTACACGTATAGGGACACTGGTATACTGGGTGTAACTATTAGAACCAAAGCTACGCATATACCCCAACTCCGTATCCAGATAGAACGTACCACCCGTCAAGTCAAAATTCTGCTTGATGGCCAGATTACCATAAGCATAGAAAGATTGTTGACTACGGTAAATATCCAGGTCCTGTTCAGAGTCGTAACGCTTTGTTATGTCACGGTTGTATTGTGCAGGGGTCATATTCAGAGTCAAGCTCGGCAAACGGTTTGCCTTATAAGTGCGGTACGCCCAGTAACCGGACAGATACATATTTTTGGTACGGAAAGCTTCCAGCGAACTGTCGTTTGCCATGGTAATGGTTCGCTGCAAGTCCAGCGTTATCTGCTGCTGCGCAATGGCAGGAAGCGTCAGAGAAAGTCCGAATAGAATTATCAAACTAAGTTTCTTCATTGTATCAAGCTTTTTTGTTCCGGTAAATAAACCAATATATCAAAGGGATAATGAACAGACTGACCAGCGTACCGATAAACATCGCCCCAATCATAGCAATGGAAAGCGGTTTCTGCAATTCCGATCCCATATCGAAAGAAAACAGCAACGGCACCATAGCAAAGATGGTGGTCAGTGAGGTCATAATGATGGGACGCAACCTGCGCCTTCCCGCCTCATGGATAGCTTCCATAAGCGGCATCCCCGTCTTACGCAATTCATTGATCGCATCAAGTTTCAAGATAGAGTCATTGATAATGATACCGCACGTTACGATTAAGCCGATAGCAGACATCAGATTCAGCGTATGTCCACATATCCACAACAGTACCAAGGCAAATGCTACGTCTATCGGTATTTCAAGCAGTACGACAAGCGGTTGCACAAAACTCTCGAACTGTGCCGCCAGAATAAAATACATCAACAGAATGGAAATAAACAGAATGACTACCAGTTCATCCAACATCTTGCGATTGGAGAAGAAACTCCCTGAGAAAGCTGTATCCCAATCTCCGGTAACATCCGCAACTTCTTTCACTTGCTGCATCAGTGGTTCTGCTTTTTGCACCTCGTAGAAGCGGAAAGGAACGTACTCTCCGTTGCGTCCTGCAGTTATGGCCTTCAAGTCTTCCGCCGTCACCACCGATACCAGTTCACGCAAAGGCAGATATTCAACACCGTCCTTGTCCGCCCGTGTCTGCACCAGTGTCTCCTGCAAAATAGTATTCACGGTCTGCTCCTCTCCTACAATACTGATCGGAAGATATTGCTGATAAGAGTGAAGAGTCGCCACACTGTTCTCTTTGAAAGCAGTCTTCAGTACGCGATACAGCTCATCATACGAAACATTATACAATAATAGTTTTTCCTTATTAATGCGGATATTCAACTGATTTTCAAAAGCAATACCTGTAGGTGCATATCCCGTGCGAGCTATAAATTCATTCTCCAGACCACGCAATTCATCAGCAGTCGGCACTTTTTCCTTATTGCGGGAATAGAGTTCAGCCACAATATCAGCTTCTCCCGTCACAAACAGTTTCTCAAACACCGTTTCAGGAGGCGAGAAAGAGACAACAGCCAATGGATACTCTGACTTGAGCAAGCGATAGACCTTTTCCTGTAAAGGAGGTATCTCCGATGAATTCTTTGTTTTGAAATAGAATTCAGCTTCCGAAGAGGATAGTGCTTGTTCCCGGTTCAGGAGATAGTCTTGTTGTCCGATAGCAGCAGTTTGCTCTACCGTCTCCTCTTTCAATATCCCAAACAGAGCATCCACCCTGTGGCGGTTCTCGTCCACATGAATATTCTCATTCCATTCCACACGGGCTATCAATTCATTCTGATCTATCTCCGGCATACGCTCCTTACCAATGAAATAGAACATAAATACACACAAGGGTACAGAAATAATGCAGAATACTACACTTGCGGTCTTATGAGCAAATATAAAATCGACTCCTGCATCGTAAAAACGGTCGAGTGTATGCTCCTTAATAGGGTTATTGATGCGGATACGCGAGAACCACGACTTACGCAAACCAGTACGGTATACCAACATATAGAGTACCGGCAACAGCATAATACCTGTAAAATAAGACACCATCAATCCGACCGTTACAGAAAAAGCCTGGTCATAGAAGATTGCTCCGGCAATACCACTCATGAAAATCAAAGGCACAAATACCGCTATCGTAGTCAATGAGGAACTGAGCATAGGTGTAACCACCTCACTGGTACCCGCAATACATGCACGCCTCAACGAATACCCCCGCTCCCGGTATTGCGAAATATTCTCAGTTACAATAATGGAACTGTCAATCATCATACCCAACGCCAGAATCAGTCCGGAGAGGGATATGATATTCAAGGACATCTTGAACAGATAAAAGAAAAGGAAACAGATTACAATGGAAACCACCATACTCAACCCGATGATGAACGGTGATTTGACATCCCCCAGAAAGAGGACAGCTACAATGCAAATAAAGAGGAAGCCCAACGAAAGGTTCTGTTGTAAATTGGAGATGGTATAATCCAGCAATTCCGTCTGATTACGACTGACACTGAACTCGATGTCCGGATATACATTTTGAAAATAATCCATAGTGCCGCCGATAGCCTCCTTCATGTCATCCATATTCTCGTCTGCCTGCTTGATAATGGCCAGTGTCACTGCCCGCTTACCATTGCTCATAGAGATTCCTTTTTCCTTAACGGAAACAACGCCGATCTCACAAAATTCCTCCAGGCGGATAATACGGCTTTCTTTATTAATAAGGATATTTTTCACATCATCTTCCGTGCGCAGCAAAGTAGAGAATTTGATATTGTATTCATAATATCCGTCACGTACGGTCATACTACCCGGTTCCACATTATTCTGCGCAAGTGCTGTTTCCACATCCTGAATGGAAAGTCCCAGAACTGCAAGTTTATTTTTATCCGGTACAATCTGTAGTTGTCGTTCTACTAAGCCGGTGACATCCACCATTGCTACTTCTGTCAGTTGCTCGATGCGACGCTTAATAACATTTTCGGCAAACTCACATAAATCAAGAAATGCCCGTTCGTCGGTTTGCCCGTAAGCACTGTCATTCTTTAAAGTGAGGTTAAGGTAAAATACCGGAATATCAGTAGCACTTGCCTTCACTACTTTAGGGCGTTCAGTATCCTTAGGCAGGTAGTTCATGGCAGCATCGATCTTCTCGTTCACCTCTATAAAAGCCAGGTCAGTATTCGTACCAAAATCAAAACTCAGGCGAATAAGCCCTGCCCCATCCCGCGCTTCACTGTCCATGTCTTTCAGGCGTGCCACCTGAATCAACTGTTGCCGCAACGGTTTTACCACAGTATTCTCCAACTCACGGGCTGAAGTGTTCTGTGCCGAGATTTGTACCGTAATCTCCGGAATGGCAATGTCCGGCAACAAAGATACCGGCAACGTGAAATACGTCACCAGACCGACAATAAAACATGCGGTAAACGCCATTAATACGGCAATGGGCCGATGTACCAGAAACTTAACCATCCCCCTTTAATTATTAATTTTTAATTATCACCGGTGCCTCATGAGCCAGGTTTACATTACCCGTCACAATCACCACGTCTCCTTCATGCACTTCATCCTCCACAATGGTATAATTCTCTGAATTCTCCAATACTGTCTGTACGTAATTCCATTTGGCTTTATTGTCTTTCAACGTGAAGACCACTTGCTTACCGGAACGCAGCACCACGGAACTTTTGGGAATTACCAACTGTTCGCCAAGCGAGCGGTGCACATTCACCCGAATATTCATGCCATTAAACAGTTTGCCCTGTCCGCTGACAATGGCTTTCACCTTTACCATACCTTTGTCATCCACCAGGGGATTTATTTCCGAAATACGGCCCTCATATTTCGCGGAAGGATCGGCATAAGGAGTCACAACGACTTTATCACCACTCTTAATAAGGGGAAGTTCACTCTCCAATACAGTAAAATCTGCTTCCATGCCCTGTGTACCGATAATGGAACAGAAGGTATCGGAAGTATTAGCAGCATTGTATGGTTTAGAAAAGAGATTAGCTACCACTCCATCGAAAGGAGCAACCAACGTGGCATGCTCTTCTTCATATTTAGCCAGTTCATATTGGGAAAGGGTTTGATCATAACCGCTCTTTACTCGTGCTAATTGCATAATATCGTCGGGCACCTTGGCTGTAGCATCTGCCGCATATCCCTGACCAATCAATACATCCTGCAATTCCAATTTCGCTTTCTCCAAAGCATCCTTGGTTTGAGCGGTCTTATTCTTTAAACGGAATTTATCCAGTTCCGCCAGTTTTTGTCCTTTATGCACCCGGTCACCGTTTTTCACATAAATCTGTGCTACGATCCCCGAACTTTCAAAACGCAAATCTGCCATTCCTCCGGCCACAACCTTACCGTTACTTACCAGTTCATGGTTGAACGTTTGCCGTTTTAAGGTCGTCACGGTCACTTCATTTTTCTCATCCGGCAATACGGTTGCCACTCCTTCGTCGGCAGCTTCTTCTTTTTTCGCACCGGAGCATGCTGCCAATACAAATAGTGCCAGGCAGAGCAAAAGCCGATAGTTCTGTGTCTTTATCATTCGATATTAGTTTTTCCGTTTACACTTAATGTATGCAAAATTAGTCGTTTTCCTGTTACGAACCATTATAGGTATATGGACAAAAACAGATAGCTCTTAAACTATTATTTTTCTAATTATCAAAGAAATACATTTTTGTCCACCCCAAAAGGGGTGGACAAGAATACATGCCATTTTTTATTTGGGTACTGTAATAGCGACTATCGGATTGGAATCATCCGTCAATTCTTTCAGTACTGAGAGCTTGTCATTTTCCGCTGCTTCGGGATTTTCTTCCAGCCATTCCAATACAGTGCCGGAGTCTATAATCATTCCATATTCTCCCTTCATACTACATGCTTTAGGACGAAAAGCCATAAATCCGTTCAGGTCATCCGTTATACCATCTGCTTCGGCATACATACGGGTGGTCTTTGCTTTCCGGTCATAAATACCATTGAATGTCTTGGGATCTGAATATAATCCCTGAATACACTGGAAGAAGACATTATCTTTTGTCTCAAAAATACAACCTACCAACAAGCGATTTTCATTGTCTTTAGAATCGGTACGCGCCTCTGCTCCCCAATGCCATTTACCGGTAGCAAATGCAATATAAGGAACCAGACCATTCCTTTCTACGGTATAGATCGTATCATTAAAACTCTCTTTAAACCGTACTTTTCCATCACTCTTCCATAAGAAAGGAATACCTGCAATACTTGCCGAATTTTCCCCACCTTTAAAGTTACTCAAAACAATAGCCGCATTGCCTTGCTTGATCACACTGATGCTGGCAATATCCTGCACACCCTTTTCCGGCAATACCGGAAATAGACTGGGAACCGTATCCACCTGTTCGCCCGCTTCGTTGAAAAACAATAGCGAACGGGCATTGTATCCCATAGCCAGATTATTATAATGTCCGATCACCAATGAATCTGTAAAACAAAAATCTCCCGGTGAGGCCGGAGGGGTAGGAATAGTCAGTTTACCATGATATTTTCCCTGCATATCATACTTTTGCAAAGTAGCAGGGCGACGCATAAAGTAAAGCATTCCGTCCACATCATTATACGTAGGTGCCGGTCCTGAATATGCCTCCGGATCTTCTCCCACATGACCAACCTTAGTTAAGAACTTGCCTGTTTCCTTATCAAACAAGAAACAGTTTTTTCCTGAAACAACTGCAATTTGCTTATCCAGCAACAGAATATTAGGACTTCCACCTATCAGGCATGAATCAGTAGTTTCCAACGGAACATAACGCACATCACTTCCCAATTCCGAAAGTTTCAACTCAGCAGGCTTTTCCATAGCACCTGCCACATCAATCGAGCATAATCCATCTGCAGAGGATTGCGGAGTACCGGTACAAGCAGCCATCAGGCAAACCAGACCTGCGGCGTATAACCATCCTTTTTTCATAATTCTTAGTGTGTTTTCAAATTCAACATTTATAACATCTCCGCAAATAAACTAATATTTTTAGTTTTAAAACTAAATTTCATCGTTAAAGAACTAAAAAGTCCAATTAAAAGAGGAATTCAAAAGGAATAGCCGCTACTTTTTTATAAAGAATAGAGGCACACACCCCACTGCATAACAAACAATGTCCCACCATGAGAATGACGTACCCAATACTACTTTTGCCAATGTACAATCTTGTAATCCCAGTACAGTAATAAGTTGAAGGTACTGCAATGCTTCAATGCAACAAGCAAACAGGAATATCCACAATGGTAGTCCGCGCAAAGGTTCAGTGATAAATATACGCACAAAGCAGTATATTAGTATCACTACCAACACGTCACCCATATAGGGACGTATAAATGCATCGCGAACAAAAAGAGCTATTAGCGTTTCAACAATAAACAGTCCGATAAAACAGATGGCATAAAACCAACGGCTGCCAATAAATGTAGTATTCTTAGTATTCATAAATTCTTTTGTCGTAATAATGCCTGTAAAAATATCATTTATTTTCTTACAACTTCTATTTTCGGATGAGAAATGTGAATGAAATTTTGTAGCAAGTTAACGATTCATTGATACCTAAAAGAAAGTCTGCTCCTCGCTTGAACAATACCCGAGACATACTTGCTCCGTACCAACTCCATTCAGAGGTACCTCTACACGGAGAAAACACGGAGTTGATACGGAGCAAGTGTATTTCAGATAAGAAGAGGGCTATGCAACCTATCGGAAGAATAATCTTTCCGACAAATTCAGCACATCTAAGCAAATGACTGCAAACGGACGCAAAAATCACAAATATGAAGATAAACACTAAAATCGTTAGGTGAAAGAGAAAATATTTCTATACCTTTACGACATTATGAAAATAAAGAATTAAAAAACACGATAGCATGGGAATCATCAATCAAGGCATTCTGGGAGGCTTTTCCGGCAAAGTGGGGCCAATAGTAGGATGCCATTGGAAGTCAAAATATTATATACGTGCGCATGCTGCCAAAGTCAGCAATCCACGTACAAAGAAACAACAGGAACAGCGGGGTAAATTTGCAACAGCATTCAGCTTTCTAAAACTAATCAAACCATTTATACGTATCGGTTTCAAAGAGTTTGCGGAAAAGAAATCAGCATTTAATGCTGCCATGTCTTATATGCTGAAGAGAGCAGTAGTAGGCGATGGGAATGAAATCACTATTGACTTTAACCGAGTACTGATATCCACGGGAAGCCTGATGCCTGTATTTGAGAGTAAAGCTACTGTATCTGACAACAAAATGATTTTCAATTGGAAAGATAATAGTGGCATGGGGAATGCAGAGGGCACAGACATAGCCATGGTACTGGTGTACAACAAAGATAAAGAAGAGGCTGTATATGACACCGAAGTCGGTTTTCGTCGGAACGAAAGCTCCCAACTGGCACTTCCAACCAATTGGCAGGACGATGAACTGGTAGCATATCTCAGTTTTCGTAGTGCCGACGGTTATAGTGTGGCTAATAGTGTACGCGTATCAATCTCAAGAATAGAAGTATCAGAAAATGAGGCAGAGACACAATATACTCCCGCAAAAAGAACAAGTAAAAGTCCTTTATCCATCAGAAGAATGGAGCCTCAATTCCATATAAAGGTATGTTTGTCATCCAATCTTCCTTATGATAAGGAAGCATGGAAGTTCGAACCGCCAATTTGGGATGATATTTTCCACAGAATAACTTAAAACTCCGGGCACGCACATTAGTCTCCGCCTTTACTTCTATAGGAATAACTGTGGCACTACGTTGTATGACAAAATCGACTTCTGCCGTACTGCGTTCGTTTGTCCAATAGCCTATATAGTCTTCACCTTGAAGGCGTAATTGCTGCATGACATATTGTTCTGTTAAAGCTCCTTTGAATTCTGTAAATATTCGTTCCTTCTCAATCAAAACACGAACATCGAGAGAAGCCATAGCAGCCAATAATCCGACATCCAACAGAAATAGTTTGAATACTGACAAGTCCTGATAAGCTATCAAAGGTATATCCGGTTTAGAGACGCGTTGAGACTTTAAAAAAAGTCCGCAATTGCATAACCACTCTATTGCAAGTTCAAAATCTTTAGCCCGCGCTCCTTCCCGAAGGATACCATAAACAAATTTCTTGTTTTCTTTTGCCAACTGAGAAGGAATACTCCGCCAAACCATTTGTATACGAGGTACTATCTCCAAAGGAGCATGCTTGGAAAAGTCAGCTTCATAAGCATTTAGTATCTCCCGTTGCACTTGGCGCACCTCGCTGAAATCATTTGTATGAAGATAGGTTTCTACTACTTCAGGCATTCCACCTACATAAAGATAAGTTTTCAGGTTTTCCACTAATCTCTGATGGAAAATAGAAATTGTTTCCCAATCACCTTTCAGTAAAACATCAACCAATTGCTCTTGATTCATCGCACGCAGAAATTCACTAAAAGACAAAGGACGCAAATCCAGAAAATTCACCTTGCCCACTGGAAAAGATACTTGGGAATGTAACCCCATACCCAGCAAGGAACCAGCTGCCACAATGTGATATTGAGGTGCATCCTCACAAAAATACTTCAAAGATGTCAGCCCCCGTTCAGCAGCCTGCACTTCATCAAAAATAATCAATGTATCTTCAGGAGTTATTTGAGTCTGAGCATAAATTTGCAGAGTTTGAATAATGCGATTTATATCAAAGTCTTTCAAAAACATATCCTGCAAGATCATTGCATTTTCAAAGTTAACATATATATATTGACGGTATTGTGTCCTACCAAATTCCTTTAACAACCACGTTTTACCAACTTGACGAGCACCTCGCACGATAAGAGGCTTACGAGTTGATTTATTTTTCCATGCTATCAAATCCTGCAATTTATCCCTATCCATATCATTATCATTTATTTAGAAACACAAAGATAAAATATAAAAAAGAAAAAGGCAATGATATATTGATATAAATGCTCTATATACCCATTTTTATCTTGATAAAAGTGTTTATAAAATACATTTTTATCTTGATAAAAGTGTAATCATAAAGTCCATACTACCTACAAACGAATACAAAGTGCTCCCCTCTCTTTCAAAGAGACACAAGGAATAGCCAAACGGAAGCAATCCTCTTTGAGGATGTCACTACGATAATCAGAAAGGGAAGTATCCAGAATAACAGCCCGGATACGGAACAAGGTAGTTAATTCCTTGATGCGCCCTTTATAGCCTTTAGAAATATATAGATAATCAATAGACAAAGGATGGCTCGAAATTTTATTCCGCCAGCGGGCATCATGAAGCAAACAAATCCGCTTGCCGACATAAGAAACAATATGGTTATGGAAAGCAAAACCGGAGGTAGCGTAATCACCGGTTAATACTTCGGGAGCGGAAAGACGCTGATGATTCCAATTCGGAGAAAGCGCACGATACAAACGGGACACATCCGGTAAGCTATCGGCACAGGCCAACCAAGACTTCCCGTTAGCGGCAAGGCAATGAACAGCAGGACAGTTACGCACGTTATAAAAGGCAATACTGCACTGAGGTACAGACGAACGAACCAAAACTGTATGATAAGTAGTAAGAAGAAGCAAACAACACAAAGAAAAATAGATACTACGGGAGGTACGAACAGAAAAATTCCTGAACAGAGACAAAAGAAAAATATAAAACAGCATTATTTCCCAACATTCCGTCCAGAGTCCATCAATGGAAGACACGGGAAATTGTTCTATACGGCGTAGAACATTATTCTGACTACTTAGCAATATATTGACAACAGATGCAAATCCTTGCTGTAGAAAAGGGAAAGGAGTAAGAATAAGCATAAAAACAGCAGAATATAAAATCAACGTTACCATAGGAATTACCCACAAGTTCGTTAGCAGAAAATGAGTTGAGAAACGGGAGAAATAAAGAATAACCAAAGGAGCCGTACCTATTTGCGCAGCAATAGAAACTGTCAGCAGGCCCCAAATGTAACGAGGAATACGATGTCGTACAGAAAGTAAATTATAAAGTTTGGGTTGAATGAGTAAGATAGAAGCTACTGCAACAAAAGATAATTGAAAACCGACATCAAACAACCAAAGCGGATTATAAAGCAGCATCAGAAAAGCAGTAGCAGCCAGAGTATTCAGTGTTAACGGTTTCTCCGGCTGCAGACTGGATATCGCTAACAAAGAAAACATGATAACAGAACGTACCACAGAAGAAGACAGTCCCGTTAGGAAGGCAAATCCCCATAAAAAAAGAATAATCAGAAAAAGCCCGAAAGGCTTAAAGTAACTCCAACGTTTCCATATAAGAGACAAAAGAAAAAAGAGTAAAGCATACAAAAAACCGATATGGAGTCCCGAAAGAGCCAGCACATGACTGGCACCTGTTATTGAATAAGTCTCCCGGATGTCTTCACTCAGGTTTTCTTTGTCTCCAACAGTGAGGGCGGAAAGTACAGCCAGATTATCTCCCTGAAAACCTAAATGATGATAGAGTCCCACCACTTTTTCCTGATAATCCGAAGCTACCTGACGGAGAGTACGAGAAGCATCATGCCCCACTATCCGCCAATGCCCGGCAGGGATATAAGCCGTACCAGTACCATCTTTACGGACAAGATAACGTATATAATCGAATTCATCAGGATTGCCATTATTAACCGGGGGAGCAAGTCGAGTGTGCACCCACAATCTATCTCCCCGGCCCAATGAAACAGTAGTAGAATCTTTCGGGAAATAAAACAAGAAAGTATGCTCATGATCACTTCTCTGCACAGCTCCTTTTTCCACTCTCCCTTCTAACTGAACCCGACATAAAAGACTTTTTTCCTTCACTTCCGGTTGTTCACTGATAACTGCCTGGTAGACTGCTGCATCACCTGAAAAAGGAAAATCCATACGATGTAAATGCCCCCCTGATATACCAGCACCCAAACCGAAGCAACAAAGAAATACAGAAAGGCCATACAACCAATGAATTCGATATTTACCGGAAAGAAAATAAGCGAGAAAGAGTAAAAGGAAACCTGCCAAACAAATCCATACAGGAGAAAACGTGGAAAACAAATAAGATGTCTCTTCGGGAATATTTAAGGAAAGCTCTGCACGCTGATGGAAGAAGTATGCATCTCCACATATAATACCACCTGTCAACGGCATCAAAAGTCGTAAGAAAGGATGCCGTTGCAGGGTGTTGTTTATCAACTGAATGTAAAGTTAGAGTTCTTTTAACGAATGTATCATCCCTTCGGGATCAGGAGCGGCAAAGACCGCATTTCCTGCAACCAGTGCATCAGCACCGGCAGCCACCAGACGGGCACCTGTTTCCAGGTTCACACCGCCATCCACCTCGATCAGCGCTTTTGAACCGGTACTATCTATCAGAGCACGCAACTCACGTACTTTTTCAATGGTATGTTCTATGAATTGCTGTCCGCCAAAGCCGGGATTTACACTCATCAGCAGCACCATATATACATCCTGGATAATATCTTTCAGCATAGCTACAGGAGTAGCAGGATTCAGCGTGACAGCTGGTTGCATACCGGCTTCACGTATTTGTTGCACTACCCGGTGCAGGTGCGGACATGCTTCGAAATGCACGTTCATGGTGTGTGCCCCCAACGCTTTCACTTCATGAATGAATTTCTCGGGTTGTACTATCATCAGATGTACATCCAAAGGTTTCTTTGAAATCTTTGCCACGTACTTCAATACGGGAAAGCCGAAAGATATATTGGGAACGAACACACCGTCCATAACATCAATATGTACCCAGTCGGCTTCACTGCGGTTCAGCATTTCCAAGTCCTTTGCCAGATAAGCGAAATCTGCGGACAGGATTGAAGGAGCTATGATTGGTTTCATAATACACTACATTTTACAGATTATATATAGATATAACGCACAAATGTAGACAAAAGATTTCATTCATCCTAATATTATCCCCTGCAAGCCTTGCGGAAGCTGGGATACAGCCCGGTAATTACGGGCCAGGCTACGAAGAAAATCCAAAGTTTTCTCGGAAGGTTGCGGACGTTCACCGGATATTGTATCATCGGATGTACGCGGTTTTACGGATGAAGAAGAAAAAGAAGGAGTAGTTTTTTTATCCATAGGCTTATTGAATTAGTTATAATCAAAATTACAAACTGCTATAAAAAATGCAGGAGTAACTCTGTGTATTATAGAACGGGAGAAAGAGAGAAATAGTATACAATAAGCTGTAAAAAACGTAAAGAAAATATATAATTTAGCCCAAGGCAGTACTAAAGCACTGCGCCTGGGCTATAAGTTTGATTGTAATAAGGAAATTTATTTTGCTTTGGCTAAGTCGAATGAGAAAGTTGCTGTAGGAAGTTCAATAGGTTCACCATTCACTTTCACACCAGTTACCTGAAGTTTGAAAGCCAATTTGCTGCCGGCATAAATAAAGCTACCTGCTTCGGGTGCTGCAATTGTCACTTCAACCTTCATGTCCGGAGTTTCTCCTTCACCTTCGCCCTCACCTTCAGTAGGTTCTACAGTCGGAAGGTCGAATTCGATAATCAACGGTTCGGGGGCAAATGTCATGCTAATAGCTGTCTTGTCATCATTGAAAGCAGGGGTGTACTTTACTTTATAATTCACGTCACCCACAGCCTCGATGATTCCGGGAGCAGCTTCTTCAGGCACAATGGCCTTAATCAAATCTTCTACCGGGAACTTTTCGAATGATACATTCTCATTGGTTACTTCTGCGGTTACATCCGTACCTTCGGGAGCTTCTTCACCTTCTTCTGCAGTCGGTACCGGAGCCACTACTTGCAGTTTACCGGTATAATCACCTACTACATCTGTCAATACGGGATCGTTAGGTTTAGGTTCATTGTCATCATCGCAAGATGTGAAAGTAGTTATCAAACCAAGGGTCATTACAAGAAACACGAAACGCTTTAAACAATGTACTTTTTTCATTACTTTAATAAGTTTAGTCTAGTAAATAATAAAATTAATAATTCACATAATTAAGGTTGTACGTACATTAGGTTAAACGGGCACATGTCATAAATACTGCACCCGAGAAAAGAAAAAATTCATTAAAGTATGTATATTTTAGTCTATCGTCAACACGATTCCATGCTTCTCCGCCATCCGTCTCAGGTTTAAAATAGCATAACGCATCCGCCCCAAAGAAGTATTGATACTGACTCCAGTCATCTCGGCTATCTCCTTGAAACTGAGGTCTTGATAAAAACGCATATGTACAACTTCACGTTGTTCGTCCGGCAAGTGTTTTATCAGACGACGCACATCTGAGAGGATCTGATGGTTTACGATTTCAGATTCAACCGTCCCTTCGGACAAACGGATATTGTTCAGTAAATTCCGTTCTTCCTCATCACAGGATACCAGATTCTCCTGTTTTTCCTGACGAAAACAGTCGATAATAAGATTATGGGCAATACGGGTCAACCAAGCAGGAAATTTGCCATTTTCATTGTAACGCCCTTGCTGAATAGTGACAATAGCTTTTGTGAAAGTTTCCTGGAATATATCTTCCGCCAGTTCTTCATTACGTACCGTGTAATAGATATACGCATAAAGACGGTCCTTATAACGGTTCAACAGGATATCGAATGCCTCGTTATTACCTTGTGCATAAAGGGCTACCAACGTTTCGTCAGCAGCATTTGTTTGCTTTTTCATTACGTGTGTTTTTAGATTTCAGCGTAATGTATTCCGATAGGCATTCAATGTTTAGTAGTTAATAATACGCAAAGAAAGGAAAATTTTGGGAAAGGAACAAAAATATAAGCAATTATTAAGTGACAAGCTACAAGCTACGAGCTACAAGTTGCTGCGCTATCACTCTGCATAGCACTTGTAGCTCGTAGCTTGTTACTTGTAGCCTGTAGCTTGTAGCCCGTAACTATTTCATTCTGAATTCTTCGGTCAACCGGAAGCCACGCAGAAGTTCATCTGTCTTCAGACGTTTCTTGCCGGGAAGCTGCAAGGCATGTATATCGATAAAACCATCTGCCGCAGCCACATGGATATAAGTTTTGCCATCTGTCAGCAAAGTACCGGGAACTAATTCATGGGACTTAAATATCTTTTTCGTCTCAAATATCTTCATAACTACCGCCTCTCCATCGGGTTGAACCAGTTCTGACCAGGCTGCCGGATAAGGAGACAAACCACGGATAAAATCATAAATACGTTTGATAGGTTGATTCCAATCGATGCGACATGTATCTTTAAATATCTTTGGTGCCGGACGCAACTCACCTACAACCGCCATTTCTTCCTGTGGAATAGGTTTCACTGCATCATTCAGGATTGCATCTACCGTTTCAGTTACCAGTTTTCCACCAAGCATCATCAGTTTATCGTGCACAATGCCTACATCATCTGTATCTGCGATAGGAATACGCACTTGCTGAATCACTTCGCCTGTATCAATCTCATGACGCAGGAAAAAAGTCGTGATCCCCGTTTCTGTATCACCATTGATAACTGCCCAATTAATGGGAGCGGCTCCCCGATATTGGGGCAAAAGAGAAGCATGAAGATTGAAAGTTCCCAAACGTGGCATATTCCATACCACCTCGGGCAACATACGGAAAGCAACCACTATCTGCAAATCGGCTTTCCACTCACGCAGAGCTTCGACAAAAGCCTCATCTTTCAGTTTTTCCGGCTGCAATAAAGGAAGATTCTGTTCCAGTGCATATTGCTTCACAGGAGAGAACTGAAGTTTATGTCCCCTACCCGCCGGTTTATCAGGCATGGTGATGACTCCTACTACATTATATCCACCTTCTACCAAACAACGCAAGGACTCCACTGCAAAATCCGGAGTACCCATGTAAACAATCCGTAAATCTTCTTTCTTCATCATATAAAAACTTTTTAATCTTCAGAGAAATGTACCAATACCTGACGGTATGAGTTGAATATCTTAGACTTGGAGACAAATCCCAAATAATGTCCTTCCTCATCTACTACAGGAAGGTTCCATGCTTTCGTATCATCAAACGTACGCATCACCTGCTCCATGCTATCCGTATCATACAGACGTGCGGGGATAGCCGTCATCAGTTTCCCTACTGTGAAACGATGATACAGTTCCTGTCTGAACATGATATTCCGGATATCGTCCAAGGTGACAATTCCAATCAGTATCCCACTCTTGTCCGTTACAGGGAATATATTACGCCGTGAAGCCGAAATAGCCTTCACCAACTCACCCAAATCCATTTCAGGATGAACCACAACAAAATCTTTCTCCACGACATTCTCTACTTTCATCAGGGTAAGTACCGCTTTATCCTTATGATGGGTTAGCAATTCTCCCTTTTTGGCCAAACGCATGGAATAAATACTATGAGGTTCGAAAACTATAATCGTCAAATATGAACTGGCAGCTACAATCATCAGCGGCAGGAAAAGGTCATATCCTCCCGTCAGCTCAGCTATCAGGAAGACTCCGGTCAGCGGGGCATGCATGACACCACTCATCACCCCTGCCATACCCATCAAGGCAAAATTCTTTTCGGGTAAATAGTACGAGAAATCAAACTTATTGCTGAAAAAGGCGAAGACGAAGCCTGCAATACAACCCAGATACAAAGAGGGTGCAAAAATACCACCGCAACCTCCACCACCGTTTGTGGCACTGGACGCAAACACCTTAAACAAGATAATCAGCATCAGATAAAGCAGTAGCAAATTACCGTGTCCATAAAAGAATGAATTGTTCATGACTGTATCCCAATCAGCATTGGAAGTACCGTTCAGCAATAATTCAATGGTGTCGTAACCTTCACCATAGAGCGGCGGAAAAAGAAATATCAGGATACTCAGCATAATACCACCTAAAGCCAGTTTCTGGTAAGGGCCTTTCAGTTTGCCGAAAACGCCTTCTACAGAATTCATGGCACGGGTAAAGTAGAGTGAAACCAGTCCGCAGAAAATACCCAGCATGATAACGTAAGGAATGCGCTCCATTTCGAATGCCTGATCTAGATGGAACTTAAACATTGCTTCCGTTCCGGTAGTGATATAAGAAACCGTTGCAGCTGTCACCGCAGAAATCAGCAACGGAAGCAGAGAGGTCATAGTCAGGTCTATCATAAGCACTTCCAGCGTAAACACCAATCCTGCAATAGGTGCCTTGAAAATACCTGCAATGGCACCGGCAGCACCACAACCCACCAAAAGCATCAAAGTACGGTGCTCCATTTTGAAGACACTTCCCAGATTGGAACCAATAGCAGAGCCTGTCAGTACAATAGGTGCCTCCGCTCCTACCGAACCACCAAAACCAATGGTTATGGAACTGGCAATCACAGACGACCATGTATTGTGTCGCTTAATCCGCCCTTGCCGACGAGAAATGGCATAAAGGATTTTTGTAACTCCATGACTGATGTCATCCTTCACGACATAGCGCACAAACAAGCCTGCCAGAAAAATTCCCACTACCGGATAAACCAAATAAAGGTAGTTGGCCTCCGTTGTATTGAAATTATTCGTCAGGAAATTTTGTATCCAGTGTATCAGCATCTTCAGTATCAAAGCTGTAACAGCCGTAAAAATACCTACCAGAAAACTGAGTATCAGGATAAACTGTTTTTCCTTTATATTCTTTTCACGCCACAAAAGGAAACGCTGAAACAAACTTCTCTTCTCTTTTTCCATATACCTATATTTACCATTCTAAACGAAATAAAGAATTTACTCTCATATCTATTTAATAAGAGAGAAAATTCTTCGACAAGCTCAGAGCATAAGTGAACTTATAGAGATAAGACCAACAATAGCTTATAGCCCGTTATCTTATTCCCGAATAATTTTTATAACTCCACCTTTATCCAGTTTTATAATGCTGGATGGTTTCGGATGTCCCATTTCTTCCTGTCGATAGCCTACCACATAGTCGACCATGGACTTAAGTTCTTCTGTGATCTCACTATAATTTGCCGGTGAAGGTTGCCCGCTGATATTAGCTGACGTAGAAACAATCGCCTTACGAAACTGTTGACAGAGACGTTTTGAGAATTCTTCATTCGTCACCCGGATACCTACACTGCCATCTTCGGCAATCAGGTTGGATGCCAGGTTTCGTGCACCGGAATAAATGATTGTCAGCGGTTTGTCTGCCACCTCAATCAAATCCCAGGCTACTTCCGGCACATCCTGCACATAGAAGTCCACCTTTACAGGAGAATCGACCAACACAAGCATCGCTTTACTGTCCGAACGCTGCTTTATCTGATACACTCGCCGCACAGCTTCTTCGTTGGTAGCGTCACAACCTATGCCCCAAATGGTGTCGGTGGGGTACAGAATGACTCCGCCTTCGTTCATCACTTGACAGGCTTTTTTAATATCTTCTATCATTTCTTGGTGTATAAATACAGTGATTAACACGCAAAAGTAGTATTTTTGCACGGATTAATAGAAAAGTTTAAGAGAAAACAATGGAAGAAATTCAATTTAACCACACCCTGCCCATACAACTACGATTTAATGATGTCGATAAGTTCGGCCACGTGAATAATACGGTTTATTTCTCTTTCTATGATTTGGGAAAAACCGAGTACTTTGCTTCCGTATGCCCGGACGTCGATTGGGAGAAAGACGGCATTGTCGTCGTACATATAGAAGCGAACTTTCTTGCACAGATTTATGGTTCGGATCATATCGCTGTACAAACAGCCGTTACTGAAATCGGCACCAAAAGTTTTCATCTCGCACAGCGGGTGATTGATACGGAAACACAGGAGGTCAAGTGCATATGCACCTCCATTATGGTAGCTTTCAATCTTGAGAAGCATGAATCTAAACCTCTGGAGGAAGAATGGATTCGGGCAATCTGTAAATACGAAGGAAGGGATTTAAGAAAGAAGAGCACTCACTCATCAGTGCCTCATAAAGTATAAAAAGCATACCAGACATATCACATTAATCATCAATACATACTATAAAATGAGCTAAAATAGCGACCGAAATAGGATGAGGCAATGACTGATCCTATTTCTTTCCTGCTTACAAATAATTATGCTCACATTAAACTTACCACCCTGCCCTATAACAACATATTCATCCAACTAATCTAAAAAAATATACAGTTTTATTATTATTATAGTATTTCCATTAGGGGAATAGGAATTAATAGATTATATTTGCCAAGCGGAAATTTATTAATAAAAAGAAAATATGACTAAAAAACTTAATTTATGGAGTGTAGCCCCATTGGTTGAATTCAACCGCATAAAAACAGACACTTCATACATGAATAATGAATTTACATAAACAATGATTTACCTGTACTAAGTCACATTTCTCAAAATACAAAATAAATTACTTTCATTATTAGCATTTTGCATGATTCGCCTAATATTACTGACTGATTTTACTGAATCCTTTGCATATAATTTGCTTAAAGGAGTTCTCGCCTATTCAAAAAGCCATGAACCATGGGTTGTATGCCGGATGCCACCTTCCTATAAACATACCTATGGTATAGAAGGAGTTTTGAAATGGGCAAAAGCTTGGCAAGCAGATGCCATTATTGGTCAATTCGATGACAAAGACAATGTAGATCTTTTTCGCAAAAACGGTATTATTGCAGTAGCACAAGACTATAAATCAAGATTCAGCAATATTCCCAATATCACTGGCGATTATCGCAAAACCGGCAGAATGGCGGCAGAATTCTTTTTGAGTAAAGGTTTCCAGAATTTTGCTTTTTACGGCTATCGTAATACAGTCTGGTCACAAGAACGCTGCGATGGCTTTTACGAATGCATAGCTGCACAAGGTTTTGGCAATAATTTCTCTTCATATCAGGAGCAATCTCTTGACGACTTATGGTTTTATGAAGCTCCTCCTTTACTTACTTGGCTGAAGTCATTGCCTCAGCCCACAGCACTCATGGCTTGTGACGACAATCAAGGTAATCGCATTACTGAAATTTGCAAAGTCAACAACATCAAAGTACCTGATAAGATAGCCATATTAGGAGTTGATAATGATGAGATTATATGTAATCTCTCCGATCCTCCCCTATCCAGTATTAATCACAACATCGTAAGAGGTGGTTTTGAAGCCGCTGAACTCATAGAACATTTGCTGAACGATAAAGAGGCCCCCTACTACGACGTAGTTCTCCAGCCAGTCAATGTGGTAAATCGACTTTCTACAGATTTCTATTCCACTGCAGATGCGCACATACATACCGCTCTAAAATATATTCATCAAAATCTGGCCTCGGACATCACCGTATCAGATATTGTTAAACAAGTCCCTTTGTCACGCCGTTTGCTGGAAATTCGTTTTAAGCAGGTCACCCAACAATCCATCCATAAATATATCTTCAATCTCAGGATGGAGCGTTTTGCCCAGTTATTGTTAGCTAGTAATGCCCCTATTGCAGAAGTAGCGGAACAGGTTGGAATAAACAATTTGAAAAACCTGTCCCGCCAATTCAAAGCTCTGAAAAAGGTCTCACCCAACGAATACAGAAAGGAGCATCAGAAGATGACTGATTGCAACCACAAAAAATAATATATATAATACCTATTATTCAGGAACAAACAATATATCGTCAGACAAAGTGGTTTCCAGGATATTCCTCCCGGAATATCCAACTTCAAGTTCCTGACCCATATAATTTTCAAAGTATAGTACACGTATCTCATGGAGACCTTTCTCAAGAGCTACTTTTCCCTCAGCACGGCGACCACTGTGTCCGCCGTCATTATCCACAATCTGTTCACCGTCTATATAAAGCACAGAACCATCATCAGAGAAAGTATAAAAACGGTAGATACCTTTTTCAGCAATATAAACTAATGTACGGAAGTCATAAGCAAAGTGGTCCTCAACAGCAGCCTCTTCGATAGAAAAATTCTTCATAGTTCCCTCCTTTACCTTAGTGCAGGATGCAATCTCAGCAACCTGCTTACACTTACCTTCATAGTAAGTGTAAGCCACACCGTGTTTATTAGCAGATACTTTTTTTGCAGGCAAATAAGTCATGGTCTGTTCTTCTTCCGAATTCATTCCCGAAGGATAATAATAAGCTGTTTCTCGTCCGAGAGGAGTAGTTATCCATGTATCAAACTTATACTCACCTTCATACAGTTCAATGATGCGGGCACCTCTGGTCAATACTCCATAGGCATCCGCACCGGTAACACGCCCATACCCTAAGGCAATCCCTTTATCTATTCCAATATAATCATTATCGTGATCATGACCAGTAAATACCCCCATGACATCTTTCATTTCAAGAATCGAAGCAAACATACCAGAATTGATATTTGATGAAGCAACGCCCCCCTCTTTATCATTTCCATAAGTTTTTCCATCGCCTGCAAGTTCGTTATACTCAATCAACGGAATATGAAAAAAAGCCAATGAAGGCACAGGAATACCACCATTCCCAACCGTAAAAGAGAGACTTTGCTTACGGTACCATTCAATCTGATTGAAGTGAATCCAGTCATAAGCTCCATAAAGTTTATTCGGTTGGTAGTCATTGGAATCCATACAATAGAGGGATGCCGCTACTTTATTTTTCTCTTTGGATGCATAAACAGGAATGACGCAATTACCACATCCTATCTCCTTTGGACCTTTTGATCCTACATAATAAGGATACTTTAAAAGAATATCATAAATTTCATCCCTTGTCAAGTACTCTGCATCATGGTTTCCCGTAGTTGCAACAAAAGGGATCTTAGCTTTATTAAAAATTTCGGCTACTGCTTTCCAGCCATCAATAGCGGGGTCAGCAGTTACCACATCTCCACTCAGAACTGCAAGATCGGGATGTTCGGATTTCAGGATAGCACGAATCGTTGCAGCTGTTTCAGCACATTTCGGAGACTCGGGCGTCCAGTGCAAATCCGTAAACTGGGCTATTACAAATTTCCCGTCTTTGAAAGCAAATCGACTTTGAGCAGACAACAGAACAGGAAATATACACATCCACAAAAATAAAAGAATAAGTTTCTTCTTCATAATATACATGTTTTAAGGTCAATAAAACTCTATTTCATCAATTGCCAACCGACTTTGTTGGCCTGCATGATAGTAACCTTCCGGACATAAACCACCATTCAACAATTCTAAACGAATATATCTTGCTGTCACCTCTGGAAATGAGTATGAAACAGGAAAACGGGTCGCTTCAGTCTGCGTAAAGTCATACGTATATTTTTGATTGCCTACAGAGGTAAAGGTCTCACCATCTGCAGAAACAGAAACGCATAATTCACTCGCTGGCCAAAGAGTGTCAAAGGGGCGCCACAAAGAAGCAAAAGCAATCTTACTTACGGAAACCGGTTTCCCTAGATCTACCGTAATTCGCACCGAGTCTCCACGAAAAATAACCCAACGCCGTAAATCACGTGTATAGCCACGAATACCATCCGTCAGCCCAATACCTTCATTTACCTTCTCCACAACCGGAGACGGTACACACTGATACGAATTTCCGGTAGCCTTATTTACAGCAAAACTCTTGCGGGTAACCTTGCCTAACGGCTTTCCATCCCTATAAACTGCTGCATAAATAGTAGCATCTTCAGATAAGGCTAAGGGAGCCTTATAAAGATCGGAGGAAGAAGACAGCACAGAATCATTAACTGCATAATAGACTTCGACGCCGGGACAGAACGTTTTCAAGGTTACTTCATAAGCATGATGAACATCATTCCATGCCCCTGTCAGATTAACCTCATAGAAATTGCGGCAAGCATTGACTCCGCAAAAATCTAATCGTTTGAACTCCTTATCCAACCTCCGGACAAAAGAATTGAAATCCTTATTCTTCAACTGTGTCCATTGCACTTCAGACATTGCCTGCAAACGTGGAAAAGCCATGTACTCAAAATATTCAGGGGTCTGAATATATTCTCCCCAAATATTAACTTGTGTCCCTATGATATAAGCTTGTTCTTCAGGCGTTAGTTCGGCAGGAAGCGGGTTATAGTTATAAACACTATCCAGTGGAATAAAACCACCGATGGCCAATGGAGCGAATTCCGGACTTTCCTGATAGTGATCAATATAACATTTATCACCGGGAGTCATAATTACTTTGTGTTTCTGACGGGCAGCCTCAATGCCCCCTTCCTCTCCACGCCATGACATCACCGTAGCATTGGGGGCAAGTCCTCCTTCCAGTATCTCATCCCAGCCGATAATGTCACGTCCCTTGCTGTTCACAAATTGTTCTATCCGATGTATAAACCAACTTTGTAATGCTTCTTCATCTTTCAAGCCTTCCCGTCTCATCAGAGCTTGACAGTGATCACATTTCTTCCACGCTTTCTTCGGACATTCATCTCCACCAATATGAATATAATGACTCGGAAAAAGGTCCATGACTTCTACCAACACGTCTTCCAGGAAATCAAACGTATTCTCCTTAGGACAATAGACTTCATCAAAAACGTCAAAGTAATCGCGCACTACATACGTCTTTCCTAATCCGCAAGAGAGTTCCGGATAACAAGCCAATGCAGCAGATGCATGTCCAGGCATCTCTATTTCGGGAATTACCGTAATAAAACGATCGGATGCATATTTCACAATCTCTCTAATCTCATCCTGCGTATAATACCCTTGTTTCTCTTTTCCATCGAAACGACGTGGATAGTAATAGTCACAATGCCCCACCTGTGTTTGTTTACGATAAGAACCTATCTCTGTAAGTTTTGGATATTTTTTTATTTCTATCCTCCAGCCTTGGTCATCTGTCAAGTGGAAATGAAACTTATTCAATTTATAAAAAGCCATCAAGTCAAGAAACTTTAGTACTTCTTCCTTGGGTAGAAAATTACGCCCTACATCCATCATAGCTCCGCGATAAGGAAAGCGGGGAGCATCCGTAATACGGACCGCAGGAATTTCTATGTCGTTTTCATACTTCCGGTGAGTATTATAAATTTCAACCGGCAGAAGCTGTAGCAAAGACTGCACACCGTAAAACAACCCTGCCGCGGTTGCATTTGAACAGATTTTTATACCATGGGAAGAAACTTCCAGCGTATAAGCCTCATCAGGTAAAGTCGTATCTATAAGCAAACTGATATCAGCCTGTTCGGTTGGAGCAATCTGCTTCAACCGAACTGAGGTATTCTTTAATACATTCTCCAGATACTGAAAAACTTTCATGGAAGATTCGTCGGAAGATACAGCTACTGTTTTTTCACCCTGCAAGATGTAACTTCCCTGTTCTGAAACGATTTCGTTAGGCATAGGTATAATGCCATAATCTTTTATATCTGCTTTGTGTCCCTCTCCACAAGACAGGAGAATGAGCGATAAAATAAATGTCCAATAAACTATCTTCATAATGTTTGAGATAATAAGTTTGGGTATTCCCGAATTGTTTTAAGGATAAGTTCGCCGAACAAAGTATTGGTCCATGCAAACCAAGAACGGGTAAAATCTGCTGCATTTGCCGAATTGAAAGACTCATGCATGAAACCCGTTTCCCCATCCGTATCACGCAAAAGTTTCAGACAAGTACGTATCTCCTCAGGACTGTCAGTTGTAAAAGCTTTCATAATGATACTCATCGGCCAGATATAGTTCAACCCGACATGAGGTCCACCTACTCCTTCTCCAGCTTTCCCCTTGAAGAAGTAGGGATTATTGTCACTCCATATCATTTTGCGCGTATTCTGATAAATAGCATCCTTGAAAGAACAGTAACCAAGATAAGGAGCAGCCAGCAAGCTGGGCACATTGGCATCATCCATACAAAGCGCATTGCCGAAACCATCCACTTCAAAGGCATAAATCCGTCCACAGACAGGATGGTTAAATATTCCGTATTTACGGATAGCAGCATCCACTTCGTTTGCCAGTGCCACACATTCTCCGGCAAAAGCCTCATTCTTGTATACTTTATGTTCTATCTCCGCCAATTGCCGCAACGATACTACTGCAAACATATTGGAAGGAATCAAGAATCCATATTGAGTGGCATCGTCCGAAGGACGGAAAGAGGAAACGATCAGTCCAACTGGTTTGACTGGCGCTCCCCATCCATTATTTATCTGCGAATCAGTCGGACGGTCACAATCGCGCGTAAAACTATAAGATCCTAAACTTTCCTTCCGTTGCTGCTCTTTAAAAGTCCGGACTACTAACTTCATAGCTTCGTGCCAGTCTTTACCGAATACGGAAACATCCCCAGTCTGTAACCAATAATGGTACGCCAGACGAATAGGATAACACAAAGAATCTACCTCCCATTTGCGCTCATGCAACTCCTTTGCCATATGCTGCGTATGATCGGTTTCCCAATAGCTACCCAATGGCCCGTCATTGAAAGCGTTGGCATAAGGATCTATCCGAATACATTCCGCCTGCCTGTTAATAAGCCCCGCCACCATAAGTTGCAGTTCCTTATCTTCTTTCATCAACGGCAGATAAGGCCATACCTGCGCAGAAGAATCACGCAACCACATGGCGTCAATATCTCCCGTAATGACAAAAGTATCTGGCCGACCTCCTTTTATCTTATGTCTGACGGTGGTATCCAGTGTATTCGGGAAGCAGTTTCCGAACATCCAGCGAAGTTTCTCATCCTTTATTTTCTTTTGCCCCTCTTCAATCGCTGTATCCACTACTCTGGAAACAAAACACCTCTTATCCACAGAAGGACGCAATGAAATATACTTCTGACTCAACACTTCGGATGAGGCAAACACTGAAGACGGCCGGATGGTCATTGCAGCCAAAGCAAGTCCTCCAGTCTTCAGAAACTGACGTCGTGACATTTTGTTCTTCATGATAGAATTGTTTGTCGCTAATAGGTATGTTTACCGGGTATCACACTAATTTTCTTTTCTTTTTCACCATAGAGTACAAGCAATTCAAAACCTACATTTGTATCTATAGTGATACGTGGTTCGTCATTCGCGGAACGACGTGCCTCGGCTTTCAGGCTGATCACCCCTTCCGGTCCAAAAGGATAGCGCTCTATTCCGTTAGTCTCTGTCAGGTTCATATCCCAGACAATCTGCTGTTCAGCATAATCCCCACGGATACCAATGATAAGCTCTATCAGTTCGGCAATAGGCGGAAGACCCGCCCAGCCTACAAACTCTTTTCTCGCCATAAAACCAGGTTCTGCACTTTCAGGAGCATAATATTCCCAAAAAGTTCCGGTTTTCTTATATACTTCCAATACCTGAGCATAATGATTCAGACATATTTCCCGCGCCAGTTTGCGGTAGCCCTTCTTCACAAGTCCCTGCATCACCATATAATTGGTTCCCGGCCATATTCCACCTTGCCAATAACGTCCGTTTTCCTTATACTTGGGGTGATCGGCAGATAAAGAGGGTACACGGTATTTCCGCTTAAACGTCTCCGGATTATCCAATTCCTTCACCAAACGGTCAAGTTGGTTAGTATCCAAGGCATCGGTGTACAAAGCCCAGTAAGCACCTATCCCCCTCGTTGTGCAAAGCGATCCATCGGCATACTGGTCATACAGAAAGCCTGTCTTCTCATCCCAAAGATTGTCATGGATATACTTTTTCAGCATCTCGGCTTCACTTTCCAGATCCTCAATTTCCTGCCAACGTTCCAGATAGAACCCCATTTCAAGCAACAGATTGGCTGTGAACAACTGTTGTAAGTTAGTATCCAGCCAAACCATATGCCCATGGCTGTAAATAGGATTATAACCTGCCGGTACACGGGGCATATTGTCCATACCTGTTCCCCATCCGCTCGACCAGTATGTTCCGTTCTGCCATGTATGGTTCAACTTCAACCATTTGTAATAGGCGCAAAGTACCGGAAAGATCTTCTGTAAACGTTCTGTATCCCCGAACTGATGATAATATACCATTTCGCACCACGGCATCAGATTCGGCCCAGTACTGACCGGATCATAGCGTTCGAAGCAGTCAGCCCCATCCGCCTTTATCTCCCGACAGATAAAGCCGTCGGGGTGCTGCTTGGCATAAAAATTATCCAATGTACGCTGGAAAGGGAAAAAACGTGTACCATAGCGGGCAAACATTAGAATGAACGAAGAGTCCCACATAAAAATATTACCGTTATAGGCTGTATCCAGATAGCTTGACACAAATCCGGAACCCTCTTGAGGAGCACGAATGTTTCCAATAGCAATTTCCCATGCTCTCCAATACATTTCAAGTTCTTTTTCATGTCCGTCCCATATCGGATTGGGAAGAATCTGCCGTGCTTCTTTGAAGCTCTTCGGTACAATCGTTTGGGATTTAGCCACACGATATTCATTCTCGGTGACCAACGGTTCTTTTACATACGTGTTTTTATAAGGCAGATGATACTTCTCATCGTTGCCACAGCTTTGGGCTTTCAGCGAGGTAAATGCCGGAAATGAAAGCAAGCATGCAAATAAAATGTATTTCAGCATAGGAAAAAGGTTTAGTTTACAGATTAAGCAATTTCTTTATCTTATCAAAAATAGCCGTATTCTCAAAGATTCCGGTAAATTCCTGTGCACCGGGACCGAAAGCATATACCGGTACCATCACACCACTGTGACCTCCCGTAGAGAACTTACATACGATTTTACCTTCTTTCAAATCACCGTCTACCAGCGTAAGTCCACCAGTTTCATGGTCAGCAGTAACGATTACCAGCGTTTCTCCATCCTGAGCTGCCCATTTATAAATTTCACCGATAGTACGGTCAAAGTCATGAGTTTCCTGCATCAACAGGTCAAGATCGTTGAAGTGTCCGTAATCATCCAACTGTGAACCTTCTATCATCATGAAGAAACCATTCTTATTCAGATTCAGTAGTTCGATGCCTTTCAATGAAGCACGAGCCAGAAGATCACCACGATCAGCAGGAAGCGGAGTATCTACCGAATAAGGAACTGCAAATACCTTACCGTTTTTGATGGTTACCAGATCCTCCCAACTACGAGGAGTTTGGAAACCCTTTGCACGTAATTCTGCAAACAAGTCACGTCCATCCTTACGGTTTTCAAAGAGTTTGGCACCACCACCGAATACATAGTCTGCATTACAATTCACATAATCCGCCACAATAGCAGCTTCAGCATCCCGGTCTATATTGTGACAACAGAAGTCAGCAGGAGTAGCATCCCAAAGGCGGCAGGTCACTGCCAAACCTGTTGATTTACCCTTGGCAGCTGCCAAATCGACTAACGACTTTAACGGACGCCCCTCTGGATCCACACCTACGGCATGATAGATTGTCTTCTGTCCAGTAGCCAGTGCCGTACCTCCTGCTCCCGAATCGGTAATCAATTTATTAGCACAGTATGTCTTCGACAAACCTACTGTCTGACAATTATCCAAAAAGAGTTTACCACGGTTGGCTGTCCAGGCTGAATAGACATGCATCAGGCTCATACCGTCACCAATCATCAGGATAACGTTCTTTATCTTTTTCCCTTGGGGAGGTGTTATCTTTGTTACTTCATACGGGTGTTCCAATACATACGTCTGCTCTTTGTCCCGACGCTCTTGTGCCAATGTTCCGGCAGGCAATAATGCAATTGCCATTACTGCAAAGATGCAGCTTCTCAATATATTCTTCATGGTTACTATTTTTTTGTTATTTACTTATTTTCATTGATAAGACATTCTCATTCCACCGTTACAAGAACAGGTGCATGGTCTGATAGGAAAGACTCATTTTCAGTTTCCGCCAGTACACCATATCTTACCACTTTAAATCCATTGCGCACAAATACATAATCAATCAACGGACGATGCTCATAAGGAATTTTCCCGAAATCATGAAAGCTCCACGAAGGTCCATAAACAATGGGGGACGCTTCGCGTGCATCCGTCAGATGTTCCGGATTAGTAGGATCAGTAACATGTTTGATTACATCCGATTCCGGTTCTGAGTTGAAATCTCCTGTTACAATTACCGGCAGCCCGTCACTCAACTGATTCACCTTGTCCAACATTAGGCTTATCCCTTCACGACGCGCCACTACCCCTACATGATCCAGATGAGTATTCAATGCAAAAACTTCTTTACCGGTGATTTTATCTTTCAATTTAGCCCACGAAGCTATACGTTCACAAGCTCCGTCCCATCCTTTGGAGCCAGCCACTTCAGGTGTTTCACTAAGCCAGAAGTAACCGGAATCAATCAATGTAAAGCGATCTTTCTTATACCAAAGAGCACTATATTCACCCTTTTCTTTACCATCTTCACGACCTGCACCAATCACGTCATATTCGGGTAAACGCTGTTTGAGGTCTTCCAGCTGATTGTGCAATACTTCTTGTGTACCCAATATATCCACATTGTAAAAACGAATGGCATTCGCAGCACGGTCTTTCCTGAATTTCCAGTTATCCAGACTATCCTCAGGATTATCATAGCGGATATTAAAAGACATTACATTAATAGGCTCCAATGCAGGTGCCTGTTGTTTCACTTGCCCACATGATGCAGCAAGGAATGGCAAAAACAACAATAATATTCTTTTCATGATATTTATATATTAATAATTATTTCACAAATAAAACAGAAGCGGGAATAGGTGACAATTTTTCCGCAGATGGAATCTTCCATGCCCAACTCAAATGTTCTCCTTCATAATCTTCAAAATAATAGAGAATATAAGGATGAAATCCTTTCTTCAAGGCTATAAAACCCGTAGCAGGAATAGCAGCATGGGAACCATCATTGTTCACCACCAGTTCGTCACTTATATACAGCACACTACCATCGTCCGAGCGTGTCTGAAAGGTATAAACTCCATCCTCAGGAACTTCTATCAGCCCGGAAAATATATAACCGAAATGGTCCTCTTGTTTGGCTCCTTTTATAGATGGTTCCTGTATGATGCCCGATGCAATCAATGGAGTTTTTTCCATATCTGCCACTTTCCGGTAAACACCTTCAAAATATTTATAAGACGTACCATTCCGGCTAGGATGTACCGGAAGCGCTGCCTTCAATTCAGCCTTAGTTGCCTGGATGGACAAAGTGCTGCTCGGACGAAAACCTTCCTTAAAGCCTTTGGCTTTTATCTGTGTAGTTTGATCCAGTTCGAAAGGCTCTTTATAAAGTTTAGATTGTTCTGTAGGTTCACTTCCATCCAGCGTATACCTGATTTCTGCATCACTTGTTGCCGTAGCCAGGGTGACATTTACCATATCCATAAACAAGTTCAGGTCTTTATCAACATAAGGAATGGAAACCACATTTTCCTTAGTATAAGAGTAAGGAAAAGATTCCTCAGCAATACCTCTTGTTAGATCCGGTTTATCAGATAAGGTAAAACGTAATTCACCACCTTCCATTAACTGGAAATAAGTAATGAAGTTAGTATCTATCTGCTTCCCGTTCAGTTCAACCTTACTAATATATACATTCTTCTTCGGATTATTGGCAAGAATGGTCAACGTTTTCCCATTGGCCAACTTCACTACTGCCTTTTCAAACAAAGGACTGGTCAATGCAAATTCATTACTTCCGGGACATACGGAGTATATTCCCAGACTTGATAATATATACCATGCAGACATCTGTCCACAATCTTCGTTACCAATGATACCCTCCGGAGTAGGTTTATACATTTCGTGAAGCAAACGACGTGTCATTTCCTGTGTTTTCCAAGGTTGCCCTACATAATCGTACAAATAAGCGATATGGTGGCTCGGTTCGTTACCATGTACATACTGTCCTATCAAACCGGTTATATCAACAAGGTCGCCTTTCACATCCGATTCCACAGTGAATATCGAATCGAGCGCAGCAATAAACAAGTCCCTTCCGCCAAATAATTGAGCCATCCCGTTCACATCATGCGGCACAAAAAAGCGATACTGCCAAGCACTGGCTTCCGTGTATGCACGTCCCACTTCAAAAGGATTGAAAGGTGTTTCCCAGTTGCCATCCATCCGCTTACCACGGAAGAATCGCGTAGAACCATCAAACACATTAATATAGTTCTGAGAGCGTTCGATATATGTTTGATAAACATCAGCTTTTCCCATTGCCTGAGCCATGCGTGCAATGCACCAGTCATCATAAGCAAACTCCAGCAGACAGGATATAGATTCTTTTTTGATGTTTGAAGGGATAAAACCGTATTGAATATAATAGTCCGCTCCCTTTTTATTCTTTTCTGACGAAATTATCATGGCACTCAATGCTTTCTCCGCATCAAATCCTCTAATTCCTTTCAGATAAGCATCAGCTATGACAGAAACCGAATGGTATCCGATCATCGTTCCTGTCTCTCCGGCAGAAAGCGGCCAGATGGGAAGTTCACCCGAAGCATCATAAATATTCAGGAAAGAATTTACCATATCGTTTACCAGCGTAGTATCAATCAATGTCATCAAAGGATTCCATGCACGGAAAGTATCCCAAAGAGAGAAAGTGGAATACTGCTTTTTATCTTTTAACAACTGCCCTATTTGCATGTCATGTCGACGATACTCACCATTAACATCACTTACAACATTAGGAACCACCATAGAATGGTACATAGCTGTATAAAAATCTACCAAGTCGTCCGTATCTCCCCCTTCAACCGTGATGACGGATAATACTTGTTCCCAGGCAGCACGGGCAGCAGCATGCACTGTATCAAAATTGAAATCGTTTACTTCGTTTTCCAGATTCATACGCGCATTCTTCTCACTTACCAGTGATAATCCCACCTTGACTACTACCGGTTCTCCATCAGTAGTATCGAAAGTCAGTACACCCTGCAAGTCAGTACCGGAGATTTTTGCACTGGCAGGAACTATCTTTTTATCCTGTATAAAGTCAACAGATTGGAAAGGCTTCGAGAATTGAGCCACAAAGTAAACATACTGATTATCTGTCCATCCTCTCGTCCTCCGCATACCTGCAATTTCATTGGCAGACGTCTGCTCCAAAACAGCTTCATAGATATACTCATTATCGAGCAAGTGGGCCAAATCTATGATAACAGACGCCTCTTTGCCGGAAGGGAATGTATAGCGGTGCATCCCCACATGCGTGGTCGCAGTCAACTCAACTTTTATCCCTTCTTCTTTTAGGATTACCGAATAATACCCCGCAGATGCTTTCTCGTCTTCATGGGAGAAAGCGGCAGGCTGGTAAACAGGATCTGCAACCGGATCTATTTTTTGAGTTGTGGGACGGAACAGAATATCACCCAAATCAATGCATCCGGTCCCGCTCAGATGTGTATGTGAGAAGCCTTTCAGGGTGTTATCATCATAATGGTATCCGGCACAAGCATCCCAGTTGCCGGAACGGGTATCAGGACTCAGTTGTACTGCACCGTAAGGAACAGTTGCGCCTGGATAAGTGTGGCCATGGAAGCCGGTACCTATAAAGGGATTTACATAGTCAACGGGGGATTTTTCACCAGGTGTACAAGACCAGCAAACAAGGAATGCAATCACTGCGAATATTAGATTTCTTAGTTTCATCAGGCTACATTTAAAATATGATTCTGTTAATAATCTTTGCCCCAAGGAGAAGAAGAAACTCTGCAAGGACCGATACGGTAAAGTACCAATCCCTGCAGATCAGACCAATGGCGATGGGTCTATTTATTTCTTACCTTAGAAAAATATCAATCATAATGAGGATTCTGTTTTAATTTACCATTAGACTTGGTTATTTGGTTCGCCGGATAAGGAAACACCATCATATAATCCTGATAAGTAGTCTTATCCTTGTAATCCTCATATTCAGCGATAACACATGTAGACGCAGGATTCTGTCGATCTGCATAATGACGTACACGCGGACGGGCATTCAGTTCAGCAGCAGCCAAAGCCTTTATTTCCGCATTACCGGAATGATGCCAACGCTTCAGGTCAAACAAATGGTCTGTAAACTCGAATGCCAATTCACAACGACGTTCATGATACAAATCAGTCATAGTTGCCGTACCCGACAATGGTACTAAATTAGCACGTGTACGAATGCGGTTCAAATCCAAGGTAGCTTTATCGGCCTGATTAGTCATCAGGTAAGCCTCCGCACGGAAAAGTAACATTTCTGCAAATCGAATAACCGGAAAGTTAACACGTGCCGTCGGCCAGTCACCATTCGTATTGATATAACCTTTGTCGGCTGCATCTTCATGCTTGAAAGGATCCATATATTTATTAATCATAAAACCGGATTCAATATCAGAAGTCGACCAAAAAGTACGAGTCTCACCTAAGAACTGAAATTCCTGCCCATACTCCAGAACTGTGCGCATCAAACGGTCATTACCTATACCATCTTTCAGCATTTCTTCATAAATATCATAGGAAGGTTTATTCTGTCCCCAACCATTGTACTTTCCCCAAGCTTTATTTTCGAGGATAACACCTGGAAACTCAGAACCACCACCTTGAGAACCACCATTTCCGGGAATAGTCCAGATATATTCCTTATTCCACCAATCAGAGAAATCAGAAGAGAACGATTGTGCATAAGTATTCGCCAAATCACGGCCATAAGTAGTCTCCAATTCATTAACCATAGAGATTACATTATTCCATTGCGTGGCATCCCAAGTGGCCCAGTAAGCATAAACTTTGGCTTTGAAAGCAACAGCTGCTGCGTCATGAGCACGTCCTTTATCATCGGTGCCATATTCTTCAAAACGAGGCAGATATTCCATCGCTTTATCCATATCTGAAATAATCAGTTTATAATTATCCACTACCGAAGCCTGCTGAGGAGGAATAGAGTTATCATAGCCACTTTCAAAATCTTCATAGCGAACAAAAGGGACCCCTTGCACATCAAGGCCATACCGATAGGCTATCAAGAAATGAGCCCATCCACGTGTAAAATATGCCTCACCAAGACTTCTCTTCTCTATATCAGTCAAAGTAGTGGTTTTCTCTTTATTGAGCAATTGCTGGATTACCCAGTTGGAACGTGCCATCACCTTATACATCGTATCAAATATCGTACGTAAAGGAGATTCATCTCCAGTGTATTTCAATGTAGCAAGCGTTGGGAAGTCACGAGTCTTTCCCCACACCACGTCACAGGCAGCACCTTGTTCCCAGAATAATTCACGCCCATATACAGCTTCCTGATGAAATCTCTCATACAATGCATCTACAGCATCAATCGCCTGCAAATCATTTGTGAAGTATGTAGTTGTTGTAGCATCCCCTTCTGGTTGTACATCCAGGAAGTCACTGCAAGAACTCATAAGCAATGCGGCAGACATCGCAAAAAACAATATATTCTTTTTCATATTTTTCTTCTCTATTAGTTATTAGTAAGTCAATTTCACACCAACAGACAGTACACGTGATACCGGATACTTCAAAGCATCCCAACCACCGCATTCGGGATCCATACCCGAATATCCTGTAAAGGTAGCAAGATTTTCGCCACTGAAGTAAACAGATAAGCGGCTGTTGCGCTCATTCAGATGAGACCACTTACGAAATACATCACTCAGGTCATAAGAAAGGGTTACATTCTTCAAACGCAAATAAGAAGAATTTTCCAGATACCAATCGGATGCAGTGCTGAAGTTACCATTCGGGTCATTCTTTGACAAACGTGGAATGTCAGAACCGGTGTTTGTAGGACTCCATGCATTCAGAATTTCACTGGAACGATTGAAGTTACCTTCCACATCACTCAACAACATATATTTTCCTACATACATAGCCTGTGCACCACCTACACCCTGGAACATCGCACTAAAAGAAAGCTTTTTCCATGTAAGTCCCAATGTGAATGCGAAAGTCGTTTTAGGAGTTGCATTTCCCATATATTGACGATCTTCATCAGTTATCTTACCATCACCATTGTAATCCACAAACTTCAGGTCACCGGCTTGAGCATTCGGTTGGATACGTTCTCCTTTCTCGTTTACATAAGCGGCAGCCTCGGCATCACTCTGGAAAATACCATCCGTCTTAATCAGATAGAAAGAATTCAAAGGTTCACCTTCAGCAGTCTGTATTACGTAAGGTATATTACGGAATCTCTTGTCGTTTGTCCATACACCCGGAGTACCATCCGCATTCTTCACACCTATATCAGAAACCCAATTCTTCAAATAAGAGAAATTACCCGATACGAAATAAGAAAAGTCTTTGTTAATTTTATCATTCCAGTTTACTTGAACTTCGAAACCACGGTTGCGTACCTCACCCTGGTTAACCAACATAGCATCGATACCAATAGTAGATGGCCAGTCCATCGTTTGTTTCTGGATCAAATTGAAAGTACGTTTATCAAAATAATCCAATGATACAGACAGGTGGTTTTTAAACATCTCCACATCCAAACCTAAATCGGTCTGTTCTGAAGTTTCCCAAGTCAAATTGGGATTCAATGCAATGGAGTTATAAATAAGGGTGCTCCAAATTTTATTTGATTCCGGACCATATTGTGCCTGCTCAGTCCACATGCTTTTACTCAATAAAGCAGACTTATAATTATAACCGATAGATCCTAAATTTCCTACACGTCCCCAAGACGCACGCAGTTTCAGTAAACTAATGAAATCGCTCTTCTTGAAGAACTTTTCGTTAGAGATTTTCCATCCAAGCGTAACAGCCGGAAAATCACCATAGTTATTCTCTTTCGGCAAACGGCCTGCATAGTCACGACGCCATGAAGCAGTCAGGAAATAACGGTCATTGTATGAATAAGCCAAACGGGCAATCAAGGATACATTGGCATCGGGACCAGTCAAATAGTCGGATGCTGTGGTGGATCCCGCATACGCCAGATATTGCAGGAACTCGGATTCGTCTGCAAAATCCTTACCTGTCACTTCCAGCCCACGACTTTCAAAATGATCAGCTGTAGTAGAGAACAAAGCACCAATAGTATGTTCACCAAATGTTTTATCGTAAGTTAAGGTGTTTTCTGTTTTCCACGCATCAGTACGATAAGTCGTCTCCTGGAGGTTGTTCGACAAAACCGGTTTGCCTACTTCATCACGAATAGGATTGAACTTCTTATAATAATTGCTCTTCATATTGCAAGTGAAACGGCTAGTAAACTTCAATCCGGGAATCACATTAGCAATATCCAGGCTGGTAGTACTCCACACATCACTCGTCTTATTATACAGATTTTCTGCTTCCAATAAACGTACCGGATTCACAGCATCCCCATGAATATCCGAGAAGTTAGAGCCATACTGCTTTATATATGCAGGGTCTTCTGTGGTAACACCACCATAACTTCCATCCAACGGATTATAGATAGAAGCACTTGCAGGCATATAGATAGCCGAAAGGATGGGGCCAGTATAAGCATCATTGTCCGTATCTTTAGAACGGCTTGATGTATTTTGCCATACAAAATCTTCACTGATGCTCACCCAGTTGTTCAATTTCATTTTACCGTTATAACGGAGCGAGAGATTCTTTTTGAAAGTATTAATTAAAACACCTTCGTCATTATCGTAAGCAAGAGAAATACGGTTTGAGTAATTCTCTGTACCGACATTCAAAGCAACATTGTGGCGTTGATAGAATGCTGTGCGGAAAATAGCATCCATCCAGTCCGTACGCGTAGTTCCTATATAAGGGTTCCTTGATACATCCCAACCGATAGGCAGAGTCATATCGGCATTAGCATATGAAAGTTTACGCATCTCGATCTGCTGCTCTGCGTTCAGCGGACTTATCAGATTGGAAGCCTGACGTATACCAAAAGTGCCATCGTAAGACAATGAAGGTCTACCTTCTTTAGCTTTTTTCGTAGTCACCAGCACTACACCGCCCGCACCGGACTGTGCTCCATAAATAGCTGCGGAAGCAGCATCCTTCAATACAACAATACTTTCAATATCATTCATTGAAGAAATAGGTGCACCGGGTACGCCATCAACTACCCAAAGAACATTATCGCCATCTTGTGATCCCTGACCACGAATTACGATACTGGGAGATGAAGTCGGGTCACCGCCGTCAGCCTGGATGGTAACACCAGCCAATTGTCCCTGTAACATACCTTCAGTAGAAGTTACCGGGCGAACTGCCAACTCGTCTGCATTACTTACTACACCCACGGAAGCAGACAAATCCTGCTTACGCGTATTTGCACCGTAACCCAATACAACGACTTCTTCCAGAAGTTCCGTATCTTCTTTCAGAATAATCATCATGGGCTTTTCCGAAACCGGAACTTCCTGAGTGGTATAACCAATGTAACTGATGACCAATATGTCACCCTTAGTTCCCGATAAGAAGAATTCTCCATTGAAATTCGTTATAACTCCCGTAGAGGTTCCTTTGATCAAAACATTAGCACCAATCACTGGTTCACCCGTTTGATCTTTCACTGTTCCTTTCACTAAAGTCTGTTGTGCAGAAGCACCCACCGACAAGAACAATCCTAACAATAAGGTAAGAATCGTTCGATAGATTCTAAGATTTACTTGTTCCATGCATTAAGAAATTAAAGTTAATAATATAAGATTCTATTCTGCCACAAAGGTCTAAGGCAGTATTGCAACACCACCATACATGTATAATATATTTTAATTACAATATTCTCTATAAAAGAAGTTTTGATTAAACCGTTTTCAAAGACTGACAATAAGAGTTTACTCCTCAAACAGTGCTGAAGCCCCCAGCAAACTGGCATCCTTCAAGTGTGAAGTTATCACCTCCACCTTATCTGATATAACATTATAAGGAAATCCTTTTATTACATCTCTCATTGTTTCTTCAAAGAGTGAAAAGGCCGATACGATACCTCCTCCTAATACTATAGCCTGGGGAGAATATGTAAACAAGATCACTTTAAGAAGATTACCCATATGTATTCCAAATTCTCTCCATAATTCCAAAGATTCCTTTACTCCTTCTTTTGCCTTTTTAGCCTCAATCTCCCCAGTAGTACCATATCGTTTAAAGAAGAAACTACTACAATAATGTTCATAGTCAGAGTCCAGGTAAGGCAATGCACCTATTTCACCAGCGCCTACATACTCTCCACCATACAGATGATGATTAACGATGACACCTGCACCAATACCGGTTCCTATAGTAACCCCGACCATATTGGCATAAGCTTGCCCCGCACCGAATTTCTTTTCGCCCAACGTAAAACAGTTGGAATCATTATTAATAGCCACTTGTACTTTAAACCTATCTTCCAAAATGGTCTTTAGATGAACTTCCTTCCAGGAAGAGATGTTTGCCACGTTATAGACGATGCCTTTTCCCGGATCTACAACTGAGGGTACACCGATACCTATACCGTCTATCCGTCCGTTCATCACTCTCTCGATAAGCTGAAAAAGTTGTCCGAGTACCGTAGAAGAATCAGCTTGCGCCAGACAGGGTACCGACACTTTGTTCAGGCATCTACCATCTTCTACTTGTGCTATCCGGATATTGGTTCCTCCGAGATCAATTGCCAGTTTCATCGTATATAGTTTTAAGTTTTTAATATTTGCAAATGTAAGGAGTGTCATTTTCCTTCTTGTCCTCAAATGCGCATTTAAATCTTCATTTTGCGTAAACATTCAGTCACTACCGAATATTACTGCCTATGAGATATTCTACCAAATCCATTCCTCCTTGTTTATTTACAAAGTCAATGAAAACAATACCACAGCTTTGCTTATTAGTTTTCTTCAGATAATTGACCACCGGGGTATTAACCTTATTGGCAAAAACGATAGGTGTTCCCAAAGGCAGGCCAGTAGCACTTACAAAAGTAATTCCCCATCGGCGTGCAGAAGCGGGTTCAGCAGATACTCTGTCTAAATTACGGATGCATGCCTTTATTTTCTGTTTAGCATCCTTACCCGACTCGTATTGATATTCATCTTCAAGTAATACATACCCCTCCCTCCCATCTTTGTTACGGAGAGTGAGCTGGCACGTACTATTATCTTTCCACCCGACACAAGCAGCTCCCGGATAACAATCCATTGCATGATCTCTATGCAGAAAGAGAATTTTTCCCCGACATTCTTTTAATATCAGCTCCGGATCAAAGTCTGAAACGAAATAACCCAGGTGTTCAGGATTGCTCAAAGAAGCTGACAGTAGAGAGGCATAATCCTCCAATTTACCTCCTTCCATTTTCAGCGAGACAATCAAAGTTTCGGAAGGGTGCTCTTGCAAGAAGTTTATAAAAGCAGGCAACACATCATCCTCCCAATATGTATCCTGAAAAGCATAACTATGAAATACTCCTAACTTATTATCTTTCTTCTCCAGACGGATATCGAAAGCACGAATGCCTTGTTGTAGTTGCTCGGGAATACCTACGACCTGCGTCTGCAACATGGGGCCACCTTTAACGGTGCCACTGTCATGTGTACCAGGAATAGATATCTTACACACGGGAAGCGTATCCGGAAGAAATTTCATCCATTCCTTTTTGTCAATACCGCTCTGCGTACCTTGAAGATTACCATTCCCGGTACAAGCCAAAGAATTCAGCATTAACACAATCAAAGCCAACACATAAAAAAGTCGTAAATACTTTCGTTCCATAGTATATCATCTTAAAGTTTTGGTAAGTGCAAAAATAAAGGGCTGGTTTTCCTTTCTTGTCCTCAATTGCGTATTTAGTTCTTCATTTTGCGTAAATATGCAACAGGCCGTTTTCTGGAAATATTAAGGATACCCCATATATGCCTGAAGGATACTAAATCTTTTCATGATATACTTTAAACTTCAAGCATGATAAATGTGCTCCCTATTACATACTTTTTACCCCTATCATATAGAGTTTTCAGTATACATTTGGACAACTAAAAAAAATTATTTATTTTTGCTGACTTACTTAAAGCAACAGCCTTATTTTAACACAAAAATTATCTATATTTCAATATTTAACCTGATAAAAACAACTAATATTATGAGAGACTCAAAGAAATCTTTTTCTGCGTTACTACAAGCTTTATGCTCTGCAATCTTATTTATCAGTTGTCTATTACCATGGCTAAACCTTACTTCCCCGAATGAATCCTTGAAAGGGCAATTTAATCTTATAAATATGCCTGTTCAAATTGTAAGTGAAGCTGGAATCACCAACGCATTTCCACCTTCCGGTACAATTTTCGACTATGATAAAATCCTGTTTTATGTAATACTATTCTTTGTGCTCGCTAACATATTTATTCAGCTTATAAAAAGAAATTCCTTTTTCACCTGCTACTCATGTCTTTTTCCAACATTCTTCAGTTATCTATTTTGGGCAAGAGTTGCAGACTGTGGAAACCTTGAATGTGCAGGCATAGGACTTTATTTAGCCAATATATTCGGCACAATAGCCATCATTATTGCTTGGACAGACCTCGGAAAAAACTATCAGACTCACAAAAAGCTATTCCGCTTCTGTCGGATATGGAGTATTACAAGTGTTGTACTTCCATTTCTTCTCATTCCTCTTGGCAGTATTTTCAAAGTACAGACTTCCGAAGTTTATGCGACCCAGCAGGTAATATTCTTCTTCATGACACTCTGTACATTCATTTGGATATTGGGAATTATACAAATTCCATTCCTTATTTATGCCAATATAATAAACGGGATGTCAAGAAAGAAATTAATGATGAATCAGGTTTCAAAGTGACACTAAATATCTCTTTTTACAAAACAAAAGCTTTATTTTTCTTACTATTAATGACAAGCATTTCTAACTAACAGTACCTTCCAGAAGATTACACCTGTCATTTTTATGATTTACATCATCTGTTTGGGGCAAACAAATGGTCTATTCGATACAATTACACGGTCTTTTCTTCCTAAACAGACTATCTTTTCTGCAAAAACAAGCAATCTTTTATTTGCTAAGGCTACACCTTTTGCTTCATATGAATATATCATTCATCTAAAAGGATGATACCATCACCTAAAAAGGGTGTAGCCCCTCCCAAAAGCAGGTAATATTTTCCTATTTCAAAGGGAACAAGCAACAGAAACCAGCAAACGTTTTGAAAAGAAATATCTCTGAGATGCGTTCAATAAGAATCCAATAAAACAAATAAGCCTTCCAAAGTTTTTCATTTTGTCCCTCTTCTGTATCAGAAAGCGTTACTCAAACCGGAAATCCTTGCGTTTATCTGCATCACACCCTCTCTTCATACGAAACAAAGGAACGTGGGACATCAGGATTAACATTTTGTCATTTAGCCAATCGCTCATATTCAATATACATTTGATGAACGTATACAGCCTTAATCTGCCTCTTTTTTCATAAATTTGCCCCCATTATGGAACAGCAACAATCATCTTTCAAAGAAAAGGAACGTACAGACCTGCGCGAACCGCAACACTTCAAGGTAATCATCTATAACGATGACTTCACCACGATGGAGTTTGTCGTCAAGATACTTACTACCATATTCTTTAAATCGACAGCAGAAGCAGAAACGCTGATGTTACAGGTACACAAGAGTCAATCGGCAGTGGTAGGCATCTATACATACGACATTGCACAATCGAAAGTACAGAAAGCCACCCGTATGGCACGCGAAGAGAATTTTCCACTCCGGCTCACCGTTGTGCCGGAAGAAGAATAAGAATTAGGAGAAGATTATGGATATACAAAATACAGTGCATGTGAACAGCGCATTCACCTATGCACAAAAAAAGGCAATATCTTATCGCCATGAATTTATCACACCTGAGCATTTGCTGAGTGCATTTCTGGAACAGAGTCCCTTTGCCAATGCTTTAAATATGTGTTTCTGTGATGCCCAAGAACTTGCTTTCTCTTTAGAGAATTATTTCACGGAAGAACTGGAAAGCGTTCCCGCAGACATGGATTATGAACTGGAAGTTTCAACCCAGCTCAACGAGTTGATACAACATGCCTATCTGATGATAGACTATTCAAGTGCTGAAGCATTGAACGTCCCCCATTTAGTGCAAAGCATGCTTCAGCTCAAAGACTCCTGGGCATGCCATATTCTGAAAGAAGCTCTTGAAGAAGAACTACCCGAATTTATCAGCCAACTCATCTCCCGATATGAAGAAGTGGAGGAAGAAGACGATCTGCAAACCTCTCCACAGGAAAAAAGCGAACCCTGGCGAAACTTTGTAACTTGTCTGAATGACTGTCTGCAAGACCACAATCCACTCATCGGACGGGAAGCTGAACTGGAACGAACCATTCAGGTGCTCTGTCGCAAAGAGAAAAACAATCCGTTGCATGTAGGCGAACCGGGCGTTGGCAAAACCTCCCTCGCTTACGGACTCGCTGCCCGCATCGAAGCACGTGAGGTCCCCGAACGACTCCTCGACTGCCGTATCTACGAACTGGATTTAGGTACTCTACTGGCAGGTACGCAATACCGGGGTGACTTTGAAAAACGCCTGAAAACCATTATGGAAGGTGTTCGTAATGAAGGACGTGCCATCATCTATATCGACGAGATACACAATCTGATAGGTGCCGGACGTACAGGAGACGGTTCCATGGATGCATCCAACATGCTGAAACCTTATCTGGAAAGCGGAGACATCCGTTTCATCGGCTCTACTACTTACGAGGAATACAACCGTTACTTTGCCCGCAGCAAGGGGTTGGTGCGTCGCTTCCAACAAATAGATATACTTGAACCAAGCATTGAGGAAACCATCCATATTGTAGAAGGACTGAAAGAAAAATATGAAAAATTTCATGGAGTAACCTATCAACCTGATGTAATCCCTTACGCCGTCAAAGCAAGTGTCCGCTATATCAGCGACCGCTTTCTGCCCGACAAGGCTATCGACCTGGTGGATGAAGCAGGAGCTTACCGCGAAATTCATCCTATACCTTCCGGAGAGCAAATTGTAGACAAGACATTGATAACCGATGTACTCGCCCGTATCTGCAAAGTAGATGCACTCGCCATGAAAGAAGAAGATACCACCTCACTGGAAACTTTGCATGCACGTATCAGTGCCAAAATTTACGGCCAGGAAGAGGCAGTGCGCCAAGTGGTGGAAGCCGTACAAATGTCCAAAGCCGGACTGCTGGATGAAAACAAACCGCTGGCAAGCCTGCTCTTCGTCGGTCCTACCGGAGTAGGTAAAACCGAAGTAGCCAAAGTGCTCGCCTCCGAACTGGGTATTTCCCTGCAACGTTTCGATATGAGTGAATATACCGAAAAGCATACCGTAGCCAAATTAATCGGTTCACCCGCCGGATATGTAGGCTATGAAGACGGTGGTTTATTAACCGATGCCATTCGCAAAACTCCCAACTGCGTACTACTGCTTGATGAAATTGAGAAAGCCCATCCCGATGTGTTCAATATTTTGCTACAAGTAATGGACTATGCTGTTCTTACGGATAATAAGGGACGAAAAGCCGACTGCCGCCACGTTGTACTTATCATGACTTCAAATGCCGGTGCACAATTTGCCCGTCAGGCATCTATCGGATTCAGCAGTCAGATTACAGCCGGGGAAGCCATGTTGAAACAGGTCAAGAAGACCTTCAAGCCGGAGTTTATCAACCGTCTGTCCGCTACTGTCGTTTTCCACGATATGAGTCGGGAAATGGCCTCACTTATCCTCGACAAGAAGCTTGGGGAACTGAGCAGCAAGCTTGCCGCACGCCAGATAGAGATGGAACTGAGCCCGGAAGCCCGCAACTGGTTATTGCAACGTGGATTCCTGCCCGAATATGGCGCCCGCGAAATGGATCGTGTGATAGCTTCGCATCTGAAACCACTCCTGATGCGCGAAATCTTATTCGGTTCCTTAAAATCCGGTGGTAAAACTTGCATACAGGTAGACAAAGATCAGTTAGTCTTACAACTTTCAACAAAGTGATACTATGGTCTTTGCACTAACTGACGAAATTACATTTCCCGATCCGCACTACGGCGATCCGGACGGATTGCTGGCAGTAGGCGGTGACCTATCGACCGACCGCCTCATCCTGGCTTACTCCAACGGGATATTCCCCTGGTACACTTTTCAGGAGGGAATGATACAATGGTGGTGCCCGCTGGAACGCTTCGTCATTTTCCCCGACGAAATCCATATCTCCCACTCCATGCGGACGCTCATAAACAAAGGGAAGTACGATGTCACTATCAATCAGGCTTTCGATGAAGTCATCCGTAAGTGCGGAGAACTGAGGATGGACATGGAAGGTGCCTGGCTCGGTCCGGAGATGATAGAGGCTTACACACTTCTGCATGAACAGGGTTTTGCCGCCAGCGTGGAAATATGGGAAGGGGAACAATTAGTAGGCGGACTCTATGGAGTCACCTTGGGGCGCTGCTTTTTCGGTGAAAGTATGTTTTCACTGGTTCCCAGTGCATCCAAGTTAGCCCTCATCCACTTGGCACAATTCTTCGGAGAGCATGGCGGCGTACTGATAGACTGCCAGTTCGAAACTCCCCATCTGAAATCGATGGGAGGAAGATATATCAGCTACGAAGAATATATGGAGTTTTTACAATCATAACTACCTTCGCTGGTCACACCAGCGTAAATTGCAAATGTTCATCCGTACTGCGTCCCTCATCGTATGCAAAGCCCTCCCACGTAAACGCTTTCAAGTCTTCGGGATTTTCAATGCGATTTTTAATAATATAGCGTAGCATTTCTCCGCGGCACATCTTGGCATATATCACAATTGTCTTTAGCTGCCCGCCTTTCCATACCTGGAATTCGGGAGTAATGACACGGACTTCTTCTTCTACTCGCTTCCAGTCGAACAGATCTCTCATCTCACCACTGGCAAGATTAACGAGTATGCCACCCTGACGTTTGATATCCGCTATAAAATAATCCGTCAGCAAAGGTTTCCAGTAATCAAACATAGTCATCCCTCCCCTTTCAGGCAGGCGTATATCTCCTTCCATACGATAAGGCTTTATCCCGTCCAACGGACGAAGCAGTCCGTACAGAAAGGAAGTGATGCGCATGTGTTCTTGAGCGTAACGAAAATCATCTTCGGAAAAATCTTTCGGTACTATACGTTTGAACACCGCACCGGTATAGGCACAGATAGCGGGCATTGCAGAATTTGCCTCCGAAAAGAAATCCTGATAGCGCAGATAATTCTCAGCGGCAATCTTGGAATTTATACGTAACAGACGTTCCAGGTCAGCAGCTGAAAATTGCCCCATATCCAAGGCATTCTGTACTGCTTCCGCCTGAAAGTACGGAACAGTTATTTCAGGGACTCCTACAGATGTGCGTGCCGTCATCGTTTTGGCACAAGAGATGAATGTCAACATATCACGTTCAAAGTTTTTTTGGGAAACAAAGATAATACAAATCGAATGTAGAACTTTCATGCTCGCATGAAAAAGTTTTGCGCAAAGTTTTTCCGCATAACCTTCCTCTGTTTCCATACTTTTTCGTACTTTTACGCCTTGTTGGAAAAATACAGGCTTTTCCCGAGAGAAACGAAACCTCTTCCAACCACGAGACTGAAAAAAGGAAAAAACAATATATAAAATGACTCACAAATGGAATTATCAACCCATTACACCCGAACAGGCAGAGACAAGCCAAAAGTTGGCCCAAGAATTAGGGATTAGCCCGATTCTTGGCGGATTATTGGTGCAGCGGGGAATAACGAAGGCACAGGATGCCAAGAAGTTTTTCCGCCCGCAGTTGCCCGACTTGCACGACCCATTCCTGATGAAAGACATGGATGTGGCCGTGGAGCGCCTTAATAAGGCAATGGGAAAGAAAGAGCGTATTCTGATTTATGGTGATTATGATGTAGACGGCACTACCGCAGTGGCACTGGTCTACAAGTTTATTCAACAGTTCTATTCGAACATTGACTATTACATCCCCGACCGCTACAACGAAGGTTACGGGGTATCTACCAAAGGGGTAGACTATGCCGCAGAAACCGGTGTAGGATTGATTATCGTACTGGATTGCGGCATCAAAGCTGTAGAGGAGATAACCTATGCCAAAGAAAAAGGCATTGACTTTATCATCTGCGACCACCATGTGCCCGACGATGTACTTCCACCTGCCGCCGCTATCCTGAACGCCAAGCGTTTAGATAATACGTATCCTTACGAGCACCTTTCCGGTTGCGGCGTAGGCTTCAAATTCATGCAGGCATTTGCCATCAGTAATGGCATCGAGTTCCATCACCTCATTCCACTGCTCGACCTGGTTGCCGTAAGTATCGCTTCGGACATTGTTCCCATCATGGGGGAAAACCGGATACTTGCTTTCCACGGATTGAAACAGTTGAACAGTAATCCCAGCGTAGGTTTGAAAGCTATTATCGACGTATGCGGATTGACAGAAAAGGATATTACCGTCAGCGACATCGTGTTCAAGATAGGCCCGCGCATCAATGCCTCCGGACGTATTCAGAACGGAAAAGAAGCCGTCGACCTGCTGACTGAGAAGGATTTCTCCATGGCTTTGGAAAAAGCCAATCAAATCAATCAATACAACGAAACCCGGAAAGATCTCGATAAGACCATGACCGAGGAAGCCAACCAGATTGTAGCTGACCTGGAAGGACTCGCCGAACGCCGTTCTATCGTGTTATACAACGAAGATTGGCACAAAGGTGTTATCGGTATTGTTGCCTCCCGCCTGACGGAAATTTATTATCGCCCCGCAGTAGTGCTGACCCGTACGGACGATATGGCAACAGGTTCCGCCCGTTCCGTATCCGGCTTTGACGTGTATAAGGCGATTGAATATTGCCGTGATCTGCTGGAAAATTTCGGTGGTCATACCTATGCAGCCGGCCTTTCGATGAAAGTGGAGAATGTTCCCGCCTTTACCAAACGCTTCGAGGAATTCGTTTCACAGAACATCCTACCGGAACAGACAAGTGCGGTCATAAATATCGATGCAGAGATAGATTTCAGGGATATTTCTCCGAAATTCTTTAATGACCTGAAGAAATTCAATCCTTATGGTCCGGATAATCCGAAACCGATATTCTGTACGCATAATGTCTATGATTACGGTACCAGTAAAGTAGTGGGGCGTGATCAGGAGCATATCAAGCTGGAACTGGTAGACAACAAATCGAATAATGTAATGAACGGCATCGCCTTCGGACAAAGTTCGCATGTACGTTTCATCAAAACCAAGCGTTCGTTTGATATCTGCTACACCATTGAAGAGAATACCCATAAACGGGGCGAGGTACAGTTGCAGATAGAGGATATTCAACCTAATTAATAAATTGGAAGTTGAGAGTTGAGTTATGTAGCATAACTCAACTCTCAACTTCCAATTCTTCGTATTATGACTGTGCAGCTCAACTCCCAACCTTCAACTCCCTACTCTCAACTTCTCAAAGAGTACTGGGGATATGATAACTTCCGGGGCATACAGGAAGATATCATCAATAGCATTGGCGAAGGCAAAGACACCCTGGGGCTGATGCCTACGGGCGGCGGAAAGTCCATCACATTTCAGGTGCCTGCACTTGCCAAAGAGGGGCTTTGCATAGTTATTACTCCCCTGATTTCTCTGATGAAAGACCAAGTACAGAACTTGAAAAAAAGAGGAATCAAAGCACTTGCCATCTACTCCGGAATGTCCCGGCAAGAGATTATCATCACACTGGAAAACTGTATTTTCGGCAATTATAAATTCCTGTATATATCGCCCGAACGGTTGGATACGGAAATCTTCCGCACCAAGCTACGGAAAATGAACGTCAGCATGATAACCGTTGACGAAAGCCATTGCATTTCACAATGGGGATATGATTTCCGTCCTGCCTATCTGAAGATAGCCGAAATACGTGATCTCCTACCCGGTGTTCCTGTGCTGGCACTGACTGCGACCGCTACTCCGGAAGTCGTGAAGGACATCCAGGCACGGCTGTGCTTCCGGCAGGAAAATGTTTTCCGCATGAGTTTTGAACGGAAGAACCTTGCCTACATAGTCCGCAAAACAGAAAATAAGACCGGAGAACTTCTTCACATCCTACGCCGTATGCCGGGTAGTGCCATTATTTACGTACGCAATCGTCGGCGAACCAAAGAAATCACCGAACTTTTAATTAACGAAGAGATTACCGCCGACTTCTACCATGCCGGTCTGGATGATGCCACCAAGGATATACGTCAGCATCGCTGGCAGACAGGAGAAAGCCGTGTAATGGTTGCCACCAATGCTTTTGGCATGGGTATCGACAAACCCGATGTACGTATCGTAATCCACCTCGATTTGCCGGACTCTCCCGAAGCTTATTTCCAGGAAGCAGGACGTGCAGGACGTGACGGCAACAAAGCGTATGCCGTAATACTCTATGCCAAATCGGACAAAGTCACCCTTCATAAACGTATCCCGGACACCTTTCCGGAGAAAGACTACATCAAACAGGTGTACGAACATCTGCAATATTATTACCAGATGGCAATGGGAGACGGTTTGGGATGTGTCAGAGAGTTCAATCTGGAAGACTTTTGCCGGAAGTTCAAATACTTCCCTGTACCTGCCGACAGTGCATTGAAGATTCTGACGCAAGCAGGATATCTGGAATATACCGACGAACAGGACAATGCCTCCCGTCTTTACTTCACCGTCCGCCGTGATGAACTGTATAAATTACGCGAACTGGGAGAGGACATGGACAAACTTATTCAAATCGTTCTGCGCTCTTACACCGGAGTATTCACGGATTACACCTTTATCAACGAGAATTCGCTTGCGGTACGTAGCGGATTAACGCGGCAACGGGTGTACGACTTGCTGATACGTCTATCCAAGATGCGCGTCATCGACTATATTCCACATAAAAAGACACCTTATATCATATACACACGCGAACGCGTAAACAGGCAACATCTGCAAATCTCCCGCAGCATATACGAGGAGCGCAAGGAACGTTATGAAGCCCGCATTCAGGCAATGGTAGATTATGTAACGACCGAAACCGTTTGCCGCAGCCGTATGCTTCTACGCTATTTCGGAGAGAAGAATGAACATAACTGTGGAATATGCGATGTCTGCCTCAGCCACCGTGCCGAGACTCCCGAGCTTTCCTCCCAACAAATAAAAGAAGAAATTAAAGAATTGCTTCGCAAGCAACCTCTGACACCTGCCGATATTGCCTCACAGATAGAAGCAGATAAAGAAATCATCTCTCAATGCATCCGCGAATTGCTGGAAGATGAAGATCTGAAAGCGGAGAACGGCATCATAAGCCTGAAGGCATAAGAAAGGGCGTACAGTGAATTGCACGCCCTTCTCCTTATTATATCAATAAGAATTATTCCGTTACTGCCGGCTTCTCAATACCTTCGCTGGTTGCACGTTCTTCCATACGCTGGATACGGGCATCCAAATCAGGATGAGTAGAGAACAGTTGATTCAGCTTACTACTTTTCTGCGCACCGGCTTCTTCCTGCAATTTCTTCAGCTTTTGGAAAGATAAAGCCATTGCCCAGGGATTCTTACCATGACTTTTCAGGAATTCATATCCATAGTCATCAGCACTTCTCTCCTGCTTCTGTGAGTATGTAGAGTTTACCAGAGCCTCACCCAGGTCACCCAACTGAGAATCAGACAACTTAGCTGCCGTACCACCTTGTGAAGAAATACCATCCTTCAAAGCTGAAGTCAGCAATGCCGTACGGAAACCATTCTTAGAGTCCTTGTGTGCCACGTGACCTACTTCATGTCCGATTACACCCAGCAATTCATCATCCGTCATGATATCCATCAAAGACGAGAAAATGCGCACACTACCGTCAGCGCAAGCAAATGCATTGACATCTATCACATAATAAACTTTGAAGTTCAAAGGAATTCCCTCTACATCCGTCAAGCCTTCAGTCAGCTTTTTCAGACGAATTGTATACTCATTATCGTCGGCACATACCTGATTATGTGTATCCATCCAGTCGATATACTCTTTTACATATTCTGCCATCTGAGCGTCAGTCAGAGTAACAGCTTTAACAGCTTTAGCCGCACCTTTCAGTGCTTTTACATTAAACTGAGCCATTGCAGGCATTGTCACGGCCATACATAACATAAAGAAGGCCCACTTCATGAAAATCTTTTTCATTCTTGTGTTTTTAATTTAGAAACGATGATTAATTAATATAATTGGTAAATGTATCGCAAAAGAACAAATTTTAAATGATACCATCAATAATAACACGGATGTTTTTTCTTTTTAGACGGAGTTCTTGGTATGGAAACAAGATTTTTATGTAAGTTTGCAAAAAGAATAAAAACAAAACACCTAAGAAATACAGATTATGGGATTCTTTAAATCTTTCTTCTCCGGCAAACAAGAGAAACCGGAAACTGAGAAACAGAAAAACGATCAAAAGAACTTCGAGATATTCAAGTATGACGGCATGCGTGCACAACGCATGGGGCGTCCCGATTATGCAATCAAATGCTTCACAGAAGCCCTCGCCCTTCAGGAAGACTTTGAAACCATGAGCTATCTGAGCCAGGTTTACATTCAAACCAATGCCCTCAGCGAAGCGCATGAACTGCTGGAACGCATGGCAAAACAGGAACCGGACCACACCTCCACTTTCCTCACCCTTGCCAACGTATGCTACCTGCAAGAAGACTATCAGGCAATGGCAGACGCCGCACAAAAAGCTATTGAAATAGAAGAAGGAAATGCCATGGCACACTATCTTCTGGGCAGAGCCAAGCAAGGTATGGACGACGGTATCATGAGCATCGCCCATCTCACCAAAGCCATTGTACTGAAAGACGACTTCACCGAAGCCCGCCTGCTGCGTGCCGAAGCCTTAATCAAGATGCAGCAATACAAGGAAGCTACCGAAGATATCGACGCTATACTCTCCCAAGATCCCGATGAAGAAGCTGCATTACTGCTCCGCGGTAAAGTGAAAGAAGCAGCAGGACAGCAGGAAGAAGCCGAAACCGATTATCGCTATGTAACAGAATTGAATCCATTCAACGAACAGGCTTTTCTTTGCCTGGGACAACTTTATATCGTCCAGAAGAAGTATCCCGAAGCTATCGCACTCTTTGACGAAGCCATCGAACTGAACCCTAATTTCGCACAAGCCTATCATGAACGCGGTCGCGCCAAGTTGCTGAATGGTGACACGGCAGGCTCTGCAGAAGATATGAAAAAAGGATTGGAGTTGAACCCCAAAGAAATCCAAGGAATCAGCGGACAATACGATAATCAGCCAAGACAAACGGACGTTTTAGGATTGTAGTGCCATGAAAAGCGGCCTCTTTATACTCATTGTATGCCTTCTTTTTCCTGCCTATGTCTGTGCGGACACTTCTAAACATGCTTTAGAAGAAAACAGGAAATTGCTTCACTCTTTAGATAGCCTGCTGGAACAGCAGGATCTATTTGTCAGAGTAAAAGAGGAGCGCATCAAGCAATTGAAAATGCAGTATAGCCGGGTCAAAGATGTAAAGGAACTCTATGCCATGAATAGAATGGTCTATTTGGAGTATCGGGTTTATGATGCGGATTCCGCCCTGCATTACATCAACAAGAACATACAACTGGCACAACAGACCAACAATCGTACCTGGGAAGTGGTCTCTTTGCTCGAACAATCATTTGTCCTCACCTCCTCTGGACTACTGACCGAAGCCTTGAAAGCCGTCAGTGACATTCAACCGGAAGAATTACCCCAAAATCTCCGTTCCGAGTATTTTGGCAGGTTATGTACACTCTATTCCCGCCTGCGGGATTACTCCAGTGAGAACTCCCAACTGTCGGAACATTACAATAATCTCCAAAAGGCTTTCCGAGACTCGGTATACCTCACAGCCACTCCTGACGAATTGCGCTACTGGAACTGCCGGGCATGGCTCTACCTGGGAACCCCGGAAATAGAACCCGTCAAACAGGCATTTGAGGAAAACAAGCAAACATTGTCTAACGACAGCCGCAAGTATTCCATAGCTACCTATAATCTCTCCGCCATTTACCGGAGTGAAAACAACGAGAGCAAATATCTGGAGAACCTCATTCTTTCGGCTATGGCAGACATCCGGTCTGTCAACGGAGATATCGGCTCTTTGCAGGAAATAGCAGAATACCTATTTAAGCATGGAGAAATAGACCGCGCCTATAACTACATCCTCTATTGTTCCCAAAAAGCCATGCTTTTCCACAACCGGGTACGAATAGTCAAAATGTCTCATTTGCAAAATCAAATCTACAAAGCGTACCAGGAACAGAGCCGCACACAGCAAAAGCGCCTTCAAGCCTCCCTGATTGCCGTCAGTTTCTTATTCCTCGTACTGATCGGCGCCTTCCTGTTCATCCGCAAACAAATGCGCCGGCTAAAAGAAGCCAACTTGAAGTTAGACAGTACAAACCAGAAGTTGTCCGTCAATATGGATGCCCTCTCTACAGCACATCAACGCCTGGAAGAAGTAAACATGCAACTGAAAGACCTGAATACACAATTACAGGAAGTCAACGACCAGTTGCGGGAATCTAATTACGTAAAAGAAGAATATATCGGCTATGTATTCAACATCTGTTCCACCTACATCAGCAAGCTGGAAGAGTTTCGCAAGAACATCAACCGGAAACTGAAAGTAGGCCAGATAGAAGATGTAAAAGCAATAACAGACTCTTCCGCAACAGCCTCCAACGAACTGAAAGAGTTCTACCAGAATTTCGATACCATCTTCCTGCATCTCTATCCCGATTTTGTAGGCGACTTCAACGCCTTACTGCTACCCGAAGAGCGCATCGAACTGAAAGAAGGCGAACTACTTAATACCGAACTGCGCATACATGCCTTGATAAGACTCGGCATCACAGACAGCGTGAAGATAGCGGACTTCCTTCATTGTTCCGCACAAACGGTTTATAACAACCGGCTTCGCACCCGGAATAAATCCATTATCTCGAAAGAAGATTTTATAAATGCAGTGAAAAAACTCGGAAAATACAAAGCGTAAGCCCTACTCTCTACTACCGATTCCACTCAAAGAGTTTACTTCCGAGCCTCTCATTTTCAGGGAACAACACTAATAATCAAACACTTATCCATTTTAACAGTTTACTTCGCCTGTTTACCTCGCAGAGTAAGTAACCCTTATTGCGCATACCTTTGCCACAGAGATCCAAACTAAAAACTTATGTTAACTATTAAACGAATCATGAGGAACAAAAGAAAAGAAAAACGCTCATGCAGACTCATTCTTGCCTGCTGCGCTTTGTTACTGTTCATTTCGGTAAATACATTTGCACAACAGCAAGTCACAGTCACCGGAAACGTGAAAGATGAAAAGGGAGAACCCATCATCGGAGCTAATGTCATTGTGAAAGGCACTGGTACAGGAAGTGTCACCAATGTAGAAGGAGACTTTTCATTGGCGAATGTACAGAATGGCGCCACTCTTGAAATCTCTTTTATCGGCTATCTGAATCAGGATGTGAAAGTCAACGGCACGAAACCCGTCAGCATTATCCTGAAGGAAGACACTAAGATGCTGGATGAGGTAGTAGTGGTAGGTTATGGTGTGCAGCGCAAGTCGGATATGACAGGTGCAGTTGCTTCCGTAAATACCAAAACACTGGAGAATCGCCCACAGACCAACATCATCCAATCTTTGCAAGGTGCTGTACCGGGTCTGAATATCTCAGTGACCGGAACCAATGCGGAAGGTTCTTCCACCAAGACCCGCATCCGCGGCGAGAACTCCATCACGGCAGACAACAAACCACTGGTTATTCTGGACGGTATCCCCTTTGATGGTCCCTGGTCCGAAATCAATCCGAACGATATCGAATCCATTGAAGTATTGAAAGATGCTTCTTCGGCTGCCATCTACGGTGCCCGCGGTTCGAACGGTGTCATCCTCATCAGCTCCAAGAGAGGTGAAAAAGGCAAACTGACCGTATCCTACGACACCTACATCACCATTGACAATCCCATCAACTTCCCCAACCTCATGAATGGAGCTGAATTCTGGAAGTATAAGACGGAAGCATTGAAAGATGCCAATACCACCCCGCCCACTGAAAGCAATCCCGAACCGTGGATGGGATCTATGACCGCCACAGAATTGCGTATGCACGAAGCCGGCATGGATACCGACTGGCTGGATCTGGCAACCCGCACCGGTTTCAAGCAGCAGCACAATATTTCTTTCCGTGGTGGCGTCAACAAGACCAACTATTTTGTCTCACTGAACTATACCGATGTGAAAGGTACTGCCGTAGGCAACCAATTCAAACGCTACAACATCCGTTTCAACCTCGATCAGGAGTTCACTTCCTGGTTTAAGTTCTCTACCAGCACTCAGTTGGGACGCTACGACCGAAGTGGCAGCAGTGCTTCTTTCTCCAGAGCATTTCGCATGAATCCCCTGGCAGAAGCTTATGACGAAGAAGGCAACATCCGTTCCGCCGCCTGGGAAGATTCCAGCGAAGCTTTCTCTGTAAACCCTTTAAGTAGCCTCAACAACAAGAGCAACGACATACGCTCTAAAGTCATCACCAACAACGTGGTAGAAATAAAGTTGCCGTTCGTCCCCGGACTCAGCTATAAACTCAATACCGGCTATACGTACCAAAACAGTAGCTGGAAACAGTATCAGGGAATGGATACTTACTACGGCGCACGCTCCAACGGTATTCTGAACACCGACGACTGGCATTCACAAGAGTGGATTCTGGAAAACATCATCACTTATACCCGTGAATTCGGCAAGCACCGCATCTTCTTCACCGGCCTGTATTCTGCACAGAGCTACGAGAAAGAAGGCAACGGAATGGAAGGCAAAGACTTTCCGAACGACGTGATGTACTATTACCAGATTTCCAAAGCCGCCACCATGTCCGGCAGTTCCAGCTATACCAAGCAAAACCACATCTCTCAGATGGCACGTCTGAACTACTCATACGACAGCCGTTACCTATTGACACTGACTGCACGCCGTGACGGCTACTCCGCATTCGGCAACCAATCCAAGTTCGGTGTATTCCCCTCCATGGCTATCGGTTGGAACATTTCCAATGAACATTTCTTCCAGGCAAGCCCGTTGGCAAAAGTGGTGAGCAACCTGAAATACCGCCTGTCATGGGGTAAGAACGGTAACGAAGCGGTAGGCGCCTACACTACATTGCCTGACCTTTCCACCTTCAATTATCTGAAAGACGACCATACCCCAAACTACGGTTTCTATCCTTCCAAGCTGGCTTCTCCTTCGCTGGGATGGGAAACTACGCAATCCATCAATACCGGTATCGACTTCCAACTGTGGAACGGACGTATTCAGGGAACATTCGACATGTACTGGTCGAAGACAAGCGACCTGTTGCTGAACCGCTCCATCCCCACCATCAACGGTACGGGAAACATTACCGAGAATATCGGTGAGACCAAGAACCGCGGTTTAGAGTTGCAGATTACTTCCAACAACATTGCCAAGAAAGATTTCGACTGGTCCACTACCTTCAACCTGTCGCACTACAAGACAAAGATCGTGAATGTAGGTCTCTACGATGCCAACGGCAACCCTGTGGATGACATCGGTTCCAGGTGGTTCATCGGCCAGCCCATCAGCGTGAACTACGACTACCGCTTCATTGGTATCTGGCAGATCACCGACCCGTCTAATCCGAACGGACAGCAAGACCCGAACTATCGCTACTCCATCCCCGGATATATGAAGTACCATGACAAGGACGGTGTGAACGACATCACCCCGGCAGACAAGGAAATCATCGGCTCGGCAATCCCTAAAGTAACAATGGGTATGACGAATACTTTCCGCTACAAGAATGTCAGTCTGAGCGTATTCCTCAATGCCCAACTGGGACAGACAGCCAATAACTGGCTTTACGACGTATCTCACAACTCCTATCGCCAGAACCGCCTCATGGTAGACTTCTGGACACCGGAGAATCCTACCAACAAGTACCCGAAAAACTCACTGGATACTTCTGTAAACCCGATGAGTGCAGGTTTCTACGAAAAGACCGACTTCCTCCGTGTGCAGGATGTCACGCTGGCCTACCGTGTTCCTCAACGTTGGTTAAAGAAGATTTCCCTGAACCGCCTCGAAGTATATATGAATATCAAGAACCTGGCAACCTGGACAAGCTGGACCGGCCTCGACCCGGAATTTATCAGTGACCAACAGTCCACTCCGCAGGTACGTTCATTCACATTCGGTCTGAAACTTGATTTATAAACCGCTAAAACAAAGAGAAACAGTATGAAAAAGCTAAAATATACACTGATAGCACTACTCGTGCTCTGCATGACCGGATGCAATGAATCCAGCTTTCTGGAAGAAGATCCGCGTGCTTCACTCTACCCTGAAAATCTGTTAGTAGATTACAGCGGGTTCCAATCCATGGTAACCAGCCTCTACGGAATGATGCGTAACGAATACCGCCGTGCCGATGCACTCGGTGGCGGTCTGCCGCTCGTTCTGCACTCTGCATGGGGTTGCGGTGTGGACAATTCATGGAGTAATAACTCACACAGCGACTTTAAATACATGTACTATCCGTCGCAAATCAACCAGACGGACTTGCAGATATTCCAAAACATCTTCCAATGGTGTTACCGCATCATCAACACGGCAAACATGGTGATTTCACGTGCCGAAGGCAGTGGTATCGACTGGAAAGGAACCGAAACCGAAGCTGCCGCCCACAAGAATAAGATCATTGCACAGGCCCGTTTCTTCCGCGCATGGGCTTACCGCCATCTGACGTATTCATTCGGTGCCGTGCCTTTGTCCACCGAAGAAATTACAGGTATGAACTACCGTAACGACTGGGAGCGCAACTCCGTAGAATCCATCCGTGAAGTCATGGAGCAGGACTTTGCTTTCGCCATGAACAATTTACCGTTGCGTGAAGAAAGCAACAGCAAGATTTCAGGAGCCATGGCACGCCATTATCTGGGTGAACTATATCTGGCAATGGACCAACCCTCCAAGGCAGTCGAAGTTTTGAAGCCACTGGCAGAAGGTTCCGAATACAGTTTGATAACCAACCGTTTCGGCAAGAACTCCGCCAATCCGGGCTGTCCGTTCATCGACGTATTCCGCACACCGATGTATGCGGACGGAAACACGGAGGTTTTATACGCTTTTGTCAACACGGAACCGGAAAACAGTGCTTTCGGTACAGCCGAGGTTTACATGAAGAGTACATATAAAAACTATTACTCCAACGACGGTGTCATCAACAAGAGCAACAAGTACGATCCCGACTATACAAGCGGTGCAGCCACTTGGCCTCAGGTGTTCTGGATAAACAACGGTGGTAAAGGTGCCGGACGTTGCGTGCCTTCAAGAGGTGCTTTCCGTCTCTACAACTATAAAGATCAGGGAACTCAGGACGACCGTGTATCCGATTATGCAGTGGTATGGACTATTAACGAGAAGGGTGCCGACGGCAAGATTACGGAATTCTTTAACAACGGTAAGATGGTGGTAGACACCACTGTAACCGCCGCTATGCTGGATGATAATAAGACAACCATCAAGAAGTATAACTGGCCCACTACCCGCAAATGGGATTACGTGGCACCGTTGCTGGCAAATGGTGACAAGGATGGATGTTATCAGGATATTGTTTATCTCCGCCTCGCCGACACGTACTTGCTTTATGCGGAAGCCCTGCTGAAAAACAACCAGGCAGGTGAAGCCATCAAATGGATTAACAAGGTACGCAATCGTTCCAATGCAGTCAGCATCACAGAAGCTGAACTCACCGCAGGAGGCGTAGATTTCATTCTGGACGAACGTAGCCGTGAACTTCTTTCCGAAGAAGAACGCCGCCACACCCTGATTCGCGTAAGTCAGGAGAAAGGTAGAGATGAACGTGATGTGAACAATTACTTCAAACGCCGTATGCGACAGTTGAATGAGATTGCAGGACGCGAGGCACGAGGCATGAATTCGTATGATACGCCTGTGTTGTTCCCGATTCCGCAAGAGTTCATTGATTCCAATACAGGTCGCCAGTTGGAGAATAATCCGGGGTACTTATAAGACAGTAGAACAATGATTAAATAGTGCTATCCCAATTCTCCTCCTTTTGAGAGGAGGAGAATTGAGACACTTCATTTAATGCATTCCTGTCCCACCCCCGATCACTCTTCAAAAAACAATTTATAATCCAGAACCAACCAGATTATGTCAGTCGTAGCCTTCCTCCTCTGTATATTGGTGACCACCGTCACCGCTATTTACCTCTACCGGAAACTGAACCCGCAAGGAGTTTTGATGCTGGCCGGACTTGTAATGTTGACACTCGCCCTCATTCTCAATGTCCAACCCATCATTCCGGATAAATCCACCGGCAGCGTTGTTTTCGATTTGGTGAAAGTGGTAGAAGAAACATTCATCGGCAACCTGTCCCGCGCAGGACTGATGATTATGACCATCGGCGGCTATGTAGCCTTTATGAATCACATAAAAGCCACCAATGCCCTGGTGCACATCTCCATGAAACCGTTGGGTTTCTTTCGCCGTTATCCCTACCTGGCAGCTACCGTCACCATTCCCATTGGCCAGTTGCTCTTTATCACTACCCCCTCGGCAGCCGGATTAGGACTCTTGCTTGTCGCTTCCGTTTACCCCGTCCTCATCGGATTGGGAGTAAGCCGCCTCACCGCATTATCCGTCATTGCCGCCGCAACGCTGTTCGACCAGGGCCCCGGCTCGGCAAACACAGCCCTTGCCGCCGAACTTATCGACCAGACCAACGTAGCTTATTTCATTACCCACCAACTCCCGTTGGTTATCCCTACCACCTTGGTAGTCATGACCCTGTTTTACTTCAACAATAGGTATTTCGATAAAAAAGAAGCCGCTAGGCAGAGTACGGAAAATAATGAAACAACAGAAGTCCCGCAGACCTCTGCCAAACCGGATATTCCATTGATATTCGCCATGCTTCCCATACTTCCGCTTGCGCTTCTCATTGTATTTTCGCCCTATGTGGGCCTGTTCCAGCCTCCCATAACGCTCAATACAACGACCGCCATGCTATTTTCCCTCTTTGTCTCACTCGTATTCGTAGGTTACCACACACGCAATATACGGAAAACCTTTGACGCCTTCTCCAGCTTCTGGAAAGGGATGGGAAATGTCTTCGGAAGTGTCGTGACACTGATTGTTGCCTCCGAGATATTCTCCAAAGGACTGATTAGCCTCGGCTTCATCGACTCACTGGTAGATTACTCCACGCATATAGGACTTTCCGGCATTGCCATCGCAGCAGTCTTCGCCCTGATAATCTTCTGTGCGGCCATGCTGATGGGAAGCGGAAACGCGGCTTTCTTCTCGTTCGGCCCGTTGCTACCCGGAATTGCCGGACAGTTGGGTATGCCTGCCTATTCCCTCGTGCTTCCCTTGCAGTTATCCGCCAGCATGGGGCGTGCCGCATCTCCCATAGCGGGAATCATTGTCGCCATTGCCGGTGTGGCGGGTGTATCGCCCATTGAACTGGCAAAGAGAAACACCCTGCCCCTTATAGGCAGCATCCTGTTCCTGATAGCTTATCATTTCATAACACTATAAAACAACTCCGAATCATGTTCACACTCATAAAAAATGCAAACTTATACTCTCCGGAGCATCTCGGCATGAACGACGTTCTACTGGCAGATGACAAAATAGCCCTCATAGACCGGAAGATAGAATTGACCGGTATCCCGTTGAATACCATAGACGCCGGCGGATGTGCCGTCACCCCCGGCTTTATCGACCAGCACGTCCACATCACCGGTGGCGGCGGACAAACCGGCTATGCTTCCTTAGTTCCCGACGTCTCTATGAGCGAACTGGTGGCTTGCGGAACCACCACCGTGGTAGGATTACTTGGTACGGACGGTTTCGTAAAAGAACTGACCACCCTTTACGCCAAAACCAAAGCCCTGGAAGACGACGGCCTCAGTGCCTACATGCTTACCAGTTTCTACGGATTGCCTCCCAAAACACTGATGTCCTGCGTAGCCGACGATCTCATCTTCATCGACAAAGTGATCGGTTGCAAACTCGCCATGAGTGACGACCGCAGCGCTTTCCCCACCGAACTGGAGATACTGCGCCTCATCAACCAGGTACGCCTCGGCGGTTTCACTTCCGGCAAAGGAGGTATCCTGCATATTCATCTGGGAGCCTTGCCCGATGGTATCACTCCGTTACTGGATATCGCCCGCAAGTATCCCACGCTGATTTCCTACCTCTCGCCCACCCACCTGATACGCACGGAAGCCTTATTCCGGCAAGCCGTAGAATTTGCCTGCATGGGTGGCATGGTAGATTTCTCCACCGGAGGAACCAAATTCGACGCTCCCCATCGCTGCGTCATGAAAGCCCTCGAAGCCCACGTGCCCCTCGACCGCATCACCTTCTCCAGTGACGGCCGTGGCGGAGTGCGCCGCACCAATCCCGAAACAGGAGAAACGACCTATCGCCCCGCCCCCCTGCACCTCAACTTGCAGGAGATGACATTGCTCGTAAAAGAAGGCCTTCTGCCTCTGGAACAGGCGTTGACCCTTATCACCAGCAATCCGGCACGCAACCTCAAACTGCGCACCAAAGGCAGAATAGCCGCCGGTTTCGATGCCGACCTTTGTTTCCTTGATTCCGAACTTCAACTGACGCACGTCATAGCACGCGGCAAACTCGTCCTAAAAGACAAGGAAGTCATTAAAAAAGGGAGGTATGAAGAATGAAAAGATTAATTCTACTTCTTGCTATTGTCTTTCTGGTCGCCGGACTCCGTGCCGCCTCCGTGCTTCCCGTAGGTGAGGGCAAGTTCACCTACAAAGACTATCCTCCCTTTGCCGACCGTCCGGTAGATGTGCACTACTACATTCCGGCTTCGGGCGATGTGCGCCGTATGCCCATTGTTTTTGTCTTCGAAGGTGCCGACCGTGGTTACACTTATCTACTCAAAGCCTGGAAGCAGGAGGCAGAGAAGCATAAATTCATGGTCTTCATTCCCCACTTCGATTTGGAAAGGTTTCCTTTACCCGATTATCAGGAAATCGGTGTCATGGACGACAAGGATCATACGATACGTCCGGCTGAAAAGCGAACTCCGGCACTGGTTGATAAAATCTTCGAGTACGTCCGCCAATCTTCAGGTAGTGAACGGAAAGGATATATGATTTACGGTCACTCAGCCGGAGGGCAGTTTGTGCAGCGTTTCATGCTTTTCCATGACAGCCCGTATGTGGAGAAAGCTGTTATCGGCAGTCCGGGATGGTACACTTTCCCCGATGCTTCGCAAGATTTTCCCTACGGAGTACGCAACATTCCGTATGTCACCCCCGAAACAATCAGGAAGTATCTTGCCAAACCGATTATCCTCCAACTGGCTACGGGAGATACCATCCGTGAATCATATTTAAGGAAGACTCCCGAAGCCGAAGCACAGGGATGCAACCGTTATGAGCGCGGCAATCAGTTCTACCAATACCTCCACCGGATAGCAGCCGAACACAACTGGCCCTGCAACTGGCAGAAAATAGAAGAACAAGGCATCGGACACCACTCCACCGGAATGGGCAGACGTGCCCTTCCTGTCATGTTGGGAGACTCTCTCCGTGCGCTGTTCATAGGTAACAGCTACACACAATACAACCGTTTAGTCCGACAAGTGCAGGCCCTTGCCGCCTCCACCGGTCACAAGCTTTCTGTAAAATTAGTGGAACACGGCGGCTGGACATTGAAGAAACATGCCGCCAACCCTGAAACCCTGGATGCCATTCGTGAAGGAAACTGGGATTTCGTCATCCTGCAAGACCAAAGTAAAGCGCCTGCCCGCGAAAAGGAATGGGTGCGGGAAAATGTGTACAAGCCTGCCCATTCCCTCGACAGCCTGCGCCGCCTCTACAATCCGAAAGGAAAAACCGTCTTCTACATGACCTGGGGGCACGACATTGATACGTATGCCGAAATGCAGCAACGACTGGCTGAAAGTTATTTGGAGATGACCGCACAACTGAATGCTTGGTGTGCCCCCGTCGGCATAGCCTGGAAGCGTGTCCGCACGGAAAATCCAAGCATCACGCTTTACAACAACGATCACAGTCACCCTTCCCAGCAGGGTTCTTATCTTGTCGCCAATGTATTCTGCAGCGTATTTTTTCAGAAACCTTATACAGGTACTTATTATGCCGAACTGCCCGAAGAGGAAGCACTCTATCTGCAACGCATTGCGCAAGAAACCGTATTCAGCAACCCTTCTCTCTGGAATATCCAGCCTACGGTGCAGCCGGAAGAGGTAACCCGCCGTTTCTATCCCGAACCAGAGCAGCAATATTCCACTCCCACCCTCGGCAAGCCGCTTGAAGAAGGTCTGGCTTCCTTGTTCGAGATAAACAGGTATTTGAAGGATTTAGCCGACAGGCATCCCGATAAGGTTACGCTGTCCGATATAGGAAAGACTCCACAGGGCAGGGATATCCCCGTGCTCTATTTCGGAACTCCCAACGAGAAAAAGAAAATAAGAGTCTGGATACAAGCAGGACTGCACGGCAACGAACCTGCCGGGCCGGAAGCAACCTGTATGCTTGCCGATTATTTATTGAATACGCCCGAAGGTACTGAACTACTGAAAAAGGTGTCTCTTGCACTTGTACCTGTAGCCAATACGGATGGTTATGCCATGCAAAGCCGTAAATCAGGCAGTGGGTATGATTTGAACCGGGATCAAAGTAAACTTGCCGATCCGGTGACTCTTCTTCTTAAAAAAGCGTACAAGGAATGGAACCCCGAAATAGCGCTGGACATCCACGAATTCAATCCTTTCCGCAAGGAGTTTGAATTGCTGCGGGGTACTAAAGCAGCTACGGCCGCCGATGTCCTTTTCCTACCCAGCGGGCATTTGAACATCCCTGCCGGAATACGTACACTTTCCAACGGCTTATTCCGTGAAGAAGCAGAGAAGGCATTGGAGGCTAACGGTTATCATTCAGGCTTTTACTTTACACCCAGTGTCAGGAATGATAGTTTGTATGCAATGAAAGATGCCAAGAGCCCGCAATCCAGTTCTACGTTTCAGGGACTCACCAATGCGGTATCTCTATTCATAGAAATCCGTGGAATAGGATTGGGAAGAGCGTGTTTTGCCCGTCGTGCAGAATGTGGTTTTCTGGTATCCCGCAGTCTTTTGGAAACAGCGGCTCTTCATTCAAAAGAAGTAAGAAGCGGGATACGAAAGGCAGCGAAAGAGACTTGCAGCGGAAAGAGTGATATATCCGTCACTTTTCAATCCGCACGGACAGAGCTTCCCGTTACATTTATAGATCTTACTAAGAACGAACGCTTTACGGAGCCTCTGCCTACTTTCGATGCGCTTCAACTGAAAGCTGAGTTAGTACGCAAACGTCCCAAAGCATATATTCTGCCGGATACCTGCCGGATGCAAGCAGAAAAATTGCGGGCTTTAGGAATAGAGGTAGAAGAGATAGGAAAACCCTTCACCGCCACCGTAGAGAAGTATATGGTTACCGGATACAAGAAAGCCACCAAGGAATGGGAAAAGATTTATCCGGTCACAGTCTCTACACGGACGGTAAAGGAAAAGAAGAACTTCCCGACAGGTTGTTTCATCATTCCTCTTTCACAGAAGAATGCGAACCTTGCGGTAACGCTGTTAGAACCGGAGTCCGTGAATGGCTTTGTCAATTTCGAGGTGGTTCATACGAAGTTGGGGAAAGAATTACCGATATACAGGAAAAACTAAAGAGTTACTGATAGCCAGGGAAAGCTCCTGACCCCGTATTCTTTTATAAGACCGGAAAAATCCGGCATACCCGCTCCCCGATTTCCGGGAACTTTTCCTATCTTTGTAGTGTTGTTGCATTTATCCCGACAATTATGATGTATATGGAAGAAGTTAAACGAATACCTTACGGTGTGTCCAACTTTGTGGATGTCATTGAACAGAACCAGTATTATGTGGACAAGACGATGTACCTGCCTTTGTTGGAGGATCAGCCCAGTAACTTGTTCCTCATCCGTCCCCGGCGCTTCGGCAAGAGCATCTTCCTAAGCATGATGAGTGCATACTATGACATTGCCCGAAAGGATGATTTCGAACGTCTTTTCGGCAACCTCTGGATAGGTAGTCACCCCACCCGCCTGCAAGGTACATTCCAGATTATGTCGTTCGACTTCTCACGGGTAGGAGGTAGCAGGGAACAATTGGAAGTGAATTTTCAGATTTACTGCACCGGAGAGCTGAACATCTTTATGAACAAATACCATGACTTCTATTCCGATCACATCCGGACTCAGTTCGAAGCAGCTCCCACCTTTGAGGCCAAGTTGCAAGTGATACTGGGAGAAGCCCACCTACGCAACTATCCCCTCTATCTCATCGTCGATGAGTACGACAACTTCACTAATGTGGTACTGAACGAGCATGGCGAAAACGTTTATCACACCCTCACCCATGCCGACGGTTTTTACCGTAATGCTTTCAAAAAGTTCAAGGGTACTTTCGACCGCATCCTTATGATGGGCGTCAGCCCCGTCACACTGGACGACCTGACAAGCGGCTTCAATATTGGCTGGAACATTAGTACCAAACAGCAATTCAACACCATGCTGGGATTCTCTGAGACGGATGTACGCCAGATGTTCCAATATTACAAGGATTGCGAACAACTAAAGGGTGACATTGACGAAATGATAACTGAGATAAAACCGTGGTATGACAATTATTGCTTCTCTGAAGAGAGCCTGAACCGTGACCCGAAGATGTTCAACTGCGACATGGTGCTTTATTATCTGAGGCAGAAAATAGACTTGGGATACTCTCCCAAGCAGATGATTGATCCCAATACCCGCACGGACTACAGCAAGATGAAGAAACTCCTCAACCTCGACCATCTGGACGGTGACCGTAAAGGCGTCATCCGCCGTATCGCGGAAGAAGGACAGATTGTAGCAGACTTAGCCCTCTCCTTTCCCGCCAAGGACCTGGTTAACCCGGAACTGTTCACCAGCCTACTGTTCTACTACGGTATGCTTACCATCATCGGTACCCGTGGCGACCGTCTTATTCTGGGCATCCCTAATAATAATGTACGTAAACAATACTACGATTATATGCTGGAGCAATATCAGAATAAGGAGCGCATCAGCCTGAACGACCTGAAGAACCTGTACGATAACATGGCCTTCGATGGTGACTGGCGTCCTGCCATGGAGAAGATTGCCTACGATTACAAAGAGAATTCCTCCGTACGCAGTCTGATTGAAGGCGAGCGTAACATTCAGGGCTTCTTCCAAGCCTATCTCAGCATCAATTCCTATTACCTTACTGCGCCCGAAGTAGAGTTGAACCACGGCTTTTGTGATTTGTTCCTGATGCCTGACCTACAACGCTATCCCGAAGTGGAACACAGCTACATTCTGGAGTTAAAATATCTTCCTGCCAAGGACTATGACGCCAAAGGCGAAGCCCAGTGGGAGGATGCCATAGCACAAATTCACCGCTATGCCGAAGGCCCTAAGGTACAGTTGATGTGCCAAGGGACAACGCTGCATTGCATCGTGATGCAGTTCTCCGGCTGGGAGTTGGCACGAGTAGAAGAGGTGTGACTATGTAGTGAATTATTTCAGTCCTTCCAATGTCTCACCAACCACACCAAATCCCTTATTGTCTCTTGAATCCTCCACCACAGTACTTTAAACCTTGGAGGTCGGTGCATTGGCAAATACAGTCTCCACAAACCACTTTCCAGATCAAGGATAAAATACACTTTCCCGCGGCACATCACATAAAGAAAATCACCTTTCACAAAGGCGCTGTACACGGAATCAAGCGGTAATTTACATCCGCATTTTTCTTCCGGAAAGTCTTTACAGGGAGGTTCCAGCTTGATGCTGGCATAGTCGGAGTCGAGCGTAAAACCATATTTTATACTTAATGGGTAGAGCACTTCCCATATCTCGTGTTTCCTCTGTTCTATCATGCAGTGGAGAGCCTCTGTTATCATTTCATCCTTCGGGGTATTCATGTCTTCTTTGGATTTTAAATATTTAAAATCGCCCTCATCCCCCTTTATACAAAAAGAAGTCGGACGTATAGTTCATATTTATCCAAGGAGAGGTACTGGTATACCCACAGAACCAATAAATACGCTTGCACGCCCGACCCTATATGGTCTGCGTGAAACATCTTTATTGAAGTTCTGTTTCTTGACTTAAATAAAATTACCAGTTTTCTCCTTGTCAAAAATAGCTTCATCACGCCGCATTTCTCTTCGGCTAATGCAAAGATAGATGAATTGCAGGGAATAGCCAAAAGGAAGAATGCTTTTTTATGGGATCAGAAAAAGAATAATACATTAACAGAATTCTTCCCTTGTTTAAATTCGTAATAACCACTCTGCATTTGCAACAATATCTCAAACTTTTGAGACAGAACTAATAAAGCCCTTTCCATCTAACAGCTAACTTTGTACATAATAACCAAGTAAAATCAAACCCCAAACATCATATCATGAAAAACCTCACCTATCTCGGATTATTATCCGTTCCCTTCTGCCTTGGACAACATGCCCATGCACAGTCATCCCCTCACCCCGACACACAACCCCAGCAAAAGCCGAACATCATTTTCATCCTCGCCGACGACATGGGCTATGGAGATGTCTCTGCCTACAACAAAGACTCACATATCCAAACCCGCCACATCGACCAGATGGCCGCCAACGGCGTAATGTTCACCGATGCCCATTCTTGTTCAGCCGTCAGCACCCCCACCCGCTACGGCATCCTCACAGGACGCTACAACTGGCGTTCCAGCCTCAAAAGCGGTGTACTCTACGGCTACTCCCGCCCTATCATCCCCACCACCCGCAGCACCATGGCATCCATGCTGAAAGCAAACGGATATACCACCGCCTGCATCGGCAAATGGCATTTAGGCTGGAACTGGGGCACAAAACCGGGACATGAGAAACCCGGGGCCAACGCCCTCAACGACGAAGACGTGGACTACTCCAAACCCATCACCAACGGTCCTGCCGACTTAGGCTTCGACTACTTCTACGGCTTCTGCGGTTCCCTCGACATGGCTCCCTATGTATATATAGAAAACCGCCAGCCCACCACCACGCAAATAGGCACCGTACCCGCAGGAAAGAAACCGGGCTTCTGGCGTGCAGGCGCCATAGGCAACGACTTCAACCACCAGGACTGTCTGCCCAACCTGACCCACCGCGCAGTAGACTACATCAACCGTCACGCGCAAGACGAACGCCCTTTCTTCCTCTATCTGCCCCTGCCCGCCCC